>Ga0153956_1000705_pt1 | contig 34743 bp, 32 predicted proteins | sample TSFL040MetaG_FD_104704 | JGI IMG/M metagenome (GOLD analysis project Ga0153956, IMG submission 104704) | Attine ant fungus gardens microbial communities from Florida, USA - TSFL040 MetaG | ecosystem: Host-associated > Fungi > Mycelium > Unclassified | place: USA: Florida, Wekiwa Springs... | reverse complement strand
CTGGCTTTTGCCGCCGCCTTCTCCAAAAAGCTGCGCCTGGGCACCAGTGTCATGGTGTTGCCGCAGCACAGTCCGGTACAGCTGGCCAAGCGCCTCGCCACGCTGGACCAGTTATCCGGCGGCCGCATGATGGTGGGGGTGGGATTGGGCTGGCAGGAAGAAGAGTATGCCGCGCTCAACGTGCCGTTCGCCCGGCGCGGGCCGCGCATGGACGAATATATCGCCGCGATGCGCGCGCTGTGGACGCAGGTGCCGGCCGCCTTCGAGGGCGAATTCGTGCGCTTCGATCAGGTGCACTGCGACGTCAAACCGGCGCAGGCCGACGGGGTGCCGGTCATCATCGGCGGCAGCACCGAGGCGGCGGCGAAACGCGCGGGCCGCATCGGCGACGGCTTTTATCCCTATGTGATTTCGCCCGAGGATCTGGCCCTGCGCATCCGGGATCTGAACGCCGCCGCGCTGGCGGCGGGGCGCGATCCGGCCGCGGTGGAACTGAGCGCGTGGCCGGGCAGCTGGCAATTCCGCGCTTCGCTCGATCTCGATGTCATGCGCCGCTATCTGGCGCTGCCGTTATCGCGCGTGGTGGTGGGCATGCACGAGGCCGATCAGCCGACTTTTCCGGCTCTGCGCGATCTGATTCGCCGCACGCGCGACAACATTGGGAAAGCGAGTAACGACGCATGATTCATATCCTCGACGAAATCGTGCTGGACGCATCGCAGGTGCCGACCGTGCTGCAATGGCTGGACGAGCGTTATCTGCCGGGCCTGCCCGCGCGCCGCACACTGAGTTTGCTGCAACGCTGGGTGTCGCCGCCGGTGGCGGTGCCGGACGCGCCGATCACGTTATGGTTGTTGTGGCAGGTGACCGACACCTACGGCTATTACGGCATGCGCGGCACCGCCGGTCCCGAAGTGGCCGCGTTCTGGGCGGATGTGGATGCGCTCTGCCAGCACCGCCGTCGTCATGTGATGGCGGATGCCGCGTCGCCTCTGCCGCAAGCTCTGGAGAAAGCCGATGCGCAATGAAAGCGTTCAGTTGTTTTTCGCGCCGGACAGCGTCGCCGACGAAGCGCTGCATGCGCGGCTGAATTCCCTGCCCGGCCTGCGTCATTATCAATTCGCGGGCAATCTCGACGGTTGCTGGGGCGCCGGTGCTTACACCCTGGATCTGGCCTGGGATGAATCCGCGCCCGTGCAGGATATCGGCGCGGTGCTGACCGGCGTGCCGGGCTTCGAGCGCGCGGACGCGGTGACCTACGTCGCGGTGGGCGGCGGCGTGCGCGAGCCGGAGCTGCGCAATGGCATCTGGCGCACCTTGATGCTGCGGGTTCGCCCCGAGGCCGGCGCCGATCGGGTGGCGGCGCTGGAGCGCGACTTGCTGCGCATGCCCGAATACATGCGCGGCATTCGCAACTGGCGTCTGGCGCGCGTCATCTCGAACAGCCGCTGGACGCACGTCTGGCAGCAGGAATACGTGGGGGTGGGCGATCTGCTCGGCGAATATCTGGTGCATCCGTTTCACTGGGGACGGGTTGATCGCTGGTTCGATCCGGAGTTTCCCGAGTGGACCGTGGACATCCAACTCTCCCACGCTTTTTGCCCGCTGCCCAACTCGTTGTTGGCTGGCCGCGGCTGATCGATAACACAGTAAAAACGCCATGACGAATTTGGAGTGAAATGATGCAGAGTTCTCCATCCCTGACCGGAAAAGTCGCGCTGGTAACCGGCGCGAGCCGCGGCATCGGCCGCGGGATTGCCCAACGTCTGGCCGCGGCGGGCGCCACGGTGGTGGTTACCGCGCGCAGCCTGGACAGCGCGGTGGCGATGCCCGGCACGCTGGCCGAAACGGTGTCGCTGATCGAACGGGCGGGCGGGCGCGCGATTGCGCTGGCGGCGGACCTGGAAAATCCGCGGGAGCGCGATGCGCTGGTGCAACGCGCGGTCGACGCGGCGGGCGGTCTCGATATTTTGATTAACAACGCCGGTGTGGCGCATTACGCCACCGTCGACAAAATGCCGATGTCGATGTTCGATCTCACCATCGAACATTACCTGCGAATTCCGTTCGCGCTCAGCCAGGCGGCGATTCCGGTGATGCGCGCGCGCGGCGCGGGCTGGATCGTGAATATCGGTTCCGTGACCGCCCAGCCGCCGCTGCGTCCCTATTACGATTGGGAGCGGGTTGGCGGCGCCACGGTGTACGCGGCGGTGAAAGCCGCGCTCAACCGTTTCACGCAAGGTTTGGCGGCCGAACTCGAAAACGACAATATCGCGGTGAATCTGGTGGGGCCGAGCACGGCGATCAGCACGCCGGGCGCGGATCGTTTCACGCCCGAGGATTATCCGACCGAGCCGGTGGAATACCTGGCGGAAACCGCGCTGGCGCTTTGCCATTTGCCCGCGCGTGAACGCACCGGCCTGCTCACGCACAGCCTGCACTTTCCGCTGGCGATGCAACTGCCGGTATTCAGCCTCGATGGCCGCACGCAATTGCCCGCGCCGACGATTCCCGCGTGGGCGCATCCGGCGATCAATCCGACCGGGGAATAAAGGCATTTTTCGCAAATTGCCGGCAGCGCATGGATGCGCTGTTCAAAAAATTTTCTTCGCCTCGAAAAACCATCGTTATCTGTGAACGCCCCGGGTTTTAAACGGCGACGCCACCGCGTTGCTTTGGCTAAATGCTTGGTGCCGGCGATGAGATATTTATACGAAGCGCGGATAGGGCCAAATTTGAGTTGATTAAAACTCGATTGCCACCACGAAGCGCCGTTTTCGCCTGCAAGCTGACGAGTTTGTATCCGCTGGCGATTAACCTGAAGCTGTCAATTAAAATACGTTTTTATCCGCTCTTCGTAGAGATAATGCGCTGCTATGGCTGCAAGTCGTTTGGTACACGCCGACCCATACGATCGTATGTTCAGAGTTTTATATGAACGTGCATGGCATGGGCTGGAATACGGGGTATACCGTCACGGGCAACGGCTGGGAGGTGAGCAAGCCCTGAGTTTTCTCCTTCGAGTAAAAAAACACTGGCAGAAGTTTTATCTTTTGTCGGCGCCACAAGCCCGGTGACGCCGTTATTTGAGCGCGCACTGATTTTTAAAAAACTCCCTCAGCGCGTGCTTGTATTGGCTTCTTTGCGCAAATCGCTCGGCGCCAAACCGGTCCAGCGCCGGAACGCGCGCCGGAACGCGCCGCTGTCGCTGAACCCCAGGCGCGCGGCGATCGTTTCCACATCCCAGCGCGTATTGCGCAAATAGCGCTCCGCCGCCTCGCGCACGCATTGCTCGCGCAGCACGCTGTAGCTCACGCCTTCCGCGCGCAGACGGCGGCGTAATGTCGCGGCGCTGGCGCCGAGTAGATTCGCCAGCGCCACCGGTTCGGGAATCGGTTTGCCCTGGGCCAGCGCCGCTTCCATGCACGCGCGCACCTGGCTCGGCAATGGCGGCGCGCTGGGAGCCGGGCCGACGACGCGGTAGGGAAACGCGGCGAGAAATTCCGTCAGCTCGGCGGGGCGACGCAACACCGGTCGCTTGAGCAGAGCCGCGTCGAATTCAAAACCATAATAATCCGCATCCGCGTACACCGGTGCGTTGAATAATCCGGTGAACGGCGCGGCGTCCTCGCGTTCGGGATAGCCGAGCAGCACCGTGCGCGGCGACAGCGATTCGCCAATCAGCCAGCCGAACAATTGCAGATATGAAAATAACCCGGTCAGATCCACCAGGCAGGAGGCGGGGCTGGGTTTGCGGCGCAGCGAGTCCATTTTGAACAAGGCCGTTTCATCGCCGATCTTCAGCGCCAACGCGCCCGCGCGCGGATGCAACAGCGCACAGAAATCGGCGGCGCAGCGAATGGCTTCCTCCAGCGTCGCGCAGCTCAGCACGCAGCGACACAGCAGGCCCATTTCCGACGCGGTCATCGGCGGATGCCCATCCCCCTTGGCAACGCGCGATTCCAGCGCTTCGATGGCATTGCGGTACAAATCCACGAATTGATCGGGATCGAAAGGCCGCGATTCCAGCGCTCCGTTCTCCGGGCCCACCGCTTGCAGCAGCCGCGCGGCCAGGCCGTCGAGGGCTCCGGTTTCGGTGCGAGGCGCGCGGGTTTTCTGCATGGTGATGGGCTCCGTTGCCGTGATCGCGGCGGTAATGCCGGATGGCCGCGGCGGTACTATTTGGGTGAGTCGGAATTATTCATAGTAACAAAATCTGGCAATCGTTTCGGGGGAGAGGCTGCTGACTCATCCCGTCGTTTCGCGGCAACGCGAAGGCTGGTGAAGGTCGCGATAACTTTCAACAAGCGACGAGCCGGGCGCCGGAAATCGCTCCAGAACTTGAACGCTGACAAAACCTCTGCGCGCGCGCAGCGGCTACACCAGGGCGTGGAGCAGCTCGATATCAAAGGCCACAGCCTGACCGCGGCCTGGGATGTGAACGACGAGTTGCAGGTTAAATCCATCACCGCGTACCGCACTCTGGTCGATCGCCAGAACACCGATCTGTCCGGCGGCGGCTCCGTGGATTTGCGCGAATTTGGCGGCGGCATCGTCACGCTGTTTTCCACTAACGGTTTATATCAGGCGCAAAACCAGTTCTCGCAGGAACTGCAGGTCGTCAGCACGCAGGATCATCTGGACTGGGTGGCGGGGCTGTATTACTTCCGGGAACATGTCGAATCCAGCACCGGGCAGACGGTGGCGCCGAGCCTCGGCGCGTTCAACTCCAGCAGCTACACCGTGCGCAACTCGGCCAAGGCCGCCTACGGACAGGCCACGTATACGCCGGCGTTCGACGACAACCTGCATCTGACCCTGGGCTTGCGCACCACCAGCGACAATCGCGCGGTGTCACTGGTCGACACCACCGGCGCCAGCGGCGATTTTTCCCACGGTTATCACAACATGAGCGGTGGCGCGACGGTGGCTTACGACATCACGCCGGACCTCAACACCTACGCGAAATACAGTCGCGGTTACACTTCTGGCGGTTTCAACGCGCGCACTTCGGTGGCCAACCAGCGGCCGTTCGATCCCGAGTTCGTGAAGGCGTATGAAATCGGCATGAAATCGCAGCTGCTCGATCATCGTCTGACTTTCAACGCGGCGTGCTTCATCAACAAGTTCAGCGACCTGCAGCTGAGCCAGTTCGTGCCTTCCAGCGCCGGCGCGGAAACCGTGGTGAGCAACGTCGGCAAGGCGACCATTTCCGGCGTTGAACTGGAAATCATGGCGGTGCCGCTCGAAGGCCTGACCGTGGACCTGAACTACGGTTTCCTCGATCTGAAATATGACGAGTACATGTTCGCCTCGGAGGCCAACCACTTCGTGCCGGTCGATGTCAGCGGCTCGGCGCACTTTCCGACGGCCTCCAAGCAGAGCATCAGCCTGGGCGTGCAATACGACTTCGAACCGTTCTCCTTCGGCGCGCTGTCGGCGCGCGTCGACGTTGCGTACAACTCGGGTTACAAGCACGACACGCTGGATACCGAGTTCGATAAATACACCCAGTCGGGCGCGTTCACGCTGGTCAATGGCCGGGTGACTTTAGCGCAGGTGGATGTCGGCGCGGGCAACCTCGAGTTTTCCGCCTGGGGTAAAAACCTGCTGGACAAGGAATATCGTACCTACGGCATCGGCTCGTTCGGCGCTCCGCTCGGCTTTGCCGGCGCGGTCTATAACGAACCGCGCAGTTTCGGCTTGGACATCACCTACCGCTACGAATGATCTTTACTCTTTGCGACACACGATTGGGGCGGCTTTGACCGCCCCTTTTTTATTTCCGCGGGTGAATTTTTATTTCCGTGGATGAATGTTTTGTGCGGATGGAGAGCGGGAATCAGCGCACGATCTGTCCGGCGCGGTGCAGGGCGGGTCCGGGCGGCAGCGGCGCCGTCGCGTTGGCGAGATCGGCGGCGACCAGCTGCGCCACGTAATCGGTAACGGTCTGTCCCTGGTTGCTGGCGAGCTGGCGCAGATGATTCAGGTCGATCGGGTTGAGGGCGATGGTGAGGTGCTGGCTGCTCATGGGACGGACCTCATGTCTCTGTTGTTATCGCGAGCGCGGATTATAGGCACAAACCTGTTACGGAAGTGGTGAAGTTTCACACAGTGAAAATTGTGCGGCCTGAGTGCGCGCCGGGACCGATGACGCGGGAACTTTCCTGCGGCAAGCTCAATCTACTCAGGCGCTACGCCGAGCCTGGTTCAACAGGGAGCGATGACATGAGGGAGCTTGCATTGCTGTCGATGACGTTGATTGTGCTGGGAACCGCCATTTACTTTTCCACGCACGGCCGGCCGCGATCCCGACTGGCGGCGCGCGGCGCCGGTTCGCGCTGGCACGGCGTGGCGATCAACCCGAGCCGGGGCGCCTGCGTCAGCGCGAGAAGCCTGTGGAATATTCGTTACCTGTCGAAGGATGCGCCGCCTCTGCCGTTGACCGGTTGCGATGCGGCGGTGTGTCGTTGCCATTTCAGGCATTACTCCGACCGCCGCACGCAGGAACGGCGCGATATTGGCGGAGGGATGCCGATGCTGGGGCGCATCGATCGCCGCCAGGGGCGCCGGCGGCGGCTGTCGAGGTTGAACCGGCAAGGTATTTAATGGCGTCACAAAAATAATAGTCTTGTATGGGCCGCTGGCTGGGACGCGGCGAGCGTCAAATTGCCCCGAAGGTGTTCGACGAACGCTAAAAAATCGAAAAATAAAGCGATGCTGGAAAACCCCACAATGGCAATTGAGTGGCACTTCCTTTTCGGGGATGGTTGCGCGTGGCGCAAAAACCGCCGTATTGAAAGGGAACTCAGCGTTTTTCAGCTGCTGTCGAATGGATCGCGCCATCCTGCAAAGTTGTCGCCTTGCCGGCCCCGACAGTGCGACAACGTTCGGATTCCACTATAAACATACGAAACGGAAAGGGATGACAATGACGGAAAGATCACTGTTTAAGGATCTCGAAATTCCCGAAGGCCTCGAATTCTCCCAGCTCAACGTGCGTTGGAACGCGAGAAAGGACGACATCGATTACGATCCGGCGGCGATGTGGTTGATCGCGATTCACAATGGCCTGGATCCGGATTCCCTGCTGGGCAACAGCCCGGATTCACGCACGCTCGCCAGCCTGATCATGAGCGTCTGGTATTCGGTGCAGCGGCGCCAGGGCGGTGAGCGCAATGCGATTTTCGAACAGATTTTCGCGGAGGTCGAAGCCTGGATCGATTACGGCGCCACACGCGTGCAGCGCAGCTTCGGCAGTGTGCATTGATAGAGATTAAAAAAGCATAATCCCTCAACCGTGACCGGCGGCCTGCATCGACAGCGTGGCGAATTGTTCGCGCGCCACGATGAAAGCGCCGGTTGCGGTTGACCATTGCCCGTTATTCAGCGCCTGCAGTCCTTCGCGCATTTGCGCCTCCGGCGCCGTTGCGGCCTGACGATTGGCGCCGTTCAATCCCTGCCAGGCGGTGCGCGCTTCCTCCGCTTCGTTGCGTGCGCGCCAGGCGTATTGCGCGGACTTCAGCAGCTTTGTGTATTCGCGGCCGACTTCGCCGAACGCCTTGACCGCCTCATCCAGCTTCGCGTCTTCCAGCAACTGGTGCGCGCGATCCGCGATCTGGGTCAGCGTGGTTTCTCCCGGTATGGGCGGTTGTTGCGCCACGATGCGCTCGCGTTCCCATTCCAGGCGCGCGGCGAGGGCAAGATGCCGTTCATTGCGCAGTTTTTCCAGCGCCGCCAGCAATTTCAGCGCCTTGTGATAATTGCCTCGGATTTCCGTCAGCTCGCGCGTCGCCGTGTCGAAACCGAGTTCGTTGCCGAATTTTTTCCGGTTGTCTTCCAGCGCGCTCAGCCGGTCCTCGTCGGCGTGGTTGAATACCAGTTCCGCCGCGATCAATTCTTCGGTGCCCAACTGCGCTTCGTCGGCGCGCGCCAGCGCCACTTCCCGGCGCAGCCGCTCCTGCTCCTGGGGCGTGGTGCTGGCTTTGAGTTTGTCTTCCAATCCGGTCAGGTTTTTGTGCTGGTCCTGTTGCCACAGCGAATACTGGTTTTCTTCGTGCGCGACTTTTTGTTTGAGCGCTTCGACTTCATCGAACAAGGCCGCGAACTGCTGCGCCTTGCGCTCGCCGAGATACCACCAGCCGCCCGCGCCGATGCTGGCCAGCAGCAACACTGAAACGCCCACAATGAACGGCGCGCGGCGCCACCAGGGGAGCGCGGCGGTGAACACCGAAATCGGGCGCGCGCCGGATTGGGGCGCCGCCTGATTCAAGAACGGCGGCTGCGAAATGGCCGTGGGCGCGAAATCGGACGCGCTGCTTCCGCTGAGCTGTGGGCGATGCAACTGCACGGTAACCTGCGCGTCGTCGGAACCTTCCGGCAAGCGTCCCAGCGCGATGCCGAGATCGGCAACCAAGTTCGTCGGCGGTTTGATAGCGCTCGGCCGGTTGCTTGGCCAGCATGCGGAACACCACGTCGCCGACCGGGCCGACCAGGCGCGGCAAGGGCGGCAGCGTTTCGTTCAGATGGCGCATGCAGGTGGTGATGGTGGAATCGCTGTGAAACGGCGTGCTGCCGGTGAGCGCTTCCCAGAAAACGATGCCGAGGCTGTAAATATCCGCGCGGCCATCCAGGGTTTCGCCGCGAATCTGCTCGGGGCTCATGTAATCGGGCGTGCCGATGATGAGGCCGGTGCCGGTCATCTTGGTGCTGTTGGCTCCGAACAGTTTCGCTATGCCGAAGTCGGTCAGCACCGCGCGGCCGTCGCCGCCGAACATCACGTTCGCGGAAGTGACGTCGCGATGCACGATGCCTTGCCGGTGCGCGTGGGCCAGGGCCGACGACACATCGCGCATGGCCTCCACGATTTGCCGCAGCGTCATGCCGCGCGCCAGGCGCTGGCGCAATTCGCCGCCCTTGAGCAGTTCCATGACGATGTAATTGTTGTCTTCCAGCGAGCCGAAATCGTGGATGGTGACGATATTGGGATGGCTGAGGCTGGCGTTGGTGCGCGCTTCGGACTGGAAGCGTTCGCGGAAAGCGGGATCGCGCGGATCCTTGATGATCTTGATGGCGACTTCGCGGTTGAGGCTGGTTTGCCGGGCCAGATAAACCTCGGCCATTCCGCCACGGCCCAGCAGGCGGGTCAGCTCGTATCCGGGAATATTCATCGTCATGCCGCAAAAACTCACATACATCATTTTTGTGAGTACACAGCCTAGACCAAATTTTTTAATGTGATTGGGAAAACTCTGCGATCGGACGACAAAAACAGGCCGTGGCGTTCATTCGAGAATGGCGCGGGCGATCGCGCGACCGGCAGCTAACCGTGCGCGAAATCAAAGGGGAAACTAGTGGGAGGAGAACATCTCCTCGCGGATATATTCCGGGTTGGAAAAATGAAATATCCGCGTCGAAGATGGTAGCAAGGGAGGGACTCGAACCCTCGACCCCAGCATTATGAGTGCTGTGCTCTAACCAGCTGAGCTACCTTGCCATGAAAAGGGCTCTAAAAAGAGACGCGCATTCTGGCGATTGATCCCGGCCATGTCAAGGCTTGCGCGGTTTTGGTAATGCCACGACGAAGGAGCCGAATACCACCAGGGCGGCTCCGAACCAGCTGAGCAGATCGATCTGGTCGCTGGCGTGATAGCCCGGCACCCAGCGCGACAGGCCCTCGGCGTAGGCCAGGGTAAACAGCGGCGTGGTGGTGAGCAGGGCGCTGACCCGGGAGGCCTCCCAGCGCTGCATGGCGCCGCCGAGGGTGACGTAGGAAACGACCATCGAAGACGAGGCCCAGAACAGCAGGAAGAAATTCCAGGCGCCGAGTTGCACGATGGCGCTGAATCCCGCGCCCGGCCAATAAACCAGCGTGCCCGCCACATAAATAATCAGCAGGACCTGTTGCGAATTGACGGTGCGGGTCAGCGTTTTCTGCGCCATGCCGAACATCGCCCAACTGCAGGCCGCGAGCACCAGGCACACGAGCCCCACGCCATAGGCGTCGAAATGCTCGACAGCGCTGAAGCGGTGATGAAAAAACAGACACAACCCGATCACGACGCCAAGCACGCCCAATCCCTGCAGGGGACTGAATGCCTCTTTGAACACCACGACGCCGCCGACCAGCAGCAAGAGCGGCGCGAGTTGCGACAACACCTGCGCGGCGCCGGGTGCGGTGTGATCGAGCCCGATCAGGAACAGGATGTAATTACCGAGCAGTCCGGCGACGGCGAGCAGCAGCAACAGGCTGGCGCGCGGTTTCAGCAGGGAGCGCCATTGCACCCGGCGCCGTGTGGCGTAATAGCTGCCGACCAGCAGGGCGGAAATGAGCAGGCGGCACCAGATGATGGTGAGGGAATCGAGCCCCGCATCCAGCAGCGCTTTCAAAATGAGCGGCATCATGCCCCATAGCGCGGCGGTTGTAAGCGACAACCAAAAACCGATCTGCCAGCGATGCTGCGGCAACGACATGATCAAATACCCAACAACGAGAAAATATTCGCGCCGGACATCGGAAGGGGAGAGGGATTATCCGCACCGGTTGCGCACACCGGCCTGGGCGGCGGGGCGCGCCATTGTACCGGTCGCGCCCGCTGGCGTATATGCGAAAAAGAAACGCGCGTTTACTGGGCCAGCCCTTCGACTTTCAGTACCTCATGCACCGCCGGGCGCGACGCCACGCGTTGCATGAACGCCGTCACCGACGGCCACGGCGTCAGATCGATCTGCACGAACGCGCACCAGGTCAGCGCCGTGAACAGGTAGCCGTCGGCAACGGTGAAATGATTGCCCACCAGCCATTCGCGATCCTGCAGCCGCGGTGCGATGAATTTCACGCGCTCCACGATGGCCGCCGACAAGGCTTCTTTCAGGCCGTCGATTTGCGCGTATTTGAAGATCAGGCCGAAATTCTTGTGCAGTTCGGTGGCGACGAAGTTGAGCCACTCCTGCGCGCGATAGCGATCCGGCGTGCCGGCGGCGGGCACCAGGTTTTTTCCGGGTACGCGATCGGCGACGTATTGCACGATGGCCGGGCCTTCGGTCAGCAACTGGCCGTCGTCCAGCAGCAGGGCCGGAACCTGTCCCTTGGGGTTGATGGCCAGGAAGTCATCGCCCTGCGCGGTTTTTTTCGCGGCGAGGTCGACACGCACCAGTTCAAACGGCAGGCCGCTTTCGCGCAGCGCGATATGGGGCGACAGGGAACAGGCGGCGGGGCTGTAAAAAAGTTTCATCGATTTTCCTCGTATTGTCGGTCGGTTGTGCGTGTCATCGGTATTGCGGCGCTGTAGTATCCTTAAAAAATACGTTTCGGGTCATGAATTCTTTGTCATTCTGGCGGGAGAAAAATGCATGGTCACTTATTTGTACTGGCTGCTGGTGTTCGGCCTGGCGATAGCCGCTTTCTGGCTGGCCGGCGTGATGTTCAAACGATGGGGTGTCGCGGTGGTCGGCGCGTTCGCGGTGCTGATCATCGGTTGGGCCGCGTATTACTTTCACTACCAGCAGGTCTTCGTCAAGCGCTGGGGCGGTGTCATGAGCATCGGCGTGCCGCCCGGACAGCATCATGTCGGCATGACCTGGAAAGACGATAACCTGTGGGTGGAGAACTACGACCCGGCCACCAACACCTGCGAGTTCCGCGAATATTCGCGCGGCGATCTGTTGCAGGGCCGCGTCACGGTCAAGAACTGCAATCCGCTGCGCGCGGTGCCGCCTCCCGCGCAATGACCTCCGCATCCGTTTCCCCGCGATAACCGCTGATGTGCCTGGCGGCCAGCCAGGCGAATGTCATCGCGGGACCGAGCGTGGAGCCGGGGCCGGGATACGTGGGCAGCACCGCCGCCGCGCAGTTGCCCACGGCATACAAGCCTTGAATGATTTCGCCGTTTTCGCTGAGCACCCGCGCTTGCGCATCGATTTCCAGTCCACCCTGCGTGCCCCAATCGCCCAGTTCCATGCGCACGGCATAGAACGGCGGCTCGTCGATGGCGGCCAGGCAGGGATTGGGATGCACCGACGCATCGCCGTAGTAGCGGTCATACAGCGTATCGCCGCGGCCGAACTCCAGATCCCTGCCGGTCCTGGCGTATTCGTTCATGCGCGCAACGGTCTGGCTGAGCGCGCCGGCGTCGATGCCGAGCTCCTCCGCCAGATCGCGCAGTGAATCCGCCTTGGCGAAAAATCCACCGCGTCGGTAGGCGTTCGGTAACAGCCAGTCCGGCCGCAATCCGGATTTGAGCAGCGGGCCGACGATGTATTTCCGGCGAAAGCGCGCGTCGAAAATCATGAACAGCGGCGATGACGGACTGTGTTCGCCGTGCCTGGCAAAAGCCTCCTTCATGTAGGTCATATAATTCTGCGATTCGTTGGCGATGCGCTTGCCTTCGCTGTTGACCACGCACGAGCCGGGATAGGATTTTTCCATGATGGCCGGGCGCGGAATGTTTTCGCCCGGAAAGCAGAAGGTCGTCACCCACCAACCGTTTTCCATGCCGCGCAGGCGCGCGCCGATAGCCGCGGCGGCGCGGATGGCGTCGCCTTCGTTGGTCGACACGCCGGCGCTCCAGGCGGCGTTGGAAGGTTGTGGCAGATACCGATCGCGCATCGTTTGATTTTTTTCGAAGCCGCCCGCCGCGAGTACCACGCCGCGACGCGTGCGGATCGTCATTCTCCGCCCCTGGCGCTCCACGATGGCGCCCTGGACGCGGCCCTCCGCATGAATCAGCTGCAGCAGCCGGGTTTGACGCCACAACGGCATGTCGCGGTCGAGCATCGACAGGCGTAAGCGCGCGATGCCGGCGCTGCCGCAACAGGCGCGGCGATCGCGGAAGGTTTTCAGGCGCCAGGGAAAATCGCTCAGGTAATTCCACAGCAGCCGCGCCGCCAATCGGCGCCAGCCCGGCTGTTGGCCGATCAGCGTGTGCGCTTCAACCTGCCCGAAATGGATGAGTTTGCCGATGGCGATCATCGGGTGGGTCGGCATCAGGTATTCGGCCTCGGCGCCGAGTTCGTCGATCGGAACCGGCTCCGGTTCCAGGGAGCGATGGCCGGGTTTGGCCCCGGCGCGGTCGGAAAAATAATCGGGATAGTGCGCCAGAGAAACGTAGCGGACACGCGTGCGCTCATGCAGGAAACGCAGCATGCGCGGGCCATTCTCGATATAGGCATCGAGCATGGCCTCCGGAACCGAGGCCGGAATGGTCTGGCGCAAGTATTCGCGCGCCTGCGCCGGTGAATCGTCGGCTCCGGCGGCCAGCGCGTGGTCGTTGCAGGGAATCCAGAGGCCACCGCCGGAGTAGGAGCTGGTGCCGCCGAAGCGCTCGCCCTTCTCCACCACCAGAACATCCCGCACTCCCATCTCGTAAAGGCTGAGCGCGGCGGTGAGGCCGCCGTTACCCGAACCCACGACCAAAACGTCGACAACACGGTCCCATGGCATCGTTCAATCTCCCGCGTACTGAAGTGGTTTATGCAGGGCAGGGTACGGCGGTTAAGACGGCGTGAATATTTGCAATAAATGCACAACGGTTGTTCTGTTTTTATGAGGATCGCGGGCGGAGGGGCGGTATCTGTTGCGGGCGATCCGCCCGTCTTCCCTGTTTCAATGCGCGACAGTATATTTATCGATCTTTCGATGCGCCGTGCAGACGGGCGGAGCCGGTCGCGGCATGATTCATAAAAATAACGAAAGCGATCGGTAAAAAAGACACGGGCGCGATACGCGTTTTCCGCTGGCGCGCGGATTGTTCCGGCGAGCCTGCGCATCGGCGCTTTCAACGACATGCAAAGGGGCCGGCTTTGGCGATTAAAAAAGAGCTCAGTGCCACGCTGATGGTGGCGAATCTGTTTGCCACCGTGCTGGTCATCGGCATTCATTATCGCTCGCACCAGTGGTTGGAGGCGGCGAATCAGTCGCTGTGGAATGGCTTCGCGCAGGAGTTCGTCGTCAACGGGCTGGCGCGCTGCGCGGTTCCCTTCTTCGCCATGCTTTCCGGCTTCTTTCTGTGGGACAACCTGCAGCAGCGAAGCAGTTACATGCCCATGCTGCGGCGCAAGGCCAAAACGCTGTTGCTGCCTTATCTGGTGGTTTCCCTGGGCATCTGTATTTTCTCGTTGGCATCGAAGGCCGCGTTGAATCCGGGGGCGTTTCATCCGGAGATTTCCTCCTTTTTTTACGATGTCGTGCTGCGGCCCCGTTCGGTGCAGTTCTGGTTTTTGCGCGATCTGGTATTCCTGACGCTGTTGTCCCCCGTGCTGATCGCCGGCCATCGATATTTCAGTTATGCGCTGGCGCTGGCATTGAGCGGATTGTGGCTGTTGGATATCCAGCCGCTGCCGCTGCTGGGCGAGTGGTACTGGATCAATGTGGAGACGCTGTTCTTTTTTTGCGCCGGTGGCGTATTGGCGCGGCACACGGGTTTGCTGTCCGCGCTGGCGGAAACGGCGATGGCGGTGAAAACGGTGACGCTGCTGCTGTGGTGCGCGCTGATCGCCCTGAGAATCCATCTGGATCCCACCCTGGACGTCTGGTACGTGCGCAATTATTCGTTGCTGTCCATTCTGCTGTACAAGGCGGCGATTCTGGTCGGGATCCTGGCCCTGGTGCAGTGGTCGTCGGTGTTCTCCGGCAACCGCGCGCTCATTTATATTTCCGGGCTCACCTTCTTCGCGTATTTGTTTCATCTCGTGCCGTTTTACTACGCCGTGCGCTTCTGCGCGGACCGTGTGCTCGACGCGCCTTACGACTTCTATCTGAGTTTTCCGATAGCCGTGGTCGCGATCTTTTTCCTGGCGCATCTGGTGTCGAAATTCTGCCCCGCGGCGTATGCGTTTTTAACGGGCGGCAGAAATCCGGGCAAAGCCCTCAATCGCACCTATTCGGTGCAACCGGGTTGACGGCCTGTGATCCGCTGAATTTCAAGGCGAGGTATTGAGCGAGGAATTGTGATGGGAGCGAAAAGGGGCGCTGCTGCGCGCCCCTTGGAGGGAGTCAGACGTTGAAGCGGAAATGCACCACGTCACCATTCTGCACGACGTAGTCCTTGCCTTCCAGACGCCATTTGCCGGCGTCCTTCGCGCCCTGTTCGCCCTTGTAGCCCACGAAGTCGTTGTAGGCGATGACTTCGGCGCGAATGAAGCCTTTTTCAAAATCGGTGTGGATCACGCCCGCGGCCTGCGGCGCGGTGGCGCCGACGCGCACGGTCCAGGCGCGCACTTCCTTCACGCCGGCGGTGAAGTAGGTTTGCAGGCCGAGCAACTGGTAACCGGCGCGGATCACCCGATCGAGGCCGGGCTCTTCCATGCCGAGGCTTTCCAGGAATTCTTTTTTATCCGCGTCGTCGAGTTCGGCGATTTCCGCCTCGATCTTGTTGCAAATGGGCACCACCACCGCCTTTTCCTCGGCGGCGAGCGCGATCACGGTATCGAGGTGCGGGTTGTTCGAGAAGCCGTCTTCCGCGACGTTGGCGATGTACATGGTGGGCTTGACGGTGATCAGGCACAGCGGTTTGAGCACCGCCAGCTCCTCGGCGTTGAGATTGGCGGTGCTGGCGCGCACGCCTTCGGCCAGGATCGGTTTGATTTTTTCCAGCACGGGCACCAGCGCCTGGGCAACCTTGTCGCCGCCCTTGGCGTGTTTCTGGTTGCGCAGCAGGGCTTTTTCCACGGTTTCGAGATCGGCCAGCGCCAGTTCCATATTGATGATGGCGATGTCGTCCAGCGGATTGACGCGGTTGGCGACGTGGATCACGTTGTCGTCTTCGAAGCAGCGCACCACGTGCGCGATGGCGTCGGTTTCGCGGATGTTGGCCAGGAACTGGTTGCCGAGTCCTTCGCCCTTGGACGCGCCGGCGACGAGGCCCGCGATATCCACGAACTCCATCGTGGTCGGCACGATGCGCTCCGGCTTGACGATGGCTGCCAGCTCGTCGAGGCGCGGATCGGGCATCGGCACCACGCCGGAATTGGGCTCAATGGTGCAGAACGGAAAGTTCTCCGCGCCGATGCCCGCCTTGGTCAGTGCATTGAACAGCGTGGATTTGCCGACGTTGGGCAGGCCGACGATGCCGCAATTGAAACCCATGGTGTGTTTTTACTCCGCGGTAAATGCGTGAAGTTGATTCATGGCCTTGGGCCATTGTCCGGTAACCGCCAGCGGTAATGCCTTGAGTGCCGCATCGATGGCGGCGTCGATGGAGATTCGCTCGTCGCCGCGCGGTTTGTTCAGTACATAGCCCACGACTTTGTCGGCGCTGCCGGGATGGCCGATGCCGATGCGCAGGCGATGAAAATTCGGGCTGCCGATTTTTTCGATGACATCGCGCACGCCGTTGCCGCCGCCGCTGCCGCCCTGCTTGAAGCGCGCGTTGCCGGGAGGCAGGTCGAGCTCGTCGTGGGCGATGAGGATTTCGGCGGGGGAAATTTTGTAGAAATTGGCGATCGCGGCGACGGCTTGTCCGCTGCGGTTCATGAAAGTCGTGGGAATCAGCAGGCGAATGTCCTGGCCGGCGAAACTGCAGCGGCCGGTCAGGCCATGAAATTTGGAGTCCGCGTTGAGCGCGCAGTTCGCGCTGCGCGCCAACGCTGCAACCAGCCAGGCGCCGGCATTGTGACGGGTATCTTCATATTCCCGGCCCGGGTTGCCCAGGCCGACAATCAGCTGGATGGTGCTCACTAACTGTCGCTCACAATGCGGGCCCGCTGCGTGAGCAGGGCTCAGGCTTCCTCGGTGGCCCCGCCTTCTTCAGCGGCGCCGCCACGCGGGGACAGGACGCTGACAATGGCCTGGTCGTGCTCGGCGCCGTGCGCCAGTTCAACGCTTTCAACGCCCGCGGGCAGTTGGATGTTGGACAGGTGCAGGATGGTGCCGACGTGTACTTCGGTCATGTCGACTTCGATGAATTCCGGCAGGTCTTTCGCCAGGCAGCGGACTTCGATTTCCGATGCGGAGTGCAGGATCACGCCGCCTTCGGTTTTGACGCCGACGCATTTTTCCTGGTTGGTGAAGTGCAGCGGCACGCGCATGGTGATCTTGTGCGTGGCATCGATGCGCTGGAAGTCAGCGTGCAGCAGGAAGGTCTTGGACGGATGACGTTGCAGGGCGCGCAAAATCACCGGCTCGACGGCGCCGTCGACATTGATGTTGATGACGTGCGAGTAGAACGCCTCGTCTTCCAGCGCCTTGATCAGGTCCTTCTGCGGAAGGCTGATGTTCTGCGGGGCTTTGGCGCCGCCGTAGATGATCGCGGGCAGTTCGTTGTCCAGGCGACGCAGGCGGCGGCTCGCACCTTTCCCTGCATCGGTTCTGGCCTTGGCGTTCAGTGAGAAGTTCGTTGCCATGGCAATTGCTCCTTGGGTTTTAAAACCCGTTATTGATAAAACGCCGCACAGTCTGCGACCAACTGTGCGGCGTGATTGCTCCCGTCGATGCGGGAAATTCCATCCGGCGCAGCCGCGGCGCGCCGGGCAATCAGCGGAACATCGCGCTGATGGATTCTTCGTTGCTCACCCGGCGCATGGCCTCGGCCAACAGGTTGGCGATGGTCAGCGAGCGGATGCGCGAACATTTGCTCGCGGCCGCGCCCAGCGGGATGGTGTCGGTGACGATCAGCTCATCCAGCTGCGAGTTCTCGATATTGTCGACGGCCTTGCCGGACAGCACCGGGTGCGTGCAATAGGCGACGACCCTGGCGGCGCCGTGTTCTTTCAGGGCGGTGGCCGCCTTGCACAGCGTGCCGGCGGTATCGACCATGTCGTCGACCAGGATGCAGGTGCGGCCTTCGACTTCGCCGATGATGTGCATGACCTGCGCGACATTGGCGGCGGGGCGGCGTTTGTCGATGATGGCGAGATCGGCATCGTCGAGTTGCTTGGCCACCGCGCGGGCGCGCACCACGCCGCCGATATCCGGCGATACCACCATCAGGTTTTCGTAGCGCTGGCGCTCGATGTCGTCGAGCAGTACCGGCGAGCCGTAGACGTTGTCCACGGGCACGTCGAAGAAGCCTTGAATCTGTTCCGCGTGCAGGTCGACGGTGAGTACGCGGTCGACGCCGACATGGGTGAGCATATCCGCCGCGACCCGCGCGCTGATCGGCACGCGCGCCGAACGCACCCGGCGATCCTGGCGCGAATAACCGAAATAGGGAACCACGGCGGTGATGCGGCCGGCGGAGCTGCGACGCAACGCATCCACCATGAACATCAGTTCCATGAGGTTGTCGTTGGTCGGGGCGCAGGTGGATTGCAGGACGAAAACATCGCCGCCACGCACGTTCTCGTTGATGTCTACCAGGATTTCGCCGTCGGAAAAGCGGTCGATGGTGGCATCGCCCAACGGAATGTGCAGGCGCTCAACGACTTTGCGGGCCAGTTCCGGGTTCGCGTTGCCGGTGAATACCATCATTCTGGACACGGCGAGGGATTCCTGTGGTGACTGAGAGTGAGTGATTTAGGAGTTTCCGGACGTTTTTGCGCGGAGAAATATGGCTGGGGTGGATGGATTCGAACCACCGGATGGCGGGATCAAAACCCGCTGCCTTACCACTTGGCGACACCCCAATAAAAAAGTTCAGCTTGCCGATTCGATACCGAGCATTCTGTGCACAGGAGAAATGTTGAGCCCCCGGGCGACGAAGCCGCGATAATTATGCGGTAATCGTTGCAGAACGTTTTCCGCATCGCTGCGGTCGGCAAAACTGGCAAACACACAGGCACCTGTGCCTGTCAGTCGGGCGGGTCGGAATTGACTTAACCAGTCGAGGGCGAATGCCACTTCGGGATAAAGTCGCTTGACCACGGGCTCGCAATCGTTGCGAACAATCTGCCCGGCATGTCCATATTCTTGCTCCTGGAAGGTACCCCCCCCAAGAAAGGCCGCTATTGTGATGGGGCTTGTATTGCGTGTCAACGCTTTCTCGGAAAAAATCTGCGCGGTCGAAATCTGGCACGGAGGCACCAAAATCAGATAGTTAGAATCCGGAAGCGCGACCGGTTGCAAGTGCTCGCCAATACCCTCCGCCCAGGCGGAACGACCGCGCACGAACACCGGCACGTCGGCGCCGAGACGCAGCCCGAGCGCGGCCAGTTCATCCAGCGACAGCTGCAGATCCCACAAATGATTCAGCGCCAGCAGCGCGGTGGCGGCGTTCGAGCTGCCGCCGCCGATGCCGCCGCCCATCGGCAGGCGCTTTTCCAGCTGGATGCGCGCGCCGCGTCGGCAGTGCGCGTGATCCCGCAGCAGGCGAGCCGCGCGCACGATCAGGTTGTCCTGCGCGGGTACCCCGGGCAATTCCGGATACAGCGCGATGAGATCGTCGTCGCGGCTTTCGAAGTGCAATGTGTCGCCGTAATCCAGCAGCTGAAAAACGGTTTGCAGCGTGTGATAGCCGTCGGCGCGCCGGCCGGTCACGTGCAGGAACAAATTGAGCTTGGCGGGAGCGGGCAGGGTCAGTGTCGGCATCGTCGGTGCGAAAGGTTATGGCGCGGCGGCGACACCGGGTTTGGCGCAGCCTTGCACGGCGTCGCTGAGCAGCCAGTCGTTGATGAGCAGGGTGGCCTGGATCTGGTTGGCGCCGCGCATCACCAGCTTGGCGGGCAATACCACGGCGGGAGTGCCGGCCTGTGGTCCGGCGCCCTGGTCGCTGTGCCAGGACAGATAGTTCACTTGCCAGCCGAATTGTTGCAGCGTCTGCGGCTGTTGTTGCGGGCCGGTGACGATGGCGTCGCCGCCCGGCGCCGGCTCGGCGCGTACCCAGTAGCGCAGGGCGCGCAGCGGCACCGACCAGCCCAGTTGTTCCTGGAGCAATTGCTCGGGATCGGCGGTGGTCACCGGATCGTGGCCTTCCATCGACACGCTCAGCATTGCGCCGCGGCCCTCGATGCGCGCCACGGTCTGGCCGAGCGGGCCGGAGATGCGCACGTCGTAATCCTCGCCGCACTGGCGCCAGTTCAGATAGGCGCTTTCGGCGAGTTGCGGGCCGCGCAGGCCAATTTTGCCGCTCAGTTGCCAGTGGCGCTGGTCATCGACACCCGGGCGGATGCCGTGGCCGCCGCAGCCGGCCAGCCAGATCGCCAGCAGGCCGAGCAGTAAAAGGCGGCACGCGCGTAATGGCCTGTCGTTCATTCGGTCGAAGGCACCTGTTTGGAGGACGTCGGCTTGCCGGCCGGCGCCGCGCCGTCGGCGGGCAGGGCTTCCGGCGCGAAGCGTTTGAGCACGGCCCGGATCAGCTCGTTGTCGGGTTCGGCCTGCAGGGCTTTCTTCCAGATCTGCAAGGCCTTTTCCTGCTCGCCCTGATTCCACAACACTTCGCCGTAGTGGGACGCAACCTCGGGATCGGGGAAGGCCGCATAGGCTTTTTCCAGCAGCTGCCGGGCCCGGTCGAGGTTGCCGCGCCGGTATTCGACCCAGCCCATGCTGTCGAGGATCGCGGGATCGTCCGGTTTCAGGCTCAGCGCCTTGCTGATCAGGGCATAGGCGTCATCGTAGCGCTTGGTCAGGTTGGCGAGCGTGTAGCCGAGCGCATTGAGCGCGACCACGTTGTTGGGATCCTTGCTCAGGATTGCGCGCAGGTCTTTCTCCAGCAGCGCCACATCCTGGCGGCGCTCGCTGAACAGCGAGCGGGCGTACAGCAGATTGGTCTGCTGCGGATACTGCTGCAGCGCTTCGGTCATCAGATCGCTGCCGGCCTGGTAGGACCTGGTTTGCAGCAGCAGCTCGGATTCGACCAGATACAGGCGCACGGCCAGCTGCGGATAGCGTTCGCGCTGTTCGCGCAGATGCCTGCGCGCGCCGGCCAGATCGTTGTTCTGCAGATGCAGGACGATGATGCGCTCCAGCGCGGGAAAGAAATTGGCGCTGGGCGCGATCTGCTCGTACTGGCGGATGGCGCCGGCCCGGTCGTTGCGCTGCTCGGCGATCTGGCCGAGGTAAAAATGCGCGTCCTCGGTGTGCTGCCCCATTTGCAGCAGCTGATCGAAATAGTGCTGGGCGTCGTCGAGGGCGCCGGTTTCCTTGGTCACCAGGGCCAGCGACAACAGCAGGTCGGCGTCGTCCGGCGCCTGCTGCACCAGGATGGCGAACTGTTCGCGGGCGCGCGGCATGTCGGAGCTCGTCAGCAGGCGCGCGTACTGCAGGCGCAGGCGGCGGTTGTAGGGATTTTCCTGGACCATCTTTTCCAGGCGGGTGAAAGCCTCGTTCTTGCGGCCCATTTCCTCCAGCAGCTTGGTCTCGATGATGATGGCGTAGGTTTCGTCGGGCGCCGCATCCAGAACCTTGCGGATCAGGGCGAGGGCTTCTTCCTTCTGGCCGCGCTGCTGCAGCAGCAGGGCCTTGCCGGTCATCAGGTCGACATTGTCCTTGTGCGTGCTCAGCAGCTGGTTGAACTGGTTGAGCAGCTCGGTCTGGGTGGCCTCCGGCAATTCCAGGGCGCCCGCGGCGATGACGGCGAAATTGGCCTTGGCGCCCTCGTCCAGGACCCTGACCATATGCGGCAGCGCCTCCAGCGGGCGCTGGGCCTTGGCCAGTTGGGTGGCCAGGGTGAATTGCGCCTCGAGATCGTCCGGCTCCTCCTGCGCCCACAGTTCCGACGCGTCCAGGGCCGCACGGTCGGAGCGCAGGAACTGGGCGAGGCGGGCGGCGCGCGCGGTCACGCCCGGGTCGCGGGTGGCGTGGGCCTGCTGCATATAATTGCCCAGGGCCAGCTCGTAGGCGCCGCGGCGCAGGGCGAATTCGGCGACCATGAGGTCGTAGAGACTGTCATCCGGGAAGGGGCGGAGCTTTTCCTCCGCAGGGGGCGGCGGCGCGGCGGGCTCGGCCGCCTCGGCCGTTTCGTTCTGATGCGAGTGCATGCCGGAGCAGCCAAAAAGCGCGAGGCTGCCGATCAGCACAATCCCGATGGCTGTCTTCATGGTTGTTCTGCTTGGGGGAGGACGACGGAGCGGCAAGTCTAGCATGTTTGCCGAACGCCAGGGCTGGCGCCGGATCGTCGAGGAAGTCCACACCGGTGGATTAAAGTTGTTAGAATTATGGGCTTTTATCCATTGGGGCGAAGAGCCGAAGGCCAGAGGCCTGACGCTTCGAGCCGCCGCCGCCATCGGACCCGCTCCGTTTGCCGGCGGCGGGCCCTGTTCATTCAGCGCGGACTTCGCCGGAGTACTTGGGTTACCGCATGAGCCTGCTGGTCGTGGGAATCAATCACAAGTCGGCGCCGCTTGCCATCCGCGAGCGCGTCAACTTCGCCCCCGAGCGCATGGAGGAGGCGCTGGCGGAGGCATTGGCGCTGGCGCAGCTGGAGGAGGTGGTGATCCTTTCGACCTGCAACCGCACCGAGATTTTCGCGGTGCCGAGCGGCGCGGGCGAGAGCGTCGATCCGGATGCGGCCCGGCAGGTCATGCGCTGGCTCGGCGACCATCACCGCATGACGCTGGATGAGCTGCGCACGTGCAGTTATATCCATGTCGAGCGCGCGGCGCTGCACCATATGATGCAGGTGGCGAGCGGCCTCGATTCCATGATCCTCGGCGAACCGCAGATCCTCGGCCAGATGAAGTCGGCCTTCGCCGTGGCGGCGCACGCCGGCGGCGTCGGCAGCGAGCTGGGACGGGTTTTTCCGCAGGTGTTCGCCATCGCCAAGCGCGTGCGCACCGATACCGCCATCGGCGAAAACCCGGTCTCGGTCGCGTATGCGGCGGTCAACCTCACCCAGCACATCTTTACCGACCTGCGCAGCACCTGCGCGCTGTTGATCGGCGCCGGCGAAACCATCGAGCTGGTGGCGCGCCATCTGGCGGAAAAAGGCGTGCGCGAGATCGTGGTGGCGAACCGCACCTTGGGCCGCGCCCGCGCGCTGGCCGAACAATTCCAGGCGGAAGCCATTCTGCTGGCGGAAATTCCCGAGCATCTCGCGCGCGCCGACATCGTGATTTCCTCCACCGCCAGCCAGCTGCCGCTGCTGGGCAAGGGCGCGGTGGAGCGCGCGCTGAAACAGCGCCGGCACAAGCCGATGTTCATGCTCGACCTGGCGGTGCCGCGCGACATCGAACCCGAGGTCGGCGACCTCAACGACGTGTATCTGTACACCGTCGACGATCTGAAGGAAATCGTCGACGAGGGCCGCAAGAGCCGTGAGAACGAAGCGCGCAAGGCCGACCAGATCATCGCGGAGGGCGTGGAGGCGTTTTACCAGCTGCTGCGTTCGCGCAACGCCGTGTCGACGGTGCGCGCGCTGCGCGGCAAGGCCGAGGCCCTGCGCGACGTGGAACTGGAAAAAGCCCTGCGCGCGCTGGCGCGCGGCGAAGCGCCAGCGGATGTATTGACGGGGCTGGCGCGCAACCTGACCAATAAACTGCTGCACAGTCCCAGCAGTCAGATGCGCAAGGCCAGCGCGATGGGCCGCAACGAGGTCATCACCTGGTCGCGCGAATTGTTCGAACTCGATCCCGATGTGGAAGGGGAATCCGGGTTTCCGGCCGCGGCGGCCGATTATCTCTCCGAACTGGCCGCTCCCGATGCGCCGCATCGCGGCGACGACACGCCCTACGAAAAATAGCGCGCGCACGGCGCTATCGATTGACTGACACGAATCTGCGAAGCCAAGCCTGCTTATGAAACAAAGCGTATTGCACAAGCTCGACCAGTTGCTGGATCGCCACGAGGAATTGTCGGCGCTGCTCGGCGATGCCGACACGATCAACAATCAGGAAAAATTCCGCGCTTTTTCCAAGGAGTTCGCGGAAATCGAGCCGGTGGTGAAGTGCTACGGAAATTACCGCCAGGTGCAGGATGACATCGCCACGGCGCGCGAGATGCTGAACGACAGCGATCCCGAGCTGCGCGCGTTGGCCGAGGATGAGCTGGCGCAGGGACGCGAACGCCTCGAAGCGTTGGCGGCGCAATTGCAGACCTTGCTGCTGCCGCGCGATCCCAACGACAGCCGCAATATTTTCCTGGAGGTTCGCGCCGGCACGGGCGGCGACGAGGCGGCGATTTTCGCGGGCGATCTGTTTCGCATGTATTCACGCTACGCCGAAAGAAACGGCTGGCGCGTCGAAATCGTCAGCGAGAGTCCCGGCGAACACGGCGGCTACAAGGAAGTGATTTCCCGGGTCGAGGGCCGCGATGTGTATGCGCGCCTGAAATTCGAATCCGGCGCGCACCGCGTGCAGCGTGTGCCCAAAACGGAGGCGCAGGGGCGTATTCATACCTCCGCCTGCACGGTGGCGATATTGCCGGAAATCGACGAGGTCGAGGCCATCGAAATCAACAAGGCCGACCTGCGCATCGATACCTATCGCGCCAGCGGCGCCGGCGGCCAGCACGTCAACCGTACCGACTCGGCGATTCGCATCACGCACTTGCCGACGGGTATTGTCGTCGAGTGCCAGGACGAGCGTTCCCAGCACAAGAACCGCGCGCGCGCCATGTCGGTGTTGCAGGCGCGCCTGCTCAGCGCCGCGCAGAGCAAACAGCAGCAGGAACAGGCGGAAGAGCGGCGCAATCTGGTGGGTTCCGGCGATCGTTCCGAACGGATTCGCACCTACAATTTTCCCCAGGGCCGCATCACCGATCACCGCATCAACCTGACGTTGTACAACCTCGATCAGGTCATCGAGGGCGATTTGAATCCCGTGGTGGAGGCGCTGATGCAGGAGCATCAGGCCGATTTGCTGGCGGCGATGGGCGACGACTGATTTCCGCGCCGCGACATTTCCATTCTTCAATGTGCCGCCGCGTGGCATTCTTCCCAGCGGCGCAGGAATCTCATCGGTGCAGGCATGAGCACGATTCAGGAGTTGCTGGCGCGGCGCGCCGCGTTGCTGGCGGTCAGCGACAGCGCCGCGCTGGATACGGAATTATTGTTGTGCCATTGCCTGCAATGCACGCGCACTTATCTCTATACCTGGCCGGAGCGGATCGTTCCCGACGCGGCGGCGCAGCAATTTCAATCCCTGCTGGCGCGCCGCGCGGCGGGCGAACCCATCGCGTATCTCATCGGCTCGCGCGAGTTCTGGTCGCTGCCGCTGGCGGTGAATGCGAGCACGCTGATTCCGCGCCCGGATACGGAAACGCTGGTCGAATGGGCGCTGGAACTGATCGATGCCACCGAGGCCGCGGTGCTCGACCTGGGCGCCGGCAGCGGCGCCATCGCCCTGGCGCTGGCCAGCGAAAAGCCGCGCTGGTCCGTGTCGGGCGTCGATCTGAATGCCGACGCGGTGGCGCTGGCGCAAGGCAATGCCGAAAACCTGAAACTGGCCAATGCGCATTTTCTGCAATCGGATTGGTTTTCCGCGCTGGGCGCGCAAACTTTCGATCTGATCGTGAGCAATCCTCCCTACATCGACGCGGGCGATCCGCATCTGCAACTGGGCGATGTGCGTTTTGAACCGCGCGGAGCGCTGGTCGCCGACCGTGGCGGCCTCGGCGCCATCGCCGATATCGGCGCGCAGGCTGCGCGGTATCTGCGCGCGGGCGGCTGGCTGTTGTTCGAGCACGGTTGGGGGCAGGGCGCGGCGGTGCGCGAACTACTGGCCCGCAACGGTTTTGACAAGGTGGAAACGCGGCGCGATGCTGGCGGGCACGAGCGTATTAGCGGGGGATGCAAATCGTGAACGACGCGGAGTTGCTGCGCTACAGCCGCCAGATCATGTTGCCGGATTTCGATATCGACGGGCAGGAGCGCCTGCGCGCGTCCAGGGTGCTGGTGCTCGGCCTGGGCGGCCTCGGCAGCCCCGTTGCGTTGTATCTGGCGGCGGCGGGTGTCGGCGAATTGTGGCTCGCCGATGGCGACTCGGTCGATCTCAGCAATTTGCAGCGTCAGATCGCGCATGGTGAAAACGATGTCGGGCGTTTGAAGGTGGCTTCGGCCACCGACGCGGTGCGGGCCCTGAATTCGAATGTGCGCGTGAACGGCATCACCGAAAAACTCGCGGGAGAATTGCTGGCCGATGCGGTCGCCGCCGTCGATCTGGTGGTCGATTGCTCCGATAATTTCGGCACGCGTTTCGCGCTCAACGCCGCCTGCTGGCAGCATCGCAAGCCGCTGGTATCCGGCGCGGCCATTCGCGGCGAGGGCCAGCTGCTGGTGATCGATCCGCGCCGGGACGACAGTCCGTGTTATCGCTGCCTCTACGACGACACGCTGGACGATGCGCAACTCACCTGTTCGGAAAGCGGCGTGCTGGCGCCGCTGGTCGGCGTGATCGGATCGCTGCAGGCGTTGGAGGCCATGAAAATCCTGGCGCGATTCGGCACGCCCGCGGTCGGCAAGTTGCAATTGTTCGATGCGAAAACGCTGGAGTGGCGCAGCCTGACGCTGCGCCGCGATGCGGATTGTCCGGTGTGCGGCAATGCGTGATTTCGGCCTCGTCAGCCACGCCGCGGTCGTTCGACTTTTTCGCGGTGTCATCGGTGTGCGGAAATGGCGGACTGTGCTGCAGGTTTTCCATTTCCGTGGCTTCGCGCGCCTTGTTCATCATTTTTCCGGCAAGCAATCGCAACGCCGAAAATAAAAATCCTGCGCTAAGGAGCCTCTGAAAAACGTAGCGAGCGCCGCATCAGCGATGCGCAGTCGTTTTTCAGAGGTTCCCTGAAACTCAGTGCTTGAGCGCGGGATGAGCCACGCGGCTGATCCGCGCCAGGCGCCAGTTCAGCAGCACCGCCGCCACCGTCAGTCCCAGAATCAAGCCGATCCACAAACCTTTCACGCCGAGCATCGGAACCGCCAGGTCGGTCAGGCCTAACACATACCCCGACGGGAGGCCGATGCCCCAATACGCGATCAACGTGATCAGCATGGTGATGCGCGTATCGTGGTAGCCGCGCAGGCTGCCGGCGGCGGTGACTTGCAGTCCATCGGACAATTGAAACGCGGCGGCGAAGGCCAGCAATTGCACGGTCAGCGCCTGCACCGCGGGATCGTCGGTGTAGAGCGCGACGATGTACTGCGGCAGAAACAGCATCGCGCTGGCGCTGACGCAGGAAAACAGAATGGCGCTGGCCGCGCCCAGGCGCGTGAAACGGCGGGCGCGCAGCGCTTCGCCGGCGCCCAGTGAATGCCCGATCTTCACCGTCAGCGCGATGCCGAGGCTGGTCGGCACCATGAACATCAACGCGCTGAAATTCAGCGCGATCTGGTGGCTGGCGATGATGGTGGCGCCCAGATGCCCGATCAGCAAGGCGACCAGCGCGAAGATGCTCACTTCGGCGAATATCGCCGCGCCGATCGGAAAACCCAGGTGCAGGATGGTCCAGAGCTCCGTCCAGCGCGGATGTTGCCAGCGGCCCAGGTGCTTGCGGTAACGCGGATACAGCAGCGTGCCGAGAGCGAGCAGTTGCAACCATATCGACAGGCCCGTGGCCCAGCCGCAACCGGCGCCGCCCATTTTCGGCGCGCCGAACAAACCGTGGATGAAAATATAATTCAGCGGGATGTTCACCAGCAGCGCGCAGACATTGATGATCATCACCGGTTTGGCGCGGCCGTGGCCTTCGCTGAAACCGCGCAGCACCTGCGTCATGGTGAGCGCGGGAATTCCGAACGCGATGCCGTGCAGATAGAGCCGCGCCAGCGGTTGCACGGCTTCGTCGACTTTCATCAGGCCGAGCAACACGCCGGTCTGGCTGACGAGCACGGTGTTGATCGCGCCCACCAGCAAGGCCAGCCACGCCGCCTGCTGGAATATCGTGGTCACGCGTTGTTGATCGTTGGCGCCGCTGGCGCGGGCGATGAGCGCGGTCACCGCCGTGAAAATACCGTTGCCGAGCAACGACAGCGGCAGCCACAGGCTGAAACCGACCGCCACGGCGGCCAGGTCGGTGGCGCTCACGGCGCCGGCCATCACCGTGTCGGCCACGCCCATCGCCACTTGCGCCGCCTGCCCGATCAGCATGGGCCAGGCCAGTTGCAGCAAATCGCGCCAATCGCGGCTGCGCGGCGGCAGGGTCAGGGAACTTGTGGGCACGACGATGTTTCCAAACAGGCGTTTTTACAAAACGGACGAGGTCGGCAAAGGGGCCGGGGTTGATCATTGTATGGGATTCGTCGCCGCGGACCGTTATTTTTTTGTCCGGCGAGGTATAAGCAAGCGGGCGGGCAAAAAACGATTCCGGCTCCGATCCGGATTGTGCGCGCCGTGTTCCGGCTGGTGTTTTTTTAGCCGCGCTGGCGATAGTCCAAAAGGAATGTGGCCCCGATATAAAATGCGGGCCCATATGGAAAGGATTGCGCCAAGATCCGGTGAGCGCTCCGCGCGGCAGCTATGCTTGTGCATCGGGTCGAAACGGAGTTTCCGCGGTGCGGGTTACGTGTTCGTTTTTTGAACCCGCGAACCTCTCAATTCGAATTCCAATCTGAGAAAAAGTCGGGATGGCTTTTTCACGCAATGTGGAGAAGTACTGGCGATGAATCTTCTGATCGATGGCGCCGCACTGATTGTCGATACGGTGGCCGTGCTTTTGGGTCTGTTGTGCGTGGTGTTTGTTGTCCTGCTGGCGGTCATGTATGTGCGCGACCTGCGCCAGAACCAGCACGCGGTGCGGCGCAATTTTCCCGTTATCGGCCGCGCGCGCTACGGCATCGAGAACCTGGGGCCGTTCCTGCGCCAATATCTCTACGACACCGACCGCGACCGCCTGCCGTTCAACCGCGCCGAGCGCAGTTGGGTTTACCGAGCGGCGAAGGACGTCGACAACACCGCGGCCTTCGGCTCCACGCTCAACATCAATGAGCCGGGCACGGTGCTGTTCGCCAACAGCATGTTTCCGGTGCTCGAACACGAGGCGCCGGAGCCCGTGCCGCTGGTGATTGGCCCGCAGACGCCGAACCCGTATACCCCGCAATCGATTTTCAATATCTCCGGGATGAGTTTCGGCGCGCTGTCCAAGCAGGCGGTGCAGGCGCTGTCGCGCGGCGCCGCCCGCGCCGGTTGCTGGCTGGATACCGGCGAGGGCGGATTGGCGCCCTATCACCTGGAGGGCGGCTGCGACATCGTGATGCAGATCGGCACGGCGAAATACGGCGTGCGCGATGCGGAGGGACATCTCAGCGATGCGCGCCTGCGCGAGATCGCCGCGCTGCCGCAGGTGAAAATGTTCGAGCTGAAACTCAGCCAGGGCGCCAAGCCGGGCAAGGGCGGCCTCCTGCCGGCGGTGAAGGTCACCGAGGAGATCGCCGCCATCCGCGGCATCCCTGTCGGGCGCGATTCGATCAGCCCGAACGGCCATCTGGATATTCACAACACCGACGACCTGCTCGACATGATCGAGCACATCCGCGGCGTCACCGGCAAGCCGACCGGCTGCAAGCTGGTGCTGGGCGAACCGGAATGGCTGGATGAGTTGTGCGCCAGAATCAAACTGCGCGGCGAGCAGTCCGCGCCGGATTTCATCACGCTGGACAGCGGCGATGGCGGCACCGGCGCCGCTCCGGAAACGCTGCTCGACAATGTCGGCCTGCCGATCAAGGAAAGCCTGCCGGCGCTGGTCGACAAGCTGTGCGCCCACGGCCTGCGCGAGCGCGTGCGGGTGATCGCCGCCGGCAAGCTGATCAATCCCGCGCAGGTGGCCTGGGCGCTGTGCATGGGCGCGGATTTCGTCAACAGCGCGCGCGGTTTCCTGTTCGCGCTGGGATGCATCCAGGCGATGCAGTGCAACAAAAACACCTGTCCCACGGGGATTACCACGCACAATCCGAAATTGCAGCGCGGCCTCGATGTCGAGGTGAAGGCCGAGCGCGTGCATCACTACGTGCGCAACATGCTCAAGGAGATCGAGGTGGTCGCGCACTCGTGCGGGGTTGCCGAGCCGCGCCTGCTCGACCGCCATCATGCGCGCGTGGTGATGCAGGACGGCATGTCGGTGCGCCTCGACCAGCTGTTTCCGCCGGTGACGGCCGGGCTGGAGCCGCTGCGGATCGTGGATGGGAGCTGACCGGCGTTTGCCAAAGTCAATCCCTTGCAGTGATAATGGCGGCGCGTCTGTCAGTCCCCGTCCCACTGTAATCTCGTTTGCCTCCATCTTCGCGTGCCGGATCTGTGGGACCGCCCCGGACTCGCACCGCGCCGGCTTTTGTCCTGTTTAATGTTGTGTCCCGCTGGGCGGGACCCGCTGAGAGAACCGTGTTTTGATCCGTAAATGGTTGAAGTCACTGACTGGCGACACCTCCGCTGAGAGCGCCGCCAGCGCCCCCGCCTCCGGGCCGACTCCCCCCGCCGCAGCCGCCGGACAGCGGGAGCCCGAGGCGAGCCCCGCCAAACCGCGCCGGCAGCGCGAGCGGGGCGGCAAGGCCCGCGGCGCGGCGCGGGCCGAGCCTCCTCCGCCGAAGTGGACGCCGGAACAGTTCCAGGTGCCGCCGATGGAGGGCAAGACGCGCTTCCAGGATCTCGCTCTCGATCCGCGCCTGCTGCATGGCATCGCCGATCTCGGCTTCCAGTATTGCTCGCCGATCCAGGCGGCGGTGCTGCCGAAAACCCTGCGCGGCCACGATGCCATCGGCAAGGCCCAGACCGGCACCGGCAAAACCGCCGCGTTCCTGATTACCGTCTTCAACGATCTGCTCAACAACGTGCCCGAGGATGAGCGCTATCTCGGCGAGCCGCGCGCGTTGATCATCGCGCCGACCCGCGAGCTGGTGCAGCAGATCGCCGACGACGCCGCCAAGCTCGGCAAACACACCGGGCTGCACATCGTCGCCCTGATCGGCGGCATGGATTACCAGCGCCAGCTCAATCAGCTCAACAGCCGGCTGGTGGATGTGGTGGTGGCGACGCCGGGTCGCCTGCTCGATTTCCAACAGCGCAAGGATCTGTATCTCGATCAGGTCGAGCTGCTGGTGATCGACGAGGCCGACCGCATGCTCGACATGGGTTTCATTCCCCAGGTCAAGCGCATCGTGCGCAGCACGCCGCGCAATACCCAGCGCCAGACCCTGCTGTTCAGCGCCACGTTCACGCCCGACATCATCGCCTTGTCGGAGCAATGGACATATCAGCCGGTGCACGTCGAGATCCAGCCCGAGCGCGTGGCCACCGACACCGTCGAACAGAAAATCTACATGGTGACGGAGCGCGAAAAGTTTCAGCTGCTGGCCAACCTGCTGCGCATGCCGGAGGCGACCAGCGTCATCCTGTTCGCCAACCGCCGCGACGAAACACGCTGGCTTTACGAAAAGCTGAAAAAACAGGGCTTCAACTGCGGCATCATCTCCGGGGAAATTCCGCAGAACAAACGCACCAGCACCCTGCAGCAGTTCAAGGACGGCAAATTACAAGTGCTGGTCGCCACCGACGTCGCCGGGCGCGGCATTCATGTCGACGGCGTCAGCCACGTCATCAACTACGCGCTGCCCGAGGACCCCGAGGATTACGTGCATCGCATCGGCCGCACCGGCCGCGCCGGCGCCAGCGGCACCTCGATCAGTTTCGCCAGCGAGGACGACGGATTCCTGCTGATGCCCATCGAAGAGTTGCTCGGCAAAAAGCTGGCGTGCGAAATGCCGCCGCCGGAATTGCTGGCCTGACGACCGCGGGCGCGCCACGGCGCGTCCATTGACTTCGGCCGCCGACGGACTGCGGCCGCGATTGCCCAAGCGCGATGAAAGCCCTCCTCAAGACGCTCAAAATCCTGATCTGCTGCGTGCTGGTCTTCTGGCTGGGCGGGCTTTTGATTTTTCGCTACGCCGGTCCGCCGTTCACGCTGACGATGTTGATCAGCGGCGTCGAGCACGGCCGTCTCGTCCGCTACCAGCCGGTGGCGCTCACGCAGATCAGCCCGGCGCTGGCGCGCGCGGTCATCGCTTCGGAGGACGGCCGTTTCTGTTTCCACCACGGCATCGATTTCGACGCGCTGGGCGAGGCGATGGACGACTACGAAACGCGGGGCCGTCTGCGCGGCGCGAGCACGATCAGCATGCAGGTGGCGCGCAACGTTTTTCTGTGGACGGGCGGCGGCGCCGTGCGCAAGGTGCTGGAAGCGCCGCTGGCCCTGGCGCTGGACGCGTGGTGGCCGAAGCGGCGCACGCTGGAAATCTACCTGAATATCGCGGAGTGGGGCCCCGGCCTGTTCGGCGCGGAAGCGGCGGCCCAGGCTTATTTCCACAAGAGCGCGGCGGCGCTGAGCGGCGAGGAGGCGGCGCGGCTGGCGGCGGTGCTGCCCAATCCGATCCGCTGGGACGCCGCGCATCCCAGCGATTACATCAAGCGGCGCAGCAGCGTTATTCGCACGCGCATGTTGCAGGTGAGCCGCGCGCAGGTGAGTTGTGTGAACTAAGCGCGTGGCCTTTCCGTCCTGGAAAAGCTATCCGACTCATGCTTTCAGGCGCGGCGCAGAAGCTGGGCGGGGAATTTCGCGAGGAGCCCGGCGCGGACGCCGCCGTCGCCGGGCGCTGGCGGTGGCTAATCCACCGCGGGAACGTTCGAGATGTCCGGCCGCAGCGAGCTGGCGTCGTCGGTGGCGGGATCTTCGTAGTCCTGGGCAACGGTGGCATCCGGCGCGGGTTTCAGGCCCAGCAGGCGCACCAGCACCGTGATCGCCGCCGACACGGCGAAGTTCAGCAGCAGCGCGTAGACCGCCGCATAGCCGGGCAGGGTGTAGCCGAAGATTTCCAGCGGGTAGGTCGAGCTCTTGAAGCCGGTGCTGGCGACCATCCCGGTGCCACTGACGATGCCGGCAACCCAGCCCAGCAGCAGGCCGCGATGATCGAACCAGCGCGTATAAAGCCCGGGGAAAATCGCCGGCAGGGTCTGGATCATCCACACGCCGCCGAGCAGTTGCAGCTGAATCGCATACTGCATGGGCAGCAGCAGGATGAACGCCAGCGCGCCCAGCTTCACCACCAGCGACACGGTTTTCGCCAGCTGCGTTTCCTGCTTCGAATTCACGTTCGGATTGATGAACTCGCGATGCACGTTGCGCGTGTACAGGTTGGCGGCGGCGATCGACATGATGGCGGCGGGCACCAGCGCGCCGATGCCGATGGCGGCGAAGGCGATGCCGGCGAACCAGCTCGGGAAACTGTGCAGGAACAGCGCGGGCACGGCGAAGTTGGTGCCGTACTGCTGGAACTGCGCCGAGTATTCCGGCAGGTTTTTCACGCCGGCGGCAATCGCCATGAAGCCGAGCAGCGCAATGAAACCCAGCACCAGCGAGTAGGCCGGCAACCACACGGTGTTGCGGCGCAGCGCGTTGGTGCCCGAGGCGGAAAACATCGCGGTCATCGCGTGTGGATACAGGAACAGCGCGAGCGCGGAGCCGATGGACGCGGTGAGGAAGGAGCTGTAGCCGCCGGCGCTGTCCGCGGTCGGCGATTTCAGCAGCAGGTTGTCCGGCGCCGCCGCCGCGAAGATTTTCGCATAGCCGCCCAGTTGCGCGGGAATGACGATGATCGCGGCGATGATGGTGATGTAGATCAGCATATCCTTGACCACCGCGATCATGGCCGGCGCGCGCAGGCCGCTGGTGTAGGTGTAGGCGGCAAGGATGGCGAAGGCGACGATCAGCGGCAATTCACCGAGAAAACCCGTGGTCGGCAGGCCGAGCGCGCCGATCACGACTTCGATGCCGACCAGCTGCAGGGCGATGTAGGGCATGGTGGCGACAATGCCGGTGATGGCGATGGCCAGCGCCAGCCAGCGGCTGCCGTAGCGGGCGCGCACGAAGTCCGCCGGCGTGATGAAGCCGTGGCGATGCGCCACCGCCCACAGCCTCGGGAATACCAGGAACGCGAACGGATACACGAGGATGGTGTAGGGCACGCCGAAGAAACCGTAGGCGCCCACGCCGAAAATCAGCGCCGGCACGGCGATGAAGGTATAGGCGGTGTACAGGTCGCCGCCCAGCAGGAACCAGGTGATCAGCGTGCCGAAGCGGCGCCCGGCCAGACCCCACTCCTGCAGCGAATCCAGATCGGCCTTTTTCCAGCGCGAGGCGAAAAAGCCCAGCACGGTCACCAGGCCGAACAGGGCGACGAACACGATGGTCGCGGTGACATTCATGACTGGCCTCCGCGTTTTCCCGAGCCGTGCGCCAGCTTGAACACGAGGGCGATGATCACGGAACTCAGTACCACCCACAGCAATTGGTACCAGTAAAAGAACGGCATGCCGAACAGGGTCGGTTCGATGCGGTTATAGAAAGGCAGCCAGAAAATGGCGATGTAGGGCAGCGTCAGCAGCCAATACCAGATTTTTTTCGGTCGGGGATGGGACACGTTGGTGGTCTCGCGTTTTTATCCGTCGGTTGGCGCGCGCCTGGGCAGGGCCTCCGGCGCGGGCCGCCTATTATCGATTCAATCCGCCGTTGTGCAACTGGTTTGAAGAGCGCGGCTGATTTGAAGAGTGCAACGGGTTTGAAGAAGAGCCGCCGCCGGGCGTCGGGCGCAGGCGCTCGACCCAGTAGAGCGTCGCCCCGCAGACCGCGGCCGGCATGATGAGGAGATTCAGCAGGGGAACCAATGTTCCGGCCATCACCGCTGCGCCGAAACCGAACGAGGTCAGGCGCTCGCGCCCGATGCCCTGTTTCACCGCGCGCAGCGGCCAGCGGTGGTTATCCATCGGGTAGTCGCAGTATTGCAGCGCCATCATCCAGGCTCCGAGCGCGAACCAGAGGAAGGGCGCGATCGGGTAAAACACGGGAATCAGGCTGCAAACCAGCACCAGCAGGGCGCGCGGCAGGTAATAGAGCAACTTGAGCAGCTCCTTGCCCAGAATCCGGGGCGTGTCCGCGATCACCGCGAGCGGGCGGGTGTCGGG
>Ga0153956_1000704_pt1 | contig 34792 bp, 31 predicted proteins | sample TSFL040MetaG_FD_104704 | JGI IMG/M metagenome (GOLD analysis project Ga0153956, IMG submission 104704) | Attine ant fungus gardens microbial communities from Florida, USA - TSFL040 MetaG | ecosystem: Host-associated > Fungi > Mycelium > Unclassified | place: USA: Florida, Wekiwa Springs... | reverse complement strand
CGGAAAGGCACAAGCGACCGCATCGACCCGCTTCACCAGTTGGCGGTTGGAGCGGCCGAGCACGGAATTCTGTTCATGGATGATCGTGATGTCGCGCCGGCCCAGCGCCGCCATCAGGGCCGGATAGGAGGGATAGCCGCCGAAACCGATAACCGCCCATGGCTTCAGCCGCTTGAAGGCCTTACGCGCCTGCATGATGCCAAGGCCGATCCTGAATGCCGCCCGAGCCATCCCGACCGGATCGCCGATCCGGAAAGTGGCCGCCTCCAGCGACAGACGCTCGATAGCGGGGAAGTTGGCGGCGAAGGCCGCCCCGCGTTTGTCGGAAGCCAGGACCACATCCCAGCCGCGATCGTTCAGTTCACGGGCCAGGGCTTCGGCGGGAAACATGTGCCCGCCCGTACCACCGGCCGCCACGACGGCCAAAGGCTTGTCAGAAAAGGAAGACGCTTTGCGTCTCGGCTTGGCTTTTTTAGCGGTGGCCATTTATTCCCCGAACAGACGTACTCATATCTGCCGTTACCATAGCGGGTTCCGCATAAAAAACTAAATCGTTTCTATTATCTATTTACCATTTTGTCGGGTCATCCTGCGGAATTTCTTCCTGCCGGCGGCGTGTCAGGGCCAGAATGAAGCCCATGGTCAGGCCCATGGCCAGCATCGACGAGCCGCCGTAGGAAATAAACGGCAGGGTCATGCCTTTCGGGGGAATCAGCCCGAGATTGACCGACACATTGATCAGTACCTGCACCCCCAGCATGATGTACAACCCCGACGTGGCGATCTGGCGGAAAGGGTCCTGCATGGCCATGGCTTTCAGCAGGCCGCGAATGATGATGAAGGCGAAGATGCCGACGATGATCAGGATAAGCCACAGGCCATATTCTTCCGCCACCACCGAATAGATGAAGTCGGTATGCAGGTCGGGGATCAGCCGCTTCATCGTGCCTTCGTTCAGTCCCACGCCGAACAGTCCGCCATTGGCGATGGCCGCCTTGGCGCGGGCGACCTGATAACCGGAATCGGCATCCGGCGAAATAAAGCCCATGATGCGGCTGCGAAAATGCGGCTGGACGAAGAACAGTCCCACCACACCGGCGCCGGCCGCGCCGAGCATCCCGACAATCCAGCGGAACGGCACGCCCGAAATGAAGAAGCAGGCGCCAAAAGCGATAGTGATCAGGATGGATTGCCCGACATCGGGCTGGATCAGCAGCAGCATGATGGCCAGGGCATAGAGGCAGAAGGCGATGGTCACCCCCGGCACGCCCTTGCCCTTCTGGCCTTCGCAGAACATCCATGCGATCAGCACGATCAGGGCCGGCTTGAGAAATTCAGACGGCTGCAACGCGATCGGCCCCAGTTCCAGCCAGCGCCGACTCCCCTTGGCGGAGTGCCCGATCAGCGGCAACAGGCCCATGATGGAAATGGCCCCGGCATAGACCAGCACACTGACCCGTTTGATCCCCTTGAGGGAGAGCATGGAAATGGCGGTCATGCCCACCCCGGTCATCAGGGCAAAAACGAAATGGCGCTTGGTGTAATAGAAGGTATCGTAATGGCTGACGTGCGGCGCCGCCACCGGCGACGACGAAAACGAAAAGATGAAGCCCAGCATCAGCAGGATCAGCGCCAGGGTAAGCGTGACGCGATCCAGGGTCCACCACCAGATGGCGGTGGGCGAACGATCGGTGCGCGTGAACGGATGGGCGTAAGCGTGAGCCATGTCGAACCTTAAGCAGCCTGATTTGGGAGCCAGAGTTTCAGGATTCACCAAATCGTCGTTAACATCCGCTTAAGCCGGGGAGCGATTCGTAAGGAAATCTTAAACCATCCGCCAGACGCGCCTCATTATTTCTCCTCATCCGGATAAGGCCCCGCGCCGCCGCCAGCGATAAAGGCGTCGATATGGGCGCTCAGAACCGGCAGCGGCACCGAACCCAATTCAAGTACGGCGTCGTGGAAGGCACGGATATTGAATTTATCACCCAGCGCCTTTTCCGCTTTCCCGCGCGCTTCACGGATAGCCATTTCACCGAGATAATAGGAGAGCGCCTGCCCCGGCCACGAGATATAGCGATCGACCTCGGTATCGATCTCGTGCTCGGAAAGCGCCGTATTGTCGCGCAGGTACTGCCGCGCCTGCTCGCGCGTCCAGCCCATCGCATGAACGCCCGTATCGACCACCAGCCGCGACGCCCGCCATGCCTGGTAACTCAAATAGCCGAAACGGTCATAAGGCGTGTCGTACATGCCCATCTCGACGCCGAGATATTCGCAATAGAGCGCCCAGCCCTCGCCATAGGCCGAAATATAGGTCTTCTGGCGGAATTCCGGCAGGAATTTATTCTCCAGCGCCAGCGGCATCTGGAAGGCATGGCCGGGCGCCGATTCATGCAAGGTCAGGGCCGCAAGCTGGAACAGCGGGCGAGACGGCAGATCATAGGTATTGACATAATAGGCGCCGGGTCCGCCCCGGCCAGAGGTGTAATAGGGCGCGATCTCCGGCGCCACCGGCACGATGGCGAAGCGTGAACGCGGCAGCCGGCCAAAATATTGCGACGCCTTGCCGTCGAAGGTCTTGGCGATCCAGGCGGCGCGATCGAGCAGATCCTGCGGGGTCTTGGCGTAGAATTTCGGATCGCTGCGCAGGTATTTCAGGAAGGCCGGCAAGTCGCCTTCAAACTTCACCTCTTTCATCACCTCAAGCATCTGGGCGCGGATCAGCGCCATCTGGTCGAGGCCAAGCTGGTGGATTTGCGCCGGCGGCAGATCGAGCGTGGTGTATTCGCGGATCTTCGACTGGTAATAGGCCTTGCCGTCCGGCAGTTCGCTGGCGCCAAGGGCTTTTTGCGCGTTCGGCACATATACGTTATCGAAGAAGGCCAGCAGGACCTTGTGCGCGGGGATGACCGCGCCAGTGATCGCCTGCGCCGCTGCCGCGCGCAGTTCCGCCTGCTTCGCCGCCGGGATATTCGCCGGCATGGAAAGGAACGGCTTATAATAGAGGCTGTCTTGCGGCTTTTCGACGTTGATCACCGTGCGGATCGAGGCATCGCGGCCTTCCAGCGTCACGTGCGGCGGGGTGAAATGGCGCTTCAGGCCCGCCTTCATATTGACGATCTGCTGGTCGAAATAGCGCGGCATTTCATTCAGTTGACCGAGATAGTTGCGATAGTCCTGTTCGCTATGGAAGCCGCTTTCGGTGATATAGGTCAGGTCCCCCCAGAAGGCGCTGTCGGAATTGACCGGCTTCTCGTATTCGCGGAACTGTTTCTCAGCCACCAGCCCGTCGATCTGCGCCTTGTAGACCTGGAAATTGACCTGGTTCTCCGGCGACAGGCTTTTCACATCGATGGCGGCCAGCTTCTTTTCGACATCGAGCCAATAGGCCAGTTGCTTTTGCTGCGCCGCTTCGCTGACATCGGGCAAATGCGCGGCCACCCCGGCATTGACATTATCCTCGTCGGTCTGCTGCAAGTCCTGCCGCCATGTCCATTCGGCGGTGTAGATCGCCTTGAACTGGTCATCGGCCGTGACCGGCGCGGTTTGGGCAAAGGCGGGAGCGGTCATCAGCGCTGGCGCCGGAGCTGTCATCAGCAGGTACAGGGCAAGACGGGAAACAGGCATGTCGGTCCTCTGGGAAAATAGTTACAGACGCATCATGTCAGACAGGTGTGCAAATGGCCACTCTGCGACATCGAGATTTATGTTGACTAGGAAACATCGCCATTATAGTTTCCTAGTCAACATAAAGGTTGCCTTGTATGTCCATTGAACCGTCTCATCTGACCTCACATCTCGGCTATTGGCTGAGATATGTCTCTAACCATGTTTCCCATACTTTCGCCCGTAAGCTTGAAGACCGTGGGGTCACAGTCGCCGAGTGGGTCATGATGCGGGAACTGTATAGTCTCGAAGCCATAGCACCCAGCCGTTTATCCGAAAAGCTGGGCATGACGCGTGGCGCCATCACCAAACTGGCCGACCGCCTGATCGCCAAGACGTTTGTGACACGGGACGCCAATCCGGCAGACGCCCGCGCCCAGACACTCGCCCTCACATCTGCCGGCCGCGACCTGGTGCCGGAACTGTCCGCCCTCGCCGACCGTAACGACGCCGAGTTTTTCAGCCATCTCACCCCAGATGAGCGCCGGTCGCTCGAATATGTACTCAGAAATATCGTTGCCCGGCGCGGTCTGACCTCCATTCCCCTCAGTTAACTTTTCAAGGAGATTCCAAATGGACGCATCCATCAGCGCCATTATCCGCGACTGTCATCTGGCTTCGGAAGAAGACCGCCTCGATTTTCCGCAAATCCTTGCGGCCCTGCACCAGGCCGGCATCGAAGGCTACATGGTCGATTTCCGTCGTTCGACCAAGACCTTTTATCTGCCCGATGGCGAAAGTCTTGAACTGCCGTCTCATGATATCGGCGTAAAGGTATCAGCCGTTTTCGATGCGGCCATCATCGAAGCGGCGGTACGCGAGGCCCAAACCAAGGCGCCCGGTTACACCTATAAGAGCTTCTGTGCCAAAGTCATGCAGGCAGGCTGCGCCGGTTATATCGTGTCCATCCTGGGCCGCCGCGTCGTCTATTTCGGCCGTACCGCCGAAACCCATGTCGAGCACTTTCCATCCGGCAAATAAGCCTATGCCAGCCGAAAGAAGTCAATGATATCGGCGTGATCCTCGAAGAACTGGTCGCGCATCGCTTCCAGATCATCGAGCGCCACCCAATGCGCGCCGGCGGCATCATCGGCGGCCTCGATGGGCGGCAAAGGTCCCTCGGGAAAGCGGAAATGGAAGGCATGAGTGATGGTCCGCCCTCGCGCCGAGCGTTTCGGATAGTCGAAAACCTGACTGGAAACGAGATGTTCGGCAATATGGGCGGCGCTCAGTTCCAGCCGGGTTTCCTCGGCGACCTCGCGCACCGCCGACTGTATCAGGCGCTCGTCAAGCTCGACAAAGCCGCCCGGCAGCGCCCACAGGCCTTTGCCAGGCTGGCCGCCGCGTTTGATCAGCAGCAGATGCCGGCCGTGCTGGATCAAGGTGTCGCAGGTGACAAAGATCGGCGGATAAGGCGCGGATTCCCAGCTCTTTTTGTAGGCATCGATATAGAGTTGCTCATCGTGCAGACGGGCATAGTCCGGCGTATCCGCATATCGGCGCAGAATATCCCCCACGGCTTCCGGCACCTGTTCGGCCACCGCAGCGGCGCCTTCGCGCATAAAGGCCGCACGGATAGTTTCCGACTCTTCGGCTTCAGGCGTCGAGTGCTTCAGCGTATCCGCGCCAAGCAGCCCGCCGCCATCATCCGGCATCTGTGCCATGACGGCATCGCAGGCCGTCGTATCCGCCAGATCGGGCCGATATAGATGATCGCGGACATGGCAAAAAACCGCACGCCCGGCTAGCGATCCCAGGGCGGCGCGGATCATTTCTTCCCGCGCCCCGGCAGACCACGGCATCTGCGTCGACGGCGCCCGGTCCGCGCCTGCCACGACGATATGGACATGGGCGCACCGGCGGAACAAATCCTCCAGTTCCGCCATGTCGGTATTTGTCGGCGGCGCGAACCGGCCGGATATCACCCCTTGCTGAAATTCAAAGATCATCCTGTATGTCCTGACGGCTTGCGGTCATGCGTAAGGGTGGAGATTAGGCTTCCGCCCCCTTCAGGTAAAGGCCCGAACACTATCGGCCAGACCCTGCCAGGCCTGCTGATCCCAGAAGATACGGGCCTGTCCCGAAGGCGATGGCAGGACATACAGCCGCGTGCCGCTCACCTGCTCCGGCTGGAAACCCAGTTGAATAACACCCGTGGGTTTGCCAAGGAAGGCACCCGCGCCGGTCTTGCTGGTAAAGGCCAGGATTTTCGGCTGAAAGCGCTCGATCTTTTCCCGCAGGGCGTCAGCGTCGAACGCATCCGCCGGAAGCTGGTTGTCATTGCCAAAATGCGCCTTGCACAGGTCGGTCAGGCCGATACCGTAATCGAGCAGGCGCGCATAGTCCTGCGGTTTGATCAATTCCGGCGTCAGGCCGGTCTTGTGCAGGGTCCGCCAGAAGAAATTACCGGGATTGGCGTAATAGGCCCGCCGTTCGGCGGATACCCGCCCCAGCGCCGTGCCGCAAAAAACGACTTTCAGACCGGGTTCCAGCAGATCAGGCACATGGCCGGGCGGGAGCGGACCGAACCTGTTCATGGCTTCAGATATCTGTCGAACCAGCCGGTGATACGGCTGTTCATGTCTTTGATATGCTCCGGCTTACGGATGCCATGCCCCTCACCTTCATAGATGACCAGGGATGTATCCACGCCCTGCGCTTTCAGGCCGTGCCACATCTCCATCGACTGCACCGCCGGGGTTTCGATATCGCGCTCACCGACATAGATGAAGGTCGGGGTCGCCGCATTCTTGATATAGCGGATCGGCGACAGTTTATCGTAGATCGCCGGATCGTCATAGGCCGAGGCGCCGAAGAAGGGGATCATCCACTGATCGATGCCGTTCTGGCCGTAATAGCTGATCCAGTTGGCGATACCGGCCCCGGCCACCGCCGCCTTGAAGCGCTGCGAGTGGGTGACCGTCCACATGGTCATGAAACCGCCGTAGGAGTGGCCGAAGATACCCAGCCGATTGTCATCGACCGGCGCCACCTTTTCCACGGCGTCGATACCGCTGAGAATATCGCCGAGGTCCGCCCCGCCGAAATCGCGGATATTGGCGCGGGTGAAAGCCTCGCCCTGACCGAATGATCCGCGCGGATTGGGCTGGAAAACATAATAGCCGGATTGCAACAGTTCATACATAGCCCCCGACGCGACGAAGCGCGGCGTTACCGCCGAGGCCGGACCGCCATGGACGATGGTGACCATCGGATAGGTCTTATCGGCTCCGATACCGGCAGGGACAAGCAGCCAGCCCTGAACCGCATAGCCATCATGGGTCCAGGTGATGTTCCTGGCGGAGAAGGGCACCTTCAGGCCGGCATTGTCATTCGTCACCGGCTTGAGATCGCCCAAAGCGCCAATAGCGATACGCGGTGCTTCGGTAAAACTTTCCACCACGGCCGCCGCCCGGCTTCCCATGGCATCCAGCGAAATCTTACCATCGCCGGCCATGGTTGAAACAGCGGCCTGCGACACCACAGTCACCCCTTCCACCGGATCGATCCTGGCCACGCCGGTTTCGCCCCCCACAATCATCGTGGCCACAACATCGGATTGGGTCACCGCCAGGCTGGTGAAGCTCGCCTTGTAACCGGGGGTCAGATTGCGCGGCTCACCACCTGCCAGGGGTACGGAGAAAACATCGCCGCCAATCGCGCCGAAATCGCTCATCAGCCCGCCGATAAACAGCACATTTTTGCCGTCGGGCGATACCTTCGGCATGTTCATCTGCATCTTCGGCGCGGCGATCACCCGCTCGGAACCGTCACGTCCGAAGGCTTGCAGTTTCGCCGTCCACCAGTTGTTGTCGCCATCACCCTTGGCGGCGGTGGCGACAAAACCGGAACCATCCGGCATCCAGCTATACTCGTAAACCCAGGTATCGTCGGGCGAGACGAAAGTCAGTTCGCCGCCTCTAGCCGCTACCGTGGCGATGCGCTGCTCGTCGATCGTTCCCGTCACGCCGATCTCGCCGACCAGCGCCGCGCCCGCCTGGGTAGCGCCGGTTTCCTTGCGCGCGTCCGGCACGGCCAGCAGGGCGATGGTTTTGCCGTCCGGCGACCAGCGCGGCTTGCCCGCCACGCCCCTGATCGTGGTGATGACATGCGGCGCACCTTTTTCCAGCACATAAAGCGATACCACACCCGCCTTGCGGTCGGCGGCGAGGAAAGCCAGTTTTGCCCCATCCGGCGACCAGGCGAAGGCGTCATATTTGCATATTTCGCAGGGATCGGCCGTACCGGTGATCTGGCCGGCCGTATTTCTCAAGGTCACGACGGTATGCGCTGCGCTTACACTCCCCACCGGCGCAACGGATTCAAAAGTGGCGATGGTCCCGCCATCGGGCGACAGCGCCAGGCCGTCATATTTATGCAGGGAAGCGGCATCGCCGGAAACAGCGGCAGCAACGGCAAGGACGGCGACAAAACTCATCTGAAACTCCCAACAGGTATATTAAGCGACATTACGCGGCACGCCGAAGGTTTCAAGCGATATCAGTACGCCCGCTTGCACCACGCCTAGAATCCGCTAGGTTGATCCCAATTATACGGGGATGCGGACATATGCCTTTGACGCACAATCTGACCTGGCTCGATCTGGGTGTTTTCTGCGTCTATATCGGCGGGCTTCTGCTGCTCGGTATCCACGACCGCCGCCGCATGATGCGGGCGCGCGATCATTTCCTGGCCGGCCAGTCGGCTTCCTGGCCCAGGATCGGTTTCGCTCTCTATGCCTCGACCATTTCCGCCACCTCGCTGGTCGGGCTGACCGGCTACGCCTACGCCCACGGCATCGCCGTCTTCAATTATGAATGGATGGCGGCCATCGTGCTGACCATCTTCTGCGCCTTCGTACTGCCGACCTATATCAAGTCGCAGGTCTTCACCGTGCCGGAATTTCTCGAACTGCGCTACGGCAGGTTCGTGCGGACCTATGTATCGGCCCTGTCGGTGGCGCTGGGCATCTTCCTCGACGCCGCCGGCGGGCTTTTCGCCGGCGCCGTGTTGTTCCAGATCATGTTCCCCGACTGGCCCCTGTGGCAGGTCTGCGCCCTGCTCGCCGCGCTGGCCGGCGGCTTCCTCATCGCCGGCGGCCTGCGCGCCGTCATCATGGTCGAGTCCGTGCAAGGACTGATCCTTGTCATCTCCTGCGCCTGCATCAGTTTTTTCACCTTCCGGGCGGCAGGCGGCTGGACGCACGTCATGCAGTCGGTCGATCCCACGCATCTCAAGCTGATCCTGCCCGCGAACGACACCGCCATGCCGTGGACCGGGCTGGTGACCGGCGTGCCCCTGATCGGCTTTTATTTTTGGTGCGCCAACCAGACCATGGTGCAGCGCGTGCTGGCCGCCAAATCACTCGATCACGGCCGCTGGGGGTCGCTGATGGGCGGGGCGATGAAGCTGACCAACCTGTTCCTGGTCATCATTCCCGGCGCGGCGGCCCTGCTGCTGTTTCCCTCGCTCGACAATCCCGATCAGGTGTTCTCGCACATCGTCTTCAAAATCCTGCCGCACGGACTGGTGGGGCTGATCCTGGCCGCCTGCCTGATCTCGATTCTCGCCAACCTCTCCGGCATTTACAACTCGACCTCAACCCTGCTGACCATGGATTTCGTGCGCAAGCTTCGTCCCGGCATGAGCGAGGTGGCGCTGGTCCGCACCGGCCAGATCACCACCGTCATTCTGATGCTGTTCTCCATCGTCTGGGCGCCGCAGATCATCCATTTCGGCGATCTGTGGTCCTACCTCCAGGCCATCCTGTGCTATTTCGTGCCGCCGATCGCCGCCGTCTTCATCGCCGGACTTTTCATCAAACGCGCCAACAAGGCCGGCGCGGGCACAGCGCTGGTGATCGGCACGATATCGAGTTTCGCGCTGTTCTTCGGCATCGAGGTGTTTCACGCCATTCCGCTGCATTTCCTCGTCGCCGCCGTGGTGATTTTCGCCATTTCGCTGGCGGCCCTGTTCGTGGGCAGCCTGACCGCGCCGGCCCCCGATCCCGGCACGGTCAGCCACCTGATGTTCGCCAAAGATGTCTGGAAGGCCGAAACCGCGCACCTGAAAACGGTCAGATGGTATCAGAACTACCGCTTTCTCTCCGTCGCGCTTTTGCTGTTGACCGGCGCGATCGTGATCTGGTTTGCATAATCGGGAGCGTCTGCTAACGTACCGGCATAAGCCGCAAAGGCGCCTGCGAAACACAGAAAATGGAAACGCTTTAACAGGAGCTGCCTCGTGCTGTCTTTCAAGTCCTTTGGCAAGTCCTTTGGTGCCCGTCTGCTTCCGCTTGCCGCCCTGATCCTGCCGCTCGCGGTTCAGGCCGATCCTTCCACGCCACCGGCCAGGGATTCACTGGCCATCGATGAACCGGGCGGCGTGCCCGCCGGCTACACATTGAAATGGTCGGATGAATTCGACACGCCCGGCCTGCCTGACGCCAGTCTCTGGCGCTATGATACCGGCGCCAACAAGCATGGCTGGGCCAATCACGAACGCCAGTATTATGCCGACGCCCGGCCGGAAAATTCGCGCGTCGAAGACGGCAACCTTATTATCGAGGCCCGTAAGGAAGACCTGAGCGACAAAGCCGACTGGGGTGGCCAGCACTATACCTCCGCCCGTCTGTTGTCGAAAAATACCTATGAATACGGCTATGTCGAAGTGCGGGCGCAACTGCCGTGCGGCCTCGGCGTCTGGCCGGCCATCTGGCAACTGCCCGCCACGAAAAACCTGTCATGGCCCGACGACGGTGAAATCGACATCATGGAATATGTCGGCTGGGATCCAAATACGATCTATCATACCGTTCACACCGGCCTCTATAACCACGTCAAGGGCACGCAAAAAGGCATCCTCAAGGAAATGCCCGCCGTCTGCGGCCAATGGCATACCTACAGCCTGCTGTGGACACCGGACGAGATCAAGGAAGGCATAGACGGCCGCTACTACTACCGCTTCCGCAACGAACACACCGGCAACGGCGCGTGGCCCTTCGACCGCGCCCATACCCTGATCCTGAACCTGGCGGTCGGCGGCGATTTCGGCGGCAAGACCGGCGTCGATGACAGCACCATGCCGTGGCAGTTCAAGATCGATTACGTGCGGGTCTATCAGAAATAAGACCGCTTCCTGAGTCTCGGAAACTCAGGAAGCGCTTTCCCGGATATGCCGGTAGCCCGCTGATCGTTTCGCTGGTCAGCGGACCGGTTTTATCCGGGGCTTGTGACGCGGAAAAACGCTTAGTCCCGACAAGGCCGTCTGTAAACAAATCCTGACAATGTTGTCAGATGATATCGGCCGGCACGTACAATACCAATTTATTGAAATTACTGGCATTTTACACAAATGCCACAGTTAAAATTTCTATTTTTCATAGACTTGGCGTCAAGCGCCGCCTCTTCCACCGGACCAGACCTGTCCGGCAGGCAGGGCCACTGCCTGATCTCCGCGCCGCCCGGCTGGCTTTTCCAAAGCCTGATCAAACAGTTACTTCATTGTCCGGTCATTGTCCGGTTTTCATCACCATGCTACGCTTTCGCCAGACAGTCACAGACCTCCGGCGAAACCTGACCATGCCTGACCCGATTACCCGCAAACCGACCATTATCGATGTCGCCAGCCGTGCCGGCGTGTCGATCAAAACCGTGTCGCGCGTCATCAACAACGAGCGTCATGTTTCGACCGACATGCGCGCCCGTGTCCGTCTGGCCGTTGCCGAACTGGGGTTCGAGGCCAATGAATCGGCGCGCGGAATGCGCAGCCTGGTCCCAGAAAAATCCTATGTCGTGGCGCATCTCTATGGCGACGCTGGCGGGCTGTATACCCATGACGTCCAGCTTGGCCTGATGGAGCGCTGCCGCTATTTCGGCTATCATCTGGTCGTCGAGGAACTGGATTACCAAAGCCCGGATATCGAGCGCCGCGCCAAGGATCTGGTCAAGCGCCTGAAACTCGACGGCGCGGTCCTGACCGCGCCCCTGACCGATAACGAGATTGTTTTGGGCGTGCTCGATGAGGCCGGCGTGCCCTATGTCCGGGTCGCGCCGGTGACCGAGGTCGGCCACCTGCCGAGCGTCCGCATCGACGAAAAGCGCGCCGCCTACCAGATGACGCAGCACCTTCTGACCTATGGCCACCGGCGCATCGGCTATATTCGCGGCCTGCCCAACCATGCCGCGACGGAACTGCGCTTCGAGGGCTTCCGCCAGGCCCTGGAAGAGGCCGGGCTGGAGATCGATCCCACGCTCATCGAGGACGGGGAATTCCGTTATTTCGCCACCGTGCCCTGCGCCCGGCGGCTGCTTGAGCGCGGGGACCGTCCAACCGCCATCTTCGCCAGCAATGATGAGATGGCCACCGCCGTTATCAAGGTGGCGCGCGAAATGGGCCTCACCCTGCCGGATGACTGCTCGATCGTCGGTTTCGACGATATCCCGACTTCGGAAATGCTGTGGCCCTCGCTGACCACGGTTCGCCAGCCGGTGTCCAGACTGGGCGCGGCGGCGGGCGATCTTTTGTTCACCCGCCTGTCGCCGCTCGGCACATCAGAATGGCCGACGCCGGTGCCCCATCTGGTCCTGCCGCACGATATCGTCCTGCGCGGCTCGACCGCGCCGCTGCGGCAAGATCAAACAGGAGTTGCCAAATGATCCGCGCCTCTCTCTTTTTGTCAGATCACTCACAAGCCGTATGCTTGCCCGAGGCTGTCGCTTTTTCCGAAGGTGTCCGCAGGTAACCATTCCACGCGAAGGCCAGCGGCGGATAATCATCCCTTAGGACAGCCTTTGGGATGATTTTTTTGCCTCACCGGGCATTGATCTCGGCGAACGTGACCAGTCCGTTTAAGCTGAAATATCCTCGCCGGGGCGGCCGATGGAAGCGTAGGCGAAGCCATGGCGGGCCACCTCTTCCCTGCGGTAGATATTGCGCAGGTCGATCAGGACCGGTGACTTCAACGCCGCCTTGATGCGCTTCAAGTCCATGCCGCGGAACTCGTTCCACTCGGTGACCACCACCACCGCATCGGCGCCGGTGGCCGCATCATAAGGCCCTTCGCAATATCCAACTCCTTGCGGAAGAACCGCTTTGGCATTCTCCATGCCCTCCGGGTCGAAGGCGCGCACCGAAGCCCCGGCCGCGACCAGTTCCTGAACGATGGTGATGGCCGGGGAATCGCGCATATCGTCGGTTTCCGGCTTGAAGGTCAGTCCGAGCACGGCCACCGTCTTGCCGGCGACGCTGCCGCCCAGCGCCTTGATCACCTTCTGCGTCATTTTCGACTTGCGGGCGTCGTTGATCTCCACCGTCGTCTCGATCAACCGGATCGGCGCGCCGAAATCCTGCGCCGTCTTGACCAGGGCCAGGGTATCCTTCGGGAAGCAGGAACCGCCATAGCCAGGGCCGGCGTGGAGGAACTTGGTGCCGATGCGGTTATCCAGCCCGATGCCGCGCGCCACTTCCTGCACATTGGCGCCCACCGCCTCGCACAGGTCGGCCATTTCGTTGATATAGGTGATCTTCATCGCCAGGAAGGCATTGGCGGCGTACTTGATCAGTTCGGAGGTGCGGCGCGTGGTGAACATCAGCGGCGATTGATTGATGAACAGCGGGCGGTAGACCTCGGTCATAACCGGCCGGGCGCGCTCGTCCTCGATCCCGACCACGATGCGGTTGGGGATCATGAAATCCTTGATCGCCGCGCCTTCGCGCAGGAATTCCGGATTGGAGACGACCGCGACATCGGCCTGCGGATTGGTTTCACGGATGATGCGCTCGACCTCATCCCCGGTGCCGACCGGCACGGTCGATTTGGTGACGACCACGGTGAAACCCTCGACCGAGCGGGCAATATCACGCGCCGCGGCATAGACATATTTCAGGTCGGCGTGGCCGGTTTCCTTGTTGGTCGGGGTGCCGACACCAATGAAGACGACATCCGATTCCGCCACGGCGGCCTTGATATCGGTGGTAAAGGTCAGGCGGCCCGCCTTGACGTTATCGAGCGTCATCTCTTCAAGGCCCGGTTCGAAGATCGGAATGACGCCCTTCTTCAGGCCCTCGATCTTATCGGCGTCAAGATCCATGCAGATGACGTCATGGCCGAATTCGGCGAAGCACACTCCCGAAACCAGGCCGACATAGCCTGAGCCAATCATCGTAATCTTCATCTGTGCGACCTATCCTTGCCGGCGAGTCATCAATAACTGCGCGAACCCAAACCCAAATGCGCCGGCGAAGGCAAGCGAAATATGGTGACCGATTGTATCAGCTGCTTTGCAACCCGTCGAAATCGGCCGCGTCATGGCGCTCCTTAAGCCCATCGGCGGCGCGGTTGACCAGGCGGCCGCGTTTCACGCCTTGGCGCGCCTCAAGCTGGTTCATCCAGCGGCGGATATTCTGGTATTCGCTGACAGAAAGAAATTCGGCGGCGGAATAGGCATTGTTCACGATGCCGCCATACCAGGGATAGATGGCCATATCGGCGATGGTGTAGTCATCGCCGGCGACATATTCCATCTGGCCCAACCGCGTATCGAGCACATGAAGCTGGCGCTTGGTTTCCATGGCGTAGCGGTCGATCGCGTATTCGATTTTGAAAGGCGCATAAGCATAGAAATGGCCGAAACCGCCGCCGACAAACGGCGCCGACCCCATTTGCCACATCAGCCAGTTCATCGTTTCCGCGCGCTTGTGGTGTTCCGTCGGCAGGAAAGCGCCGAATGTCTCGGCCAGATAAAACAGGATCGAACCGCTCTCGAACAGGCGCGTCGGCGGGTGGGTCGAATAATCCATCATGGCCGGGATTTTCGAGTTCGGATTGATCGACACAAAACCGCTGCCGAACTGATTGCCTTCGCCGATATTGATCAGCCAGGCATCGTATTCCGCTCCCGCATGGCCAAGCGCCAGCAGTTCCTCCAGCATGATGGTGACCTTGATACCATTGGGCGTACCCAGGGAATAAAGCTGGAGCGGATGCTTGCCGATGGGCAGGGTTTTGTCATGCGTCGATCCGGAAATGGGCCGGTTGATGCTGGCGAACTGGCCACCATTATTCTTATCCCATTGCCATATTTTCGGCGGCACATAGCCTGCCGGCTGGTTGTTCGCGGGATCATTGTCGGCCATGTCATCTCTCCGGTTAAGGCAGTACAGACCTCTCATATGGTCTTGCCTGTGCCCGTTGCAATCCGCCTTGACCAACTCTTACACCGGCGCGTCGTGCTTGTCCTTACGGCGGCGGCCAAGCAGCATCCTGGCTTCCAGATGCGCGCGCAGGGCACCATAATAGGCACGCAGGAAATTCTCGTCACTCGGCGGATCGTTCTTCGGGTCCACCCAATCGATCCGCGCCTTGATCTTGGCGGCAACCGCCCGCATCACCGCCGGTTTGCGTTCGCGCAGCACCTGTTCCAGCACGGTCAGTTCCATCTCGCCATAGGCCAGTTGCTCCGGCGTGAAGCTGAGGCCCAGACCACGATCGCCTTCCAGATCGGCCAGATCGTAGCTCAGGGCCGCTTTCGGCATATGAACGACGCGGGTGCCGGCCAGAAAATCACCCAGCCGGGCATGTTGTTTATTGAACAGGGGCAGGAGCAGCAGGCCAAGCGCCCAGAAAAAAGCCAGCCACGAACCCGCCGAATGATTGGCCGACCAGGCGAAGATCAGGGTCACCGGCAGGTACAGCTCGACCTCGCGCAGGGCATTACGCGTGAAGACCGCCGCCGGAGTCAGCCGCCCGCCGTCATGCGAAATCACCCGCAGTTTCATGATGCGTTTGCCGGGCGTGGCGGCGCGCGGCCCCATCTCGAAAAAGATGAAATAGCCAGAACGCAGGAAAAACAGGAAGAACATGGCCACGATCAGCACAAACGATCCCAGCGCCTTGTGCTTGCCCCCGACGAAAACGCCTTCGAGCGGCAGGATGAGCCAGATGATCAGGACAACGACCGGCGCCAGGATCATGATCAGCCAGTCGAGCAGCAGCGCCCCTACCCGTTCGCCGAAAGACGCATTGATGAAGGGCAGAATCACGCCTTCGGGCGTCAGGATTTCCAACGCGGTACGGCCCAGTTCGCCATAGGGGGCATCGCTGGCCAGGTCGCGCTTACTGCGTTTGGCTGCGGCCATCAGGCGCTCTCCTCCGGCTTTTTGCGGCCGACACTGGTATAGTACAGTCCCCAGATCGTCAGCATGACCGCGCCGATGCCGATGCGGACGAACGGATCGGTAATCACCTGGCGACCGATGCCTTCCAGACAGCCGGCAACCGTCAGCATGATAGCGACCCCGATCATGGCCGTGCCGGTGAGCGTGCCGGCCGCCTGCAACGCCGCCTTGCGCGTGGCGTCGCCGGGGAACATCAGCCGCCGGGCAATATGGAACCCGCAACCGGCGGCGATGACCAGGGCGAATAGTTCGGTCGTGCCGTGGATGGTCAGCCAGGCGGCGAACTCGAACCCCATGCCCTGCTGAGCGAACAGCCAGACCATGGCGCCAAGCGTGATCCCTGTATAGAGGGTCAGCGCGAAGGTCGGCAGGCCGAAGACCGCGCCGAAGGCAAAGGTCGAGATGGCCACGCCGACATTATGTGTCATAAGGAAAACCGCGAAAGGCGACAGGGCGTGACCTTCCGGATTGCCGCCGATGGTCTTGCGCAAATCTTCCGCCGACGAACCAAGCCCGCGGCTGCCCTGCTCCCCCGGCAGAAAGACATTGTACCAACTGGAATCATAGGCGCACAGCAGCCAGCCGGCGATAGCCCCCATCACCAGGGTGGCGAAGGCCAGAGCGATCTCAGCCCCCAGCTTGCGCACGGCGCGCGGCCAGCTTTGCCCGAAGAAGCCGTAAAGCACGTCCTTGAAACGGGTCTGCGGCCCGTAGACATAGACATAGGCCCGTACGCAAAGGGCCTGCAGATAGGTAATCATGTTGCGGTCGAGCGAGATCGATTGCGCCATGGAGAGTGATGACATGGCCGAGCGATAAAGCAGCGGCAGATTCAGCAGTTCATCGATGGAAAAACTGCCGAGGCCCCGCTTTTCCACCTTGTCGAGCTGGGTGCTGAGGGTCCGCCAGTCCGATTGCCGCGTCTCGCGGAACTTCTGGCTTTTCAGGCGCAGGACGGGCTTGGGGGCGTCATCGGTCATAAGCGAACTCCAAAGCAAGATACCCCACCACCACATCTAGCCGCTTCGCGTCGTCGTGCGGTCCCCGGCAACGGCCGCCCGGCTCCCCGGCATAGCCCGGAAGGTACAAGAACAGGATAACCTGTACCTCCCCATCTTTGATGGGGAGGGGGACCGACGCGCTCTTGCGCGTTGGTGGTGGGGTTTCTTACTTTCTGCATCTCGTCTCCCCCTAAAGCCGATCCGCGCGTTTCAGCGCCAGATACTTGCTGACGATCGCCGTCGCCATCTGCTCGGTCGGCGTTTCCAGCACCTCGATGCCCTGGCGGCGCAACTGCGTCAAAACCCGTTCACGCTGGTTGGCCAGGCGGCGCGCGAAGATGGCCCGAGTCACGTCCTCCGCCTGCGCCGGCGCGCGCGCCATCAGATCCTCCACCACCTCATCCCGGCAGGCGACGAACAACACCAGATGTTTTTTCGACAGGCGGTTCAGACTTTCGATCATCAGGTCGGCGCTGATTTCGTCGATAAAATCCGAAAACAGGATGATCAGCGACCGCCGCGCCACTGTGGCGTTCAGGTCCGCCAGCGCCAATGTGTGATTGGATTCCTCCTGCGAATCCTCCAGCGCCGATAGCTGGTACTTCAACGTATTGAAGCCATTGGCGCCCGAAATAGCCGGCGCCTTATGGTAAGGTTTCGAGGCAAAGGCGAAGGTGCGGACATTATCGCCAATCTTCAGCGCCGTATAACCGAGCAGCAGACCGGCATAGATGGCGCGATCGAGCCGTTTCAGCCCGCCGAGCGGTTCCCCCATCAGGCGGCCGGTATCATAGGCCAGGACGATATGATGGTTGCGCTCGGCCTGATACTCGCGCGAGAACAGTTTCATATGCCGCGCCGACGACCGCCAGTCGATGCGGCGATGATCCTGTGAGGCGTCGTATTCGCGCAGGGCATGGTATTCGGAACCGTTGTAAAGCTGGTTCTGCACCCGTACACCATAGATATTATCGAGCGAAAACAGGTCGGCGGCGTCCTGCTCGATGCCTTGCAGGTCCGGCGTCACCACGATCTCTGTATCGAGCGGAACGCGCGTCTGGACATGGACCAACCCCAGAAAACCCTGCCAGCGGACATAGGCGGCGTCGATATCGCCACGCCCCCGTGCCATCGCTTTCAGGTTCAGCGTACCGTGGAAAGCGCCCTGCGCCCGCGCCAACCGGCGTTCATAGGTCGAGGCCAGCAGCAGGCGATGCAGGCCCAGACGCAGTTCAATCACCCCCGGCTGCCGCCATTTGGTGAACCGCGCCTCGAACGGCACATCGACCGTCCGCCCGACACCGAGCACGGTCGGCGGCTTGATCGAGAACGTCAGCCCGGCGCCGACCGGTGCGAACATACCATCGAGCAGGGCGGCGACGAACAGCAGCGCGGCCACCAGCGGCACCCAGACCCACAGACCGGGCGCGAATATCCCGACGCCAAGCGCGGCAAGCACGCTCAGGCCCAGCAGGATCAGCAGACGCGGTGTGGGATAGATGGGCATAGCTACCTTCTCCTCCCCTGCATCGCGGAGGAGGTATCAGCGCGAAGTCGCTGACGGAGGGGGCAACTGACAGCGGAGTTCACCTTCATCACCGCGGAATCTCGATCCGTTCCAGAAGTCCCTGCAAGACGCGATCGACACTCTCCCCCTCGATCTCCGCCGAAGGTGACAGCAGGACACGGTGGCGCATGGTGGCGGGATAGAGCGCCTTGATATCGTCCGGCAGCACATAATCGCGGCCATCGAGCACGGCCCTGGCGCGGACCGCGCGAGCCAGCAAGGCGCCGGCGCGCGGACTTGCCCCGACGGATAACTGTGGCGCTTCGCGGGTGGCGCGGATCAGGGCGACGATATAGTTGAGATTAGCGTCATTCAGTTTGACGGTAGACACCACCTGAATGGCTTCCGCCAGCGACGCCGCGCTTAATACCGCCGAGATGTCGGCCAATACCGGATCGGTAGCCGCTCCATTTCCGGCGGTATCGACGATGCGCTTTTCTTCCTCAAGCGACGGATAGCCCAGCACATGCTTGAACAGAAAGCGGTCCAACTGAGCCTCCGGCAGCGGATAGGTGCCCTGCTGCTCGATCGGATTCTGCGTGGCGATAACGGTGAAATGCTGGCCAAGATCATGTTTGACGCCATCAAGCGTGACAGACCGCTCCTGCATGGCCTCCAGCAGAGCGGCCTGAGTCTTCGGCGGCGTGCGGTTGATTTCATCGGCCAGCAGCAGGTCGCAGAAGATCGGCCCCTTGGTCAGGGTAAAGCTCGACGTCTGGAAATTGAACAGGTTCGAGCCGAGCACATCGCCCGGCAGCATGTCCGGCGTGAATTGAATACGACCGAACCTCAAACTTAAGGATTGGCAGAAAACCCGTGCCAGCAAAGTCTTGGCCGTGCCCGGCGGCCCTTCGAGCAGGATATGGCCGCCGGAAAACAGCGCCGTCAGCAGCAGGTCGACCGTATCGGTCTGACCGATGATGACCTTGCCGATTTCGGCGCGCAGCCGGGCCGCGAAGGCTTGGATGTCAGGTATGAGCACGTTGTATCTCCGTCTTCCAGGCGTGGAGCTTGAGTGTGATATCGATAAGCTGATGTACGGTCATGACCCTGGCCGATCGAGCCTTGAGGTCGATAAAGGAGTCGGTTGTCTTTTGCGCCTTCCCCAGACGTTCGGCGAGATCGTCCGGACTTTCGTTACTGACGCCCAGGCGGTACCCCTTGTCTTTCAGCACCTGGTCGCGGACGAGATCGGCATAGGCCGGCCCCAGCCTGACCTCTTTCAGGGTGATGGCCATCAGGCGGGCGGCGTTATCGGCCAGAATCTTCACGCCACGCCCCAGCGGCACTTCAATCGGCGCCTCGCGGGCCGGCCCGAAACGGGAAAAGGCCGCCCACATCAGGCCAAGCCCGGCGATCAGCAGACACAGCGGCACGGCGATAAAAGGCGGACGGCTGAGGGCGTGCAGCAGATCATGGTCGGTCGAGATGCCGTTGAACGTCAGGTTGAAGATCACCCGGCCGGGCTTTGTAGTGTTTTGGGCAGCCTTCGGGCTGATCGTATCGATGAGGGTCAATGCGGCGATCACCTTCTGCGGATCGGCCAGTATCTGGTTATTGAGCAGATCCGGATCGCTGAGCAGATAGACCGGCGCCTTCGGCTGGGCACGGCCGCCGGTAACGATGATGCGTGACAGGACCGCCTCGCCATTGGGACCGACCAGAAGCGGCTTGAGGTTCGGCCCGGTGATCGATTGCAGGCCGCTGATAACGCCTACCGGCACGGGCGCGGCAAAAGCACTGCCTTCAACCGTCGGCCTGAAGGTCCACCGGTGGTTCAGGGGCAGGTCCTTCTGGCCATTCGCGGCCGCCTTCATCTCGGCCGCCGACAAAGCCCGCGTATCGCGTTTCAACATATAGGACGCGGTATCGAAGGTGACCAAACTGTCACCATTGCGCACTGTCCGGGTGCCTGGCCGGGTGCCTGGTGGCGAGGCCTGTACCCTGGCGGCAGCCTGCTTGCTGTCTTCCGGTGCCGGCGTTTCGCTGACCGGCGACAGGAAGCCCAGGCTTTCCACCACGTTGGCCGTTGCCACAAGAGTTGGGCCGCGGTCCCAGTTGCGGTTACGCGGGTCAGGCCCGGCATTCCATTTCGGCGCGACAATCAGCACGACCTTGCCCAATGGCTGGCTGAGCACATGTTTCGAGCGCTTCGGATCAGGAATCTGAGCTGCGCCATACCCCGTGTTCTCGTCATCCCCGGACCGGCCCGATGTCTGACTGACGGAAGCGCTTTCCGACGACACCCCGGACGAATCAGAAGCAGAGGCCTTGTCGTCACTGCCGAAATGATAGGCGTAGGTCAGAGTGCCGCCATCATCATCCAGCGTGATGATTTCCAGATCGCCATGCTCGATCAGCGGGCCATCTTCCATACGGTTGATGATGATTTCGTGCCCCCGCGCTGCCAGCAGACGGCGAAGCCCCGCGGTCCCCTGCGCGGAAAGCCCGGTTGCATTGGCCCTCTGGCCGGTTTCCGGCACCGAATTGGCATCGAACAGGGTAATGGCCGCCGCCGCGAACAGGCACAGGCACAGAAACGCCGCCACGGCGGGCAACCAGCCGGAAGCTTTACCCACTCTTGCGCCAATATGTTCCCCCAATGTTTTTTTCTGCGCCGCCGGTTTCAGGGCCATCAGGCAATCCCCTCGGCGGCGATAAACGCCGTATAGGCGGCGCGGCAGGCCTCGAAATCAGTACGCGTGGCGGGGATGCCGGCGAAATAGCTTTTTTCCACGCAATGCACGATTTCGGTGAAGGCCGGCCGGGCGGCCTCCGGCAACAAGGGGTGCGAACGGATATCCCGCGCCGAATAGTGCTTACGGACCAGATCGGGGCGAAAAGCGTTGATATCGGCGACAGACCGCACGAGCAGCAGGTGGACGGCCTCGTCATAATCACCGGCGGCGGCCAGCTTGTCGATATCGCCGAGCAGGGCTACGACCGCTTCCCGCGTCGGCCGCCAGGGCGCATCGGCGCGCAGATGGTCACGCGCAAACAGGCGCTGAAACCGCGAAGTGATCATCATGCGGACAAACGGCGAGAGCAGCAGCGCGATCAAGGCGATGGCCAGCGCGCCCAATATATAGGGCATGAAAGGCCCAAGCGGTTTGAAGACACTGGCGACCTTTTCAAAAAAATCGCCGATATTTTTAAAAACCCTGTTCCAGAATTCCAGCGCCTTCAGGTCCGGCTTGGGCATGGCGGTGAAGGTGGTTTGCAGATCGTGGTGGTTATTGACCTGTAGAATCAGCCGCTTCGCCTCGGCGACATCGACAGGCGCGCCTGTGTGCGCAACGGCCGTCGCGGCGTGTGAGGCGCTGTCTGTTGCCCCGTCTTGCGTCAAACCCGGATCCCCCATTCCATTCACGCGGCCGGCGCCCCCACGCGGCAGCTATATGAACTTAGGGCGCAAGCCTGGGCCGGGTCAAGCCTAAGCGTGGCAAAAACCGGTTAAACGCTGACAGCTTCGTCCGCCGGGATTTCCAGGATCTGCTCAATCGTCCAACTGGAAATCGTCCCCGACAATCGGTTGACGTCCGCGTCGCCCATTCGCCACGGCCGGCATTTGCATATGGCGTCATTCAGGCGAATGGCCAGGCCTGAGGCGTTGAAATATTCAACAATCACCTCGATGATTCCATCTCCGGCCAGTTTCAGATCAATGACATCCTGTCCGCGCAGGGCGCCGCTCTGGATGGTAAAAGCCGTGCCGTGACCGATGTCACGACTGTTTGTAACCGCACGATGATGTGGCATGGATACCTCTCCCGGTTCTGGGTCTGGCGCCATCGTCGCGCGTTCGCCATCAGGAACCAATACGGAAAGAAGGACAAGCCGCGCTATCGCCGGATTACCTTATAATTGCGTCGAATACTGCTCGAAGGCCATGAGCGCATCGGCGGCGTACATCAGCGACGGACCGCCGCCCATGTAGATCGCCATGCCCAGACATTCCTCAACCTCGGCCCTGGTCGCGCCCAGGCGCACCAGAGCCTCGGCATGGAAACCAATGCAACCGTCGCAGCGCGTGGCGACGCCGATGGCCAGCGCGATCAGTTCCTTGGTCTTCCTGTCGAGCGCACCGTCCTTGCCGGCAGCCTGGGCCAAGGCCGAGAAGCCGGCCATCGTCTCGGGAATATCCCTGCGCAGGGTCTTGATATTGGCGGAAATCCGCTTTGTGATATCGGGATAGGATTTGGTCATGGGATGAGCCTTCACTTGAAGCTGCAACCCGGCGTGACGCCCAGAGCTTTGAAAATCATGGCCGCCGGACAGAAGCCGGTAACCGACGCCTGGATCATGTTAGCGCCGGCGAAAGCCGACAGCCAGAACCACAGCGGATTGACGAAATGGCCAAGCGCGAGGCCCAGCAGGACGACTGTGCCGGCAAAGGCCAGCACGGCTTTGTCGAGGTTCATGATCATTCCCCTTTCAGCTTGTGGGCGCCCATCAGGTTCAGCGCCATTTTTTCAAAGAACATCTCGCTCCTGCCCGCCTTGACCTTGCCGATGAAGTAGGCCTCGAAAGCTTCCTTGGCCATGTGCACCCACTTGCCCGATCCGGACCAGTTGATGTTGCGCGGCGGGATTTGCGGCTGGGCGAAAAACGCCACGCCGCCGTCCCCGAAATCGGCCAGGCAGATGGCGTTCCACGTCGCTTCGTGGGTCGGGTCCCTGCCCGCCAGTTCTTCTTTCAGGTTCTGCGCCACGGCCGTAACCATGGACTCGATCATGAATCCGGTCTTGGGCACGCCCACCGGGACGGCCGTCTTGCCCATCGGGGGAATGGCGACACAAACACCCAGGCTGTAGATATTGGGGAAGGCCGGATTGCGCTGATGCTTGTCGATCAGAATGAACCCGCGCGAATTGGTCAGGCCCTCGATGCCGCGCACCGCTCCGACGCCCCGGAAGGCGGGAAGCATCATCGAAAATCCGAAGGGCAGTTCATGGTCCGCCTTATGCGCGCCGTCCCCGGTCAGTTCCTCGACATGCATCCTACCAGCTTCGACACGGCTCACCTTGGCGTTCGTGATCCATTTGATATGCCGGTTGCGCATCTCGCTTTCGAGCAGCCCCCTGGTGTCACCTACCCCATCCAGACCGAGGTGGCCGATATAGGGTTCCGAAGTCACGAAGGTCATAGGCACGCGGTCGCGCACCCTGCGCTTGCGCAACTCGGTATCGACGATCATGGCGAATTCGTAAGCCGGCCCGAAGCATGACGCGCCCTGCACGGCGCCAATGACAACAGATTGCGGATTCGCGGCCAGTTCATCGAACACTCTGCCCGCGGCAACGGCGTGATCGACCTGGCAGACCGACTGCGTGAAGCCGGTATGCGGCCCCAGCCCCTCGATCTCGTCAAAGGCCAGTTCCGGGCCGGTGGCGATGACCAGATAGTCATAGGTCAGCGTCTCGCCCGTTGTCAGGTACACGGCGTTGTTCGCCGGATCGATACGCGCCGCGCCTTCGGCATGGAAAATGACGCCCTTTTTCTGAAAGACCGGACGCAGGTCGACCTCGATCGCCTCACGCCTGCGCCAACCGACGGCTACCCATGGGTTGGACGGCACGAACTGATATGTATGGCCTTTGCTGACCACGACGATCTCGGCGGCGTCACCGACAGCATGCCTGATTTCAAAGGCGGCGATCGAGCCGCCCAGGCCGGCGCCCAATATGATTATTCTTGGATGGGTATGTTTGTTCATGGTGATCATTCCCTGCGACATCACGCCTCTTGATTATATATTAGAATATTCGTATATGCGCAATATAATATGTTCCAATTGTGCGCTTTCGCCGCAGCCTTCAGGAAGGACTCTTTGCAATGTTTGGATTTGGTGCCCCTAAAATAATCCATATGACGCCCGCGGAAGTGCAGGCCGGCCTCGACAGCGGCGAGATTATTCTTGTCGACGTACGTGAACCGGACGAGCACCGGGCGGAGCGGATCAAAGGCACCGCCAATATGCCCCTGTCGCGGTTCGATGCGAAAACGCTCCCGATCGCGGATGGCAAAACTCTTGTCTTGCATTGCGCCGGCGGCGTCCGTTCAGCGAAAGCGCTGGGCATATGCAAGGCGCACGGTGTCGCCATCGATCGCCATCTGGCCGGCGGCCTTTCGGCCTGGAAGGCGCAAGGCCTGCCGACCGAGCGTTAAGCGGCAACCAGGGATTTTCCATCATGATTACCCGTTCCCTTCTCGCTGCCGGATTTTTGCTGACCGGCCTGGCCGCCTGCGATCAGAAGACTCATGCGCCTGCTCCCGCCGTGGCCTCGCAACCGGCGCTGACGGTCGCCTCGACCGAGGTCGATGATCTGAAGCCGGTGGCGGCCACCCTGACCAGCTACAAGATGGCCGAAGCCACCGCCCGTCTTTCAGGGGCGCTGACGGCGCTGAACGTCAGGGAAGGCGACAATGTTCAAAAAGGCCAGCTCATCGGTTGGGTGCAGGATACCCGCATCGCCCCCCAAACCTCAGCCTACGCGGCCGCGGCCGTGGCGGCGGAAGCGCAGGCTGTCCAGGCCCAGGCACAGTATAGTCGCGTCAGGACGCTGTATGACAAAGGCTATTACGCGAAGGCGGCGCTCGATCAGGCGGAGGCCGCCTGGAAATCCGCCGAGGCCAATACCAGGGCCGCCCGCGCCCAGACGGCGGCCAATGCCGCTTATGGCGGCCAGGCCGCGATCTACGCCCCCGACACGGGCCGGGTGTTGAAAGCGGATGTGCCCAGGGGCGCGGTCGTGATGACGGGCCAGTCAATCGCCACTATCACTTCGGGCACGCCGGTCGTGCGCATCGAACTGCCCGAGGGCCAGAGCCGGGCCGTGCAGCCTGGCCAAAGCGTGCGCCTTGAAGCCGCCGGCCGTGAAGCGACCGGCACGGTGACCCGCGTCTACCCATCGGTCAGGCTGGGCCAAGTCGAGGCCGATGTTACGCCCGCCGGGTTCGAGAGCCTCCCCGTTGGCGCCAAGGTCACGGCCTGGGTGTCGCTCGGCCGGCGTCGGACCGTCCTGCTTCCACGCAGTTATGTCTCCACGCGCTACGGCCTCGACTATGTGAAACTGGCGCAAAGGAACGGCGATGTCATCGAGACGACCGTCGAAACCGCGCCCTATGACACCCGGCATGTGGAAATCCTTGGCGGTTTGAATGCCGGCGATCGCGTCGTCGCCTACGGAGCGCAATAATGGAACCGGCATCGAAATCCGGCCGTCTGGGCCTGTCCGGCCGCCTGACCGCCGCCACCCTGAATTCACCGCTGACGCCTCTGGCCTTGCTGGTGGCTATTTTGCTTGGCCTGCTGGCCGTCCTGTCGATCCCGCGCGAGGAGGAGCCGCAGATCAGCGTGCCGATGATCGATATTTCCGTGTCCGATCCGGGCGTGCGCGCCGCCGACGGTGTGGAACTGGTGGCCAAGCCGCTGGAGGCCATCGTCAAGAGCGTGTCCGGCGTCGATCACGTCTACAGCTTCGTCGATGACGATCATGTGCTGGTGACGGCGCGCTTCAAGGTCGGCACCGATCCCGACAACGCCACCATTCGCATCCATGAGAAGATTTCGGCCAACAGGGACCGCTTGCCGGCCGGCGTCGCCGACCCCCTGATTCAGGAGCGCGGCATCGATGATGTGCCGGCGCTGGTGCTGACCCTTTCCCCAAAACCCGGCGCCGGCGATCGCATGACGGATCAGGGATTGCACGATCTGGCGGTCAAACTGCGCGCCGAAGTTGCCAAGGTGGATGAGGTCGGCCTGACCTTCATCGTCGGCGGCCGCCCGGAAGAAATCCGCATCGAACCCGATCCGGCCCTTATGCGCGCCCGCGGCGTTTCGCTTGATGCACTGACGGGGGCGATCAGGGCCGCCAATACCGCCATGCCGCTCGGCACGGTCCGCGACCGCAACCAGGCCGTCATTGTCGGCGCGGGCAGGACCTTGCAAACCACGCAGGATGTCGGTCATATCACCGTGCCGTCGATCACCGGTCAGGCTGTCCTGGTGCAGGACGTGGCGCATGTCGTCACCGCGCCACGTCAGGACCAGAGCCAGGTTTTTCGTTATACCGAACTGAGGGAAGGTCAATGGCGCCAGGCGCCCGCCGTATCGCTCGCCATCGCCAAGCGCCAGGGCGCAAACGCGGTGGTGGTGACGCAGGCTGTTCTGGCGCGCGTCGAGGCGCTGAAAGGCCCGCTGATCCCGGCCAGCGTCACTGTTTCTGTCACGCGCGACTATGGCGAAAGCGCCAATGAAAAGGCCAACGAACTGCTGTTCCACCTGGGACTGGCGACGGTATCCATCGTCATCCTGATCGGTTTCGCCATCGGCTGGCGCGAGGCCGGCGTGACGGCGGTGGTTATTCCCACAACAATCCTGCTGACCCTGTTCGCTTCCCACCTGATGGGCTATTCCATCAACCGGGTCAGCCTGTTCGCGCTGATCTTCTCCATCGGCATACTGGTCGATGACGCCATCGTCATGATCGAGAACATCTCGCGCCACTGGGGCATGAATGACGGCCGTCCGCGCACTCAGGCAGCCATAGATGCCATGGCCGAGGTCGGCAATCCGACCGTCATCGCCACCCTGACCGTCGTGGCCGCCCTGCTGCCGATGCTGTTCGTGTCGGGCCTGATGGGGCCGTACATGGCGCCGATCCCGGTCAACGCCTCGGCGGCCATGATCTTCTCCTTTTTCGTGGCCGTGATCTTGGCGCCGTGGCTGATGATCCGCTTTGCGCGCAAGACGCTGCCGGCTCATGGCCATGACCACGAAGGCTTTATCGGCAAGGCCTATCGCCGCGTCGCCGAAAAAGTCATCGCGGATAAAAAGACCGCCTGGCGTTTCCTGATCGGGATCGGCGTCGCCACCCTGGCGGCCTGCGCCATGTTCGCCACCAGGACGGTGACCGTGAAACTGCTGCCGTTCGACAACAAATCGGAACTGCAGGTCATCGCCGATCTGCCGGAGGGCACGACGCTGGAAACCACTCAGCGCGTTCTGGCTCAAGCCGCGCGCATCACGACTCAACTGAAGGAGGTCGAGGCCATCGATTCCTATGCCGGAACCGCCGCGCCGTTCAACTTCAACGGCCTGGTACGTCACTACTATTTCCGCACGAACCCGGAACAGGGTGACCTGAACGTGCAATTGCTGCCCAAGGGCAAGCGTTCGCGCGCCAGCCACGCCATCGCTATAGACCTCCGTAATCGCCTGAGGGCCATCCCCCTGCCCGCCGGCGGCATGCTCAAGGTGGTCGAGGCCCCGCCGGGACCGCCTGTCATGGCGACCCTGCTGGCCGAGGTCTACGGCCCCGACGCCGCCACGCGCCGCACCGTCGCCGAAAAGGTCAAGGGCATCTTCAGGTCGATCCCCTACATCGTCGATGTCGATGAGTCCTACGGCGTGCCTCAGCCGCGCGTCGATATTACCGCCGACCGCACCCATCTGGAAGCGCTGAACGTCTCCGACGGCCAGGTCTATGCCGCCGCCAGCACCCTGATGAACGGCGCCGTGCTCGGCTATTCCAACCGTGGCCAGGGCCGGGAGCCGTTGCAGATCGCCGTGCGCCTGCCGCAATCGCAACGGACGCTTAACCCCAGCCTGCTGTCCATGCCGGTGGCGACTTCGCAGACCGCGCAGGGCATTCGCCTTGTCGCATTCGATGAAGTGGCCGATGTGACGCACACCCTGTCCTCGCCGCATCTTTACCGCCGCGACGGCCGCGATATCGACATGATCATGGCCGAACTGGCAGGCAAGTACGAAGCGCCCATTTACGGCATCTTCGATGTCAACAACCGCATCAAGACCGCCAATTGGGCCGCCATCGGCGCGCCCGACATCCGTCTGCACGGTCAGCCCGACAACGAGCAGCGCGCCACCGTGCTGTGGGACGGCGAATGGGAGATTACCTGGGTCACCTTCCGCGATATGGGCGCGGCCTTCGGCGTGGCGCTGCTCGGCATCTACGCCCTGGTTGTGGCGCAGTTCAAATCGTTCAGGCTGCCGCTGGTCATCCTGACGCCCGTGCCGCTGACCCTGATCGGCATCGTGATCGGCCATATCCTGTTTCGCGCGCCGTTCACGGCGACCTCGATGATCGGCTTCATCGCCCTCGCCGGGATCATCGTGCGCAACTCGATCCTGCTGGTCGATTTCATCCGCCATCACAAACAGCCAGACGGAAGCTATGATCGCCCGCTGAAGACCGTTCTGCTCGACGCCGGCGCCACGCGCTTCAAACCGATCCTGCTGACGGCGCTGGCGGCGATGATCGGCGCGGCGGTAATCCTGACCGATCCGATTTTCCAGGGATTGGCGATTTCATTGTTATTCGGCCTGCTGTCTTCGACGTTGCTGACCGTGCTGGCCATTCCGGCGATCTACATTGCCCTCAAGGCCGAAGCCCTGCCTGAGGGCGAAAAATCATGATCCGCAGGTCAACACAGGTTGACACCCCCGCGCCGGCTGCCAATGTCACCGGCACAACTTTTTTAACCGAGTGCTCCAATTTGACGAACAGGGCCGATATAACTGAACTCGAACACAGCGCCCAATCCGCGGCGCGGTTGCTTAAACTTCTGGCAAGCGAACAACGGTTGCTGATCCTGTGCAAGCTGATCGAGCAGGCGTGCAGTGTTGGCGAGTTGTCAGATTATATCGGATTGAAACAGGCAGCCACATCGCAACATCTCGCCAAGATGCGCGCCGAGGGCCTTGTGGACACACGGCGCGACGGTCAGACCATCTATTACAGCCTGAAAGACCCGGCCGTTATCCGCATTATCCAGACGTTGTGCGAAATCTATCGATGACCGAGATGAAGCAATAACGATTGCTATACGGAAATCGTTCAGGAGGTTAGGCTTGTTTTTGGTTGCGGGGGCTAGATTAAACCGATACCACACAAATGAGGAAGCGGAAGCGTACACGACAGTTGGTTCTCGCCAGCCGCACCGGCTCAAACATATAGTCCGGACACCTATTTAACTCCGTACAACAGTTCGGGCCTTGGATTTTGGCTGGCTTTGGGGTGTCCACTTAGAATAATGTTCACAGCGCCTGCCAGATATTTGAAAGTCCGACTGGAACAACTTGGCCGGGACGAGGACGGGTGGATGCAGTATTGCGCCCCTCTTGATCTTCTCGGCAATGTCGTGGCAGGCGGTTCGATTGATCACTCTCATCACCGCCCGATCACTTTCCGATGATAAAAATCCGCATTGATGCTTGACCTCGTGAACTTTAGATCACAGCTATGGTGCCCCCCGCTTCACCATCGACGGAAATCACAGAATTTCGATTTCCGTCCCGCCAGCCTCGACTTTCTGCCCTGTAATCGAAATCGTTTTGAAATATTCTCTGTTTTTCGAAGCCTGATCAGATTAGCGCTGTGGGATAACCGAAATAGCCCATTTCGCACGCTAAAAACATGCATCAATCGACCGGCCTGTGGCGAAATGCGCCACCTTGGTGTGCTTCCTTGAATTTGGCGCAATTGGGGAGAATTCTGAATTCAAGAATTCATGGCGATCAGCTGCGCGGCTTTATGGCATATGGAAGGGCATCACATTGATGCCACTTCTGAAGAAAAGGTGTAAATAAGGAGGATTGAAGTCAATTCATTCACCAGAATCTGTGATCCATTTTGGGTTTGAAAGCGGTTTAATGAGACAAGCGCTTTTCGACTTGAATTTGGGCGGGCACCGTCTCCTTATCAGATCGTTATGAATTTACTAATCCTTAAACCGGGCAAGCTTATACTAATGGTTGTAAACCGCCTAGACATTCGGCCAAAAAGGCATATGTTTTCCCTGGTAGTGATTGGGGGGACCGTTCTCATGGATGCCGGTTATGCTGTATGTTTCGGGAAGTTCATTTCTGGAAAGGCTAGGTAAATGCCGGTCAAAACTTGGGCAGACGTCGCGCCGTTACCTGAAGAAAAATGGATTGTCACAGGTAATACCGGAACACTCGTAATCAATGTGAAATTGCCGGACTCTGTTGCGTTCGTTCACGCGGCGCAAGAGCCGCGCGCCGTGGTACGCGGCCAACACTTCGGCGCCCGCTCTGCCATGAAGACATCGGGCCAGAATAAAACTGCCGCACGGAATGCTGGCGGTTCGCGCTCCTGAGGACAGGCTGTGGTCGCGTGTCGTTCGCCTCTCGGACGGACACGCCTTAGTTTATAAACTTCTCAATACATTCGATCTTGATTTCGAGCAGACTGCTGAACGGCAGGAACTGGCGCTTGATGGTATATCCGACATTCCCCGGTTGCGCCTCCACCGAGACCGCGTCAGGGCGCAGCGACTTATCCCTGTCTGGCAGGAGAGAGCCGTTCACCGTAAAGAATTGGATTTCCGGCTTGCAGATCACCACCTCTTCCGTGCCTTCAGCCTCTCGTTCGATGATGACAGTGATGCTCTTGGTCAGTTTGGGAATGTCCAGGATGAATTCGTGGCTCCCCAATAATTTTGGGTAGGTGACCGCATAGTCCGCTGTTAGCGTGAGTTGATCTTCCTTCCCCTGGGTAATTGGAATGGGCGTAGGAAAATTCATCGCTGAAGAGAATATCTGGTTCTCGTACAACACCTCACCTGCCGTCGATGGGCTGTCTTGAGTGACGCGGTTTTTCAACGCCCGAGGCACAGGCTTGCCGCAGGTGAGTCCCGCCGGCACTTCCACCCTGATCCCTTCGACCGAGACCCCTTTGTTGGGCGTCCGGATAGAGTGTACCAGTTCGTCATGTTGGCCGGACACATAGGTGAACTCGCTTGTATCGGCAACGCGATATCCGTTACTCCCAAGCGTGATCACAACTTTCCGGGCGCTGATATGGTAGCCTATCGACGATGCCAGTTTTTCAAACAGGCTTCGATCACTGATGCCGAACGCTTCGGTGCTCGTGAATTTCTTAAGGGTATTCTGCACCAGATTAAAGGCGTGGTTACCTGGAAGGCCGGCGCCAATATTGGCAACCGCCATACTCATTCGGACCGCCGTTCCGGTCAGCGGGAACACATTGATAAACTCAAAACTGCGCCCGTCGGCTAAAAACTGGGGCAATAGCTGGGACAACCAGCACGGAACGAGGGTTATCAGAATGAAGGAAGCGATAACGCTAAGGACAGGCGTCTGGAAGATGAAGTGAACAGGCCAAATCAGAAGAGTGAGTGGCTTCCAGTGGTTTAGAAAGACATCCACCCAGGCTGGCGGATAATGTTCAATATGCAAATGCTCCACGCAAATCGTCATGCCAACAATTATCGCCATGACCAAGATCTGGCGTCCGGCGACAAAGCTTTCGAAGGTATCCCGGAAGATTTTATAAACCTGAAGCGACTTGGCCGTTTTGTTGGGCGCCACGCCCGTACTCAGCCAGCTGGTAATGGCCTCGTCATCCGAGCTCTTCAGCTGTGTTCCGACGACCAGAAGGCCTTCCAGAAGAAACAGGAAATAGAGCAAGATACAAAACGTGATCTTCAGCCAGCTTGAGGTCTCACTTCCATTACCCCCACAGATAAGGCGGAAGACCACCAAAAAGATCGACAAATAGAAGATTGTCACCCAGGTGAATTTCTTGATCGCACCGAACAGTTTTATTAACATCGTCCCCCGCATATACGTTGAAGCGCAGGGAAGATTGATTTTCGATTGTTGGCTGCGCGAAATCGAAGCAGCTCAGGTTATTCGAATTGAATCAACACACTGCCTCAAGGCTTTGACACAGCCTTTAATTTCACAGACAACACAAGGCCCATCTCTGGTTGATTTGTCAAGATCAATATCCGCTCGAAGGCATTGTCCTTTGGCGGATATCTTTCAGGTCCTTTGGCACAAAGATTTTTCTTTGCTGCTGAACACCCGCCCGAAACCTCTGGCGTTGTACCGATCAAACACAACAATGAAAAGGGTTCGCATCGCGGGCCCTGTTCCGTGCGGCACGTGACAGAAAGCAACTATCCATCATCGCTTTCCTGACTTTACGAACCCCCTATCGTTCTGTAGGAATGCCTTCAGCATATAGGGGATCAGATCGACAACCGGCTCTGCAACCCCATAGGTCACCTGGTACAGATCTGCAATGCTGGCTGGCCTTTGCGTTAATGTATAGAACTTTATGTTCCGCACCGACGGCATTTTTGAAGTCTCACTTGGAAAGCATCAGACGTGATGACAATGGATGGCAACTGCTCAGCCTCACGTAAACATTCACTGATCTAAGATCCAAATTAGCCCGAACCCGGAAAGCCGATCCAATTCCTAAGCCACTGGTACGAGACTGATTTACCGAGGGAAGCCCTTTGTAAATGTTACCATTTAGGAGCAAGACTTCACATCAAGTGAGAGCGCCAAGTATTTTTCGAGCGACCTCAACAAAACCCGAACCGCCCGATCCTTCCGTTTGACAGATTGGGTACGCGCTCAAGTCCGGCCAGACCGTACTCACGCCAAGTTATGGTTGAAATGTGCGAACATCGGCGCATCGTTTTCGGCGTCGCCAAGATAGGCTAACCCTTATGGAGTATGACCCGATTGCGGCCTTCACGTTTGGCTTGATAAAGCGCCTCGTCGCATCGCGTTAGGACATCAGCAGGCATGAGGGGGTCTCCATCACGGAGGAGAATCTCCCCGCAACTAGAGCGGGATGATATTTAATTGAATCGTGTTTGGCTTCCCTACTTTTGCGAACAGTGATTCAAGGTCTTAGTCATTTTGGAGCTTAACCGATGCCCAGACCTTACTCTATGGATTTGCGTGAGCGTGTCGTTTCAGCGGTTAATGACGAGGGTCAGTCTCGCCATGAAGCTGCGGCGCGTTTCGGGATTGCTCCGAGTACGGCGGTGCACTGGCTCAAGCGCGCCCACACAACCGGAAGCGTCGCGCCGAAGCGGGTGGATGGTTATAGGTCCCGCCGCGGCCGGACGATGGGTTGACGAAGCCACGGGTGAGCACGGCGACCTGCTCGACCTGATCCGTGGCGCCTGCGGGTTAATCCTCTTCCGCGACGTCGTGGAGGAAGCCCGGACCTTTCTGAGCGAGCCTCGCCCTTTATGTGAGCATCAAGATCTATGATCCCTCGCTGCGCGACGCGGTCTTCGCCAATCTGGTCGCCAACGAGGACGGCGAAGGCTTCAGCCTGATCTGGTCCCGGCCGGTCCGTCAGGACTATTAAGTCCGGCCCAGCGCCCCGGCCCTCACCGGCCGGGGCCACCTGTTAAATGACACGCCGCCGCCTACGATTTATGGGCGGCTGATCGCCGTGTGCTTTGGCTGAAGCGTTTCCGCAGACCGATGACGGCACGGTGCCGCCATACTCAAACGCCGCAAAAACAACCGCGATTTTGACCCAGCGCAAAGCGATTATTTGGCACAGCACCATGCCGGTTTCATTCAGGCGGCGAGACCCGGTCCGCTCCCTGCCGGACGCCACCCCCTGTCTTTCACGCACAGGAGGTTATGATGATAAACACAATAACGGTCGAACGACAGTACGAGGAACTGAGGGCCGAGTATCGCAACTGCTGCGATGCCGAGGAACGGAAGCAGATTTGGGGCGAACTCAGGATCTGCGAAGTGATACTGAAGGCGCTCGAATAGCAGGCGGAACGCGAGCATCGGCCGCAGCAATAGCCGGTGAACGGGCGCGGCGTCGTCAGGCGTCGCGCCCTGTTTTCCGCCGGCCGATCCGGGTGGGTAGCGGCGGATCAGCAGGCCGATGGGGTGGCTTTGGGCGGGGGCTTCTAAGGCAAGATAAAGGCTATGGCACCCTGCCCTGCGTTTCGGGCGCCATAAGGTATTGTCTGCACATCGGATTTGAGAGTTTCGGGGCAGGCGCAAAATTTCCACGGCTACACCACACACCCATATCATGCTGTTTTAACTCATACTTTTCTTGCACCAGCCCTTGTGAAGCCGCACCAGGCCCAACGACAGGAGACACCAGCCATGTCGCAAGACGATGACTTTGAACCCCATCTCGGTCGGATAAGAACCATCGGCTCAAAGCGCCCTGCCAGCTTCAAAAGCCAGGTATTGAAGGCCACCAATCTCGCCGGCGGCAAGGCGCCAGCAGGCTGCCCTCGCCGCTTCCACGGTAGCCGCGTTGGCAGGGGCTCGGGGGCGGGCCGTGTCCTCTCTGCCCGTGATCGTCTGACGGCTTTCCGTCAGCGCCGTGTTGTCGTCAAGGCGCGGCTGGTCCGGCTTGACGGGCGAAGGGATATGATGCCTCGCGTGCCCACATGCGTTATATCCAACGCGACGGCGTGACCCGCGACGGTCAGCCGGGCCAACTTTATGATGCGACATCCGACCGGGCAGACGGCAAGGCCTTCATCGAACAGCAGGCCGATGACCGGCACCAGT
>Ga0153956_1000703_pt1 | contig 34836 bp, 30 predicted proteins | sample TSFL040MetaG_FD_104704 | JGI IMG/M metagenome (GOLD analysis project Ga0153956, IMG submission 104704) | Attine ant fungus gardens microbial communities from Florida, USA - TSFL040 MetaG | ecosystem: Host-associated > Fungi > Mycelium > Unclassified | place: USA: Florida, Wekiwa Springs... | reverse complement strand
TTTGCCGCACGATGAATTGCGGCATCAGGCCGAGCCGCATCCAGTCATGCGCGCGCGCGATGCCGTCCTGGGTGTTGGCGACAACGAAGGCGGGAAGGGTCAGGCAGCCGAGATAGAGCGGCACGATCGTGTCGGCTGCGATCCACGGCGACAGCAGTCTCACCAGGCCGGCAAGCAGCAGCGCGACCGCGCCCGAGGCGATGCCGGTCATCCAGCGGCTGCCGGAGAGGAAGCCGCGCAGCAACGCATGCGCGCCGTTCAGGCGGTATTCCGGAATGATCTTCTGCGCCGAGGCGGCGATACCGAAATCGAGCATGGAGCCGAGCAGCAGCACCCAGGTCCAGACATAGACATAAATGCCGTAATCGCCGCTGCCCATCCAGCGCGCGAGCAGGATCTGCGCGAGATAGGCCATCGCCGCCGAGATCACGCGAATCAGGAAGATCGTGCCGGCCAGCCGGCGCGTCAGCGATGCTTCGCCGGAGCCGGAGAACAGTGTGTGCAGCCGGTCCTTGAGGCCGGCGGGGGTGGAATTGGCGTCCATCGCGGCCACGATCGATTCCCGGCCGCGACGGTGCGGCGAGGACGATCATCGCAAAGAGGTATTAATATCGGGTTGGGCGGACATGCGATGCGGCGGTGGGCCGGACGGATGAGATCAAGGAAGCGTCACGTTATATTCATAGGCCTTGTCGCCGGCGACCAGCGTCAGCTTGAGCGCCGCACCGTCCGCCGTGGCGCCGGAGGGAAGGCCGTCGAGTGCGAAACTGAAGCGGTTGACGCCCGGCGGTCCATGTTTGTCCAGGGTCGGGATCGGCAGAGCCCAATCCTCCGTCGGTCCTTCGGCATACAGCGACGGGGTCTTGCCCTCGGGGGCGACCGCATCGACGATGACCTTGTCGCCTGTGCGTTTCACGTCCTGAATCGAGAGCGGATTGGCGTCTCCGACCGTCGCCGGCTTCGGGACGGTATTGAGTGCATCCGTCAGGGCGGCATCCTCGGTGGAGGCGACGGTGGTGAAAGCAAGTTCCGTTGCGGCCTCGACGGGGACGCAGAGCTTGTCGCAGACCGCGTAGGCAATCGTGGCCCGGAGCACCACCGGCTTTCCGGTGTCCTTCGCTACCACACGCATAGGGAGCAGAACCTGCTTTTCGTAACCGAGCGATTGTCCGCCGGCGCCGTCGTCGAACTTCATCGGCGCGGGCCAGAGGATGGTGACGCTGTCGAGATTGTCGGATTTCGAGAAATCGAAGCGTGGCGGCACGCCGGAATCGCCCGGATTGCGCCAGTATGTGTGCCACCCCGGCTGCAACTGGATTGCAATTCCTCCGAGCATGACCGCTCCGGTGCGCGACCCGGCCACGAGCCTGACCTGCGAATGGCTGTCCGTCTGCCACGGCGAGGCGTCTTCCGCATGTGCCGCGGAGGCCAGCAAAAGCCCGGCAGAGCAGGCGGCGGCAAGGTGATGCAAGACAGAAACGACCATCAGACCTTCTTACAGGGGTTGCCTGTCATAACGATAAACCTAACTTAAGCTATTGAACTGCTTGTGATGTCGTTTCGATGACCCTGCATAAGGCTAATTGACAGACACCGATCCGGATATCAGGATTGATTCATACCATGAGAGCGTCTTGCTGATGGAACCCACTCGCAAGCGAGCCAGGAAAAGCCCCGCGAAGCGCGTCGCCCTGAACACGGACGGCAGCTATCTGGACGGCGGTTATCTGGACGGTCAATTGCTGGTGGCCATGCCGGTAATGGATGACGAGCGATTTGCCCGCTCGGTGATTTACGTCTGTGCTCATTCCTCCGAAGGAGCCATGGGCATCATCGTCAACCGGCCGGCAGGAAGCATCGATTTCCCCGAACTGCTCGAACAACTAGACATCATTGACGATGCCGACACCATCAAGCTCCCGGAAAGCGCCGAAAGCATGAAGGTGCTGAAAGGCGGCCCGGTCGAAACCGGCCGCGGCTTCGTGCTGCATTCGAGCGATTTCTTCATCGAGGATGCGACATTGCCGATCGATGACGGCATCTGCCTGACCGCGACCGTCGATATCCTGCGCGCCATCGCCAATGGCGGCGGGCCGAAGCATGCCATTCTCGCGCTGGGTTATGCCGGCTGGGCTCCGGGCCAGCTTGAGAACGAGATTCAAGGCAACGGCTGGCTGCATTGCGCGGCCGATGACGATCTGATCTTCGGCGGTGACGTCGAGGAGAAATACATGCGTGCCCTCCGCAAGATCGGCATCGCGCCGGGCATGCTGTCGGCGGAAGCGGGGCACGCGTAGCCCGGATGGAGCGCAGCGCAATCCGGGAATGTCGGAATAGTTGAAACGCCGGTCCCCGGATTGCGCTGCGCTCCATCCGGGCTACATCTTCTAACTTCAGCTCGCCGCTTCCAGCCTTGCTTCCGTCAGCAGTCGCATTGCGGCATCGGCGTCCATCGGTTCGCCGAAGGCGAAGCCCTGCGCGTATTCGCAGCCGAGCTGATACAGCTCCACCGCATCGGAGTCGGTTTCGACGCCTTCCGCGACGACCTGCATGCCGAGATCATGCGCCATGGCGATGATCGATTTGAGGATCACCGGGCGGCTGCCGCGGCCGTTGGTGCGGACGAAGGACTGGTCGATCTTCAGCGTGTCGAACGGGAAGCGCTGCAGATAGGACAGCGACGAATGACCGGTGCCGAAGTCGTCGAGCGACAGGCCCGTGCCGAGCTCGCGGATTCGCTGCAGCATCTGCGCGGCGTGCTCCGGATTTTCCATCACCAGCGACTCGGTGAGCTCGAGCTTCAGCGAGCCGCGCGCGACCGACGAACGCGACAGCACGGTGCGGATGTCGTGCAGCAGGTCGTGGCGCAGCAACTGCCGCGACGAGACATTGACGCTGGCGAAGATCGGATCGCGCGACCGCATCGCGCGCTGCCAGATGGCAAGCTGGCGCGCGGTCTGGTCGAGCACGAACATGCCGAGATCGACGATCAGGCCGATTTCCTCCGCAATGGCGATGAATTCCGATGGCGACATGCGCCCGAGCTTGGGATGATCCCAGCGCGCCAGGGCTTCGAAACCGGCGATGGCGCGGTCTTCGAGGCGCACGATCGGCTGATAAAGGATGGTGATTTCCTGCCGCTCGATGGCGCGGCGCAAATCGGATTCCAGCGTCAGGCGGTCGGTCTTGCGGGCGCGCATGGCCGGCTTGTAGACGTCGATGCGGTCGCCGCCGATGCGCTTCGAATGATACATGGCGAGTTCGGCATCCTTGACCAGTTCGTCGGTGAGCGCCACCGCCGGATCGGACAGCGCGAGGCCGATCGAGGCCGTCAGGAAGATTTCGCGGTCGTTGAAGGCGATCGGGGCGCGGATGGTCTTGCGGATCGTTTCGGCGAAAGCGGTGATCTTCGCCGAGTCCTGTTCGGACATCAGGATCAGCCCGAACTGGTCGCCGGCGAGGCGGGCCAGCGTATCCTGCGGCTTGAGAATACGGGTGAGGCGGCGCGCCAGTGTCAGCAGGATCGAGTCGCCGACGGCGATGCCGACGGAATCGTTCACCTGTTTGAAACGGTCGAGATCGATCACCATGATCGTCGGCCGCAGCGCCGGCACGGTCTTGGAGAATGGCGCGACGGCGTTCAGGCGATCGATGAACAACTGGCGGTTCGGCAGGCCGGTAAGATTATCGTGCACGGAGTCGTGCAGCAGGCGCTCCTCGGCATTCTTGATTTCGGTGACGTCGGTGAGCGTGCCGATGACGCGCGTGACCTCGCCGTCGGAGCCGACCACCGGGCGCGCCTTGAGCGCGAACCACATGAAGTGGCCATCCGGCGTGCGCAGGCGGAAATCCTGCACGAGACGGCCGCGGCGCTGGTCGAGCACGCTGTCGAGTGCCGCGCGAAAACGGTCCTGATCGAGCGGATGGAGGATTTCCAGCCAGTCCGAAGCCGGCCCTTCCAGCGTGCCGCGCTTGAGGCCGAGCAGCGCCTCGGTTTCGGCGCTGGTGAACACCTTGTCGGCGGAGACATCCCAGTCCCAGATCAGATCGCCCGAGCCGGTCAGCGCCAGCGCGCGGCGTTCGACGTCGGACACGATGCCGTTGGTCGCGCCGCCGCCCGCGAAAGCATGCTGCATCACGGTGAAGCCGATCAGCATGACGATCAGCACGAGGCCGCCGAGCAAGGCGGGGCCGACGATGTCGTTGGTCACGCTGCCGGCGACGGCCATGCCCGATGCCACCACCCACACCACCAGCAGGAACCAGGTCGGGATCAGCAGCACGGCGCGGTCGAAGCCGTGGGTGGACAGGTAGACGATCAGGCCGAAACCGGCGAAGGCGATCAGCACCAGCGAGATGCGCGCGATGCCCGAGGCAACGGCAGGATCGAACAGCGCCAGACCGACAAGCGAGCCGAGGAACACCAGCCAGGCGATGGTGATGTGCGAGTAACGCACATGCCATCGGTTGAGATTGAGATAGGCGAACAGGAATACCAGCAGCGTCGCGGTCAGGATCGCCTCGCCCGAGGCGCGCCACACCCGTTCGGCGCCGGAGGACATGTCGAGCACCTTGCCCCAGAAGCCGAAATCGACGCCGATATAGACCAGCACGGCCCAGGCCAGTGCGGCGGCGGCGGGGAACATGATGCTGCCCTTCACCACGAACAGGATCGTCAGCACCAGCGCCAGCAGGCCGGAAATGCCGATGACGATGCCCTGATACAGCGTGAAGGAGTTGACCTTGTCCTTGTAGGCTTCCGGATCCCACAGATAGAGCTGCGGCAGCTTGTCGGTGCGCAGTTCCGCAACAAAGGTGATGACGGCGCCGGGATCGAGGGTGACGCGGAAGACGTCGGCGGTGGCGCTGTCCTGCCGTTCCGGCCGGTCGCCGGTGGATGGCGTGATGGTGGCGATGCGCGACAGGCCGAGGTCGGGCCACAGCAGGCCGGAGCCGACCATGCGATAATGCGGCGCGACGATCAGGCGGTCGAGCTGATCGTCGGTGTTGTTGGCGAGCGCAAACACCGCCCAGTTCTGGCCGCCTTCGCGTCCGCGCACCTCGATGCGGCGGACGATGCCGTCAGTGCCGGGAGCGGTGGAGACCTGAATGCGGTCGGTGTCGCTGTGCTGATAGTCGAGGATGCCGGTGAGATCGATGGCGGCGGCGTCGCCGCGGACGCTGACGGCATCCACGGCGTGTGCCGGACCCGCGGCAACCATCATCATGAGGCTGACCGCTAAGGGCGCAAGCCACCTGACCAAACGCAAAGTCATGTTCCGCGATCACCAATCCGTGGACCCCGCCGACGCCCAAAGGCCAACCGTCCGCGGGTCGTTTATCGAAAGCGCGATAAATGACACGAAAGCGAAACAAATCAAAGGGTTTAGCAGAGTTCTCCCGCGCTAAACCGCCAACACAATTTTGCCAATATGCGCGCTGGTTTCCATGCGCTTATGCGCATCCGCGGCCTTGGCGAGGGGGAAAGTGCTGTCCATCAAGGGTTTGACCTTGCCGGCCCCGAGCAGCGGCAGCACTTTGGCCTCGATCGCCGCCACCATGGCGGCCTTGGCCTCGTTGGTCCGCGGGCGCAGGGTCGAGCCGGTGTAGTGTAGCCGCTTCGTCATGATCTTGGCGGCGTTGATGGTTGCTTTCGCGCCGTTCAGCACGGCGATCTGGACGATGCGGCCATCGACGGCGGCGGCATCGATGTTCTTTTCCACATAGTCGCCGCCTACCATGTCGAGGATCAGTTCGGCGCCGGTCTTGGTGATCTCCTTGACGCGGGCGACGAAATCCTCGGTCTTGTAGTTGAGGGCGTGGTCGGCACCGAGCTTGAGGCAGGCATCGGCCTTGTCCTGCGAGCCGACGGTGACGATGACCCGCGCGCCGAACGCCTTGGCGAGCTGGATCGCCATGGTGCCGATGCCGGAGGAGCCGCCATGAATGAGCAGCGTCTCGCCGGCCTTGAGGCCGCCGCGCTCGAACACATTGTGCCAGACGGTCATCAGCGTCTCGGCGGTGGCGCCGGCTTCGAGCATGGAGAAGCCTGATGGCACCGGCATGGCCTGAGCGTCTTGCGCGATGCAGTACTGCGCATAGCCGCCACCGGCGACCAGCGACATCACCTTGTCGCCGAGCTTGTGCCGGGTCGCGCCTTCGCCGAGCGCGACGACTTCGCCGGAAATTTCGAGGCCGGGCAGGTCGCTGGCGCCCGGCGGTGGCGGATAGCTGCCGGAACGCTGCGCCACGTCGGGGCGGTTGACGCCGGCCGCTGCCACTTTCACCAGAATTTCGCCGGGGCCGGGCTTCGGCACGTCGCGTGTTTCGGGTATCAGCACGTCCGGGCCGCCCGGCTTGCTGATGGCGACGACGGTCATTTGCGCGGGCAGCTTTTCCATGATTTGTCCTTGCCGGAGATGCGGTGTGTCCTGATTAGTCAGCCCGGCAGCGCGTGGCAACCGTGTGCGACGTTCGGGGTGGGAGGTGACGATGGCGATCGATGATGACGAGCGGCCGAAACAGCAAGTCAGTCACGAGATCGGGCAGGATCTCGCGCAATTGTCGGTGGAAGAACTCACCGCGCGCATCGATCTGCTCAATGGCGAGATTCAGCGTCTGCAATCGAGCATGAATTTGAAGCGCGCCACACGAGACGCGGCGGATCGATTCTTCAAGTCGTGATGGGTGTGTGACGGAGTTGTGAGGCGAAACCTACGCTCCGCCCTCATCCTGAGGAGCATGCCGCAGGCGTGCGTCTCGAAGGATGTTTGCAGGCTCAGGCGCCTGGCCAGCTCATGGTTCGAGACGGCGCTTCCGCCTTCGCTCTCCGGGCTACGGCGGACAAGTCGCGCCTCCTCACCATGAGGACTGAGTCATTCTCACCAACTTGCAATCACACATCCGCGAGCGTCCCGTTTCGGGACACTTTACCGTGCTGCGATAGCTAACAAATCCTGTTGGATTTACGGGCAATTAAGCTTTCTCGCTTATTACTCAAATTGTCCTTGTTTGGACACCGAGTGGCTCCTGTCCACTCTGTTTGACGCCTCCCTGTTATCAACTTTAAAGCCGCCGGCAACGGCGGCTCTTTTTTTGAACAGGTCTCCAGCGCATTTAAACCATAAACGTTTCTTTAATCTTTGGCTCGCTGGACTCTCGCTCACGCCCGCGCAATGATTTGTTCATCATAAGACGGCCGCCAAGTGTCGGCCGCGACATCAATTGCGTGAGGCGTTAACCATGACGGATCGTCTGCAGAGCGAGCCCGCCCTTGTTCAGTTCAGCGAGCGGCTGACCAATTCCGCGGCCTTCAGTGCTTTATTCCGCGAAGGCATGGACCTCGTCGAGGAAACCGCCGCCTATCTCGATGGAGTCGGCCGCACCGAGGCCAAGGCGCTGGATCGTTCGGTGAGTCTGACCTATGCGACCGAAAGCATGCGTCTCACCACCCGTCTCATGCAGCTGGCCTCCTGGCTGCTGTTGCACCGTGCCGTCAAGGAAGGCGAGATGACGCTCTCGCAGGCCAATCGCGAAAAGACCAAGGTCAAGCTCAGCGCCGCCGATCCGAGTTCGGAGGAGATGCTGACCAAGCTGCCGGAGCAATTGCAAAATCTGATCGCGCGTTCGATGGCCTTGCAGAGCAAGGTGCGCCGGCTCGACACCAATATCCACGTCGCGGCTGAACCGGTGCCGGTCGGTAATCCGCTGATGCCGCAGCTCAACCGCCTGCGTGCGGCATTTGAACGCTGAACGTATACCTCGCGTAAAGTTTACGCCTCCGCCTGTCACCTATGCGTTATGCGCTAGATAGAGGCTGGTGAAGCGGGGGCTTTTCTTATGGTTCGTGATATCAGGGCGTTGACCGGTGTGCGCGGCGTCGCAGCCGTGGTGATCGTCATCTATCATTTCGGCAACGTGCAGCTCGCCACCGGCGGTACCGGCTCGTTTTACCGCATTCCCTACGGCTATCTGCTGGTGGACATGTTCTTCATGCTGTCCGGCTATGTGATGGCGTTGAACTATCATGAAGCGTTCCGGAACCTGACGGGCAAGGGATTCGCGAATTTCATGCTCAAGCGGGTGGCGCGGCTGTATCCCGCCTATTTCGTCATTGCCCTGTTCTACGTGGCCAAGATCGCCGCCGGGCTTTCCGGTGAGAAACTGGAGATGTATGGGGCCTGGGATTGGCTCGGCAATCTGTTCATGCTGTCGGGCTGGGGTCTCCACATCATGCCGATCATCGGCGTCGCCTGGGCTGCGAGCGCGGAGATGGGAACCTATCTGCTGCTGCCGTTCCTGATGCCGTGGACGCAGCACAAGAATAAATCGATTGCGATTCTGGCTGTCGTCGTCGCGGTGGCGGGCATCTATGCCGTGAGCTTCTCCGGGCGCGGTTCGGGCGGCTCGCTCGATGTGGTCAACGGCGATTCGTTCTATCCGATGCTGCGCGCGGTGTGCGGCTTCATGCTCGGTCTCCTCATCTTCCGCTTCGGCGGTCTTGTGGACCGGCTGTCGATGACCGTGCAGGATGTGCTGGTGGTGGTGCTTCCGCTCGCCATCATCGCGGTCAGCGCCTCGGATGCCAGCGACCGCCTGATGTATGCGTTGTACATCCCGCTGGTCGCCGTGTTGTCGCGCGACGGGCGGATGGCGCAGCTTCTGTTCGGCAATGCCCTGGTCTATCGCCTCGGCATCATTTCGTTTTCGATCTATCTGATCCACCCGCTCTTTGTGAGCTTCACCGTGCGGACCTGGCGGCACTTCGGTCAGCACGATTGGGTCTATATCGTCGCGTCGCTGGTGGCCTTTGCCATCATCTGGGCGCTGGCGGAGATCAGCTACCGGCTGGTTGAAATGCCGGGCCGCAAGGCAGTGGTCGCCTGGTTCTCGCCGAAGCAGCCGGCGGCGGCGTGAGAGTAGCCGTAGGATGGGCAAAGCGAAGCGTGCCCACCATTCCGGTCGAAATTGGTAGGCACGCTTCGCTTTGCCCACCCTACAGAAGCCAACACCCAAACGAAAACGCCCCGCAAAAGCGGGGCGTTCGAATGGCTTGAAACCGGGTGAGCCCGAAAGGCTCAATCCTTCTTGAGGAAACCCGAGAACTTCTTCTGGAAGCGCGAAACGCGGCCGCCGCGGTCGAGGAGCTGGGTAGTGCCGCCGGTCCAGGCCGGGTGCGATTTCGGGTCGATATCGAGGTTCAGCTTGTCGCCTTCCTTGCCCCAGGTCGAGCGGGTCTGATACTCGGTACCGTCGGTCATGACGACGGTAATGTTATGATAATCCGGGTGAATTTCGGCTTTCATAGCGGTTCCTTCGGCGCGGATGCGCCTGAATCTCGGTGATTTCGATGGCGGATTTCCGGGCTCTATATCGCAGGAACGCTCCCCCGACAAGGACTTGTCGCAATTGGCCCAAGCCATTTGCCTGCCGGCCTGCATCGGCCTATCTGAGGTCGTCATGATAAGAATGGTTATAAATTCATGAGTGCAGTCGAACGGCTCGATAGCCCCCATCATACCGAGGCACCGGTTTCGCCGACCGGCTCCGGGCTGGAAGATCCCGCATTGGTCGATTTCACGGGGACGCCGGCGGCGCAGCGCCGACCGAAGCTGCGTCCGCTGCTGGGCCTTGCGCCTTATGTCGGGCGCTATCGCGGCCGTGTGCTGTGCGCGCTGGTCTCGTTGCTGGTGGCCGCCGTCACCACGCTGGTCGTGCCGGTCGCCGCGCGCCGCATGATAGACTTCGGCTTCAGCCCCGAAGGCATCGCGATGATCAACAGCTATTTCAGCGTGATGATCGCGGTGGTTGTCGTGCTCGCGCTGGCCAGCGCCGCGCGCTATTACTTGGTGATGACCATCGGCGAACGCATCGTCGCCGATCTCCGCCGCGATGTATTCAGGCATCTCACGGCGCTGTCGCCGGCCTTTTTCGATACGTCGCGGTCGGGCGAGCTGGTGTCGCGTCTCACCGCCGACACCACGCAGATCAAGTCCGCGGTCGGCGCGTCCGTCTCGATCGCGCTGCGTAACATCGTGCTGTTCCTCGGTGCCGCCGCGATGATGGTGGTGTCGAGTCCCAAGCTGTCGTGTTTCGTGCTTGCGGCGATTCCGCTCATCGTGATCCCGCTGGTCGCCTTCGGCCGCTGGGTGCGCCGTCTGTCGCGCACCGCGCAGGACACGCTGGCGAGCGCGTCGGCCTATGCCGGTGAGCTGGTCGGCGCCATCCGCACCGTCCAGGCCTATACGAACGAACGCCTTGCCAATGCGCGTTTCGGCGGCGAGGTCGAGCAGGCTTACGATGCCGCGCGCGGCGCCACGCGGGCGCGTGCCGTGCTGACGGCGATCATCATCTTCATCGTGTTCTCGAGCGTCGTCGGCATCCTCTGGGTCGGTTCGCACGACGTTTCGGTGGGGCAGATGACGCCGGGGCGTCTCGGCCAGTTCGTGCTCTATGCCGCCTTTGCCGCGTCCAGCCTGGGCCAGCTCAGCGAAGTGTGGGGTGAGATATCCGCGGCGTCCGGCGCTGCCGAGCGGCTGTTCGAAATCCTGCATGTGACGTCGGAGGTCACTGCGCCCGCCAGACCGCGCGCGCTGCCGGTGCCGGTGCGCGGCGACGTCGCGTTCGACGATGTGTCTTTCGCCTATCCGACCCGGCCGGATGTGCTGTCCGCCGCCGCTGTCTCGCTGTCGGTGAAGGCCGGCGAAAAGGTCGCCATTGTCGGCCCGTCGGGGGCCGGCAAGAGCACGCTGTTCCATCTTCTGCTGCGCTTCTACGATCCGAGGAGCGGCACGATCTCCGTCGACGGCGTGCCGATCCGTGAAGCCGATCCGCACGATCTGCGGGCGCATATCGCGCTGGTGCCGCAGGACTCCGTGGTGTTCGCGGCGACCGCCCGCGAGAACATCCGCTTCGGCCGTCCCGAGGCGACGGATGCCGAAGTCGAGCGCGCCGCCGATCTTGCCCATGCCACCGAGTTCATTCGCCGCCTGCCCGGCGGTTTCGATGCGCAGCTCGGCGAGCGCGGCGTCACGCTGTCCGGCGGCCAGCGCCAGCGGATCGCGATCGCCCGCGCGGTCCTGCGCGACGCGCCGCTGCTGCTGCTGGACGAGGCCACCTCGGCGCTCGATGCGGAATCCGAGACGCTGGTGCAGACCGCGCTGGAGGATCTGATGAAGCACCGCACCACGCTGGTGATCGCCCATCGCCTCGCCACCGTGCTGTCCTGCGACCGTATTCTGGTCATGGAACACGGCCGCATCGTCGAGCAGGGCACGCACGCATCGCTCGTCGCGGCGGACGGATTGTATGCGCGGCTGGCGCGATTGCAGTTCGGGGAGTGACTCAAGAATTCATCAGGCCGGTCTATCGCGCGACGAGTGCCGGATGGCGTGGATGATGACCTCGTTACGGTTGACTTCATAAAAATAGAGGTGAGATCGTCGAGTGCGCTGCGAGTGTAGCGCGGCTTCATAATCCGTGCCTGGCCCACACGGCACGTACCTGATCGTCTGTTGCAAACTCGCCCCTGGCCGCCTGAGCTTTCGACGCCGCGATAGCAATGCGTTCGGCAGGGGACAGCACAACCGGCGTGCTTTCATCGCTCGCAAGCTGCAGTACGAGACGGGCAATATCATCCTGTGCGTCTGCGGGAAGCGCACGCGCAATCTCGACGGCCTGATCGAGCAGCTTGGTCGTGGACCCAATGCATGAATCATTCCTGTGAGCTGGGTTGCACATTTGCATCTTTACCGCCGCAGGGCGCATGGTAGCGTCTGCGCTGATAGCAACCTGAAGTAAAAGAAGGCTCATCATTCTTCGGTTGATCCGCTCATCTCTTGTCGAGGCAAAGTTGTCTTCATGGAATTCATTACGGTCATTCTCGCTCTCGTCATCTCAATAATATGTTTCGCGCGAACGTCAGCGAGCGGAGCGATAAAATATATGCGCCAAGGTACGGCAACAAACGTTCGATAGATGGCCATCATGTTGAAAAATCTTCCAAGGATAGCAGCGGCAGGAGTCGCGTTACAGATTGTCATAGGTGCAATAGCAATTTTTATGTACGCGCTAATGCAGCCGAAACTACAGTGCGAAGGAACAGGATTACTCGCTGGGGCTTTCCGTGCTGCCTTCCCAATACCGGCTGACAATGTAGAGGCACGGACGATGTTTGATTGCCTCTTTGTTCCACTTTCGTATTTGTACATAATCTCGGTGGTTGTCCTACTAGCGATGCTTCCACGTGAGATTGGCTCCATCATAAGAAGCTTGAAAGAACACCGAGCATTGATTGGCGGAATCATCATTTTCGTTGGTGGTTCTTATTTTTTTCTTTTCGGACCAACGGAGTACGCAATAGCAACCAAGACAAAACGGCAAGTACTTGATGGTCGCATGTTCGGGTACTTCACTTTCTTCTGCGGATGGCCGTTCGGCAGCATTCTGATTTTGATGAATCTTCCAAGCAACAAAAGCAAAGTTCATCATATCTCAATTTGAGGTTTTCGAGAAGGAATTGCGGCGGGCTTATGCCCGCCACGCCATTACATCCACCGCGCGTCCCGACGAATTCACCTCGTCGCCCGTCTTTACAAACCCGTTGCGCAGATAAAACCGGATCGCGCGGGCATTGTCCGCGTTCACCTTCAGCGTCACGCCGCTGGGGGACAGCCGTTTCGCTCCGTCCATCAGCAGCCGTGCGACGTCGCTACCCCAATGTGCGGGGCCGACCACGAGCTGATCGAGATAGCCCGCTCCGTCGATGGTGACGAAACCGGCCATGGTTCCGTCTCGCTCGGCGACGACGATCTGCGCGGCCGGCACGAGTTCCGTGCGCCAGCGCGTGCGCCACCAGTCCACACGCTTGTCGAAATCGATCGACGGATAGGCCAGCTTCCATGTCTCCAGCCACAGCGCGATGGAGGCGTCCTCGTCCTCCGCACGGTAGGGGCGCAGTGCTAATGCCGGCGTCATGCGCTCACCGCTCGGTCAATTTGAGTTCGATGCGGCGGTTGCGCTTGTAGGCGTCCTCGGTCTGTGCGGTGTCGAGCGGCTGGAATTCGGCGAAGCCGGCGGCGAGCAGGCGTTGCGGCGGCACGCCGAGCGAGACGAGATATTGCACCACCGAAATCGCGCGTGCGGACGACAGTTCCCAATTCGTCTTGAACAACGGATTGTTGAGGATCGGGCGCGAGTCGGTGTGGCCGTCGACGCGCATCACCCAGGGAATTTCCTGCGGGATCTGCTTGTCGAGTTCGAGCAGCGCACTCGCCACCTTGTCGAGTTCGGCGCGGCCTTCCGGTAGCAGCGTCGCCTGGCCGGCGTCGAAGAACACCTCGGACTGGAACACGAAGCGGTCGCCGACCACGCGGATGTCCGGGCGGTTGCCGAGAATGGCGCGCAGGCGGCCGAAGAATTCCGAGCGGTAGCGCGACAATTCCTGCACGCGCTGGGCCAGCGCGACATTGAGGCGCTGGCCGAGATCGGCGATACGCCCTTGCGCTTCCTTGTCGCGTTTTTCGGAGGCGTCGAGCGCTTCCTCAAGGGCCGCGAGCTGGCGGCGCAGCGCGGAGATCTGCTGGTTCAGCACCTCGATCTGCGCGAGCGCGCGTGACGACACCTGCTTTTCGGAGTCCAGCGCCTTCGACAACTCGTTGGCGCGGCCTTCGGCGCTGGAGCCGGCGCCGGCGAGTCCGTCATAGAGGCCCTTGATCCGGTCGCGATCGGCCTGGGTGGCGGCAAGGCCGGCGCGGAGTTGCGTCAGTTGTTCATCGAGGTTGAGCTTGCCGAGTTTTTCAAGCGACAGCATGTCGCTGAGCTGGGCGAGCTTCGCGTTCAGTTCATCGATCGCCTTGTCCTTGCCGGTGACTTCCTGCGACAGATAGAACTGCACGACGAGGAACACCGAGAGCAGGAACACGATGGACAGCACCAGCGTCGACAAGGCGTCGACGAAGCCCGGCCAGTAGTTCATTTCGGATGAGCCGCGGCGGCCGCGCGCAAGTGCCATCAGATCATTCCTATCGTAGCAGTATCCTTGTCCCGGACGCAGTGCCGCTCCGCAGAGTCGGGACCGTATCAGGCTCCGGTGCCCGTGACGGCCCCGGCTCAGCAGCGCATCGCTTCGCGCTGCGCCGCGTCCGGGGCAGGAGAGCCGACATCAATTCTTCTCCGGCTGGCGCGCGATGCGTTCCAGCAGCTTCTTGATCTCGCGGTTTTGTTCTCCCTGGCCGTCGGCCCATTCGCGGATCATTTCCTGTTCGCTGCGCATGTGTGACACCAGCCCCTGGATCGCATCCGCGAGCGTGGCCATCGCGGTCGAGGTGCTGCGGCTGCCGCTGTCCTCGACCGAACGCCGCAACCGTTCGATGGCGTCGAGCAGTTCGGGCGAAGAAGCACCGGATGCCGGGATCGCGGAGCCGGATTCGCCAGCGTATTCCTTCACTGTGGAGGCGAGCCAGTCCTCCAGATCGGTATAGAAACGATTCTGCGCCTGGCTTGATTGCAGGTCGAGAAAGCCGAGGATCAGCGAGCCGGCGAGGCCGAACAGCGACGACGAGAACGAGATGCCCATGCCGCCGAGCGGCGCGGCGAGACCCTCCTTCAACGTGTCGAACAGGGAGCCGGAGTCGCCGCCGACCTTGAGCCCCTCGATCACCTTGCCCACCGAGCCCACGGTCTCGATCAGGCCCCAGAAGGTGCCGAGCAGGCCGAGAAACACCAGAAGGCCGGTCATGTAGCGCGAAATGTCGCGGGCCTCGTCGAGACGCGTGGCGATCGAATCGAGCAGGTGCCGCATGGTCTGCTGCGAGATCGATATCCGCCCGGAGCGTTCGCCGCCGAGGATCGCGGCCATCGGCGCCAGCAGGGTCGGGCGGCGATCCTGCACGAGGCCGGGATCGGAAATGCGGAAGCTGTTGACCCAGCGCACCTCCGGCGTGAGCCGGATCACCTGGCGGAACGACAGGATGATGCCGATCAGCAGCACGCCGCCGATCAACGCATTGAGGCCGGGATTGGCGAAGAACGCGGCGACGATCTGCTTGTAGAGCACCGTGCCGATCAGTCCGCACAGCACCAGAAACACCAGCATGCGGACCAGAAATATCCGCGGCGAAGACAACTTGGTCAGTTCGATCTCCATCGCGGAGCTGGGAGAGGGGGCTGTCGCCATGTGCGCTTCGTCTGCCTGGGAAGGATCGCGGTCAGGTGAGCAATATGGCACAGACCCGCGACAAGAAAAGATCGGAGAGACGGGAATCTACCGGCGCGTCGCGGACACCCGGATGAGGACTCCGATCGCCGCGCGGCGGAGGGGGCGGTGTCGTCATCGCGTGCGTTCGCACTGCTTCGGATTCGCGAGCGGCGGCGCGCATGATGCGACCGCGTGACCGTTATTAACCGCGCGGTAAGGGTTCCATCGTGTCACGTTCGCGTGAATCCGGAATGCGTACGTATTTTCAAAGTGATAGTACGTGTGGCAATGCGCCGCCTCGATATGTGTTGCGCCGCAATAGGGTGGTTTCTATTTTGCCTGGATCAGGTTCGATCAATCCGGCTGCATGTGAGAGGCGACGATAGTCCCGAGCAGCCACCGATGCATGTTCGAATGGCAACTTGGGAAATCGAAATCGATGACAACCATCAACGCGCGCGCCGCGGGCTTCGCGATTCTGCTGGCTGGGCTCACGCCGATGCTGACCGGATGCAACGAACCGAACGATGCCGCTGCGGCGACGCCGGCCCATGTCGCGCTGCCTGAAGTCAGTGTGGTGGCGGTCAAGCAACAGCGCCGCGCGTTGATTCGTGAGTTGCCGGGCCGGATCGCGCCGACGCGCGTCGCCGATGTGCGGTCGCGGGTTTCGGGCATCATCATCGAGCGCACGTTCCATCAAGGCAGCGAAGTGAAGGCAGGCGATACGCTCTATCGCATCGATCCGAAGCCGTTCGAGGTCGAGTTGCAGTCAGCCAAGGCAGCGCTGCACAAGGCGGAAGCCGCTTTTGATCTCGCCTCCATGCAGGCCCGGCGCGTGTCAGGTCTCGCAAAGGAGAAAGCCGTTTCGGAAGCGGAAGCCGAGAAGGCCGTCGGCGCCGAGCGTCAGGCCGAAGCCGAAATCGCCGGCCGAAAGGCCGATGTCGCGCGTGCGCGCCTCAATCTCGATTACGCCACCATCCGTGCGCCGATCGACGGCATCGTCGGTGCGGCGCTCGTCACCGAAGGTGCGTATCTGGCGCAGAACGACAACACCAGTCTCGCCACCATTCAGCAACTGGATCCGATCTATGCCGATTTCACCCAGTCGGTGTCGGAACTGAACAGCCTGCGCCGGTCGTTCGAGACCGGAGATCTCGAACGTATTGCGCCGGATGCGGCCAAGGTGCGTCTCGTGCTCGACGATGGCACGCTTTATCCGCTGCCGGGCAGGCTGCTGTTTTCCGAGGCCAAGGTCGATAGCCTGACCGGTCAGGTCACGCTGCGCGGCGAGTTTCCGAATCCGAGACGCGAATTGCTGCCGGGCATGTATGTCCGGGTGGAGATCGAACAGGGCATCGACACCGATGCCATCGCGGTTCCCCAGCAGGCGGTGCAGCGCAACGGCGCCGGCGGCGCGGAAGTGTTCGTGGTCAAGGATGACGGCCATGTTGCCGTTCAGACGGTCAAGACCGGCGCCGTGCAGAACGGCCAGTGGTTCATCACGGAAGGGTTGAAGGGCGGCGAGCGCGTCGTGGTCGAAGGTTTCCAGAAATTCGTCGCCGGCGACAAGGTGAAACCGGAGACTTTCGCGGCGGCCGACGATGCCTCGCCGGGCGCCGGGGGGCAGCCGACCGCACAAGCCGCGCGCTGAGCCTGATCGATGCCGAGTTTTTTCATCGACAGGCCGATCTTCGCCTGGGTCATTGCGCTTTTCATCTGTCTGTTCGGCGCCATTGCCATTCCGCAACTGCCGATCGCGCAGTATCCGATCATCGCCCCGCCGTCGATTTCGATTTCGACCAGCTATCCCGGCGCATCGCCGGAAAACCTCTACAACAGCGTCACCCGCATCATCGAGGAGGAACTGAACGGCGCGCAGAACATCCTGAACTTCGAGTCCACGAGCGACTCGCTCGGCGCCGTCGAAATCATCGCCAACTTCCAGCCGGGCACCGACACCAGCCAGGCCTCGGTCGAAGTGCAGAACCGCCTCAAGCGCGTCGAGGCGCGTCTGCCGCGCGCGGTGATCCAGCAGGGCATCCTGGTCGAGGAAGCCTCGGCCGCGGTCCTCAATATCATCACGTTGAGTTCGACCGACGGCAGTCTCGACGAAGTCGGCCTCGGCGACTTCATGATCCGCAATGTGCTCGGCGAAATCCGCCGCATTCCCGGCGTCGGCCGCGCATCGCTGTATTCGACCGAGCGTTCGCTGCGTGTCTGGGTCGATCCGGCCAAGCTGGTCGGCTACAATCTGACTTCCGATGACGTCAACAAGGCAATTGCCGCGCAGAACGCGCAGGTGGCGTCGGGCAGCGTCGGTGCCGAACCTTCGACGGTGACGACCCGCACCTCGGCGCTGGTGCTGGTGAAGGGGCAGTTGTCGACGCCGGAGGAATTCGGCGCGATCGTGCTGCGGGCCAATTCCGACGGCTCGACCGTGCGGCTGCGCGATGTCGCGCGTGTCGAGGTGGGCGGTCTCAGCTATCAGTTCAACACGCGCCTGAACGGCAAGCCGACGGCGGGGCTGTCGGTGCTAATGTCGCCGAAAGGCAATGCGCTGGCCACGGCGAGCGCCATCGACGCCAAGATGAAGGAGCTGTCGAACTTCTTCCCCGCCAACATCACCTACGAGATTCCCTACAACGTCACGCCGGTCGTCGAAGCGTCGATCGAGAAGGTGGTGCACACGCTGATCGAGGCAGTGATCCTCGTGTTCATCGTGATGTTCATCTTCCTGCAGAATATCCGTTACACCATCATCCCGACCATCGTGGTGCCGGTCGCGCTGCTCGGCACATGCACGATGCTGCTGCTGGTCGGCTATTCCATCAACATGCTCACCATGTTCGGCATGGTGCTCGCGGTGGGCATTCTGGTCGACGACGCCATCGTGGTGGTGGAAAACGTCGAGCGCATCATGTCCGAGGAGGGGCTTTCGCCGAAGGAGGCGACCCGCAAGGCGATGCGCCAGATCACCGGCGCCATCATCGGCATCACGCTGGTGCTGATCGGCGTGTTCGTGCCGATGGCGTTTTTCCCCGGTTCGGTCGGCATCATCTATCGTCAGTTCTCGGTGACCATGGTGTCGGCGATCGCCTTCTCGGCGCTGCTCGCGCTGTCGCTGACGCCGGCGCTGTGCGCCACCATGCTCAAGCCGGTCAGGAAGGGACACGGCCATGCCCATACGGGCGTGTTCGGCTGGTTCAACCGCAAGCTGGACAGCACGCGCGACGGCTACACCCGAACGGTCGGCTGGTCGCTGAAGCGCACGGGCCGGCTGCTGCTGATCTATCTCGCGGTGCTGGCCGGCCTGTCCTGGGCCTTCGTCCGCATGCCCGGCGGTTTCCTGCCGGTCGATGACCAGGGCTTCATCACCACCGACGTGCAGACACCCTCGGATTCCGGCTACAGCCGAACCGAAGATGCCATCAAGCAGGTCGAGGCCTATCTGGCCAAGCGTGCGGGCATCGAGAACGTCGTGTTTCTCACCGGCTTCAGCTTCCTCGGACAGGGAATGAACACGGCGCAGGCGTTCATCACGCTGAAGGACTGGTCGGACCGCTCGGCCAAGGACTCCGCAGCGGCGATCGTCAATGACATCAACAAGAGCCTGTCGTCGATCCGCGATGCCAAGATTTCGGCCCTGGAGCCGCCACCGATCGATAATCTCGGCAATTCGTCGGGCTTCAGCTTCCGCCTGCAGGATCGTGGGCAGAAGGGCATTGTGGCGCTGGCCGCCGCGTCGAAGCAGTTGATCGCGTCGGCGAATGCCAGCCCGATCCTGCAGAAGGTCTATGAGGAGGGGCTGCCGCCGGCGCCGATCGTCAATCTGGTGATCGACCGCGAGAAGGCCGGTGCCTTCGGCGTGACGTTCGAGGATATCAATTCGACGATCTCGACCAATCTCGGTTCGAACTACATCAACGACTTCCCGAACCGCGGCCGCATGCAGCGCGTCGTCGTGCAGTCGGAAGCGGCCAGCCGCATGAATGCGGACGAAATCCTCAACTACACCGTCAAGAACAGCCGCGGTCAGCTGGTGCCGTTCTCGTCCTTCGCGACGGTGGAGTGGGCGCGGGGACCGACGCAGATCGCGGGCTTCAACTATTATCCCGCAGTGCGCATCTCGGGCGAAGCGCGGCCGGGCTTCACATCGGGCGATGCCATCAAGGAGATGGAGCGCCTGGCGGGGCAGTTGCCGCGCGGTTTCGGTTATGAATGGAGCGGCCAGTCGCTGCAGGAGAAGCTGTCGGGTTCGATGGCGCCGTTCCTGCTCGGGCTGTCGGTGCTGGTGGTGTTCCTGATCCTCGCCGCGCTGTATGAGAGCTGGACGATCCCGGTGGCGGTGTTGATGACGGTGCCGCTCGGCATCGTCGGCGCGGTGGCCGCGGCCAACATGCGCGGCCTGCCGAACGACGTCTATTTCACGGTGGGGCTGATCACGATCATCGGGCTCGCGGCGAAGGATGCCATCCTGATCGTCGAATTCGCCAAGGATCTGCGGGCGCACGGCAAGCCGCTGGTCGCAGCCACGCTGGAAGCCTGTTCGCTGCGCTTCCGGCCGATCCTGATGACCGGCCTTGCCTTCATCTGCGGCGTGCTGCCGATGGTGGTCGCCTCCGGCGCGGGCGGCGCGAGCCAGCAAGCGCTTGGAACCTCGGTGACCGGCGGCATGCTTGCCGTGGTCATCCTCGCATTGCTGATGGTGCCGGTGTTCTTCGTCGCGGTGCAGAACCTGTTCTCGCCGGACAAGCCGAAGCCGGGAGAGGCAGAGAAGACCAAGCCGGCGGATGCGGCAGGCGAGCCGGCAACATCGCACTAGAGAGAGTCTTATTACTTCGACAACGGCTTCAGGATCTTCACCAGCGAATTGTGCACGAATTCGTTGCCGCATACGACGTCGCCGGTCTTCAGCAGGTCGCCGCCGTCGATGTCGCTGACGAGGCCGCCGGCTTCCTTGACCATGATCATGCCGGCCGCGATATCCCAGGGCTGCAGGTTGCGCTCCCAATAACCGTCGAGACGGCCGGCGGCCACGAAAGCGAGGTCGAGGGAGGCAGCGCCGAAACGGCGCAGGCCGGCGACCTTGGGCTGCAGCGCCGCCATTTCGTTGCGCGACTGCTCGAAATCGCCGCGGCCGATATGTGGCAGGCCGCAGGCGATTACGCAGTCATGCAGCTGATGGCGTCCGGCGACGCGCAGGCGGGTGTCGTTGAGGAAGGCGCCGGCACCTTTTTCGGCCATGTAGAGTTCGTCATTGCCCGGATTGTAGATCACGCCGGCGATGACCTGACCCTCGCGGGCGAGGCCGATCGAAATGGCGAAATGCGGGATGCCGTGCAGGAAATTGGTGGTGCCGTCGAGGGGATCAACGATCCAGGTGTGGCTCTTGTCGGTACCCTCGCGGCTGCCGCCTTCCTCGCCGAGAAAGCCGTAGCCGGGGCGCGCCTTGTTCAGATCCGTGTACAGCATCTCCTCGGCGCGCTTGTCGGCGAGCGAGACGAAATTGGCCGGGCCCTTCATGGAGACCTGCAGGTGCTCGATCTCGCCGAGATCGCGCTTCAGGCTGCGGCCGGCGCGGCGCGCGGCCTTCACCATGACGTTCATAAGGGCTGAATTGATCATGATCTCGTCTCACGACGACCTGATGCCAAGTCCGGCGTCAGGTCTGGATTGGGGTTGTCGGGGCGATGGGTGCCCTCTGGACCGCACCGCGTCAAGGGCCGGCTCTTGTGCCGGTTACTTCTTCAGGGCCGTGCCCAGCCATTTGTCGGCGGCCTGCTGGGCCTGGGCGCGTTCTTCGGGAGATGCCTTGGTCAGGCGCTCGTCGATCGCCAGATCGCCTTTGCCGGCGGTCTTGGCGACGATGTGCCATTTGAAGCCTTCCACCCGGTCGGCGGGATCGGTTCGCAGCGTCAGCACCTGGGCGAGGCGGTTCTGCGCGATCGGGCTGCCCTGCCTGGCGGCCTTGCGCAGCAGTGCAACGGCGGCGGTCTCGTTCCTCGGCGTGCCCGTGCCGTTGTAGAGCGCGATGGCATATTCGACCTCGGCATCCACATTGTCAGCGAGCGACGCCGCCTGCAGCAGCCGCACCGCCTTGTCGACGCTTTTCTCGACGCCGGTGCCTTCCTTGTAGAAGGTGGCCAGCGCATATTGCGCTTCGGGATTGCCGGCATCTGCCGCCTGCCGCAACAGCTCGGCGGAGCGTTTGACGTCCTGCGGCAGGGTCTGCCCGTCGAGATAGAGCAGAGCGAGATTATAGGCGGCCTTGGGGTTGCCGAGCTTGGCGGAAGACGCCAGCAGCTTCACGGCCTCGTCGCGGCTGCCGAAATTGCCGCGATCCGACAGTTTGAGCATCGCCAGCGCAAACATCGCTTCGCGGTCGCCGAGATCGGTCGCGCGCTTGTACCAGTCGGCGGCCTTGGCGAAGTCACGCTTGATGCCGAGCCCGTTGGAATACAGCTCGCCGAGCATGGTCATGGCCTTCGGATCGTTGTTCTCCATGGCGCGCTTGGTGGCGAGGTCGAGCGCGGTCTTGTAAAGGCCGCGCTGATAGGCGCCGTAAACGAGATCGGCGTTGGGATCGACGGGTTCCTCGGCCTTTTCGACGGGCCTCTCGGGTGCCTTCTTCGCTGCCTCCGGTGCCTTTGCGGGCGTCCTGGCCGGTGTCTTCGCCGGCGCCTTCGCGGCGGGCTGTTTCGCCGGAGCCCGGTTCTGGGGCGGCGGTGTCTGTGCACCCGGCGGCGACAGCGACATCTGTGCGAAGGCGGCCGGCGCGAACAGGCAGCCGGTCGTCACGAGCAGGGCGCGCAGCGTCTTCACCTGTTCAGTCCTGTGTCGCCGGGAGCCGTGCGAGCAATGTCGCGTGGCCCTGCTTGATCGCCTGTTCGGCATCGATCAGTGCGGCCGCCGCACCGCGCGGATCGTTCCAGACGGCATCGCCGACCAGCACGAAATCCGCACCGGCCGCCGCGAATTGCCCGGCTTCATCGCGCGAGGCCGCGTAGCCGACGCAGGGCGGCTCGAACAGTTCGGCCCACCATTCCAGCCGCTCCGCGATGGCATCCGCGGACGGCCGCTGCCCCTTGGTGTCCGGCTCGCCGAACAGCACATAGTCGGCGCCGGCTTCGCCGGCCGACATGGCATGGTGGCGCGTCGTCAGCCCGCCGCAGCCCGCGATGCGGTCCGGCTTGAGCGACGGCAGCGCCTCCTGGAGCGGCGCAAGACCGGGCAGATGCGCGCCGTCGGCGCCGCCGCGGGCGATCAGATCGACATGGCCGTCCACCAGCAGCGCGGCGTCGGCTTTCTGCACCACCGATGCGACCGCCTTGATGCGCGTGGTGAGGCTGCGCGGATCGGCCGGCGCCAGACGCAGCAGCACGGCCGCGATATCGGCCTTGCCGAGCAACGCGGGGAGTTGCGCGACCAGCTCGGCGGGATCCTCCACCACAGGCGTTGCGAGATAGAGCCGCGGCGCGGGCGGGGCAGGAGGTTTGGCAGCCAAGACGATGCAGCCTTTTCTTGTTCGGCGATCCCGGTCGGTATCGCTGCTTGTTACGAAGAATAACGACGGATGTCAGGCAAGACCTAAAAATCCGGCAATCGCCAGATCCACTCTTGCCATGTCTTCAGCGGCGAGCCGTCCAAAAGCGGGACCGATCCTGGCGATCGGTAATGTGCTGCATTTATCCGCGAGTATCTGCGATCGGACGCGAAGGCCATTTTCTTCCGTTGCATCGATCGTGACGCGAAACGTCCGTGCCGGAAGAACGTCGCTGCTGAGCGGCAGGAACGTGACCGACGCCAGATCTTCGAACGCATCCGACTGAATGACGACGGCGGGACGGGGCTTTCCATAAGCAACCGGCAAAACCACCGTCACCAGGTCGCCTCTTTTCATTCCCAGTTCCAGCCGTCGGTATCGATATCCGAAAGCTCGCGAAGAATTTCTTTTTCGCTTTCACTGGCGTTGATAACCGCAATATCGTGCGCAATCTGCGCCCTGTATTCCGGCGCATTCACATCCGGTACCCAGATGGTCACCGGCTTGAGGCCGGCGGCCTTCATCTTTTGGCGGTGCTTGCGGACCCGTTCGGCGCTTGTGGCCATGACGACCTCCACTTGTTACATGTAACATAGGGGAGGCCGCTGCGGCCTGCAAGGCATGCGCGCATCCGCCTGCGGTCAGGCGATCTTCGCGTTCAGCTCGCCCGCGGCATAGCGCTTGGCCATTTCGGCGGTGGTCAGCACGCGCTTGATCTTGCTGGCCTGGCCGGCGGTGTTGAAGTCCTGCAGGCGCTGCCTGCAGAGCTTGGTCATCGCTTCCATCGCCGGCTTCAGATATTTGCGCGGATCGAATTCGCTGGGGTGTTCGGACAGGATCTTGCGGATCTGGCCGGTCATCGCCATGCGGTTGTCGGTGTCGATATTGATCTTGCGCACGCCGTGCTTGATGCCGCGCTGGATTTCTGCCACCGGCACGCCCCAGGTCGGCTTCATCTGGCCGCCGAATGTGTTGATGATGTCCTGCAGATCCTGCGGCACCGAGGACGAACCGTGCATCACGAGATGCGTGTTCGGCAGCTTGCGGTGGATTTCCTCGATCACGTTCATGGCGAGGATGTCGCCGTCCGGCTTGCGGGTGAACTTGTAGGCGCCGTGCGAGGTGCCCATGGCGATCGCCAGCGCGTCCACCTGGGTTTCCTTGACGAATTTCACGGCTTCGTCCGGGTTGGTCAGCAACTGGTCATGCGACAGCTTGCCCTCGGCGCCGTGGCCGTCTTCCTTGTCGCCCATGCCGGTTTCGAGCGAGCCGAGCACGCCGAGTTCGCCTTCCACCGAAATGCCGCCGAGATGCGCCATCCCGGTCACCGTTTTGGTGACGCCGACATTGTAGTCCCAGTCGCCGGGGGTCTTGCCGTCGGCCTTCAGCGAGCCGTCCATCATCACCGAGGTGAAGCCGGCCTGGATCGCGGTCATGCAGGTCGCCGGCTCGTTGCCGTGGTCGAGATGCACGCAGACCGGGATATGCGGATAGATTTCGGTGACGGCGTCCATCATGTGCTTGAGCATGATGTCGTTGGCATAGGAGCGGGCGCCGCGCGACGCCTGGATGATGACAGGCGCATCGACGTCGTTGGCCGCTTCCATGATGGCCAGCGCCTGCTCCATATTGTTGATGTTGAAGGCCGGTACGCCGTAGTCGTTTTCCGCCGCATGATCGAGCAGTTGACGCAACGTGATACGGGCCATGCGGATAACTCCTTGCAGATGGGAATGGGCGCGGTTCCGCGCCGGATACGGTCGCTCTTAGCGCGAGCCCACGGCGAATCCAAGACGCCAGACGTCGCGCACGCGACAAGCGTTAATCGCGCAGGGGACAAGGCGTTCCAACGAGCGGAAAATCAGGCGGATCGATGCTCGTGGTCTTCGAGCTTGGTGACCGCTGTTCGAGGTCGGTGACGCGTTCCTCGAATTCTCCGACGATCGCACGCGTCATCACCAGCATGCCAGCGGCATCGCGGCGTTGTCTGCGCATCATGCCTTCCATCCGCTCATGCTCGGCGCGATTTTCGGCTTTGAACGCGCCGATGTCGGTTCGAACGGCGGAAATGTCCGCCTGAATCTTTTTCAGGATGTCGAAAACCGCATTTTCCACGCTGTCGGCCATGGTCAATAAGTCCTCGCCAATGACGGGAACATATCAGAAACACACCAAAGCGCAACGGCAACCTTCGGTTGCTGAACTATTTCTTCAACACCTCGACGCCCGGCAGCGGTTTGCCTTCCATCCATTCGAGGAACGCGCCGCCCGCGGTGGAGACATAGGTGAAATCCTCGCCGACGCCCGCGTGGTTGAGCGCGGCCACGGTATCGCCGCCGCCGGCGACCGAGATCAGCTTGCCTTCCCGGGTGCGCTTGGCGGCGTGCTTGGCGGCGACCACGGTGCCGCGGTCGAACGGCGCGATCTCGAAGGCGCCGACCGGGCCGTTCCACACCAGCGTCGCGGCATCGTCGATGGCCGCATGGATGCGCTCGATCGATTGCGGGCCGACATCGAGGATCATGCCGTCGTCAGGGATCGCATCGAGGCCATAGGCCTGCGACGGCGTGTTGGCTTCGAACTTGAACGCCACGGTCGCGTCCACCGGCAGGATGATGGCGCAGCTCGCGGCTTCCGCCTTGTCCAGAATGCGCAGCGCGGTCGGCGCGAGATCCTTCTCGCACAGCGACTTGCCGACGCCGATGCCCTGCGCATGCAGGAAGGTATTGGCCATGCCGCCGCCGATCACCAGCGCCTGCACCTTGCTGACGAGGTTTTCGAGCAGGTCGATCTTGGTCGAGACCTTGGCGCCGCCGACGATGGCGATCACCGGGCGCTTCGGCGCTTCCAGCGCCTTGCCGAGCGCATCGAGTTCGGCCTGCATGGTGCGTCCGGCATAGGCCGGCAGCTTGTGGCCGAGGCCCTCGGTGGTCGCATGTGCGCGATGCGCGGCGGAGAAGGCGTCATTGACCCAGATGTCGCCGAGTTCGGCGAGTTGGGCAACGAAAGCCGGATCGTTCTTTTCCTCCCCGGCATGAAAACGGGTGTTTTCGAGGCAGAGGATGTCGCCGTCCTTCATCGCGGCCACGGCCTTGGCGGCGGGCGCGCCGATGCAGTCGTCGGCGAAGGCGATCTGCTTGTTGATGACATTGGCGAGCGCGGCGGCCACCGGCTTCAGCGAGTTCGCCTCGTCGCGGCCCTTGGGGCGGCCGAAATGTGCGAGCAGGATGACCTTGCCGCCCTTGTCGGCAATCCCGGTGATGGTCGGCGCGATGCGTTCCAGCCGGGTGGCGTCGGTGACCTTGCCGCTGTCCATGGGAACGTTGAGATCGACGCGCACGAGAACGCGCTTCCCCTTCACATCGACATCATCGAGGGTGCGGAAAGAATTGGTCATGGCTGGCTCGACTTGTTGGCTCCATCCTTCGAGACGCCGCGCCGAAGCGCGGCTCCTCAGGATGAGGCGGAGTCCCTGGGAAAACCCTCATGGTGAGGAGCGCGCCGTCCGGCGCGCGTCTCGACCATGCGTGAGTTGCTCTGCTTACAGCAGCTTGCCCATCGCGACGGCGGTGTCGGCCATGCGGTTGGAGAAGCCCCATTCGTTGTCGTACCAGGACAGCACGCGCACCAGCGTGCCGTTCTGCACCTTGGTCTGGTCGAAGGCGAAGGTCGACGAGTGCGGATCGTGGTTGAAGTCGATCGACACGTTGGGGTGAATGGTGGTGCCGAGCACGCCCTTCAGCGGACCGGCGGCAGCCTTCTTCACCGCTTCGTTGATTTCTTCCTTCGTGGTGGCCTTCTTGGCGACGATCTTGAGATCGACCACCGAGACGTTCGGGGTCGGGACGCGGATCGATACGCCGTCGAGCTTGCCGGACAGTTCCGGCATCACCAGGCCGATCGCCTTGGCGGCGCCGGTCGAGGTCGGGATCATCGACATCGCCGCCGCGCGGCCGCGATAGAGATCCTTGTGCAGCGTATCCAGCGTCGGCTGGTCGCCGGTGTAGGCGTGGATCGTGGTCATGAAGCCGGTCTCGATGCCGACGGTGTCGTTGAGCACCTTGGCGACCGGGGCGAGACAGTTCGTGGTGCACGAGCCGTTCGAGACCACCAGATGATCCTTGGTCAGCTTGTCGTGGTTGACGCCGTAGACCACCGTAAGGTCGGCATTGTCGGCCGGGGCCGACACCAGCACGCGCTTGGCGCCGGCGGTGAGGTGAGCCGAAGCCTTGTCCTTCGCGGTGAAGATGCCGGTGCATTCCAGCGCGATATCGATGCCGAGCTCCTTCCAGGGCAGCGTGTTCGGATCGCGAACCGTCGTGACCTTGATCTTGCCCTTGCCGAGATTCATGGTGTCGCCGTCAACGGTCACTTCGCCGGGGAAGCGGCCATGCACCGAGTCGAAGCGCAGCAGGTGAGCGTTGGTTTCGACCGGTCCGAGATCGTTGATGGCGACGACTTCGATGTCGGAGCGGCCCGACTCATAGATCGCCCGCAGCACGTTGCGGCCGATACGGCCAAAACCGTTGATCGAAACCCGGACAGCCATTCAAGTTCTCCTCGTGAGGTTCATTTATGCGGTGAAAATGCTGGGCGTTATTTGCCCCGAAAGAGGCGCACATGCAATGCGCCAAATTCGCAAGTGATCGTATAGAGTTAGGCCGCGTTGTGGCGCCGGGTGGCGGCTTCCACCACAGCGTCCGGGGTGATCCCGAACAGCTTGTACAGATCCTTCGCCGGGGCGCTGGCGCCGAAGCCGGTCATGCCGATGAAAATGCCGTCGTGCCCGATCACCGCATCCCAGCCGAATCGCACCGCGGCCTCGACGGCGATCTTGACCGGCGCGTCGCCGATGATGGCCTTCTGCGTCGCCTCCGGCTGCTCCAGCAGCAATTCCAGCGATGGCACCGACACCACGCGGGTTGCGATGCCCTTCTCGGCCAGCGTCTTCTGCGCGGCGACGGCGATCTCGACTTCCGAGCCGGAGGCGAAGATCGACACTGCGGCCTTGCCGTTCGCCGGAACGAGTTCATAGCCGCCGGTGGCGGACAGGTTGGCCTCGTGATGCGTGGTCCGCACCGGCACCAGGTTCTGGCGCGACAGCGCCAGCGTGGTCGGGCCGTTGGTCTTCTCGATGGCGAGCTGCCAGCACTCCGCGGTTTCGACCGTATCGGCCGGGCGGAACACGCGCATGTTCGGCATCGCGCGCAGCGAGGCAATGTGCTCCACCGGCTGGTGGGTCGGGCCGTCTTCGCCGAGGCCGATGGAGTCATGCGTCATGATGTAGACGACCGGAATCTGCGCCAGCGCCGAGATGCGCATCGCCGGGCGGGCATAATCGGTGAAACAGAGGAAGGTCGCGCCGGCCGGCGCGAAGCCGCCATGCAGCGCGATGCCGTTCATGGTCGCCGCCATGCCCATTTCGCGAATGCCGTAATGGATGTAGCGGCCGCTGAAATCGCCGGGCTTCACCTCCACGGCGTGCTTGGTGCGGGTGTTGTTCGACGGCGTGAGGTCGGCGGAGCCGATCACCATTTCCGGCAGTTCCTGCACCAGCACTTCGAGCGCGATCTCGCTGGCCTTGCGGGTGGCCACCGTCTGCGGCTCGGCCACCAGCTTCTGCTTCAGCGTGTTGATGGCGGCATCGAGCGTGGCCGGACGCTTGTGGTCGTTGCGGCGGATGAATTCGTTGCGCGCGGCTTCCGGCTTGGCGTCGAAACGCTGCTGCCAGTCGGCGTGTGCCGCCGCGCCCTTGCTGCCGGCTGCGCGCCAGGCATTCAACACGTCGTCCGGAATTTCGAACGGGCCGTAATCCCAGCCCAGCGCCTTCTTGGTCGCGGCCAGTTCCTCGGCGCCGAGCGGTTCGCCATGCGCCTTCGAGGTGCCGGCTTTTTTGGGCGAGCCGAAACCGATGGTGGTCTTGCAGGCGATCAGCGACGGGCGATCCGACGTCTGCGCTTGCCTGATCGCGGCGGCGATGGCCGCTTGATCGTGGCCGTCGATCTGCACCGCGTTCCAGCCATGGGCCTTGAAGCGCGCGACCTGATCGACGCTGTCGGCGAGCGACAGCGGGCCGTCGATGGAAATGCCGTTGTCGTCATACAGGAAGATCAGCTTCGACAGCTTGAGATGGCCGGCCATGGCCAGCGCTTCATGGCTGATGCCTTCCATCAGGTCGCCGTCCGAGCACAGCACGTAAGTGTAGTGATCGACGATATCGCTGCCGTATTCGGCGGCGAGCATGCGCTCGGCGAGCGCGAAGCCGACCGAGGTTGCGACGCCCTGGCCGAGCGGGCCGGTGGTGGTTTCGACGCCGGAGGTGTGGAAATTTTCCGGATGGCCCGGCGTCTTCGAATGCAGCTGGCGGAAGTTCTTCAGCTGGTCGAGCGTCATCTCCTTGTTGCCCGTGAGATAGAGCAGGGCATAGAGCAGCATCGAGCCATGGCCGGCGGAGAGGATGAAGCGGTCACGATCCGGCCACTTCGGGTCGGCGGCGTCGAATTTCAGGAACTGGGTGAACAGCACGGTGGCGATATCGGCGGCGCCCATCGGCAGGCCGGGATGGCCGGAATTGGCCTTCTGCACGCCATCCATGGACAAAGCGCGAATTGCATTGGCCATTTTCGAGTGATCAACCTGCGCCATCGTGTGTTCCGTCTGACTGGATAAAGGTGTGAACCGTCTGCGTCCGCGCCACGATTGCGGTCCTGCGGCAATGACGGCCTTGCATGGAGAACCGGTGGATAGCATCTCGGTTCCTGGGAGTCCAAGTCGTCTCCCGAAGTCCAGCCCTGCTCAGGCCATAGCGCGGGTTTTTGACCGCTTTGCGGTGCATAGTTTGCGTGCGGCGTTGCGTCCGGCGTCGTGCCCGCCTAGATTTCCGGCCTTAAACGCTTGCCACGACGTGCTTTTTGGCGTCGTGCTCCTGAGCCAGTTTCTGCCTTCGTCAAATTCCACCAATCGGGTTTGAATAAGCCGGTATGATCGAACGTCCTGCCCATCTGTCCGCGTCCGATCCCGCCAATGCCGGCGTGCAGGAGATCGAGTCCGCGACGCGGCGGCTGATGACGGCGCTCGACGCGCTGGAAAGCGCGGTGGAGCGCCGGCGGGAAGCGGATCGCGACGAGGACGAACTCGCCGCCCGCATCCAGGCGCTCGGCGCCGACCGCTCGCGGCTTGCCGACGAGCTCGACGGTTCGCTGGTGAAAACGCGAAAACTCGAACGCACCAACCGCGACATCGCCGAGAAGCTCGATACGGCCATCGGCACCATCCGCACCGTGCTGGCGGAGCAGCCCCGTGAGTGAGCAGGACATGACGCATGTCAACGTCACCATCAACGGCCGCCAGTACCGCATGGCCTGCGAGGAAGGACAGGAGACGCGCCTGCTGCGCCTCGCCGAGAGCCTGGAATCGCGCGTCACTAACTTGCGCGGCAAGTTCGGCGAGATCGGCGATGCCCGCCTCACGGTGATGGCGGCGCTGATGGTCGCCGACGAACTGACCGACGCCAATGCGCAGGTGCGCGCCCTGCAGGAAGAACTCGCCGCGCTGCGCGATGTCCGCGTCGTCGCGGCGGACCGCGCCCGCGCCACGCAAACGGCCGTCGCCGCCGCCCTCAACGCGGCCGCTGAGCGCATCGAGAAAACCACGCAGATCCTCAACCGCACCATCGGCGGCGGCGTCGCGATCGGGTAAGTTCATGTGTCCCGGACGCGATGCATCACGCGTCTTCGCGTGGTGCTTCGCAGAGCCGGGACAAGTGGTTTCCCCACTGGCGCATTCCTTTCATAACCCCTACATTGCCTTTCGCGAGGCTGCGTCGCGCGTCAGAAGCCATATATCCCCGGGGCCTTATCGATCCTTCAGGGAGCTGTCCCTGACCAGGTCCGTGGACCTGGACACACGGCGCCCACCTACTTTCGTAGGTGTCCCGGGATCGCGTGCTTCAACGGCCACCGCGGCTTCGCACTTGAGTTTTGAATTCGCATGCAAACTGAAACACGACAGCGGCGCGTGCGCGTCACCTCGCCCCGCTTGCGGGGAGAGGTCGTCTTCGACATGCGGAGCATGTTGAAGGCGGGTGAGGGGGACTCTCCAAAGGCTCCTCGCTTGCTGAAAGTCCCCCTCACCCGTCTCGATGACCTTCGGTCATCGATCCACCCTCTCCCCCTAGCGAAGCTTCGCTTCGCGCGGAGCGGGGCGAGGGCAGCGCGTCCATGACCCTTCCCATCCCCACCAAAGCCGAACTCCGCACTGCCGCCCTCGCGCGGCGGTCGGCGTTGGGCGCGGTTGATCGCGATGCCGCCGCGCGGGCGCTCGCCGGTCATGGTTTTCCGCTTCCCGTCGTGCCCGGCGTCGTCGTTGCCGGCTATTCGCCGATCCGCAGTGAGATCGATCCCGTGCCGCTGATGCAGGCGCTTGCCGCGCAGGGCGCGCGGCTTGCTTTGCCCGTCATCGTCGCGCGCGACGCGCCGTTGCTGTTTCGCGCCTGGGATGCCGCGCACGCGCTGGTGGCCGGTTCGCTCGGCATTCTCGAACCGCCGCCGGACGCGCCGCCGGCGATACCGGATATCCTGCTGGTGCCGCTCGCGGTTTTCGACCGTGCCGGCCATCGCATCGGCTATGGCGCCGGCCATTACGACCGGACCTTTGCCCAGCTTCGTGCCATTAAACCTTTCACCGCCATCGGTCTTGCCTTCGACGCCCAGGAGGTCGAATCGATCCCGATGCAGCCGCACGACGTCGCGCTCGATTTTGTGCTAACCGAGACCCGTGTGATCGACTTCCGGAGTTCCTAGCGTTGCGCATTTTGTTTATCGGCGATGTGGTCGGCAAAACCGGCCGTGTGGTGATCCTCGACAGGCTTCCTGGCCTCGTCAGGGACTGGAAGCTCGATCTCGTCGTGGTCAACGGCGAGAACGCCGCTGGCGGCTTCGGCATCACCGAGGCGATCTATAACGATCTCGTCGATGCCGGCGCCGATGCGGTGACGCTCGGCAATCACGCCTGGAACCAGAAGGAGGCGCTGGTCTTCATCGAGCGCGCGCCGCGCCTGGTCCGCCCGCTGAACTTTCCGCGCCATACGCCGGGCCGCGGCGCTGCTTTGGTCGATGCCAAGAACGGCGCCCGGGCGCTGGTCATCAACGCCATGGGCCGCATCTTCATGGAGCCGCTCAACGATCCGTTCGCGGGCATCGATAAAGAGCTCACGGCCTGTCCGCTGATGGAGGCTGCCGACGCCATCGTCGTCGATTTCCATGGCGAGGCGACCAGCGAGAAGCAGGGCATGGGCCATTTCTGCGACGGCCGCGTCAGCCTCGTGGTCGGCACGCACACGCATATTCCCACCGCGGATCACCAGATCCTTCCCGGCGGCACCGCCTACATGACCGACGCCGGCATGACCGGCGACTACGATTCGGTGATCGGCATGCAGAAGGAGGAACCGGTGCGCCGTTTCGTCACCGGCATCCCCTCCGGCCGTTTCGAACCGGCCTTCGGCCCGGCCACGCTGTCGGGCGTTGCAGTGGAGACGGACGACAAGACCGGCCTCGCCACCCGCATCGCCCCGGTCCGCCTCGGCGGACGACTGTCGCAGGCGGTGCCGGAGTTCTGGTGAGCAACAGGCGACGGCCGTTTTTCACCTCTCCCCGGTGGGGAGAGGTGAAGAAAGAAGGCCACGGAGCTTGCAGTTGACATGCTGTCCCCGGGTTTCGCTGCGCGCCACCCGGGCTACGCGACGGCGTAAGCCATGTGCATTTGAGAGCGTCGCCGTAGAGTAGATGGGCGCAGCACATCCGCCGCAGTGTTTGTCGCGGGCGACGGCGGCGGATGACATTCGTCATCCGCCCTACTGCGCAGTCTCAATACTTCTCCGGCACATACATCTCCGCCGGCACCGGGGTGCGGTGATAGTCGGGGTTGCGCACGCGCTCGGGCAGCTGCACCGGATCGTAAGGCACTTCCTGATACGGAATCTGCGCCAGCAGATGCGAGATGCAGTTCAGGCGCGCTTTCTTCTTGTCGACGGCCTGCACTACATGCCACGGCGCTTCCGGAATATGCGTGTGCTCCAGCATCGCTTCCTTGGCCTTGGTGTATTGTTCCCAGCGCGAGCGGGCCTGCACGTCCATCGGCGACAGCTTCCACTGCTTGAGCGGATCGGCGATGCGCATGGAGAAGCGCAGGTGCTGCGCGTCGTCCGTGATCGAGAACCAGTATTTGATCAGGATGATGCCCGAGCGCACCAGCATGCGCTCGAATTCCGGCACCGAGCGGAAGAATTCCTCCACATCATTCTCGGTGCAGAAGCCCATCACGCGCTCGACGCCGGCGCGGTTGTACCAGGAGCGATCGAACAGCACCATTTCGCCGCCGGCCGGCAGATGCGAGACGTAGCGCTGGAAATACCACTGCGTGCGTTCGCGCTCGTTCGGTGCAGGCAGGGCGGCGATGCGACAGACGCGGGGATTGAGCCGCTGGGTGATGCGCTTGATGACGCCGCCCTTGCCGGCGCTGTCGCGGCCCTCGAAAATCACCACGACCTTCAGCTTTTCGCGCTGCACCCAGGTCTGCAGCTTCACCAGCTCGCCCTGCAGGCGGAACAGTTCCTTGAAATAGGTGCGGCGATCGACGGTCGAGGACACCTGTTCGCCGGCCATCTCGTCGGCCAACGCGTCGAGACGCCCCTCGTCGAGTTCGAGCTCCATTTCCTCGTCGAAGCTGTCGAGCATCTCCTCGCGCACGCGGTCATGCATGGTCTTTGCACTGTCGGGGGAGAGTTCGTTCATGGTCGCTCCGAGGCTGTCGATAAGGGGATCGGTTCGTGCGGTTGAACCAACATCGAATGTCACTGGTATGACACATGGGGCCTCATCCCCTCCCAACTGCGCCCAGGACGCGTTTGCGGGAAGGGGCGCTCCCTGTCGGGATCATGTCGCAATTCTTTGATTTTGCGGGATTTGGAGCCTATAACCCCGCGCCACAGCCCATCATTTTCGGACGATTCAGAGAGACCGCATGGCCGGACATTCCCAATTCAAGAACATCATGCACCGCAAGGGCCGTCAGGACGCCCAGAGGTCGAAGCTGTTCTCCAAGCTGGCGCGCGAAATTACCGTGGCGGCCAAGCTGGGCACGCCGGACCCGGCGATGAATCCGCGCCTGCGCGCGGCGGTGCTGGCGGCCCGCGCCGAAAACATGCCGAAGGACAATATCGAGCGCGCCATCAAGAAGGCGGCCGGCAATGACGGCGAGAACTACGATGAAATCCGCTACGAGGGCTACGGCCCCGGCGGCGTCGCCGTCATCGTCCAGGCGCTGACCGACAATCGCAACCGCGCCGCCTCGGACATCCGCTCCTATTTCACCAAATCCGGCGGCAATATGGGGGAAACCGGCTCGGTGTCCTTCATGTTCGACCGGGTCGGCGTGATCGAATATCCCGCCGACAAGGCGTCCGCCGACGACATGCTGGAAGCCGCCATCGAGGCCGGCGCCGACGACGTGGTGTCGAGCGAGAGCGGTCACGAAATCTACGCCTCCCAGGACGGTTTCCATGAAGTTGCCAAGGCGCTGGAAGCCAAATACGGCGAGGCCCGCAAGGCCGAACTGACCTGGAAGCCGCAGAACACCATCGCGGTGGACGACGAGACCGGCGAGAAGCTGCTGAAGCTGGTCGATCTGCTCAACGATCATGACGACGTGCAGCAGGTCTATGCGAATTTCGAGATATCGGACGCCCTGATGGCGAAGATGGGCGGATAACGCCGGCCCCCGTGTCGCGGATGCGCTGCGGCCTCTTTTTTCCCTCTCCCGCGCGCGGGAGAGGTGACATGACGGCCGGTGTCGGAACGTTTTCCGATGATGTTCTCATTTTGTTCTTGACAAAAATCCTCCCCTGATCCATATCCCTCCCGTCCTGTTCGTGAGGGGCGCTTCATGAGGCGTCTTTGAGCGGAGCGGGATGCGACGCCTGCGGGCGGGAGGCCAACGCAGCCTCACGCACTCGGGTGGTCGAGGGTCGCCGTCCGCCCCCATGACGAGGGGCTGCCGCTATGGCGCGGCTGGACGCGGCAATGGCGAACGGCGGAGA
>Ga0153956_1000702_pt1 | contig 34841 bp, 35 predicted proteins | sample TSFL040MetaG_FD_104704 | JGI IMG/M metagenome (GOLD analysis project Ga0153956, IMG submission 104704) | Attine ant fungus gardens microbial communities from Florida, USA - TSFL040 MetaG | ecosystem: Host-associated > Fungi > Mycelium > Unclassified | place: USA: Florida, Wekiwa Springs... | reverse complement strand
TGCCGCTCTATCTCGGCTGCCTGACCCTTCCCGCCTTCGTTGTCGCCAACACCCAGGACGGCATCGCGCGCGCGCATGACTGGATGCGGCTCGGCCTGATGCCGCAATTCATCGTGCGGCAAACGCTCATCATCGGCTTCACCGCCGGCGCCTTTACGCTCGGCCTTCAACTCGGCGCCGTGGTGGCCATGGCGGCCAGCGCCGCCGCGGTGTGGCTCGCCATGATCGGGCAGATGATCATCCTCAACCGGCGGCTCGGCACGCATATCGAGAGCGGCCCGAAAGCCCATGACTATCGCGGCTGGCTCAGGGTTTCGCTGCCGATCCTGCTGGTCGAAAGCTTCTACCTGCTACTGTCCTATACCGATGTGCTGGTGCTTGAGCGTTTCGTGTCATCGGAAGAAGTCGGCGTGTATTTCGCCGTGGTGAAGACGCTCGCGCTGGTGTCGTTCATCCACTATGCGATGTCGGCCACGACGGCGCATCGCTTCACCGAATATCATGCGTCCGGCGACAAGGAGCGGCTCGCCGCTTACGTGATGCACGCGATCAAGTGGACGTTCTGGCCCTCGCTTGCCGCAACGCTGATGCTGCTGGCGCTCGGCAAACCGCTGCTGTGGCTGTTCGGCGCGCAATTCACGGGCGGCTACGACATGATGTTCATCGCCGCCATCGGCCTCGTCGTCCGCGCCGCCATCGGCCCGATGGAGCGCCTGCTCAACATGCTCGGCCATCAAACAGCCTGCGCGCGCACCTATGCACTGGCCTTCGTGATGAATCTCGTATTGTGCCTGTTGCTGATCCCGCATTTCGGCGGACACGGCGCCGCCGCGGCCACATCGATCGCCCTGACATTCGAGACAGCCCTGCTGTTCCGGATCGTGCGCAGCCGTCTCGGCCTGCATGTGCTGGCATTCGGGAAGCGCTCCTCTTAACCTCTCCCCGTTCTTTACGGGGAGAGGTCGGCGCACCTTCGCGCCGGGTGAGAGGCATGGCACGGAGCCCGCCAAGTCACTCACATTATCAGATCACGCATGCGGGGTTTCGCAACGGGGCGTATCGAGAAACCGCGTGTCTTGAGCGGCCGGTGTGCCGCCCCTCACCCGCCACGCTACGCGTGTCGACCTCTCCCCGCGCAAGATGCGGGGAGAGGTTGAGATCGCGCGCCGTTGCGGCTTACTCCGCCGTCCAGCCGCCGTCGATCGACAGGTTCGCCCCCGTGATCTGCGCCGCGTCGTCGCCGCACAGGAACAGCGCCAGGGCCGCCACCTGCTCCGACGTCACGAATTCCTTGGTGGGTTGTGCTTCCAACAACACGTCCTTGATGACCTGCTCCTTGGTCAATCCCCGCGCCTTCATGGTGTCGGGAATCTGCTTCTCCACCAGCGGCGTCCAGACGTAACCCGGCGAGATGCAGTTGCAGGTGATCTTGTGGGTGGCGACTTCCAGCGCCACGGTCTTGGTGAGGCCGGCGATGCCGTGCTTGGCCGAGACATAGGCCGACTTGAAGGGCGACGCGACCAACGAATGCGCCGAGGCCGTGTTGATGATGCGGCCCCAGCCGCGCTTCTTCATGCCGGGCACGGCGGCACGGATGCCATGAAAGGCCGAGGACAGGTTGATCGCGATGATCGCGTCCCACTTTTCGACCGGAAATTCCTCCACCGGCGACACGAACTGGATGCCGGCATTGTTGACGAGGATATCCACCGAGCCGAAGGTCGTCTCACCGAGCGCAATCATCTCGGCGATTTCGGCGGGCTTCGTCATGTCGGCCGGCGAATGGATCGCCTTGACCTTGAAATCGCTTTCGATCGCCGCGCGTTCCTTCTCGATATCCGCCGGCGCGCCCATGCCGTTGAGCACGATATTGGCGCCGGCGCCCGCGAAGGCCCGCGCATAAGCGAGGCCGATGCCACTGGTCGAACCGGTAACGACGGCCGTCTTGCCCGCGAGATTGGTCATGCAAAGTCTCCTGCTGGATTTAAAGTAATTATTTGGTGTCGTCTGCCGTGAGGTCATATGTGACCATCGATTGATCCGCTTGCGGCCGCTCGAACCATTCCTTGTGACGCATGGAACGCTCCACGTCGCGAACGCCCGCGCTCCAGTGTTCGGTCATGCCGAGCCGCGAGAAATTGTAATCCTTCGACGACGATTCATGCGTCTTGCTGCGATAGATCAGGTGCACCACCGCAACGGTGTTTTCCTTCGCCGCCTCCGACAGCAGCGCGACATTGGGATCGCGCTTGAGGTCGTCCGGAAGCTTGCCGATCAGATCGCGCAGCGCTGTGCGGATGTTGTGGATCTTCTTGTTCTTGTCCGTCGTCAGGCGCGTACGGCTGGAATAGCGGATATCCTTCTCGCGCTCCTGCGCCTCCAGCATGGATTGCGGCAGCGGCCCGCGCGCGCTGAACAGATCGACCTGGAAGATCAGAAGATCGCAGGCCACCTCGTCGAGCACGAAATCGAGCGGCGTGTTGGAGGCGACACCGCCGTCCCAGAAATATTCGCCCTCGATCTCGATCGCCGGAAAGCCCGGCGGCAGTGCACCGGAGGCCATGATGTGTTCAGGACCGAATTTCTTGCCGAGTTTCCGGAAAATCTCGTTATCGAAATAGGTGAAGTTGCCGGTCGTGACGCTGACGGCGCCTACACTGAGGCGCGTCCTGCAATCGTTGATGCGATCGAAATCGACCAGACGTTCCAGGGTCGCCTTGAGGGGTGCGGTGTCATAGAAACTCTGCGACTGCGGACTGCCGGGCGGCCAGAACGGCGCCGGCGGGATGCGCGGCATGAAGAAACCGGGGACGCCGAAGGCCGCGATCATGGCGGCGCTGCCTTCATTGAAGACCGAGCGCGCATTCTCGTCGGGGATCACCGGACTCCACGGCACCGGCGCGGACACCATGTCCCAGAACTCCCGCAGCTTGCCGAGCCGCTTGTCTCGGTCATTGCCGGCGATGATGGCAGCATTGATGGCGCCGATGGAAATGCCGGCAACCCAGGCCGGTTCGAAATCATGGGCGCACAGCGCCTCATAAGCCCCGGCCTGATAGGAGCCGAGGGCACCGCCGCCCTGGAGCACCAGCACCCGCCGGGCCGCGGACGGCCGGGATGCAGCCTGATCGGACGATAATACGGAGGAAGTATCCATGGACGAAACCGTGGCCGCGACAAGGAAGCGCACCGTGGCGTCCCGATCCTCCCGCGTCAATTGCAGATGCTGCAGGGCAGCATCACAAAACCTTCAGTTCAGGAGGCCGGCTTGTCAGTTTCGGCAAGGATCATGGTCCAGAACACCTTGTATTTGGTGTTCGGCGCATAGATCGCGGCGATGCCGAGTTTCGTGACGCCGGCTTTCAGCATATTGGCCCGATGCGGCGGTGAATCGCGCCAGCCCGAAAAAGCCTCCGCCAGCGTGTGATAACCCGCCGAGACGTTTTCGACCGCCACCGAGGCCGGATAACCGCCCGCATTGAGCCGCCTGGCCAGCGGCGCCTTGACGTCGTGGTCGAGCTTGTTCTTCTTCGCCATGGCGGTGGACTGATCCTCCGCCAGCGTCATCAGCGCGGGATCGACCACCACGGGGCCGAGACCGTTGTTCTTGCGATACAGCGAGATCATGGTCGCCGCCGCCTGCGGATCGAGCTTGGCGCCGCCATTGGCCATACTGAGATACATGGTCGGCTGTTCGGGTACCGTGTCCACGGCCGTCCCGCAGCCCGACAGCAACAACAATCCCAGACTGGCCAGAGCCACCCGCTTCATCGGCAATCCCCCAAAATCGAAGCGCCGTTGTTGCACACCAACCGTGGCCGAATGGTGAACGGGAGAAAAAGTTGTAGCTCTCACTCCCCCGCAAAAATCCGATAGCGCCGCGGCTGCAGGCTCACGGCATCGCCGGCGGTCAGCGGGCGGTCGCGCGGCGCGTCGATCTCCACCAACCTGTCATCGCCGGACAGCGCGATATCCGCGCGCTGGATCGGACCGAGCGTGCGGACGCGACGCACCGTGCCTTCGAGCGCGCCTTCGCCTGCCGGGCCGATCCGCATATCGTGCCGGCGCACGAACAGTTTTGACGGACCCGAGGCACCGCAGGCATCGACATTGAGACGTGTCCGGCCGAGTTTCACCTGTCCATCCTGCACGTCGATGGGCAGGACAATGGATTCACCGATGAACGCATGCACGAAGGCCGAGGCCGGGTTGTCATAGACGTCGCCGGGCGTGCCGATCTGTTCGATCCGGCCCTTGTCCATCACCACGATGCGGTTGGCGACTTCGAGCGCCTCCTCCTGATCGTGGGTCACGAAAATCGAGGTGACGTGAATCTCCTCATGCAGCCTGCGCAGCCACTGGCGCAGCTCCTTGCGCACCTTGGCGTCGAGCGCGCCGAACGGCTCGTCGAGCAACAGAATGCGCGGCTCGATGGCGAGTGCACGGGCGAGCGCGATGCGCTGGCGCTGGCCGCCGGACAACTGGCTAGGATAGCGGTCGGCCAGCCAATCCAGTTGCACGAGATCGAGCAGCTCCTTCACACGCGCCCGAATCTGCGCCTCGCTCTTGCGCACCGAGCGCGGCTGCACGCGCAGGCCGAAGGCGACGTTCTCGAACACGCTCATATGGCGGAACAGCGCATAGTGCTGGAACACGAAGCCGACATTACGTTCGCCGACGCCACGCGACAGCGCGTTCTCGCCGTCGAACTTCACTTCGCCCGAGTCCGGCCAGTCGAGACCTGCAATGATGCGCAGCAACGTCGTCTTGCCCGAACCGGACGGGCCGAGCAGCGCCAGAAGCTCACCCTTGGCGACCTTCAGGTCGACATTGTCCAGCGCTTTGAAGGCACCGTACTGCTTCACGATGTTGCGTACTTCAATCGTCACGGTGCGAGTGTCCCTGTTCGATCCGGCCTTCCAGAATGATCTTCGCGACCAGCGTCACCAGCGCCAGCAAAGCCAGCAGCGACGCGATCGCAAACGCGGCGACCAGTTGATATTCATTATAGAGAATCTCAACCAGCAGCGGCATGGTGTTGGTTTCGCCGCGAATATGGCCCGAAACCACCGACACGGCGCCGAATTCACCCATCGCCCGCGCGTTGCACAGCAGAACGCCATAAAGCAGGCCCCATTTGATATTGGGCAGAGTCACCACGAGGAAGGTGCGCCAACCGCTCGCGCCGAGCGAAATGGCCGCTTCCTCCTCCTGCGAGCCCTGCTCCTGCATCAGCGGGATCAATTCGCGGGCAACGAACGGGAAGGTCACGAAGGTCGTGGCCAGCACGATCGCGGGCATCGCGAACAGGATCGTGATGCCGTGAGCAATCAACCACGGACCGAAGTATCCTTGCGCGCCGAACAGCAGCACAAAGACGAGGCCGGAAATCACCGGACTCACCGAAAACGGCAGGTCGATCAGCGTGACCAGCAACGTCTTGCCTCGGAACTCGAATTTCGTCACGGCCCAGGCCGCCGCAACACCGAACACCATATTCAAGGCGACGGAGATGACGGCCGTAAACAGCGTCAACCCGATCGCGGCCAGCGCTTCGGCCTCTCCGAGCGCACTCAGATAAAAGCCGACTCCGCGCGACAATGCTTCCGAAAACACCAGAACGAGCGGCAGCATCACGAACACCGTGAGAAACGTCACGGCAGAACCGATCACGATGCCGCGAATCCATGCGGGTTCGGTTCGGAAATCCTTCTTGCCCGCGCTCACGCGCCGTTCTCCGATATCGACTGTGTCAATCGCTACTATGGTCATATCAGATCAACTCGCAGCAAGCGCGCGTGTTTGTGCCCACCGCTGCAGCCGGTTGAGCAGAAAGATGATGAAGAAGGAAACCACCAGCATCACCACGGCGATCGCCGTGGCATCGGCATAGCGGAACTCGGAGAGCCGAATCACGATCAGCAGCGGCGCGATCTCGGAAACATTCGGGAGATTGCCTGCGATGAAGATGACCGAACCGTATTCGCCGACAGCCCGCGCAAAAGCGAGCGCGAAACCCGTCAGAATGGCCGGCGTCAGGCTGGGAACAATGACCCGCGTGATGATCTGCCGGCGGGAGGCACCAAGGCAGGCGGCAGCTTCCTCGATTTCGGCATCGAGATCGATCAACACCGGCTGCACCGTGCGCACCACGAAGGGAATGCCGATGAACACCATCGCCAGGAAGATCCCGAGCGGCGTGAAGGCGACTTTGATTCCGAGATTGGCCAGCGGTGCACCGAGCCATCCGTTCTGCGCGAACAGCGTGGTCAGCGCGATTCCCGCCACGGCGGTCGGCAACGCGAAAGGAATATCGACGATGGCATCGAAGATCCGGCGACCGGGAAAGCGATAGCGCACCAATGCCCAGACCACGACAAGTCCGGCGAACAGGTTGACGACAGCAGCCAGGAAGGCGAGCCCGAATGAAATCTGCAATGCATGCAGCGTTCGGCGGCTGGTGACGGTGTCAATGAATTGGGAAAAGCCGAGTTCGGCCGTCTTCACGAACAGACCCGCGAGCGGGATCAGAATCAACAACGAGAGCCAGGTCAGGGTGAGACCCATGCTCAGACCAAATCCCGGCAACGCACTGCGTCTCGGTACCGCGTTCACAATCGTCCCCTCGACATCACCGCGGCACCCGGGCCGAACGCTCGGCACGGGTGCCCCACGACAGACAATCAGTCCTTGTAGATCTTGTCGAATACGCCGCCATCGGCGAAGTGCTCGCGCTGCGCCTTGGTCCAGCCGCCGAACACGTCGTCGACCGTGAACAGGTTGAGCCTGGCAAAGGTCGTCTCGAACTTCCGGGCAACTTCAGGATCACGCGGTCGATAGAAATTGCGGCCGGCGATGTCCTGAGCTTCCTTCGTGTACCAATACTTCAAGTAGGCTTCAGCGACGGCTTTGGTGCCCTTCTTTTCGACAACGGTATCGACGATCGCCACCGGCGGCTCAGCGAGGATCGAGATCGACGGCGTCACGATTTCGAACTTCTCCTTACCGAATTCCTGCAGCGCCAGATAGGCTTCATTCTCCCACGCAAGCAGCACGTCGCCCACACCGCGCTGCACGAAGGTCATGGTGGAACCGCGAGCGCCGGCATCGAGCACCGGGACGTTCTTGTAGAGATTTCCGACGAATTCCCTCGCCTTTTCTTCCGATCCGTATTTCTTCAGAGCATAACCCCAGGCGCCAAGATAGTTCCAGCGCGCGCCACCCGACGTTTTCGGATTCGGCGTAATGACGCTGACACCGCTTTTGATCAGGTCGTCCCAGTCCTTGATCCCCTTCGGATTGCCCTTGCGCACGAGGAACACGATGGTCGACGTATAGGGCGAGGAATTTTGCGGGAAACGCTGCTGCCAATCCTTCCCCGTCAGGCCCTTGTTCGCCACCGCATCGATGTCATACGCCAGTGCGAGCGTCACAACATCCGCTTGCAGGCCATCGATCACCGAACGGGCTTGCGCTCCCGAACCGCCATGCGACTGCTTGATCTCGACAGTCTTGCCGGTTTCCTTCTGATAGGCCGCACTGAACGCCTTGTTGAAATCAACATACAGTTCGCGCGTCGGATCATAGGAGGCATTGAGAAGGGAAACGTCAGCAGCAAGTGCCGATCCCGCCCATAGCAACGATGCAAGAACGGGAGTCATACGGCGAATCATGTTCGACCTCCATAAGCCGGACAGCACACGCCGTTCCGAGCAGGCGCCAGACTTCCGAAGAAGACAGTCAAAGTCAACGAAACCAGATTTCAATGATCGCGCCGTGACGGCAGCAATCTGCCATGCCCGGCGGTCGATATGGATGCCGTATTTCGCCCGCCGAATTTCGGCTATCCTGCACTTGCAGCGTGGCGCAACTGCATGCGCCGATGCAATGCCGTGACGCGGCCATCGCCGGTCGGCTGATAGAACACCGAGTAGCGTTTCACCGTCGCGGCGAAGACTTCAGCGTCGGCATCCTTCTTCACTTCAAAACTGTCGAAGCCGGCGCGCAGCATGATGACGAACTGGTCGCGCAATACCTGGCCGGTGGCGCGGAGTTCGCCTTTGTAGCCATAGCGCTCCCGCAACAGGCGCGCCTGACTGTAGGCACGGCCGTCGCGGAAAGTGGGGAACACCAGCGCCACCGCCGCAAGCCGACCAAGATAAGGTACGAGCTTATCGAGATCGCGATTGTTGGGCCAGATCACCCCGGTCGGACTGCTACGCGCGAGCAGAGCATCGGGATCGGAGAGAAATCGCTCCGCCGGAATCAGCACCGCACCGTCGACCGGAATCTCCGCATCGTCACCGACGTGAACATAAACGTCGGTGACAACAGCCCCTTTCTTAACGAGTGGCATAAACACGCTCCTTGAAGGGCTCAACGCCGAGACGCTCGACGGTCTGGTAGAATAACTCATCCGGGTGCGCGCGCAGTGCCAGATAGGATTCAACGATGTCCTCGATGATATCCGCAACCTCGCCATGCGGCACCGCCGGCCCGATCAACGTGCCGACCACGGCGCCCTCGTCCGCACGCCCGCCGATGGTGATCTGATAAAACTCCTCGCCGTTCTTCTCGACACCGAGAATACCGATATGGCCGACATGGTGATGGCCGCAGGCATTGATGCAGCCGGAGATGTTGATGTGCAGACGGCCGATCATGTCAGCGAGATCATGATTGGCGAAGCGCCGCGTCAGTTCCCGGGCGATCGGAATCGAACGCGTATTGGAGAGCGAGCAATAATCCAGACCGGGGCACGAGATGATGTCGGTGATCAGGTTGACGTTCGGGGTGGCAAGACCCAGCTTGTCGAGCTGCCGCCAGAGCGCGGGAAGATCGCGCTTGGCGACGCTCGGCAGTGCGAGGTTTTGTTCGTGACCGACACGGATTTCACCGAACGCATATTTCTCGGCGAGATCGGCCACCGCATCCATCTGCTCGGCAGTGGCATCGCCGGGCGTCCCCCCTACGGGTTTCAGCGACAACGTAACGATGGCGTAGCCCGGCTTTTGATGCGGCGAGACCGAATTCTTCAACCAGCGCGCAAAATGCGGATCGGCGGAAGCGGCCAGCAACTCGTCCGGCGCATCCGGGAGCGTCTGATAGTCCGGATAGCGGAAACGCGAACGAATATCGGCGACCACCTCGTCGTCGATCTGCAATGCGCTGTCGCGCATCGCCTGCCATTCGTCCTCGACCTCGGCGGCGAATTTCTCAATACCGAGTTCATGAACGAGGATCTTGATGCGTGCCTTGTAGATGTTATCGCGGCGACCGTATTGATTGTAGACACGCAGGATAGCCTCGACATAGCTGAGAATATCCCTGCCGTGCACGAACGGCTTGACCACCTTGGCGATGAACGGCGTGCGGCCAAGGCCGCCGCCGACCAGAACCTCGAAGCCCGTTTCACCCGCATCGTTCCAGTGAATCCGCAGACCGATGTCGTGAACCTTGATCGCCGCACGATCGTGGTCCGCGGCCGTGATCGCGATCTTGAACTTGCGCGGAAGATACGTGAATTCCGGATGCATGGTCGAATATTGCCGCAGCAATTCCGCCCAGATGCGGGGATCCTCGATTTCCCCCGGCGCGACACCGGCCCACTGATCTGTGGTGACGTTGCGCACGCAATTGCCCGACGTCTGCATGGCATGGATACCGACTGAGGCAAGATCCTCCAGCGCATCCGGCAGGTCGGCGAGCTTGATCCAGTGGAACTGAATGTTCTGGCGCGTCGTGAAGTGGCCGTAGCCGCGATCGTATTTGCGCGCCACATGGGCAAGCTTGCGGAGCTGCGGCGCCGACAGCGTGCCATAGGGAATAGCGACACGCATCATATAGGCATGCAGTTGCAGATACACGCCGTTCATCAGGCGCAGCATCTTGAATTCGTCTTCGGTCAATTCGCCCGACAGGCGGCGCTTCACCTGATCGCGGAATTCGGAGACGCGCTCGTTGACGAGCGTCCGATCGATGTCGTCGTAAGCATACATATCGAAAACCTTCAGGCCGGTATCGGCAGGTCGATGGTGACACCCTTGCGGCGGATGCGCTCGCGCAGATTGCCGGGCTCCACGGCGCCGTCATCCCTGACGATCACCGGGGCGATATAGGGACCGATGGCGCCGACGTCATCGGCGGCGGATTCGGCAAGCAACATGCGCGCATCGTCTGCCGTACGTACGACGGCCGCCTGCGCGAGATCGGGCGTCCAGCCCTTATGTGCATCGCGATAGATCACGATACCGTCCCAGGTGCGATTTGCGGTCACGATCGAGGGACCGGTAATCTTGATTTTCTGTTGCAGGGGGGAGGTCATTCGGCAGCTACCAAAATGTCAGAGACGAATTTGTTGATGTTTGCGGCACGCCACGGGGCGGAATGCGCCACGACATCACCGATGACGAGAATTGCGGGACCGCCCTCGATCTGTTCGACCAGCGCCGGGAGGTTATCGAGCGTGCCGACGGCCGCCTGCGCATCGGGCCGCGTCACCCGCGCGAATACGCCGACCGGCGTTTGCGGCGAACGGCCGGCGGCAAGCAGGCCGGCGCGGATCGCGGGGGCCGCGGTCATGCCCATATAGACCACCACGGTCATCTTCACGTCGGTGAGCCCGGACCAGTCGACCTTGTCCGCATCCTTCTCCTTGTGCGCCGTCAGGAACGTGATGCGCAGCGCCTCACCGCGATAGGTAAGCGGCGTCTCGAACATTGCAGCGGCGCCGAGACCGGCGGTGATGCCGGGAACGATCGCGTAAGACACGCCCGCCGCGCGCAGCACGTCGATTTCCTCGCCGCCACGGCCGAAGATGAAGGGGTCGCCCCCCTTGAGGCGCACGGCGCGTTGTCCCGCCCGCGCCGCGTCCACCAGCAGCTTGTTGGTCGCATCCTGCCCGATGCCGGGCTTGCCGATACGACGCCCGACCGGCACGCGCGATGCATCACGGCGAATGCGATCGAGAATTTCAGGCGACACCAGCTCATCGTAAAACACGACGTCGGCGTCCTGCAGCGCGCGCAGCGCCTTGATCGTGAGCAGATCGGGATCGCCGGGGCCGGCGCCCACCAGCATGACGTGGCCCTTCGCGGCGCCATCCTGCGATGCACCGGCAAAGGCCGAAGGATCGGTGATGGCGCCGAGCGCCTGTCCGGCTTCATCATCGCGGCCGGCAAGAACCTGCGCGCCGATCGCGCCATCGACGACACGTTCCCAGAACCGACGACGCAGCGGCGGCTCCGTAATCCTGTCGTTGATCGTCTTGCGCCAGCGCCCGATGAACGACGCGAGATCGCCGATCCGTGCCGGCAGCAATGTCTCGATCATCTCGCGCACGCGGCGCGCCACCACCGGCGAAGCGCCGCCGGTGCCGATGGCCACGACGACATCCCCGCGATCGACAATGGCCGGAAAAATGAAGGTGGAATTGGCGAGGTCATCCATCACATTGACGGGCAGACCCAGTGCCTTCGCACGCGCCGCCATCATTGGCCCGAGATCGCCGGCACCGGCGCACATGACGGCGATGACGCCGTGAAGATCCGCAGTCAGCGGATCGCCCTCCGCGTGTTCAATGGCTGCGCCCTCGAGCCCCGCAACATCGCGAGCGCCATCGGTCGCGTACCAGCGAACCTTGGCATTCGCAGCGAGCAGCAACCGCAACTTCGCGCGCACGAGCTCCCCTCCGCCGATCAGAAGGATCGGACCGGCCTGCAGATCGAGGAACACGGGCAGAAAGCGCATCTCAAACCCTACCACCCCACAATCGAGGTCATTAAGAATTATCTTTCATACACCCCACTTAAATAACGATCAAACAGAAGATATTTTCTCCATTTCCACATTCATCTTTGGAACTTTCCTGTTGCAACCATTGGGCCAGTCGAATTTTTTTCTTCGCTCCTGGCAATGCAGTCCGCGCATTGAACCGCCGCCATCCAGTCCGGCTTGTCGCAATTCTCAAGTCACAAATTTACAAGATGACAGCTGTCACACTGTTCGGAGAGCGACTGCAGGGCTTCTCAGTGCTGATCGTTTGGCGCTACAAGACAGCGTGGCCATTGCGACGCCGTGGCCTTCACCTTCCTAAAATCCGAGCTTAATTGCCGCGCCTCGAAAGAAACGCATCATGAAACGCATCGACGCCCACGGTCTGCAGATCGCCCCCGTTCTGTTCGACTTCATTGCCAAGGAAGCCGCCCCGAAAACGGGGATCGAGCCCGATGCATTCTGGGCAGGCCTCGCCGCCATCGTAAAAGAGCTCGGCCCGAAGAACCGCGACCTGCTCAAGGTCCGCGACACGCTGCAGGCGAAGATCGACGACTGGCACCGTGCCCACAAAGGCAAGGCGTTCGACCTCAACGCTTACACCGCGTTCCTGAAAGAGATCGGCTACCTCCTTCCCGAGCCCGCGACCAAGCCGGTCGAGAGCGCCAATATCGACGAGGAGATCGGCCAGATCTGCGGCCCGCAGCTCGTGGTGCCGCTCACCAATGCGCGCTACGCCCTCAACGCGGCCAATGCGCGCTGGGGCAGCCTGTACGATGCCTTCTACGGCACTGACGCGATCCCGCACGACCCGTCCGAAAGCGGCAAGGGCTATAACAAGTCGCGCGGCGACAAGGTGATCGCCAAGGCAAAGGCTTTCCTCGACCAGGCCGTACCGCTCGCCACCGGCAGCCACACCGACGTCACCAGCTACAGCATCGTCTCAGGCCAGCTCTCCGCCAAGCTCAAGAGCGGCAACATGACCGCGCTGAAGAACGAAGCGCAGCTTGCCGGCTATCTCGGCGATCACGCCGCGCCGAATGCGATCCTGCTCGCCAATAACGGGCTGCACATCGAAGTGCAGATCGACCGCGCCAGCCCGATCGGCAAGGACGATCCGGCCGGCGTTTCCGACATGCTGATGGAAGCTGCCGTCTCCACCATTCTCGACATGGAAGACAGCGTCGCCACCGTGGACGCCGAAGACAAGGTGCTGGTCTACCGCAACACCCTCGGACTGATGAACGGCACGCTGTCCGCCGATTTCGACAAGGGCGGCAAGACGCTGACCCGCGCCCTCAATGCCGACCGCACCTACAAGACCGCGTCCGGCAAGGATCTGACCCTGCACGGCCGCAGCCTGATGCTGATGCGCAATGTCGGCCACCACATGTTCACCGATGCGGTGCTCGACAGCGCCGGGGAGGAAATTCCGGAAGGGCTGCTCGACGCCGCAGTGTCCGGCCTGATCGCAATCCACGACCTCAAGGGCACCGGCAAGCTGCGCAACAGCCGCACCGGCTCGGTCTATATCGTCAAGCCGAAGATGCATGGTCCGGACGAAGTCGCGCTCACCTGCGAGGTCTTTGCGCGCGTCGAGAAGATGCTGTCGCTGCCGGAAAACACCATCAAGGTCGGCATCATGGACGAGGAACGCCGCACCACGGTGAACCTCAAGGCGTGCATCCAGCAGGCGTCCAAGCGCATCATGTTCATCAATACCGGCTTCCTCGACCGCACCGGCGACGAAATCCATACGTCGATGGAAGCCGGCCCGATGATCCGCAAGAACGACATGAAGGCGACGCCGTGGATCAAGGCCTATGAAGAATGGAACGTGGACACCGGCCTGCTCGACGGCCTGCCCGGCCACGCCCAGATCGGCAAGGGGATGTGGGCCGCGCCGGACAAGATGGCGGACATGCTGACCCAGAAGCTCGGCCATCCGCAGGCCGGCGCCACCACCGCCTGGGTACCCTCGCCGACGGCCGCCACGCTGCACGCCCTGCACTATCATCAGGTCAATGTCGTCGCGCGCCAGCAGGAGCTCGCCAAGGGCGGCGCCCGCGGCAAGCTGAGCGATATCCTCACCATCCCGGTGTCGCAGTCGAACTGGGCGCCCGACGATGTGAAGCAGGAGATCGACAACAACTGCCAGGGTATCCTCGGCTATGTCGTGCGCTGGATCGACCAGGGCGTCGGCTGCTCCAAGGTGCCGGATATCCATGGCGTCGGCCTGATGGAAGACCGCGCCACGCTGCGCATCTCCGCGCAGCACCTCGCCAACTGGCTGCATCAGGGCGTCATCACCAAGGAACAGGTGATGGAGTCGCTGAAGCGCATGGCCGTGGTGGTGGACGGCCAGAACAAGGGCGACGACGCCTACAAGAACATGGCGCCCGGCTTCGACGGCGTCGCGTTCAAGGCCGCATGCGACCTGATCTTCGAAGGCCGCACGCAGCCGAACGGCTATACCGAATACATCCTGACGGCGCGCCGCCGCGAGGCAAAGGCGGCAGGCTGACCGCCGCGCCGAACTATCAAACAGCAAAGCCCCGGCTCGACGCCGGGGCTTTTTTATTGTGCCCGGTTTTCGGTAGCGATCGTCGGCGCGCTTGCGCCGAAGCCATGGAACTTCCTGTCCAGCTCGACGTTTCTACCGTGAAGTTCAGTTCTGAAATTCCGAGAGGAAGCTTCGCATGTCGGACGACGATGACTTGAGCGAATTGAAGAAGCTGACGGACAAGGAAATCTACAACCGCCTGCAGAAGGATCTGACAGCCGTGAAGAACGACGTCGCAGCCCTGACCGAACAGATTACCGATGCCCTCAACGCCTTCACCGGACAGGCGAGCAAACAGGCGCGCCGCGGCGTCAAGCAGGCGCGCGCCCGTGCCGACGAGATGATGGCGGAGCTGCAGGATCACGGTGACGCCGCCTATGATGCCGCATCTTCGATGGAAGAGTCACTGGAAGATGCCATCACCCAACGTCCCCTGGCCAGCGTCGGCCTCGCGCTCGGTCTGGGCGTGCTGATCGGCATGGCCTGGCGCCGTTAACCTGAAACACGATTTCAGAACAAATCTGACTGGAGACGCCGCAGGCCGTCATGACGACGGCGCAGCCAGCCTGACTGAGAGCTTGCGATGCTGCAGCGATATATCGACGATCTCAAGAACAGCACCGGTGCCAGCCTGCGCATGACATCGCTCATCGCCCTGACGGGTTTTGCAGGCTTCATCGCGCTGGGCTTCGCCTGCGCAGCGATCTTCATCGCCATGCAGGACCATTACGATACGATCGTCGCCTGCCTCACCATCGCCGGGATCTTTCTGGCTGTCGCCGGGATCATCGCTCTGATCTGCACCCGACAGCAGAAGGCAGCGCGCGCCCGCGCCGCTGCCGCGGCGGCCCGGGCCGCGGCAAGCGCGCCCCTGATCGATCCCGCGGTGATCGCAACCGGCATCCAGATCGCGCGTGCGGTCGGACTGAAGAAACTCGTACCTGTCCTTGTTCTGGCGAGCGTGGCTGTCGGTTATATGGCCAGTCGCAACGCCGCATCGGCCGAAGGTGACGACGGCGCCGCCGACAGGTCGGCCGACGATTAGCTTCAGGTCACGCACCGACCCGGCTGCAACAGTTTCGCGATCTCGGTAAGCATGCTGACCGGCGGCTCACATGCCACCATTGTCGTCTTGCGCAGATCACCGTCAGGCGCGTTTGCTTTCGCGCCTGTCTTGTCCGACCGAGCCTCCGGCGCCGGCCCCGCCAAACGGAGCAGGACCGAGGTATCGGACAGACCATAAACCTGGAAGGAAAGCGTCTGGCCGTGATCGATCCTGGCCGCAGATGACGCGCGATCACCCTTGGCAATGCGATTGACGGCCGGAGCGCTCGAAATCGCAGGGGGAGCGGCATCGTGATCCATCGACATTTTACGCAGATCGTTGCCGGACGCATATTGAATGGCGCCGAACATCGCTGCGCCGCCGACCACTCCCAAAACCAGACTGGACATCTTTGACATCTGAGCCTCGTTCTAACGCGACGCACATTTTCACAGAGCGTTGTTGCATTAGAACGTCGGTCAACCCTGGAGGTTCAAAGCGACCCATCACTTAACCGTGCTGTAAATATTTCGATATCGACGGAACGCTTTTGACCGCACGGCGTCAACCCGACAGCCGGTCGTCCCCTGCCCCAACAGACCGGCGACGCGGGGCGTGGCCGTGGTGATGCCGGTCGCGCCTCGCTTTTTTTTTTGCGATCGATATCATCCGCCGCGCAATAGAAAACGGCCGGAAAAATTTCCGGCCGTTTCAATTCCAATTCGTTCAGGACGCTTTTGCAGTCCTGTTTTTCGAATTGCGCTGGAAAAAAAGCGCCTGGCTCGCGACCGCGGACACCATGGCCGGCTGGAACGGCTTCGAAATCAGGAATGCCGGCTCGGGACGTTCACCGGTCAGGAAGCGTTCCGGATAGGCCGTGATGAACACCACCGGCACTTCGAAAGTCCCAAGCAGTTCATTCACCGCGTCAAGGCCCGACGAACCGTCCGCAAGTTGGATATCCGCGAGGATCAGGCCCGGCTTCTTGTTCTTCGCAAGCGCGATCGCATCGGTATGGGTGCGGGCGACGCCGATCACGTTATGGCCGAGATTCTTGACAAGGCTCTCGATGTCCATCGCGATGAAAGTCTCGTCCTCGATGATGAGCACGTCGGTCGCAATCTCGGCCGCCATTTCACGGCCGGCGGTATCCGCGAGCACGCGCACTTCGGCGACATCGATACCGAGAACGAAGGCCACTTCCTCCTCGGAGAAACCTTCGAGCGACAGCAGCAGGAACGCCTGGCGCGGCAGCGGCGTGATGTTGGAGATGCGCTTCTCCGACGCCTGCACCGGCATCACGCCAGCATCGTCATTCAACGTCACCGAGTTCCAAATCTGCGTAAACAAACGAAACAGGCCGGCACGCGGTCCATGACGTTCGTCGAGCAACGATTGATCCTGCAACAGCGCTTCCAGCATGGCGACCACGTAGGCATCGCCGGACGCCTGGTTACCCGTGAGCGCGCGGGCATAGCGCCGCAACAGCGGCAAGTGTTCAGCTACGAGCTGTGATCGGGACATCCCCACTCCATCCTGTTTGATGCGCGATTCCTGCCGAGACCGAACGATAAAGCGGTCTGAGAGTACCGGCATACACCCCGGCGCCTGGCCATGTTTGTCTACGCGGTACTCCCAGAAAAGTTCCAGGGCGCCGGAACTTTCGGCCGTGTTCGGGATTAGAGCAGCAAGAAACGCCGCAAAGGCTTCAAAAATCAAGAAAATTTCTCGAATCCAGGGGCTTGACCTTCTGGGGAATGTGGAACGGGTCATGAAAGATGCGAAGCCTAAGGGCGGATTGAACGCCGAAATCCAGTCTCGGATCGGGCACCAACTTCGAGCGATGTACGACGATGTCGTGCGGCAAGGCGTGCCGGATCGGTTCGCCGAGATGATCCGGAAGCTGGATGGGGCGGAGGCTCAGGCCCGACTGGCCGGCGACGCCAAAACTGAAGGAGGTGAATAATGCCTCTCGCCGATTCTCTCCGCGACGACATCCTGGCAGCCGTCCCCAGCCTGCGCGCATTCGCAATCTCGCTGTCCGGCAACGGCGATCGCGCCGACGATCTCGTGCAGGAAACCCTGCTGCGTGCACTCGCGAATATCGACTCGTTTCAGGTCGGCTCGAACTTGCCTGCGTGGCTGTTCACGATCCTGCGCAACCTGTTTCGCTCCGACTACCGCAAGCGTCGCCGCGAAGTGGAGGATGCGGACGGCAGCTATGCCGACACGCTGAAAACGCAGCCCGCGCAGAATGCGCATCTGGAATTCGAGGAATTCCGCAGCGCGCTCGACAAGCTGCCGCAAGACCAGCGTGAGGCTCTCATTCTGGTGGGCGCATCCGGCTTCTCCTACGAGGACGCGGCAACGATCTGCGGCTGCGCCGTCGGAACCATCAAAAGCCGCGTCAACCGCGCCCGCTCGAAACTCAGCGCCCTGCTCTATGTGGACGGCGCCGATGACTTCGGACCGGATGACACGGTCCGCGCGGTGATCGGTGGATCGGGCGGGTAAGCTCGATGGTTTCAAAACGACTTCTTCTTTTGTGAGAAGTCATCATCATTCAACGACTGTCGTCGCCCGGCCGTGCGAAGCAAAGCTTCGCCAGGACCGGGCGATCCAGTAAACGCTGCCGAAGTCTACTGGGTCACCGCTTTCGCGGGTGACGACAGTTGGAGAATGATTACGAAGCCAGAAGCTACCGCACCGGCCGCGCCAGCGCTTCGGTGCGTCCGCGTTCGGTCATATCCATCACCGTCTGCATCGGCGCCGACAATTCGTAGACGTAGGAGACCTCGGTGAAATAGCGCTTCGATGTGCCGCCGAGCGCTTCCGGGGCGACGCGATCGAGCAGGACGGCGCCGAAATCGGAATCGGCACGCCGCGTCGCCCGGCTGGTGTTGAACTCCTCCCAGCGAAAATTGAATTGGCCGCCGTTGTCGTCGCCCGCGATCTCCCAATGCGCGACGATGTTCGGATGCTTTCCGACCAGCGACAACCCCTCATCCGAATGCGAGGCCAGTTCGAAGAACAGGAGCGACAGGCTCTGGGCTGCACGCGCGCTGACGGCGATGTCCGGTCCTTCCACCGCAATCCGGTCGGCATGCGGGATGGCGCGCGCCTCAAACAGTCCCTTAAGCGGCACACCCTGCCACTGGCTCTCGCTGAGCAGCGATACGACATGCGACATGGCGTGAATACGGCCGATCAGGAGATCGCGCGCACTGTCCATGTCAGCGCCATGGCGCAACGTTCGCGTGACAATGGACTGAATGACCGCCAGAATGTTCTTCACGCGATGATTAAGCTCATCGATGACAGCCGTCAGCCGCCTTTCGAATCCAATCCGTGTCGCCACCTCGCGGCGGAGGCGAATATTGCTGTAGGAAACATAGCCAAACAGCCCGCAGACGATCGCGGTAAGTGCGAAGCCCAGGCCGCCGACAAACATCGCCCTGCTGCGCGCCCGCAGATCGGTATCAACTTTCGGATAATAACCCAGCGACCAATCGCGCCCGCCGAAACTGACCGTGCGCAGGATGGCCAGCGAAGGCCCGTTGGCCACCAGCGCACGGGCACGGACAGTGCCATCGTCATCGGCGACAATCTCACCGTCCTGCACGCGCGGATCCTTGAGCGCTACCGAAAACAGCGACATCTCGTCATTGGCCAGCATCAACGGACCCAGTTCGTAGGAGAACGACACGAACCCCGCGGCTGTCGAACTGCCTTCGGGCAACACCGGCGTCACCAGGATGACGCCGAGCGGACCGCTCTGCCGCTGCAGCGGCGTCGGATCGGACGCAACAGGCCGCCCCTCGTCATTGGCGCGCGCGATGGTCGGCCCCATGGCGGGCGACCTGTTGAACGCCCGCCCGGCGAAACCTTCGGTCACCGAATTGCGCGGCTCGGCATCCATCAACACATCGAGCGGCTTGCTGCGCATGCCGGCGTCGAGCGGTCCGTCGTCGAAATTGCGGATCGTCGGATTGCGATAACCGGCGGCGGCCAGATCGGCGGAGGCTCCCGCGAGTTCGTCCGGTTGCAGACGCGCGATCCAGCCCGCCATCACGAAATCGGTCTTGAAGGCGTAGATCGAGGCACGCAGCGGCTTCAGCATATCCGCCTTCATGACCGTCGGCGACCGGAACAGGCCCGCGGCAACACGGGCGAGCAGTTCTCGCTCGGTCAGGCGCTCCTGCACCAGGCTTGCGTGAATGTCGACCGCGCGCGCAAACGCGATGGTCTCAACCGCCAACTCCTGATCGTGCACGCGATAGGCCGCGAAGCCGGACAGGCCGCCCCCGATCAGTGCCAGTAAAGCGATGATGAAACCCAGCCGGATCACGCGCCCACTCGGAATTTGAGACTGCTGCCGGTTCAGCAAACTAGAATTATGCCAATGACGTCGGAACGAATTTGTTCCAACGTAATGGAACTTGTTTATACGGGCGGGGCAAGATCGAAAATAAACTTAAGAGATTGCTCACAACGCAATCCCCCCATGGGACCACCACGCGCGACCTGCTAACCGCCAGCCTGCGCTTGCAGCCCCCCTTTAGCCTCGATAAAGGCAATAACTGTATCGAGACCCGACCGGGTCTTCATATTGGTCATCACGAAAGGCCGGATACCGCGCATGCGCTTGGCATCGGTGTCCATCTTTTCCAGCGACGCGCCGACATGGGGGGCGAGATCCACCTTGTTGATGACGAGCAGATCGGAGCGGGTGATGCCTGGCCCCCCCTTGGAGGGTATCTTGTCGCCGGCGGAAACATCGATCACGTAGATCGTAATGTCAGCCAGCTCGGGAGAAAAGGTCGCGGCGAGATTGTCGCCCCCGGACTCGATCAACACCAGATCGAGATTCGGAAATTTGGTGCGCATGTCGGCGATCGCAGCGAGATTCATCGACGCATCCTCATGGATCGCCGTATGCGGACACCCCCCTGTCTCGACGCCGGCGATGCGATCGGGCGTCAGCGAACCTGACCGGACGAGATATTCCGCGTCCCATTTGGTGTAGATGTCATTGGTAATCGCCGCGATATCGTAGCGATCGCGCAGGCTTTTGCAGAGCAGATCCATCAAGGCAGTCTTTCCGGAGCCGACCGGGCCACCGATACCGACGCGAAGCGGACCGTGGGAAATGGACATGTCAGTTACTCGCTGGGTTTGAAATAAAATGACGATCCTCATCCTGAGGAGCGCTCGACTTCGAGCGCGTCTCGAAGGATGGCCTCGATCTCATCATGGTTCGAGACGCGCGCCGGGAGGCGCGCTCCTCACCATGAGGGCGGAGCAATTCGTTTGCCGTCACGACCTGAACAGCCGCGTATATTGCGTCTCATGGCGCATGCCGGCGATATCGGCGCGGAAAGTGGCGCTGCCGAGGTCGTCCAGCGAGGCCGCCGTGGCGCGCCGGCCGGTTTCCACGACCACAGGCTCCAGTGCCGCCAGCACGCGCTGGCTGTCGGTCTGCCCGAGCGGCACGAGGCGTGCCCCGGCGGAGATCCAGTTTGAAACGACGGCATGGAAGAACGTATGCATGGTCGGCGCCAGCGGGACACCGTGGGCGGCGCTGACCAGACCGACAGCGACGGGATAGACGACAGGGCCGCCGCAAGCCGCGACGAGCCGCTGCAACCTCTCGTGCGGCCAGGCGTTCAAGGAGATATCAACGAAAGCCTTGCCTTGCGTGAAGGCTTCGAGCGCCCGCTCCTTCGAGGGAAGGAAAGCCCCCGCAAGCTCGGCCACGTCCCGCAGGGATTTATCGCCATCCGTCATGGCGGCACGATGCGTATATGCAAGGAAAACGCCGTCGCAAAAACCGGCGCCGTCCGACAGCATGGTGGACAGCCAGCCCTGCAGCGAAGCTGCATTCGTGATGTCTCCGGTTTCCACCGCCCATTCAATCCCGCTGGAATAGGAAAAGGCGCCGACGGGAAAGGACGGAGACAGCCACGTCATCAGCCGGTACAGGGCTGCACCCTCGTCCACGGACAGTTGTCCCGGATCGGGCGGCAATGGCGCCTCGGCCGGCTTATTTGTGGCCATGAGCATGGGAATGCCCATGGTGATGATGATCATGGTGATCGTGGCCGCAATGTTCGTCATGCCCATGACCATGATGGTCTTGGTTGTGATGCCCGTACGACACATGCGGAGCGGCATAGGCACCGCCTTCGGGATCGAACGGAGCCTCGATCTCGATGACCCGCCCGCCAAGGCCCTTCACCATCTCCTCGATGACATGATCGCGGCGGATACGCAGACCCTTTGCCATGATCTGCGCGGGCAGATGGCGATTGCCGAGATGCCAGGCGAGCCGCACCAGATGACCGGAATCGCTGCCGCGGATCTCGATCAGCGGTTCCGGCGCCGCGACCACCTCGACGCGGCGGCCGTCTTCCAGCACCAGCGCGTCACCGCCGCGCAAGGCGACGGCGTTTTCCAAATCGAGCAGGAATTCCAATCCGCGCGTCCCCGTCATCACCATGCGACGGCGATGGCGGCCGTCGAAGTCGAGAACGACGGTGTCGATCGCGGCTTCGATCCAGTTGTATTGGCCGATGACGGCAGTCGCGCGGATCATGGTTTTACTCGTTCGGTTTAACGCACAACGACATCGGCCGGGGTGATGATTTCGATCTTCGGCGGCGCGCTGAAGCATTTCACCGCGACACGGCCGAATGTCTTCATGTGCTCCTGCGCCCGGTGGGGCACCAGCGCTTCGGCATTCTCCCATTGCTCGACGAACACCATGCGGCTCGGATCGGTCACGCTCTCATGGAGATCGTAGGCGATATTGCCCGGCTCCTTGCGGGTGGCAACGATGCAAGCCTTGGCGGCTTCGATCAATTCGGCACGGGCTTCGGGTTTCACGGACAGTGTGGCAACGACGTAGATCAAGGGGAGTCCTCCCGTTTGTTGTTGAGGCTGAGAATGCCAAGAGGGAGATTACGGGGTTACTGCGCGAGATTGAAGGGGCTCGTTCTTCCTTCTCCCCTTGTGGGAGAAAGTGGCGCGAGCGAAGCTCGCGACGGATGAGGGGTACAACCAACCCGGAGCTTGTGGTTACGCCTCACCCGTCTCGACCGCTATGCGATCGATCCACCCTCTCCCACACGGGGAGAGGAAGGAAAGGCTCGTACTTCAATACATAAAATACCGCTGCGCCATCGGCAGCACCTCCGCGGGCTCGCAAGTGAGCAATTCGCCATCCGCGCGCACCTCGTAGGTTTCCGGATCGACCTCGATCTTCGGCGTGGCGTCGTTATGAACCATGCTCCTTTTCGAGATGCCGCCGCGAACATTTTCCACGGCGTAGAATGATTTCTGAATGCCGAGCTTCCGGGCGAGACCGGAGGATGCGGCAGCACCCGACGTGAAGATCACCGACGATGCGGTGACCGCGCGGCCGAAGGCACCGAACATCGGCCGGTAATGCACGGGCTGCGGCGTCGGAATGGACGCATTCGGATCGCCCATCGGCGCAGCCACGATCGAGCCGCCCTTGATGACGAGATCCGGCTTCACGCCGAAAAAGGCCGGCGACCACAGCACGAGATCGGCGAGCTTGCCCTTTTCCACCGAGCCGATCAGCTTCGACACGCCGTGCGCAATCGCCGGATTGATCGTGTACTTTGCGATGTAGCGCCTGACGCGGAAATTGTCGTTATCGCCCTTTTCCTCCTTCAGCGCACCACGCTGCTTCTTCATCTTGTCCGCCGTCTGCCAGGTCCGGATAATCACCTCGCCCAGGCGGCCCATGGCCTGCGAATCCGACGACATCATCGAGAGCGCGCCGAGATCATGCAGGATGTCCTCGGCGGCGATCGTTTCCTGCCGGATGCGGCTTTCGGCGAAAGCGAGGTCTTCCGCGATCGACGGATCGAGATGGTGGCACACCATCAACATGTCGAGATGCTCATCGATGGTATTGCGCGTGAACGGCCGAGTCGGATTGGTCGACGACGGCAACACGTTCTTGAAGCCGGCCAGTTTGATGATATCGGGCGCATGCCCGCCGCCCGCGCCTTCGGTGTGGAAAGCATGGATCGTGCGTCCCTTGAAAGCCTTGATGGTGTCCTCGACGAAGCCGGATTCATTCAGCGTGTCGGAATGCAGCATCACCTGAACGTCGTAGTCGTCGGCAACGCTGAGGCAGTTGTCGATGGCCGCGGGCGTCGTTCCCCAATCCTCATGCAGCTTCAGCGCGCACGCGCCGGCCTTGATCATTTCCACCAGCGCGGCGGGCTTCGCCGCATTGCCCTTGCCGGAAATACCGAGATTGACCGGGAAGGCATCGAAGGACTGGATCATCCGCGCGATGTGCCACGGGCCAGGCGTGCATGTGGTGGCGAAGGTGCCGTGCGACGGCCCGGTGCCGCCTCCCAGCATCGAGGTGACGCCGGACATCAGCGCATGCTCGATCTGCTGCGGGCAGATGAAATGGATATGGCTGTCGAATCCGCCGGCGGTGAGGATCTTGCCTTCGCCCGCGATCACATCGGTGCCCGGGCCGATATTGATGGTGACGCCCGGCTGTATATCGGGATTGCCCGCCTTGCCGATGGCGTGAATCATGCCGTCCTTGAGCGCAACATCGGCCTTCACGATGCCCCAATGATCGACGATCAGCGCATTGGTGATGACGGTGTCGACAGCGCCCTGCGCGCGCGTTGACTGCGACTGGCCCATGCCGTCGCGGATCACCTTGCCGCCGCCGAATTTTACTTCCTCGCCGTAGATGGTGAAATCCTTCTCCACCTCGATGATGAGATCGGTATCCGCCAATCGCACGCGATCGCCGGTGGTCGGGCCGAACATGTCGGCATAAACGGAGCGCTTGATCTTCACGGGCATGTCACAGCTTCCCCATCACGCCGCCACGAAAGCCATAGACCGCGCGCTTGCCGGCGAGTTCGACGAGCTGCACCTCGCGGGTCTGTCCCGGCTCGAAGCGCACGGCTGTACCGGCGGCGATATCGAGACGCATGCCGCGCGCCTTCTTGCGGTCGAATTTCAACGCCGGGTTGGTTTCGAAGAAATGATAGTGCGAGCCGACCTGGATCGGCCGGTCGCCGGCGTTGGATACCGTGAGCGTGATCGCCTTGCGCCCCGCATTGAGCTCGATCTCGCCGTCCTGAATGAACATCTCGCCGGGGATCATGGGCACCTCACCGGATCGGTTCGTGGACGGTGACAAGCTTCGTTCCGTCCGGAAACGTCGCCTCGACCTGAATGTCGTGGATCATCTCGGGAATGCCGGCCATGCACTGATCGCGGGTGATGACTTCGGCGCCGAGTTTCATCAGTTCCGCAACCGTGCGACCGTCACGTGCGCCCTCAACGATGAAGTCGGAGATGATCGCCACCGCTTCCGGATGATTGAGCTTGACGCCGCGCTCCAGCCTGCGGCGCGCGACCATCGCAGCCATTGAAATCAGCAGCTTGTCTTTCTCGCGGGGGGACAGATTCATCGGTTATTCCTGACTAGCTAATTCAACCACATACGCGGCAGCATCGCGCCGGATTGCGACAACAGCGCCGTCATGTCGGCCCGCAGTTTCGCGGCATCCTGCGCACAGGCACGAACCATCGCAAATCCATTCCAGCAGGACACGCCGACTTCGCAACCGGCTTGTTCTGCAGTCCTTCGCAATCGCTCCAGCAACGCCTCCTCGCCAGGCGCGATCAGTGCCGTGCCGATCGCAAGGCCGCCATTGGCGACGGCCGGCTTTGCGAGCTGCGCGTCGATGTCGCCATCGAGACGGACATTTTCCGCAAACACCAGGCGCGCACCGCGGCGCAGGCGCCAGCGATCGATGAAGGAGCCGAAGCGCATGGCCTCGCCCATGGCGGTACGGCCGAACACGACGACTTCACAGAGAACCAAAGAAGCATTCTCGGCCAGATCGATATCGATACTACGGGTGGCACGAGCCTGATCGAACAGGATGGTTTCCTGCGGCAACCAGCTTAAATGCGCGCCGGCATCGGCTTTCAGCGAAATGTTGATCTCCGCCGCCGGCCCGTGAGAGCGATAGACCTTTTCCGCAGCGGCAGTGGTCATGGTGAGACGAGTCCCCTCCCCCGCCGTGACATCGATATCGAAACGGTCGCCGCCGGCCGCCCCACCCGCAGTGTTGACGAACATCGCAGTCAGCCCGTCATCCTCCGGCGCGGGAAAGCGGACGCGCAGCGAGCCGGATTCATGGAGCCGGCGACGGCGTGTCCGTCCCTCGACGAGATGCACGTCGAACGCCACCGCGCCACGGGCGCGGTTGGCGGCAAAACCGGCTCCCAAAGCGAGCGCATCCGCTGACATACACACTCCCGGCCACACCATGCTTACAGCGCCATCCGGCGGCTGATTTCGGCTGGATCGAGATCGGAGCGGTCGCAGCTGTATTTGACCGCGCCACGATCCATCACAGCGAAATTGTCACCCAGCTCGCAGGCGAAGTCGAGGTACTGTTCCACCAGCACGATGGCGATGGTGCCGAGCGAGCGCAGATAGGCGATCGCTCGGCCGATATCCTTGATGATCGAGGGCTGGATGCCTTCGGTCGGCTCGTCAAGCAGCAGCAGCTTCGGCCGCATCACCAGTGCACGGCCGATCGCCAGTTGCTGCTGCTGGCCACCCGAGAGATCGCCGCCCCGGCGCCCGAGCATGGACTGCAGCACAGGGAACAGTGAGAACACGTCATCCGGAATGGAGCGGTCGGATCGCTTCAGCGGCGCGTAGCCGGTTTTGAGGTTTTCCTCCACCGTGAGCAGCGGAAATATCTCGCGCCCCTGCGGCACGAAGCCGATACCGCGGCGCGCGCGCTCGAATGGCTTGAGCTTCGAAATGTCCTGCCCGTCGAAGGTGATCGAGCCGCCGGAGATCGCCTGCTGGCCGACCATGGCGCGGAGCAGCGAAGTCTTGCCGACGCCATTGCGGCCCAGCACGCAAGTGACCTTTCCAGGCGCAGCCGCAACGGTGACGCCACGCAGCGCCTGCGCCGCGCCGTAATGGAGGCTGATATTGTCGACTTTCAGCATGGTTGTCCCTTCGCGGTGGCGAATGGTGAGTAACGAATAGCGAATAGAAAACGTTTCTTATTCGCTGTTCGCCACTCGCTCCCTCACCTTCCCAAATACACTTCGACCACCCGCTCATTCGCGGAAACATCATCAATCGTGCCTTCGGCGAGCACCGTGCCTTCGTGCAGACACGTCACCTTGACGCTCAGTTCGCGCACGAAGGTCATGTCGTGCTCCACCACCATGACCGTCTTGTTGTCGCGATTGATCGACTTGAGCAGTTCGGCGGTCTGCTGCGTTTCCACGTCGGTCATCCCCGCCACCGGCTCGTCCACCAGCAACACCTTCGGGTCTTGCGCCAGCAGCATGCCGATCTCCAGCCATTGCTTCTGGCCATGCGAGAGACTGCCGGCGAGGCGGTTGCGGGAATCGGTCAGGCGAATCGTCTCAAGCACCTTGTCGATCCGCTCGGCCTCGCCCCGGCTGCCGCGCCAGAACAGCGTGCCCCGGACGCTGTGATCGACATTGAGCGCCAGCAACAGATTGTCCTGAATGGTCTGGCTCTCGAACACCGTCGGCTTCTGGAATTTACGGCCGATACCGAGCTTTGCGATTTCGGTTTCATCCAGCAGGGTCAGATCGTGCGTGCCGTCGAAATAGACGTCACCCTCGTCCGGCTTCGTCTTGCCGGTGATGATGTCCATCATCGTGGTCTTGCCGGCGCCGTTCGGGCCGATGATCGCACGCATTTCGCCGGGAGCCAGCACCATCGAGAGATTGTTGATGGCATGGAATCCGTCAAAGGAGACATGGACACCGTCGAGATAAAGCTGCGCCGAGGTGATGCGCTTCGCGCGCGCTTCAGCTTCGCGGGCAGCGACCTGCGGATCGACCGCGATGAGTTCGGCGGCGGCCATCATGCCTTCTCCGGAGCGGGTCTGATGATGCCGTCTTCCGCGGCAACGCTGTCGGCATTCGCGGTCTCGCGGGCCTCACGCCCCTCCCGCCAGGCATCGATGGTGCCGATGATGCCCTTGGGCAGCAGCAACGTCACCAGAATGAACAGGGCACCGAGCATGAACAGCCAGTACGGCGCCAGCGCGCCGGACGTGAACAATGTCTTGGCATAGTTCACGACCACCGCCCCCAGCGCGGCGCCGACCAGCGTCCCCCGGCCGCCCACGGCGACCCAGATCACGGCTTCGATGGAGTTTCCCGGCGCGAACTCGCCGGGATTGATGATGCCGACCTGCGGCACATAGAGCGCACCGGCGACACCCGCCATGCAGGCCGACAGCGTGAAGACGAACAGTTTGTAGGATTCGACGCGATAGCCGAGGAAGCGCGTCCGCGATTCCGCATCGCGCACCGCGATCAACACCTTGCCGAGTTTCGAGGTAACGATGGCGCGGCACATCACGAATGCGAGGATCAGGCCGAGGCAACTCAGGGCGAACAGCGCCGCGCGGGTGCCGTCACTCTGGATGTTGAAGCCGAGGATGTCCTTGAAATCGGTCAGGCCGTTATTGCCGCCGAAGCCGAAATCGTTGCGGAAGAAAGCGAGCAACAGTGCGTAGGTCATCGCCTGGGTGATGATCGACAGATACACGCCGGTCACGCGCGAACGGAAAGCCAGCCAACCGAAGGCGAATGCAAGCAGGCCCGGCACCGCCAGCACCATCAGTGCGGCGAACCAGAACATATCGAAGCCGTGCCAGTACCACGGCAGCGCCTTGTAATTCAGGAACACCATGAAATCCGGCAGTACCGGATTGCCGTACACGCCGCGTGCGCCGATCTGGCGCATCAGATACATGCCCATCGCATAGCCGCCGAGCGAGAAGAAGGCACCGTGACCAAGCGAGAGAATGCCGCAATAGCCCCAGATCAGATCGATCGAGAGCGCGAGGATGGCGTAGCAGACATATTTGCCGAACAGCGAGATGAGATAGGTCGGCACTTGCAGCGGCGAATTTTGCGGCAGCAGCAGGTTAAGCAGCGGCAACACGATGCCGACGGCGACGACGATCAGGATGAAGATGCTTGCGCTTCGGTTGAGGATGCGGGTGAGGACATGCGGGGTCATGCAGCCCCTCCGATAAGCGGACGCAACACACCGACACCCTCATGGTGAGGAGGCGCTTCTTCAGCGCCGTCTCGAACCATGGGTGAGTGAGACGCGGAGCATGACGCCATCCTTCGAGACGCGGCCAAGGGGCCGCTCCTCAGGATGAGGGACGGAGTGGGGCGAGCGGCGAAAGGCATGGAGATTGAAACCATCATCATGCCTCGATCGCCCGGCCCTTGAGCGCGAACAGGCCGCGCGGGCGTTTCTGGATGAACAGGATGATCAGCACCAGAATGGCGATCTTGCCGAGTACGGCGCCTGCAACCGGCTCCAGGAACTTGTTGGCGATGCCGAGCGACAGTGCGCCGACCAGCGTGCCCCACAGATTGCCGACACCGCCGAACACCACGACCATAAAGCTGTCGATGATGTAGCTCTGGCCGAGATTGGGCGAAACATTGTCGATCTGCGACAGTGCCACGCCCGCGATTCCCGCGATGCCCGAACCGAGACCGAAGGTGAGCGCATCGACGCGCGAGGTGGCGATGCCCATGGACGCCGCCATGCGGCGATTCTGCGTCACTGCGCGCATTTCGAGCCCCATGGCTGTGTAGCGCAGCATCGCCAGCAGGATCGCGAACACCGCCATGGTGAAGCACAGGATCCAGAGCCGGTTATAGGTGATGGTGATCTGGCCGAGTTCGAAAGCGCCGGACATCCAGGAGGGATTGCCGACCTCACGGTTGGTCGAACCGAACATGGTTCGCACCGCCTGCTGCAGCACCAGCGACAGGCCCCAGGTGGCGAGCAGCGTTTCCAGCGGGCGGCCATAGAGGAAGCGAATGATCGTGCGCTCGATGATCATGCCGATGATGCCGGCGATCAGGAACGCCAGCGGCACGGCGATGACAAGCGAATACTCGAACAGAGCGGGACAAACGGTGCGGATGATGTCCTGCACGACGAAGGTGACGTAAGCGCCGATCATCACCATCTCGCCATGGGCCATGTTGATGACGCCCATCACGCCGAAGGTGATGGCGAGGCCGATGGCGGCGAGCAGCAGCACCGAGCCGAGCGAAAGGCCGTACCAGGCATTCTGGCCGATCGACCACAGCGTCTGCCGGCTGTTGATCGCCGTGATCGCACTGACAACGGCGCGGGAAATGCCGACGCTCCGGTCGGGCGGCAAACCGGTCAACACCGCAAGCGCATCCTGATCGGCGCGTGCTTTAACGACGGCGATGGCGGCGATCTTCTCGGCTTCAGTCGCATCGTCCTTGTAGAGAATGATCGCCGCACGTGCTTCGACGAAGGCGCGTCTCGCGGCCTTGTCGGTTTCCTTCTCCAGCGCGGCCTCGATGGCCGGCAACATGGCGGGCTCGTGGCTCTTGAACGCCGACTGTGCCGAGGCAATCCGCTTGGCGGGATCGGGCGACATCAGGCTCAAACCATCGAGTGCGGATTCGATATTGCGCCGAAGACGATTATTGAGGCGTACGGCGCTGGCGCTGGATGGCACTTCAGCAACGGCAACGCCGGTCACTGCATCTGCGCTTTTGCCGTTCGCTCCGGTTATATAAACCTTCTTGCTGTCGGGATCGGCGAACAACCGACCCTCCTGCAATGCGCTGACGACAGCGAAAGCCTGCGGATTGCCCGATGCGGCGATGATACCGATGGCTTCATTTGTGTCGGAGAAATCGTCATTGGCGAATTTGGCGACGGCATCCTCGAAAGGGCCGGCCAGTGCCGGGAGAGCAGTCGCAGCCAGCATCAGGCAGGCAAGCGCCATCGCGCGGCAGCGTTCGAAAAGCTGAATCACAAGAAAAACCTCGGCGGAAAAAGAGGAAGAAGGCGACGGATCACCGCCTTCTCCAGTTTTGGGAGGAAACAGACGCCGTCACTGCGAACCGCTTATGCTCCTCGCAATGACGGCTGAAGCATTACGACCCCTGGCCGCCGCACTTGTTGGTCTTGGTGTTGAAGTTGCCGCACTTCTTGCCGACCCAATCACCGATCAGGTCTTTGGAACCATCCAGTTCCTTCGACCAGGCGTCACCGGCCACCAGCGCCGGGGTCTTCCACACCACGTCGAACTGGCCGTTGCCCTTGATCTCCCCGATGAAGACCGGCTTGGTGATGTGATGGTTCGGCAGCATCTGCGACGTGCCGCCGGTGAGATTGGCAGTCTCGACGCCCGGCAGCGCATCGATCACCTTGTCGGCCTCCACCGATTTGGCCTTCTCCACCGCCTTCACCCACATGTTGAAGCCGATATAAGTGGCCTCCATCGGATCGTTGGTGACGCGCTTCGGATTGTTCGTATAAGCCTGCCAGTCCTTGATAAACTTCTCATTCGCCGGGGTCTTGATCGATTCGAAATAGTTCCAGGCGGCGAGATGGCCGAGCAGCGGCTTGGTATCGACGCCGGCGAGTTCTTCCTCGCCCACAGAGAATGCAACGACCGGAATGTCGGTCGCCTTGATGCCCTGGTTGCCGAGCTCCTTGTAGAACGGCACATTGGCGTCGCCGTTGATGGTGGAGACCACGGCGGTCTTCTTGCCGGCCGAGCCGAATTTCTTGATGTCGGCGACGATGGTCTGCCAGTCGCTGTGACCGAACGGCGTGTAGTTGATCATGATGTCGTCCTGCTTGACGCCCTTCGACTTCAAGTAGGCTTCGAGAATCTTGTTGGTGGTGCGCGGATAGACGTAATCGGTGCCGGCCAGCACCCAGCGAGTCACCTTCTCCTCCTTCATCAGATAGTCGACCGCCGGAATCGCCTGCTGGTTGGGCGCGGCTCCGGTGTAGAACACGTTGCGCTCGGACTCCTCGCCCTCATACTGCACCGGGTAGAACAGGATGCTGTTCAGTTCCTTGAACACCGGCAGCACCGACTTGCGCGACACCGAGGTCCAGCAGCCGAACACGACGGCAACCTTGTCCTTGGTGATCAGTTCGCGCGCCTTCTCGGCGAACAGCGGCCAGTTCGAAGCGGGATCGACCACGACGGCTTCGAGCTTCTTGCCCATCACGCCGCCCTTCTTGTTCTGCTCGTCGATCATGAACAGAACGGTGTCCTTCAGCGTGGTCTCGGAAATCGCCATGGTCCCGGACAGCGAATGCAGCACGCCGACCTTGATGGTGTCGTCAGCAGCCTTGGCCGGCGAAAGCGCGGAAAGGCCAAGGGAAAGCCCGGCAGCGGCGGCCATCAGGCCGCGCCGGGATACCGGCCGGGCAAATAGGTGATTGAAGTGACGGATCATATACAGTCTCTCCCTGGACACAGACGAATTCACTGCGAACGGCCCCACGGCCGGATATCCAGGTGATCGCAAGAAGCATGCCAGTGCCTCCCTTCTGATTAAGCCATTGGTAGATATGGATATTTTTTAAATAGCCGTTATGACATCAAAATCGGCAAGCTCATTTTGCGTGCAGATCATTTGAACGCGCCTACGGCATTCAGCTTAAAATAAGTGCAACACCTGCATCTGTCTAATTTTAGCGCAGCGGTATTTCATCATCGATACCGGCCGATCAGGTTCCATCTTGAATCCGCCCGGATCGTGTTCCATATGATAGCTACGACCTTGAGAATCATCAGGTCCTTGCGAGCCGCGTGTTCTGATCCCGCCTTCCTCTGATTTTCGGAGCACCAGCGGTTTCTGGCTTGCCTCCTCAGCTAACCAGAATGACGCCCCAAACACGCGGGTGTCCCAAGACACACTCGCGCGCGCCCCTGGCATTGCCTTTCAGGCAGGTCTGCCGGGCGCCTGACGCCTTTATGGAAAGACCAATCTTTTGACCACCTTCCAGGAATTCGGCCTCGCCGATCCGATTACCCGTGCACTCAAGGAAGAAAACTACGTCACCCCGACCCCGATCCAGGCCCAGACCATCCCGATCGCCATCACCGGCAAGGATGTGATCGGCATCGCCCAGACCGGCACCGGCAAGACGGCTTCCTTCGCCCTCCCGATCCTGCACCGCCTGCTCGAACACCGGGTCAAGCCGCAGCCCAAGACCTGCCGCGTGCTGGTGCTGAGCCCGACGCGCGAACTGTCAGGCCAGATCCTCGACAGCTTCAACGCCTATGGCCGCCACATGAACCTGTCCTCGGCATTGGCCATCGGCGGCGTGCCGATGGGCCGCCAAGTCCGCGCGGTGATGCCGGGCGTCGATGTACTGGTCGCCACCCCCGGCCGCCTGCTCGACCTCGTGCAGGGCAATGCGGTGAAGCTGAACATGGTGGAATTCCTCGTCCTCGACGAGGCCGACCGCATGCTTGACATGGGCTTCATCAACGACATCCGCAAAGTCGTCGCGAAGCTGCCGATCAAGCGCCAGACGTTGTTCTTCTCGGCGACCATGCCGAAGGACATCGCCGACCTCGCCGAGCACATGCTGAGGGATCCGGCGCGCGTCGCCGTGACACCGGTATCGTCCACCGCCGAGCGGATCGCCCAGCGCATCCTGCTGGTCGATCATTCCGCCAAATCGTCCATCCTTGCCGACATCCTCAAGAATGAGCCGATCAACCGCGCTCTGGTGTTCACCCGCACCAAGCATGGCGCCGACAAGGTGGTGAAGACCCTCGACAAGGCCGGCATTCCGGCCGCCGCCATCCATGGCAACAAGTCGCAGAACCACCGCGAGCGGACGCTGGCCGCGTTCCGCAGCGGTGAAATCCGCACCCTGATCGCCACCGACATCGCCGCCCGCGGCATCGACGTGGACGGCATCACCCATGTGGTGAATTTCGACCTGCCCAACGTGCCGGAGACCTACGTGCACCGCATCGGCCGCACCGCGCGCGCCGGACGGGAAGGCGCGGCAATCTCGCTTTGCGCCGGCGAGGAAATGGCGTATCTGCGCGACATCGAAAAGCTGATCCGCATCGCGCTTCCGAAGGAAGACCGTCGCACCCCCGGCAAGAACGACGTGGGGCCGCCGCCTTCCCAGAACCGTGGCGGCCAGCGCAACGGTCGCCCCGCCCAGCACGCCCATCGCGGCCAGGACGGAGCCCCCGGCCACAAGAACCCGCGCAACCGGCGCCGCTCGCATGGCGGCAATGGCGGCCCGGCACAACCGAACCGCGATCACACGCGACACGAGAACAATGCACGGCATGAACATGCACGGCACGAGTCGAAACCGCGTCCCACCCAGCAGGGCAGCGCGGCCGGCAAGGAGGGCACCATGCAGGGCGTGGCCTTCCTTCACCGGCCGAGCCGACCGAATTCGCCCCCTTCCACCCCCAACCGCAGCCAGCGTCAGCGCTAATCGCCGACCGATCTGGAGCTCGTAAATGGCCAAAGAAGAACTGATCCAGTTCGAAGGACTGGTGACTGAAATCCTTCCCGACGCACGCTACCGCGTGCAGCTCGATGCCGGGCATGAAATCATCGCCTACACCGCAGGCAAGATGAAGAAGAACCGCATCAAAACCCTCGCGGGCGACCGCGTGACGATCGAAATGTCGCCCTATGACCTTGAAAAAGGGCGCCTGATCTTCCGTCACAAGGACGAACGTCCGGGCGGCGGCCCGCCCCGCAGCGGCCCGCCGCGCGGCGGTAATTTCCGCCGCCGCTGAGGCTTCTCGTCAGCCGTCATTGCGACCGCCAGTTTGCGCTGCAACATTCCCATTGCCGCGCGAACGGCGATTTCGCTCGTTCGTACACAATCAAAAAATCGTGCGCGCCCGGATTGTCTTGGGGAATAGCTTCCCTTAATGTGATGCAATCGATTTTCGGCCGGACGACTTCTCTATACCCCGGTGCAGCCGGTCTAGACTGACGACCCTTCCAAAAATTCGATGCCACCAGCCCACGCTCGCATGCGTGGGTTACGACTACTGTATTGAGAAGGGACTACCTCGTGAGCATGGGAACCGTGAAGTGGTTTAACGCCACCAAGGGTTATGGCTTCATTCAGCCGGACGAAGGCGGGAACGACGTGTTCGTGCACATCAGCGCCGTCGAGCGCGCCGGCCTCGGCACGCTGCGCGAAGGCCAGAAGATCAGCTACGAAATCGTGGCCGATCGTCGCTCGGGCAAGTCATCGGCGGATAACCTCCGCGCCGCTGGCTAAACGATCGATTGCAAGCGAGTTGCTTGCAGCCTGATCGTCCAAAATCAGAAAGGCCGCGTCCCCGGACGCGGCCTTTCTTGTTTGGCATCATCGCCGTCGTTCTTCAATTGCAGCGACGCTCCGCTTCACCTCTCCCCACCGGGGCTAAGCCGTGCCCACATCTCTGAGGGTCCATCCTTGAGCCATCTGCTCGAAGCGGTGCCAGCCTCTTCGCATGGTGATCGGCCCTGGAGGCCGTTCGGAGGCGTAGCCGGTCCATCCGC
>Ga0153956_1000701_pt1 | contig 34908 bp, 28 predicted proteins | sample TSFL040MetaG_FD_104704 | JGI IMG/M metagenome (GOLD analysis project Ga0153956, IMG submission 104704) | Attine ant fungus gardens microbial communities from Florida, USA - TSFL040 MetaG | ecosystem: Host-associated > Fungi > Mycelium > Unclassified | place: USA: Florida, Wekiwa Springs... | reverse complement strand
TCGGTAAAATTGCCTTTGCCATCATTAGCATAAAAGAAAATCCCCTCATCGCCCTGGGCAAACAACGTCCATATGTCCGGGCGTTTTGTCTTGTTATCGTAAGTAATAATAGTTTTAAGGCAGCCTGGTTTATCCCTAAGCAAGTGCTCCTGCACTTTACCGCCCGACTTATCAACCCAACTTAACCGGCCGCTCATCTTGCCAAATTGAGCAACCAGGTAATCCTTGACGCCGTCGCCGTTTAAATCGGCAATATCGGTAGATAGGGCGCGGCCCAATTTATAAAATACAGGCTGCGGCGCGGGCTTAATTTTACCGCTCTGATCAATTTTGAGTTCCTTAATAAACCCGTTCTTTAAATTATTAGCCCATAAATCAGTACCGATAAAAGTACCTGTGATTTTATTATCTTGAAAAGTCATGTTTACCAACGCGCCGTCCATAATTCGCGAACCAATGGTTCTCCCCTGGTTACTCAGTACAATAACACGATTGCTTAAACCATCAGCCACAAACAAGCGGTGCGGCTTTGTGCTCTCGTCAATTTTAACATACGATGTCATGGCACGCAATGAGTCGGCACCTGCTTGTTGAGGTTGTATCTCAAAAATGGGTAGTTTATGAACAGGTTCGGCAGCTTTTGCGGCGGGCAAATGTTCAGGAGCTTTCGTTAAATAATAGGCTCGTATTTGCAACCAGCCGGCCGAATCAATCTGAGGGGTATTTGACATATAGCTGGCATCGCTTTCGGGGTTATTTACCTGCGATCTTTCAGCTGCCGACTTAATGCCTAAATAACGCCCCATTACCGGCAACACATGCAAACGCCATGTTTCTTTATCAAGCAATAACGGATCTGGCTTTTGGTGACACGACTGGCAATGCTGCCCTGCCAGGGCCTGTCCTTTGCTCACATCTTCGGTACTAAATAATTCTTTAGTCTGGTGGTTTGTTTTATTACTATCCCTATTACATCGCACCAACAAGGCAACCGCTAAAACCAGTGATATAATGGTAAAAAGTTTACGGGGCAGGCGCATATTATTGATTTTTGACAGACGCTAAGTTATCAATTATACCAAACAAAAATGCCACCTGCAGCGGCAGATGGCATTTTATATCGTCATCAAAAAAATTGTGTTATTGCTGTACCTCGGCAATTTTTTCGCGGTAGTAACCGGCTTTCAGTTTTTCGCCCATGGCACTGTATGCGTCAAGGGTGCGTTGTACATCTTCAAGGCTGTGTGCGGCGGTTGGTATCAACCTTAACAAGATCAATCCTTTGGGAATAACCGGATATACTACTATAGAGCAGAATATACCCCAGGTTTCGCGCAGGTCGCGGGTTAGGGCGGTTGCTTCATACAGGTCGCCTTTCAGATAAACCGGGGTAACCATAGTGTTGGTAACCCCTAAATCAAACCCACGCTCTTTTAGTCCGGCTTGAAGCGCTTTAACTATTTGCCACAATTTTTCGCGCAGCTCTGGTTTAGCTTTTAACAATTCAAAGCGCTTTTTCAAGCCCAGAACCATTGGCATTGGCAATGCCTTGGCAAATATCTGCGAGCGCATGTTATAGCGCAGATAGTCAATAATTGCACGGTCGGCAGCTACGAAACCGCCTATGCCTGCCATTGATTTGGCGAAGGTACCAAAGTAAACATCTACACCTTCTACACATCCCTGCTCTTCGTGCGTGCCTGCACCGGTTGGGCCCATAGTACCAAAACCATGCGCGTCGTCAACCAAAATCCTGAAATCATATTTCTTTTTAAGGTCGATGATCTCTTTTAACTTACCCTGCGCGCCAGACATACCGAAAACGCCCTCAGTAATCAGCAAAATACCACCGCCGGTTTGCTCAGCTAATTTTGTAGCACGCTCCAGTTGCTTTTCGCAGCTTTCAATATCATTATGTGTGTAAACAAAGCGCTTACCCATATGCAAACGCACGCCGTCAATGATACAGGCATGCGACTCGGCATCGTACACTATCACGTCATTACGGCTAACCAGCGCGTCAATGATCGACACCATACCCTGGTAACCATAGTTTAATAAAAAGGCGGCTTCTTTACCTACAAATTCGGCCAGGCCGTTCTCTAACTCTTCGTGGTGAATAGAGTTGCCTGACATCATGCGGGCGCCCATTGGGTAAGCCATGCCGTAATCGGCCGCTGCTTTAGCGTCCGCTTCACGTACCTCAGGATGATTAGCTAATCCTAAATAGTTATTCAAGCTCCAAACCAAATGCTCTTTACCGTTAAATTGCATATGCGGAGCGATCTCTCCTTCCAACTTAGGGTATGAAAAATACCCGTGCGACCATTTTTGATGCTGCCCTATCGGGCCACCCATACTACTGGTAATTTTATCAAATAAATCCAATGCTATCCCCTATTTATCGTTTTCAAATATGCAAATATACGGTACTGAGAGTCAAGAGACAAGAATCAAGATTAAAGACTGAATAATTGGCCTTTATAAATGAACTTTAATTATATAAGAACGTCTCTTATAAAAAGAGCCAAGAATCAGGGATATATATCTTGATTCTTGGCTCTTGATTCTTGACTCTATATAAGTTAGTCTACGTTGTCGTGTAAAAATGAGTTGCTGTCGCGTATCTCAATCTTGCCGTCGGCATCAGGTAACAATGTAAAACGAGACACCTGGCTTTCGTTTGATGCCGGGGCATCCTGCAAAGAAACTTCTTTACGCTTGTAAGCAGGAACGTTCTCCAACTCCTGTATGTTACCACTGCGCAATTTCATGCTCAGGTCTTTCAAACGCATTATACGCTCGCGCGATTTGCGCAATTGCTCCTCGATCGACTCATCAGTTTTATTATCATCCGCGCTAACTACCGGTTCCGGTTCTGGTGCGGCAGCTACCGGTTCAGGCTCAACTTCGGCTTCAAAATTGATGATGGTCTCGGTTTCCGGCTCAGACAACTTGAAAGTAAACTCCGGGAGCTCGGTTTCATTTTCGGACATTGGCTGTTTTTCAATTTCCTGGAAGTTATATTTAACAACAGGCTCAGCTTGTTTTTCCTGAGAAGCATTTGGTGCAAATAAATCAAATAAGCCCGCTTGCTGCTGTTCTTCTTTTGGCTGTTGTGGTTGGCCCTTTATATATGGTTCGGCTGATGCAGTTTCGGCAGCAACCGGGGTAATAAAATCATTAACCGGGCGCACCAGCGGTGCATCAGGAACCAGCATATTTACAATTTTCTTGCTGCTGAATTCTTTTTCGCGCTCGTCTTTGGTTTGGAAACCGGTAGCAATGATGGTTACCGACAGTTTGTCGCCCAAGTTCTCGTCGCGGCAATTACCCCAAATCAGGTCGGCAGCCAAGCCGGCTTCTTCCTGTATATAATCAGTTATTATGCTTACTTCATCCATGGTCACCTCTTTATCGCCAGAGCTGATATTTAACAGGATGTAACGTGCACCTTCAATTTCGTTATCTTTTAACAATGGTGATGACAAAGCGCCTTCAACAGCACGTAGCGCCCGATTTTCGCCTTCGGCAGCACTGCTACCCATGATAGACACACCGCTGTCTTTCATCACAGTACGCACATCTTTAAAATCGACGTTGATATATCCGGGTAAGGTAATGATCTCGGCAATGCCTTTGGCCGCAGTGGTTAAAATGTCATCAGCCTGTGCAAAGGCTGAGCCTAAAGTTAAGTTACCAAAGATCTGGCGCAGGCGATCATTAGAGATCACCAGGAATGAGTCGACATATTTTTTCAGCTCTTCCATACCTTCTTCGGCCTGCATTTTACGACGCTTTCCCTCAAAAGAAAACGGTGTAGTGATGATACCTACGGTCAGAATATCCAATTCGCGGGCGGCCTTGGCAATGATAGGGCTGGCACCGGTACCGGTACCTCCACCCATACCCGCGGTAATAAACAGCATCTTGGTATTTGCACCCAGCATCTGTTTTATATCATCAATATTCTCGATAGCCGAGTTTTTGCCAACCTCCGGGATTGAGCCGGCGCCCATACCTTCTGTTAAACTTGCGCCTAATTGTACTTTGTTAGGTATAGGGCTTAACTCCAATGCCTGCGCATCGGTATTACATATAATAAAGTCAACCCCGGTAATACCTTGCTTGTACATGTGGTTTACTGCATTACCACCGCCGCCGCCAACACCAATAACTTTGATGATTGACGATTTTTCTTTTAACATCTCAAATTGCATAATCCTAATTTTCAGCTATGTATAATTTGACGAATCTTAGATTTCACCATCGTAATATTAACACTTTTTCAACAAGCTTTTTCCACAATTGTCAACAATGTGGAAAAATTAAAAGATGTTGAAAAGTAACACTCTCAGCCCCCTCCCAAACCCTCCCCGGTAGGGAGGGCTTTTCACTTACTCATTTAAAGGCTCCGCTACCGGGGGAGATTTAGAGGGGGCTGGTTGGCCTTACTTCAAAAAGTCCTCGTCTTTGATATCGTCTTTAATAAATTTCTTTCCGCTCTCTAAAATTTTACCAAACAGGCCGAATTTTTTCTCTTCGCTGTATTTGGCTTTGTCAACCTTAGTTTCGGTTGGTTGCTGTACCTCGCCTATGTATTCCATTTTCTGGATACCTTTTATCAGCAAGCCAATACCGGTTGCAAAGGTTGGGCTTTGCAGTTCTTCGTATATATTTTTAGGCAGCACTTCGTTTTTGGCCAGGTGCTCGTTAGGATAACCTACGCGGCAGTCCAGTCCGGTTACAAACTCAACCATTTGCGGCAGGTGCTTTAGCTGCGCACCGCCGCCTGTTATTACTATACCGGCAATCAGTTTTTTCTCGTAGCCCGATGATTTGATCTCATAATACACATGCTCAATGATTTCTTCCATACGGGCCTGGATAACGTAAGCCAGATTTTTTACGGATATCTCTTTGGGTTCGCGGCCGCGTAAGCCGGGCACACACACAATCTCATTTTCTTTATTCTCGTCGGCCAATGCAGAGCCAAATCTTACTTTCAGTTGCTCGGCAATGTTGCGCATTACTGAACAGCCTTCGCGGATATCTTCAGTAACACTGTTACCGCCGAACGGGATAACGGCAGTATGACGGATAATACCTTCATGGAAAATAGCCACATCAGTAGTACCACCACCAATATCAACCAAAACCACACCGGCTTCTTTTTCCTCGTCGCTCAATACAGACTCTGACGAAGCCAGCGGTTCAAGGATCAGCTCCTGGCTTTCCAGATGGGCTTTGTTAACACATTTCACAATATTTTTAATGGCGGTAACCTGGCCCGAGATAATATGGAAATTAGCTTCCAGACGCACACCTGCCATACCGATAGGGTCTTTGATTCCCGGCTCGCTGTCCACCGTAAACTCTTGCGGCAGTACATGGATGATTTCCTCGCCCGGAGGCATTACCAGGTTGTACATATCTTCGATCAGTTTGTCAATATCCTTACGGCTGATCTCCGATTGCAGGTCGCGGCGAGTGATGAGGCCACGGTGCTGCAGGCTTTTAATGTGCTGGCCCGCTATACCCACGTTTACTACCCTGATCTCGACATTTGATTGCGACCCGGCAATTTCAACAGAGGCGGTGATACCCTGAACGGTTTTGTCTATGTTTGATACTACACCACGGGTAACTCCCGCAGATTCGGCTTTCCCAATGCCCAGGACTTCGATTTTGCCGTTTTTACTACGACGGCCAACAATTGCGCAAATTTTAGTGGTACCGATATCCAATCCCACTACAATTGGCGAACTTTTTTCATGTGTTGAACTCTTATCCATATTACTGTTTAATTTGAGATGTGTCTTGTTTTACTGTTTTAATCGAGTCGGTCATGGTCTTCATTCGCAACGAATCGGCTTTTGAATTTTTAACCCCGACTATCTGGTTGGCGTATTTAATGTTGATGACTTTGTAAGCATCCCAGCCAACCTGCGGTAATGCCTGCTTGTAAAAAGCCATCAGGTTTTTGAACTTCAGATCCAACGAGTCGGCATTGCCCAGCAAAATACGCTGGTTGCCTACACGCGGTATCAGTTCAATTTCATGCCCCTGGTTTACGTAGATCTGCCCTATCTGCGCATCCCACAATGAGTCGTTGCGTATGTAGGACACGGTTTTAAACAGGTCGCGCGCCAGGGCGGTGTGCAGGGTATCCACCTTGTTGCCAAAGGGTTCTTCAATAAACCCGTTAACCGCCAAAACCCTCGACGTAAAGTTTGCCGACAGCGGGATTTTCAGACCGTTTTTATCGATATAAAAATCCTGATCGTTTTGGTTCATGACGCGCATAATGGGCTCGCGCTGTTCAATTTCAATCATCAGCACGCCATCCATATCGGCATATACCTTGGCAAACTCCACAAACGGGTTTGCCTTAAGGCGATTTTCCAGCTGGTGCATATTGATGCCATCAATACGGCGGCCAACCAGCGTAAAGCTGCTTAGTTGCAAAATGCTCTCTACCTCTTTTTTGTCGATAAAGTACTGGCTGCCGGGTATGTAAATCTTAACATCTTTACAAACCACCCCGGCTTTCTTTACTTCAATAAAACTCATAAGCACAACCAAACCACCCAGGCTTATGAACCAGATGCAGCTTAGCAGAATAATACGCCATATAGGTTTCTTAAACATTTTGTAAAGCACTTTTTAAAGGTTGTACCAACTGATCAATATCGCCCGCACCTACGGTTAACAGCAGCTCAGGTTGTTCTGATGTTACTTTTTCAATAACTGCCTCCTTACTTATGATCTGGCGGTTTTCCAGTTTCATCAGATCGAGAATAATGGCAGATGTTACACCCTCGATAGGTAATTCGCGCGCCGGGTAAATATCCAGCAACAGCACTTCATCGCTCATATCCAAAACCTCGGCAAACCCTTCCACAAAATCGCGGGTGCGGGTGTACAGGTGAGGTTGAAAAATTGTTGTGAGTTTTTTATTTGGATACAATTTTTTGATGGATGAAATAGCCGCCCGCAACTCTTCCGGGTGGTGCGCGTAGTCATCAATATAAATATGTTCAGCTGTTTTTACGATGTACTCAAACCTTCTTTTCACACCCTTAAATGAACCTAAGGCGCTCTTAATAGCATCGCTACTAACCCCTAACAGCAACCCAACTTTACTTGCCGCAACCGCATTCTCGATATTATGTAAGCCGGCAATACCCAGTTTGATGTTTTCGATAATCACATCACCGCTTACAAAATCGAAATAGAAATCTCCGGCCTCAACGCGGATATTTTGCGCCATGGCCTGGGCCGTTTCGGTGATGCTATAGGTGAAGCCATTTTCCAGAGGCAAACCTTTGCGATTGATCAGGGTGCCACCCGGTTTGATCTGCGAAGCATACAAACGGAACGACTCGGTCAGTTGTGAATGATCGCCGTAGATATCCAGGTGATCTGCATCCATTGAGGTTACAATAGCGATATCCGGGTATAACGTCAGGAACGAACGGTCATACTCATCGGCCTCAACCACTACAATATCATTATTGCCAAACAGCACGTTGGTTTGGTAGTTGGATGCAATACCACCCAGGAAAGCTGAGCAATCTGTACCCGAATCTTTCAGGATATGCGCCACCATACATGAGGTGGTAGTTTTGCCATGCGTGCCTGCCACACCAATTGTAAAGCGTCCCTTACTAATCAGCCCTAAAACCTGCGAACGCTTATACAAGGTAAATCCTTTACGTTGGAAGAAGTTCAGGATCTCTGAATCTTTCGGGATAGCTGGGGTATAAATGATTAGCGTACCCTCATCCACATTGCGAAATGTTTTTGGGATGTTTTCACAGTTATCTTCAAAAGTAATCTGAATGCCTTCGTTGCAAAGATCGTCGGTAAGGTTGGTTGGGGTTTTATCATAACCGCAAACAATACAACCCAAATGGGCAAAGTAACGCGCCAGGCCACTCATGCCTATGCCGCCTATGCCTACCAGGTAAACTCGTTGTACGTTGCGTAATTCCATTTCTTTACTTCTTTTAACTAATCTCTAAATTCAAAAAAGCTCCACCGCCGGAACCCCGAAGGCGGAGCTAGGATTTAATTGTTAATTGTTATTTGTATAACCTCTTTAGCAATCACCTCATCGGCATTGGGCAGGGCCATTTTGCCAATGTTGTCGCTTAATTTCTTTTGCAATGCTTTATCGTTTAAAAGCTCTAAAGCTTTTGGTACTAACTTTTCTTCGGCGTCCCTGTCGGCCACAAAAACGGCGGCTTGCTCATTCACCAGTGCCAGCGCATTTTTGGTTTGATGATCTTCGGCCACATTTGGCGAAGGCACCAGAATCACGGGCTTTTTCACCACGCACAACTCGGCAATGGTACCGGCGCCGGCACGCGATATGATTACATCGGCAGCAGCATAAGCCAGGTCCATACGGTTTACAAATTCCATAATGCGGATATTAGGGTGATAATTTTCGCCCAATTGCTCCATAATTGTTTTGTAATAAAACTTACCCGTTTGCCAGATCAATTGCACATCGGCTTCAATAATTTTGTCCAGGTGTGCCAGTATGCTGTTGTTTAGCGTGCGTGCGCCCAGGCTACCACCGGTAACCATGATGGTTTTCTTATCGGCCGAAAAATTGTATAGCTCCAAAGCCTGCAAGTGTTTACCCGCCACGTCAACCGATTCCCGGCGAATTGGGTTACCGGTTTTGATCAGTTTACCGGCCGGAAAAAATTGCTCCATACCGTCAAATGCCACACATATCTTTTCGGCCTTTTTACCCAGCCATTTGTTGGTTATGCCTGCATAGGAGTTTTGCTCCTGGATTAAATAAGGAACGCCTTTCATAGAGGCCGCATATAACAGCGGACCAGAAGCATAACCACCCACACCCACCGCAGCATCAGGTTTAAAATCTTTAATGATCTGTAGCGCTTTGTTCACACTGTTAAACAGCTTAACCGGAAATAACAGGTTTTTCAGTATAGATTTACGCTGGATGCCCTGAATATTTAAACCGATAATTTTATAACCGGCAGCAGGCACCTTGTCCATTTCCATACGGCCATTGGCTCCTACAAAAAGTATCTCTGTAGCCGGGTCAAGCTTTTTCAAAGCATTGGCAATAGCAATAGCCGGGAAAATGTGCCCTCCGGTACCGCCGCCGCTAATGATTATTCTTTTACCTGTTGCCATTTTTATTTGTTCTTAGATCATGGTTTATAGCCCATGGCCTTTTTACTTTACTTTTTTCACCTAATCTCTGATCACTAATCTCCAATCACTGGCCTACGCCATCTTCAAATTCCCAACTTCCTTGATCTCGCCAACTACTACTTTTTTCGGGTCCTCTATGTCGCGGCTTACCGATAGTATAATGCCGAATGCCACACTGGTGAACAACATTGAGGTACCACCCATGCTTACAAACGGCAGCGGCACACCTGTTACCGGCCCCAGCCCTACAGCCACCGCCATGTTGGCAAAGGCTTGTATGGTTAGGCTAAAGCTTAACCCGGCTGCCAGCAACGCCCCAAAGGCTTTTGGCGCCTTGGTTACTATCTTGATGCACCGGTACAGTAAAAACAGGTAAACACCTATTAATACAACACCGCCCATGAGGCCGTATTCTTCTATAATGATAGCATAGATCTCGTCTGAATATGCCTCTGGCAGATAGTTAACCTCGTTGCTTTTACCCGGGCCTTTGCCAAACAGACCGCCCGATGCTATGGCAATTTTTGCATGGTCTGACTGGAATGATTTATCCGGATTAGCTGACTCGGGGTGCATAAACGTATGGATACGCGACACGTAAGTTTTACGGCGAGGGCCCAGGAAAATTACTCCAGTTAACAGTACTGCACCAGCCAAACAGGTAACCGCAATTTGCTTAATACTGATACGGCCAATAATGAGCAGCAACACGCTAACACCAAACAGCATCAGTGCTGTTGAAAGGTTTGCCAGCGCGATGAGGATAAACACCAGGCACACCGCACCCATTATGGGGATGAAGGATTGCTTAACATCCTTGATATTTTCCTGCTTACGCGACAGTGACCTTGCCAGGTAAGTGATCAAAGCCAGCTTAGCCAAATCTGAAGTCTGGAAGCTTAAGCCTGTACCCGGAATGGCTATCCAGCGGCTTGCATCGTTAACATGGCTGCCAAATATCAGGGTATACACCAGTAAGGGAATGGTGATGTACATCAGCAATTTAGATATACCTGAATAATAGCGGTAATCCAGCTTATGCGAAATGTACATGAGCGCGATACCACCGACAATCATAGCCAGGTGCTTCATCAAAATTGACTCGACACCCACCCCTCGCTTGTAAGCCAGCGTACCAATAGCGCTATAAACCGACAACAGCGATACCAGCGACAACAATATGACGATAAGCCATATCCAGCGGTCTCCTTTGATGTTTTGTAGTACTTGGTTCATATAGCCCCCTCTAAATCTCCCCCGGTAGGGGAGATTTTTTATTGCTTAGTTAATTTATTTTATCTATTTACCTTTTTTTCAAAGCCCTCCCTACCGGGGAGGGTTTGGGTGGGGCTTATAGTTCTTTCACCGCCGCCTTAAACTGGTCGCCGCGGTCTTCGTAACTTTTAAACAGGTCAAAACTTGCGCAGGCCGGCGACAATATTACTGTGTCGCCTTTGGTGGCCAGGTGATAAGCCGCTTGTACTGCATCGGTGGCCGAACTTGTGTTAACTATGATCTCAACCACTTCTTCAAAAGCATCATGAATGCGCTGATTATCTTTGCCCAGACAAACGATGGCTTTAACTTTTTGTTTAACCAAATCTTTCAACATCGAATAGTCGTTACCCTTGTCAACTCCGCCCAGTATTAACACCACATCACTGGTCATACTTTCCAGCGCATACCAGGTTGAGTTTACATTGGTAGCTTTAGAATCGTTAATGAAACTAATACCCGAAATTTTGGCAACAAATTCCAGTCGGTGCTCAATGTTTTTGAACGTGGCAAGGCTGTCTCTTAAGGTATCATTCCTTACCTCGAACACCTTTGCTACTATGCCCGATGCCATAGAGTTGTAGATGTTGTGCCTGCCCTGCAGCGCTAGTTCTGTAATTGACATTTCAAAATGTTCTAGTGGTGTTTTAATGACAATATTGTCGTTTTCGAGATCTGCTCCCGTGGTTATTTGCTTTTCTATCGAGAACGGATACAATTTTGCCGCCGGGCTTTTCCCTTCCGTTCCTCTTATTGTTTCCTCATCATCCGCGCAGTAAATGAACACATCGTTTGCGCCTTGATTTTGAGTTATGCGGAATTTCGATGCCGCATAGTTTTCCATTTTATAATTGTATCTGTCCAGGTGGTCTGGGGTAATGTTTAGCAGCACCGCTACGTCAACCTTAAACTGATACATATCGTCCAACATAAAACTGCTAAGCTCCAGCACATAAGTATCAAAGTTTTCGGTAGCTACCTGGTAGGCAAAGCTTTTGCCTATGTTACCTGCCAGGCCTACGTTCAGTCCTGCGTTTTTCAGGATAAAATAGGTGAGGCTTGTGGTGGTAGTTTTACCGTTTGAGCCGGTTATACCGATGATCTTAGCATCTGTATATCTGCCGGCAAACTCAATCTCAGATATCACCGGGATACCTTTTTCTTTGATCTTTTTGATGACAGGAACTTTGTCAGGTATCCCCGGGCTTTTTATCACCTCGACGGCACTTAAAATTTCGCTTTCGGTATGCTGACTTTCCTCAAAACTGATATTCCACTTAAGCAGCTGATCTTTATAATGCGGCGCTATAACGCCAAAATCTGACACAAAAACATCATAACCCTGCTGCTTAGCTAGATATGCCGCACCAACTCCGCTTTCGCCGGCACCCAGGATGGTGAGGCGACCCTTGGTTGATGCTTGTATGTTTTTTCTATCTGACATTATATTTACTAATCTTTAATCTTAAATAACCAATCTTTGGAACCTACCTCAGCTTCAACGTCACCACCGTTAAAATGGCCAGCATAATGCCGATGATCCAGAAGCGGGTAACGATCTTGGCTTCATGGAAACCCTTTTTTTGATAATGGTGATGCAAAGGTGACATCAGGAATACTCTGCGGCCCTCGCCATATTTCTTTTTAGTGTATTTAAACCAGCCCACCTGCATCATAACCGACACATTTTCCATCAAGAAAATGCCGCATAGCAAAGGCAGCATTAGTTCCTTACGTATCAATATGGCAAACACCGCGATGATACCGCCGATAGCAAGACTGCCGGTATCGCCCATAAACACCTGCGCCGGGTACGAATTGTACCACAAGAAACCTACGCAGGCACCCACAAAAGCACCGGCAAAAATTACCAGCTCGCCCGAGTTAGGAATGAACATGATCTTTAAATAATCAGATATAATGTAGTTGCCCGATACGTAAGCCAGTATAGCTAACGTAATACCTATAATGGCCGAGGTGCCAGTCGCCAAACCGTCAATACCGTCAGTAATATTGGCACCGTTTGATATAGCCGTGATAATAATGATCACGAAGAACAAGAACACCAATAAGGTGTAATTTTCATAGCCCGGGCCAATAAACTGTAACATCTTACCATAATCCAGCTCATTATTTTTCCAAAATGGCATGGTGGTTTTGTTAGACATCACGTCCTGTGTTAAAACAGGCTTATTGCCTCGCATATGGAAATCAATTTTAGCGTCAGACTGTACCGGCGGTTTTACTTCCTGACGAATAGTTATGTTTTTGTTGGTATACATAACAAACCCAATAATGAGCGCTAAACCTACCTGGCCAACAATTTTAAATCTACCGGCTAAACCCTCTTTATTCTTTTTAAATACTTTAATATAATCGTCCAGAAAGCCTATGGTACCTAACCAAACTGTGGTAACAATCATCAAAATAACGTAAACATTCTCCAACCGGGCAAACAAGAGTGTCGGTATCAAGATGCCCGCAATAATGATAAGGCCACCCATAGTAGGTGTACCCTGCTTTTGCATCTGGCCTTCTAAACCCAGGTTACGTACTGTTTCTCCTACTTGCTTATAACGCAGATAGTCAATCAACCGGCGGCCATAAACTGTGGTTACAATCAATGACGTAATAACTGCCATAGCCATCCTGAAGGTGATATACTGAAATACACCCGCACCCGGTATGCTATAGTTTTTATACAAGTAGGTAAAAAGATAGTATAACATTTACGCCATCAGTTTAAATTGGTTCAACAGTTCTTCCTTATCGTCAAAGTGATTTTTCACTCCGTTGATGTCCTGATATTTTTCATGGCCTTTTCCGGCAAGCAGGATGATATCTCCAGGCTGCGCCAGTTCACAGGCAGTTTTAATTGCTTCGTGTCTGTCCACAATGCTGGCTACGTTAAATCTTGATCTTGCCGGCACCCCTGCTTCCATATCACGGATTATCTGCATCGGGTCTTCCGAGCGCGGATTGTCTGATGTCAGGATCACTTTGTTGCTCAGCTCGCAGGCCACCTTAGCCATTTCAGGGCGTTTGGTTTTATCGCGGTCGCCGCCGCAGCCAATCACGGTTATTACCTGCTCATTTCCTTTACGAATGTTAGCGATAGTGCTTAGTACATTCTGCACCGCATCTGGCGTATGCGCATAGTCAACAATGCCAATGATATTGTTTGGCGATATGGTATAATCAAACCTGCCCTCGGCACCCGATAGCTTGCTTAAACTGGTCAAAACCTTAGCGTGATCCTGATCAAGCAGCACCGCAGCGGCGTAAACCGCCATAAGGTTGTAGGCATTAAAGCTGCCCACCATTTTAAACCAAACCTCTTCATTATCAACCAGCAGCAGCAAACCGCTGAATTGATTTTCAAGGACTTTGCCTTTAAAGTCGGCCATGTTTTTAAGGCCGTAGCTTTTTTTATGCGCCCTGGTGTTTTGCAGCATCACGTTGCCGTTTTTATCGTCGACGTTAGTAAGTGCAAAAGCATTTTTAGGCAAGCCATCAAAGAACGCTTTTTTGGCTTTCAGGTAATTATCAAAGGTTTTATGATAATCCAGGTGATCGTGCGTCAGGTTAGAAAATATCGCACCGGTAAAATTCAAACCCTCAATACGATGTTGCGCCACTGCGTGTGAGCTCACTTCCATAAAACAGTAATCGCAAGCCAGGTTCACCATTTCGTCTAAAAGACGGTTTAGCTCAACCTGGTCGGGCGTGGTATGGGTTGACGGGATAGCCTTACCATTGATCTGGTTTTCAACAGTCGACAGCAAACCACATTTATAACCCATATCGCGGAACAACTGGTACAGCAGCGTGGCAATAGTGGTTTTACCGTTGGTACCGGTAACACCCACCAGCTTTAATTTTTTTGAGGGGTTATCATAAAAATTGGCCGACACAATACCTAAAGCCACTGCAGAATCCTTCACCATCAGGAAGTCAACCTCGCCGGCCGTATGGCCCGGCAGCTCTTCGCATATTACGGCAACGGCGCCCATTTCAATGGCCTTTTCTATATAATCATGACCGTCAACCCGGGTGCCTCTAACCGCCACAAACAGGCAACCGGGCACTACCTTGCGCGAGTCGAATACAATGGCTGTGATCTCCATGTCAGACGCGCCCTGCAGTTCGGTAAATGGCAGCCCGGTTATGATATCGCTCAGGTTTCTCATTGCAGTTCTATAAATATTTTTGCCCCTTTTGGCGCAGCACTTCCGGCGATTATTGATTGGGTAGTTACTACGCCGCTACCTTTAACTCTTACTTTATAGCCGGCATTTCCCAGCGCATACAACGCGTCGCTCAAGCTCATGCCGGTTACACCCGGCACAGTACCGGCTTTATATTTTTCATCGTCATAAGGTATGCCTTCGCTGGTATCAATAGCTGTACTTGCCGATGCGTATAGCGGTTTAATACCCAGTTTGCTGTACACCTTTTTCACCGCAGCTATATTGCCTTGTTTAATTTTAGGCATGGTGGTGTTACCCACAAAATGGTTTGGGGCCGGATGACTTATCTCCAGATCGCTTGAATACACGCGGTCGGCAATTTTTCTGAACACCGGCCCGGCCACCCTGGCCGCCAAATGCGACCCCACACGCGGGTTACTGATCACCACTATCATGGAATACTTAGGCTTATCTGCCGGGAAATAACCGCAAAACGAAGCCTGGTGCGAATCTTTAGCGCCATAACCTAACGAGCCGTTTGCTATTTGCGCAGTACCTGTTTTACCGGCTACGCTGTATAAATTGTTTTTAATAACCAGTTTGCCGGTACCCTCTTGCACTACGCCTTCCAGCAAGCCCTTAACTTTAGCCAGCGTCTCGTCCGAGCATATTTTTTCATTAATTACCCGGGCCTGGAAACGCTCAATGGTGTTACCCATGCTGCGTATCTCTTTCACAAAAATCGGCGAGATCATTTTACCGCCGTTAGCTACGGCATTGTAAAATGTCAGCATTTGCAGCGGCGATAGTTTTAGCTCATAACCATAAGCCATCTGCGCCAGGGTTTGCAACTTGTTCCAGCTTTTTGATGACGGGTTTTTAACAAAAGGCTGGCCCTCGCCGGGTATTTGCAATTGATTTTTTTCGTTTAAATGATAGCTATAAAAAGCATCCGTAAACTCGCGCGGGTTATTGATATAGTGCGAATAAACCAGCTTAACCGCACCTACGTTTGACGATTCTTCAAATGCACGCTTCGCGCTGATCACCGAGCCGCCATCTTCGGCGTCTTTGATATGCAGAAACACCTTGCCATTGCGCGGGTTGATCATATCATAGCGGCCGTGCTCAATATCAACCCTGGTGCTGGTATCAATTTTATGTTGTTCCAGCAATGTCATATAGGTAGCCAGCTTAATGGTTGATCCCGGTTCAGCCTCAGCACCTATAGCGTAATTGAATTTCTCCTGATAGTCGCCGTCTTTGGTGCGGGTAAAGTTTGAAATAGCGCGAATTTCGCCGGTAGCCACTTCCATCAATACTACAGTACCAAAATCGGCCTGGGTGCTGTCCAATTGTTTCTTTAAAGCTTTCTGGGCAACATCCTGTAAGTTTACGTTGATGGTAGATATAATATCGGCGCCGTCTTTGGCGGTCACCTCATCCTCATCGTCATTAACCGGCACATACAAGCCACCGGCTATACGCTGCATCAGTCGCTTGCCGTTCTCGCCATTAATATAGGCTGAATAAGCCCCCTCCAGGCCAACCGGATTTTTGATGTTATCATTTTTATAACCAATGGTACGGGCAGCCAATGAGCGGAACGGCAGGATGCGCTTATTTTGCTGCATCACAATTAAGCCGCCTTTGTATTTGCCCATGTTAAATATGGGGAACTTACGGATACGTTTTAACTCGGTGAAAGTCACTTTACGCCTGATAAGCTCATAACGCGCGCTGTCTTTACGGGCGCTGCGCAACAAGCGTGAATAATATCTTTCTGATTTATCAGGATACAAACCAGCCAGCTTAGCCGCCAGCGAATCAATCTTTGAATAAAAAGTTTTATCGTCGGCAATACCGCCGGCAAACATATCCATGTGCAGCTCATACTCAGGCACCGAGGTAGCCAGCAACGCACCATCTTCTGACAAAATATTGCCTCGTGTGGCCTCAACCGTTTCATAACGGGTTGAAAGCTTGGCGGCCATCGACTTCCATTTTTCACCCTGTACAAATTGCAAACGGCACATTTGTATCACCACCGCCATGGCAAGCAGCAATATCAGGCCAAAGGCCAGATATACACGTAGCAATATGTTGGTTCTGATACTCATTGGTGAGCGTCCTCCTGTATTGTAATTTTTTGTGCCGGCTGTAATGACTCTCTTACACCCAGGGTATCTGCCCGTTTAGCTACTTCGCTTTGTGTGCTTTTGTAAGCCAGATCTGCCTGTGTTACTTTATATGCCCAGTTCAGTTCATGAACTTCTTTGGTTAGTTTATCAATATCACGGATATTTTTTTCGGCCAGGTGACGATTAGCTATATAAATCATCCCCAATAAAGCCAGATACAATACAAATGGCAACGCGCGGGTTGCCTCGTCCGTGGTTATAAATCCTTTAGTTAAAAATTTGGTCAGGAAATTTTCAGGAATCTCCTTTACAGGCTTTTCCTCCACGATCAGTTCGCTCTCCAACTCCTCTTGTTCAATCTCGGTACGTAAACGATTGGTCATACTTACTTTTTAACTGCAATTCTCAACTTGGCACTGCGTGCCCTGTTATTCTCTGCGATCTCTTGCGCTGAGGCAGTAATTGCCCCCCTGCTCACCGCATCAAACGGCTTCTGATCGTTACCAAAAAAATCTTTCTCCACCTCGCCGCTGAACTTGCCTTTGGCGATGAAATTTTTAACCAGCCTGTCCTCCAGCGAGTGGTAAGACATTACCACTAACCGGCCACCCGGCTCAAGCACCTCGGCGGTTTGCACTAAAAACTCTTTTAACGCTTCCAGCTCCTGGTTAACCTCAATCCGCAGCGCCTGGAAAACCTGCGCCAGGTATTTATTTTCTTTACCACGCGGAATACGATCTGAGATCACATTTTTCAGATCAGCTACGGTATTTACCGGCGTATTTAACCGCGCGGTTACTATGGTATGCGCCAGCGATTTGGCGTTTTGGATCTCGCCATATACACCGAATATGCGGTGCAGATCGGCCTCGGCGTATGTATTTACCACCACTTTGGCAGTCAGCTCAGAGGCTTGATTCATGCGCATATCCAGTTCTGCATCAAAACGAATCGAGAAACCACGCTCAGCCTCATCAAATTGATGCGATGACACCCCCAGATCGGCCAGAACGCCACTTACCGGAATAGCTCCGTGCAGGCGGCAAAAGTTTTTCAGGTACCTGAAATTCTGATCAATAAACTCAAAGCGATCATCGCTGATGAGATTACGTTGCGCATCGGCATCCTGATCAAAAGCCAGTAAGCGGCCATTATCGCCAAGGTGCTTTAATATTTCTCTCGAGTGCCCGCCACCACCAAAGGTCACGTCCACGTAAGTACCATCTTTGCGGATATTCAGACCGTCCATGCATTCCTGCAGCATTACCGGATTATGATAATCAGTCATCGCCCCTCCTTCCGGCTCCGCCCATTACCTCTTCGGCAAGGTTGGCAAAGTTTTCAGGCTCGTCATCAAGCTGCGCATCATACGCCTCTTTGCTCCAAACCTCTATTTTGTTAAACTGGCAAGCCAAAACCACATCAGCCTCAATACCCGCATACTCTAAAAGCGACTTCGGCAAATTTACCCTGCCCGCACTATCCAGCAACAATTCTGACGCACCACGAGTGAAATAGCGAATAAATTCGCGGGTCTTTTTCTCGTAGGCGTTAAGCTTACTTAGTTCGGCTACAATGTTATCCCATTCCTTGCGGGTGTAGATCACCAGATTTTTTTCAAAGCCACGATTGATGACAAGACCTTCACTTACAGCTTCGGGAAGCTGTTTTTTGAGGCCTACGGGGATCATCATGCGCCCTTTAGCATCCAGTTTACAATCAAATTCGCCTAAAAAATTCGACATTCTATACTTTGGCAATTATGGTAGTGTAAAAGTAAATCACTTTTACCACTTTATTACACTTTTTACCACCAAAAAGTTTTCAACATTTAAAAAATGGTTTTCTTTCCCACTTTTGTTATATTTTCAAAAAGCACGAAACATAAATGGCTGAATATCAGATTTAAGGAAAATTGGGATTTAAAAAAGATGAACCCTATTGGGTAGGAAGCGAATAATGCTTAGATTAGCCTAAACCTAAAGCCCTATGAAGAACCTGAAAACAGCATTGCTACTATTCCTATTACTATTGTCTTACCACAAATTAATAGCGCAAGCAATTGTTAATAAAGGCGATATGATCATACATATTATCAATTATGACGCATGGGGCAATCATAAATTTTTCGTAAACGTTTACAAATATCGAAATAGCGTCAAAATAGTTTATGCCTATCGAGATAGTATCAAATACTCAGAGATACGTAAAGATCCCGCTTACCGACCATTAGCAAGCGTAGCTTTTAGATATAAGTCTACCGACTCAAGAGGCCAGGTAGCCAACGATAACCTGACTAACTATTTTGATCAGCATTCAGATTACACCAAAGACTCAGTAATCGTCGACATAAAACGGGATACGTTATATAAAAACCTGTTAACGCGCATTGCCCAAACCAGCGAAGCGGAACTTAAAAGAAAGCATGACGATATCGACGTTTTAGATGGAGATTTTCCTTCGTTTATAATTATTGCTAAAAATGAAACTAAAAAAGCATGGGCACATTCACCGAAGCCGCAATCCTATCCTGTGCTTTATAGCCTGCTCCACAACACCATGGAAACAGGAAAAGAGCTTAAAGCAGTCAATAAAATAAGGAAATATTACAGGTATTAACTTATGCCACAGCAAGCGCTTGTGGCATTTAGAAGCGAAAGGTAACTACCAACCTAAAGAGCTGCTTGTTTACTTAGCATACTGCCACAAGCGGGGCGTTTGTGGTAGCAAAGGCCAATGATATCAAATAACTCCATACAAAGCCCCACCTTCTTTACCCATCGCATCTATACGTTTTTCCACCTCCGGGTCTTTTTCCAGTACCGGTGCATGGTGTGGCTTAATACGCGCATCAATAATCAGCGGACCGTAACAGCCCCAATGTTTGTGTTCGGTAAACTCGTTGATACCGTAAATATCGTGCGATGGGTTGCTTCGGGTAAAGGTTACCCAGACAAAGTTGTTCAGATTTTCGGCAACAAAGGCGGCATCATCGCATAACACAAACAGCGGTAAGCCAGTCAAATCAGTTTCGGCAAAATGCTCCTGCAAAAACTCGATGATCATCGGCATATCGCTGGTGCGGATATTTTTGGGCACCTCGATAGCCAGCACGCCAGGCATTACCATCTGGTAATTTAGTAAGGGTTTAGGCAGGCTGAAACCTTGAGGAATATCGATCCACAATTCGCGCTTAATGTCGCCGGCTATAGTTATGGCTATTTTGCTGCCCGAGTTTAGTCCGCTGCCGCTATAGTCGAGTGTGTCAATGGTGGTACGGGTATAAAAGTGCAGGTCGCGGGTTGGGTCGATGCGCTGCAATATATGTGTCAGGAACTGGCGGATATTATTAACGTCCAGCGCCGGGTCGTCCTCTTTAGCCGCAATCAACAGATATTTGGCCAGGCTTAATTGGTTTTTACCCAGGATGTGATTGGCGATGGTCAATATCTCCTGCGGTTTGCGCTCCTTTAAATAAGGTGTATAGCGTTCACTGCCAATGGCAAACAGTAAAGGGTGAACCCCCGCAGCGTCAACTGCATTTACCGCTTGCAGTCCCGGAATTTCTTCCGGCAGTGCCGAACCGGCTATCTCGTGAATGAGCGCGCCAAAGCTGGTATCCTCTTGCGGAGGCCGCCCCACAACCGTGAACGACCAGATAGCGTCCTTACGATGATAAACATTGTGAACCTTTAACAGCGGAAAATCATGCGTTAAACTATAATAACCCAGGTGATCGCCAAAAGGGCCTTCGGGTTTGTTGTCATGAGGCTCGACAGTACCTGTGATGATAAAATCAGCATCCGCAGAAATACAAAAACCCTCATCGTCATAAAAATAACGGAAACGGCGATTACCCAGTGCGCCGGCGAAAGTCATCTCTGACAAACCCTCAGGCAGGGGCATTACCGCAGCTACCGGGTGCGCCGGCGGGCCACCTACAAAAATACTCACCTTTAGCGGCTGCCCTTTAGCGTTGGCTTTGGTTTGATGCACTCCAATGCCGCGATGTAATTGGTAATGCAGGCCAATCTCTTTATTCAATATATAATCATTACCCGCCAGTTGTATGCGATACATACCCAGGTTGGCATTCATGATGCCGGGTTTGTCGCTATCCTCAGTATAAACCTGCGGCATGGTCACAAACGGGCCGCCATCTTTCGGCCAGTTAACTATCTGGGGCAGATCGCTGATGTCGCATTTTTCAAAATGCTTACGTCCAACTTTCATCGGAAAAGCCGAAAGCGCTGTAAGCGCCACATTGGCATATTTAAATGGATGTTTGAGCGCCTGCATGGGGTCGTTCTTTACATCAACCAAAGTCTTTACTTTTTCGAGTGAGTCGCGAAAGATGAATTTAGAACGTTCCAACGTACCAAACAGGTTTGACACCGCCGGAAACTTACTACCTTTTACCTTTTCGAAAAGAACGGCCGGACCGCCGGCCTCAAAAACGCGCAGGTGTATGGCTGCCATTTCCAGGTGCGGGTCAACTTCTTCTTTTATACGTATTAAATGACCATGCTTTTCAAGGTCGGTAATGCAGGCTTTTAAACTCGGGTAACCCATGGGCGATTTTTGCACAAAGGTGCTAAAATTTCATCAGGATGGTACACAAAACTATTAGGGCAAGAAAATCAGATTTAGCAGAAGGCACCTACCAAGATCTAGCAGGGGGGCTTCACCTAATGCCCACCAACCCTATAGATAAACATTAAAGTAAGCGCTTCAAAAAAGTTATCCTTATTTTAGCAGCCAAACGTTCGGGGACTTACATGTCGGTTATTGAGCTTACTATAATTATAACGATCGGGGCATATTTTGCGGGGCTGTTAGGCGCGCTTACCGGTTTGGGCGGCGGGTTTATTATTATTCCACTGTTTACCCTTATTCTTCATATTGATATCCATTATGCCATCGGCGCATCGCTCATCTCGGTCATTGCAACTTCATCTGGTGCTGCTGCCGCTTATGTCAAAGAGGGCATTACCAATATGCGGCTGGGCATGTTCCTGGAGATAGCCACCACTGCCGGGGCCATGCTGGGCGCTATACTAGCCATTTATACGCCCACACATTATATTGCTATTTTGTTTGGAGCGATATTGATCATTTCGGCCGTTATGTCGGTACGTAAAAAGAAGCAGCATATCATCCAACGCAAAAGTTACCTGGCCGAAAAGCTGAAACTCAACGGCAGCTATCCCGGAACCGGGGGTACGGTGGAGTACAATGTCACCAATGTGGCCGGTGGTTTTTGTACGATGTTATTTGCAGGCGTGATATCGGGCCTGCTGGGCATTGGTTCAGGCGCGTTAAAAGTGGTAGCTATGGATGGCATTATGCGCATCCCTTTCAAAGTATCAACCACTACCAGTAATTTTATGATCGGGGTTACAGCAGCGGCAAGCGCAGTGGTTTACCTGCAGCGCGGCTATATCGAGCCGGGCCTTTCCATGCCGGTTGTTCTGGGCGTACTTTTTGGCGCTTTAACCGGGTCAAAAATTCTGGTGAACAGCCAGTCGTCCAAATGGATCAGAATGATGTTTGCTGCCGTGATCACATTTATCGCCATACAAATGATTTACAATGGCCTAACCCACAAAATTTAATGAGCAGGTTAAAAGATACCGACATACAAACTATTATAGGCCGGGTGCTGCGCGGCGGAGTTTTTCTGTCTATTAGCATTTGCTTATGCGGGGCTGTAATATATCTGCTTAACCACGGGCATGATATTGCCAACTATCATAATTTTAAAGGTGTGCCGGCATCTGTACAATTGGGCGAAATTGTAAAAAGCATAGCCTTATTAAGAGGGCGGGCCATTATGCAGGCCGGTATTATTTTATTGATAGCCACTCCGGTTTTCAGAGTGTTATTCTCGGCTATTGGCTTTACGTTAGAGAAAGATTATCTGTATACCGGCATCACTATACTGGTACTGGCTATTATTTTCATCAGTATGTTAAGCGGCCATGCGGGTTAATTGCCGGCAACTTCTGACGGATTGCTGATAGCCCTTTTCTGCTCATCTTCATTTGCGGGCTTGTGCTTAGCAATGCTTTTTAACGATACATTCCCAAAGCGATAAGTAAAGCTTAGCCTGAACACGCGTGTTTCTACCTTGTCATAAACTGACATGTTCAAGTCGGCATAGTTTATCATGCTGCGATCGCGGCGGGTATTAAATATGTCAGACACACCGAATGATATACGCCCCTGTTTATTTAAGATCTGCTTGGCTATAAAAGCATTCACGTTATAATCGGCCTTAAACTGGTATATACCATAAAACGTCGGCGATGCGTAATTACAGCTTAAAAGTGCAGAAAAATTATCAGGCAGCGTAAAAGTTTGCGTAGTGCTAAAGTCGATAGCCTGGGTACCTTTATTTAAATTGCCAAACTGGGGATAGGCTTTAATGCGTTGATAGGAAGCATCCAGATTAAAGTCAGCCTCCCACCAATTGGTAAATATAACAGGTACGTTTATCTTGACACCATAAATAGAATACTTTCCAAAATTAGTTACAATAGAGCGGCTAATTTTAGTAGTATCAAATTGTATATAGTTCGGAAAGTCGTAAAAATTGCTGGTGACATTGGCATATAACGTTGTTATGTACTTTTTATTCAGCGTGTGCGAAAACTGTACCCTGTTGGTATACTGCGGCATCAACCGGGGGTTACCCACGCTGAAATCATACAGATCGGCCACATAAATAAACGGATTTACACTTTCATTTCTTGGTCGATCAATACCCCGATTAAAACTCAAATCAAAGGTATTCTTTTCATTAACCTTATAATTCAAATGCAATTGCGGGAACCAATCCAGATAGTCTCTTTTTATTCTGTTATCAGATGTACTTGGCATACCATTACCGCGGGTATGGGTTTGCTCGGCGCGTAAACCGGCTGTTATGTTTACCTTACTGATTTTACCTATATAATTCAGATAAGCCGCATTGATATTTTCTTTATACGAGAAATCGCTGCTATACTTAGACGAACTGGTATAAACACCATCTACCAGCGGACCAAAGTCTAAATTATTAGTACTTTGCACCGAACTGTACTTTAAGCCCATCTCCAAACGGGCCCACTTAGATAACGGATTAACATAATCAACTTTACCCACCCAAATGTGTATATCAGACGGCGACATATTTTGAAGCTTTAACACCGGCCGGTAAGCTATATTGGCTGCGTTATAAAAATAATTATCAAAATATTCAGCCGAGTGTCGGTCAATGTCATTAAATACAAAATCGGCGGTAAGCGTTTTACCGGTGGTGTCAAGCTTGCCTGTATAATTAACACCATAGCTGGTATTTGACAGCCCCCTGTTTAAATTAGAATTGGTATAGATGGTTGAGTCAAGTTTGCCAAAATTGCTTATTATCAATACATCATTTTTTTTGTAGTTATAATTATTGATGGTTCCGCTTAGCAATATACCTATGGTGTGGTTGCTGGTAAGCGCATAGTCGGCGCCCAGATTATAGCTTTGTTTGTAGCCTTGATTAGTAGTGTAGTAATTAACGTCGTAATTACTGGTTGCTTCAATGGTTCGGTTGGTATTAAACAGGTGATCTTTCTTGGTGTAATCGTAATTATAGTTACCAAAAACATTAATCTTTTTCTGCCGACTGTTAAATATCAGTCCGCCGCCGCCTTTGCCAAATTTGCCATAACCGGCTGTCCCTGTTAATGTAAAATTAGCTCCGGCGCTTGTTGACTTCCTGGAGATGATATTGATAACCCCCGCGCCCGCTGCATCATATTTGGCCGATGGGCTGCTTATCAACTCAATTTGTTTAACCGCATTTGCAGGCAAGCTTTGCAGATATTCAACCAGATCGGTCCCGCTTAGCCGCACCGTTTTACCATCAACCACCACCATGGCATTGGTATGGCCAATTAAACTTAAGCCGCCTTTTTCGTCGGCGTGCACGCCGGGTGCAGTTCTTAAAATCTCGAAAACCGAGTTACCGTCGGCATTGATACTGTTTTGTACGTTCAGCGTAACTTTATCCGGCTTAGCCTCTACGTATGTGCGCTGCGCAGTTACCGATACCTCTTTCAATACCGGGAGGTGTTGAATTAAAGTGATCTCGTTAGCCAAAACGTCGTCGCCTGGCTTTAAATCATAGGGGCCGGTTAATGATTGATCGTATCCTATTTTGGTAACCAACAATAAATACTTGCCGGGTTTTACAGTAAAATTAAACTGCCCCTGATTGTTACATATAGTTGATTTAATAATGGCCGAATCGGCAGCAAGTAAGATCACGTTGGCAGCCTCGGCCACTACATGCCTTTCTACATAAACCTTGCCGTGAATACCTGATATATTTTGTGCGTACATTGTATTATACACACCCAATAAGAACGCTATAAACAAGCACCCTTTTAAATACCTCATTCAAATATTATCTGTAGAAATTATCAGTTAAATAAACAAACCATAAATATGCTTATAAATAGCCTGATTTAACTGCCTTTTTTACGGTAATTTTTAATAAAAGTTATCGACCCGGTTTTATAGGTTATAAGTTCAATTTATATTAGGCCAATTTTTATTAATTTTCGCCGTTATATTTCTACCGCTTATAATGCAATACATGAAAAACGTTTATTTTTTACTACTGGCGATTTTTGTGACCGGGCAATCTGTTCATGCTCAAACCGGTACAGGTGTTACCGAGGCGCCATATTCTTATAAAGGATTATCGTCATCAATATCCGGAACTTTAACCACTCCCGAAAATGTGAGCGGAAAAACACCCGTTGTGTTGATAATATCAGGCACCGGCCCTATAGATCGTAATGGTAACAGCGAAAAATTAAACATAGGTGCCGACACTTATAAATTACTGGCTCAGGATCTGGGCAAGGCAGGCATCGCCTCCCTGCGATACGACAAACGCATGATTGGCCAAAGTGCAAACAGCCAAAAAGAAGACAATCTGCGTTTTGACGATTACGTTGACGATGCCCTGGGCCTGATCAATAATCTGAAAGACGACAAGCGTTTTTCAAAAATAATTGTGCTGGGCCACGCCGAAGGCTCATTGGTTGGTATACTGGCTGCTGCCGAGACCGAGGACGTTACTAAAGGTTTTATTTCTGTAGAAGGCTTGGGCCGCCGTGCGGATAATCTGTTAAAAGAACAATTGAAATCCCAGTCTGATTTTGTGTCGGAGGGGGTTAACCGTATTCTTGACTCGCTTAAGGTAGGTAGCGTACAAAAAAAAGTCGATATTTCTTTGTACCCGTATGTTCGCCCCAGTATTCAAAATTACTTAATGACCTGGTTTAGGTTTCAACCTGACGACGAACTTAAAAAATTAAAGATGCCGGTATTGATATTGCAAGGCACTAATGATTTACAGGTGCCCATTATTGAAGGCGACAAGTTGAAACATGCACGGTCAAGCAACACTTATATGGTAATGCGCGGCATGAACTATGTATTAAGAGATGCCCCGCCCGAAAAAGATAAAAACATTGCAACCTATAACCAGCCGCAGCTACCACTAAAGCCCGAACTGGTAACTGCTGTTGTCGATTTTATCAAAGGACTGAAATAATTTATTTATAGTTCCCTTGTAATCTGCGAATAACAATGATCTCGCTGATATGATAAGCTGTGTGATCGGCAATTTGTAAGGCCTCGCGCAAAATAGTTTGCCCGTTACCATGAGGTAGTTTCTGATAAATATCCTCTTTTTCAAACAGCTCGATAAACTGCTCCAGGTCATCATCAATTTGCTGCAGCGAGTTTTCCCAGGCTTTATCGTCGGCCGGGCCGGCTTCTTCAGGCCAGTAATCGTCAGGCCATTTAGGTGATTTGTGATTGGCATCCAAACAAAACTGCAGCATATCCCATTGGGCAATACGTATGTGTTCAACCAGTTGCCAAATACTATAAGGCAGTTTGGCAGGCTTGTCTCCGCGGGCATTGGCAGGTAAACCATTCAGCGCATCTTTTAAACCTATATGGGCGCTGCCGCCGCGCAGTAGCTTTACAATCTCGTCTACAATAATTTTATGTTCGGTGCCCATAACGTTATGCTTTGTTTTATTGTTAATTAATAGCTTTTTTGGCTTAAATGTTCTAAGTTTATCCAACAAATATTTTCCTTTGATGAACCGTTACTTATTGTTTTTAATAGCTATTGCTTTTTTTGCCTTTGGATGTCAGAAAGATATGCAGGCTCCGGGTAGCCTCAACTCAAAAGGCAATGATGCTTTTGCCGCTTACGAAAATCATTTCCTTGAAGAATTATGGAAGCTTAACCCCGGCCGCGCCACCGGCGAAGGCTATCATAAATACGACAGCTTATTGGTGGTGCCCGACGATAAAAGCCGCGGCAAAATGCTTGATTTTATCAAGGTTCAGAAAGACTCACTGTCACGCTATGAAACCAATGACCTCACTGAGGCCAACCGCATGGATTACCAGCTGATACAAAACGAGTTAGAATATGAGGCCTGGAAAATATCAGTACTGAAAGATTACCAGTGGAACCCGGCGCACTATAGCCCTTTTGGAGCCTTTGCTACCATTTTGAATGAGCATTATGCGCCGCTTGCCAAGCGCCTGCGTAATTTTTACCAGCGTATGGCCAACCTGCCAGCCTACTATAAAGAGGCACAAAACCAAATTAAAAATCCGGCACCTGAGCTTACTGCCCTGGCTATTGAGCAGCAAAACGGCGGCGTTGATATCATTGAAAAAGATTTTTCCGACTCGTTAAAAAAAACCAACATTCCGGCGGCCGAACAAAAGCTAATGACCGACCGCGCCAAGCTGGCTGCCCAAAGTGTACGTGATTTTGTTATCTTTTTACAAAACATAAAAAGCGACAAGCCGCGCAGCTTCAGGTTGGGTAAAGGTTTGTATGAAGATAAATTTAAGTACGAAATGCAATCGGCCTATAGTGCTCAGCAACTTTACAATATGGCTGTCGAGCGTAAAAAGCAGGTACATAAAGACATGGCCAAATTAAGCCGCGAGCTATGGCCCAAATACTTTGGCAAAAAAGCCATGCCTGCCGACTCGTTAGACATGATAGCCGTTATGCTGGACACGCTATCGGCAAAACATACTACCCCCGAAGAGCTGCAAGCGACAATTGAAAAGCAATTACCGGCGCTGTCAGCCTTTGTTAAAACCAAAGACCTGCTGACGCTTGACCCGGCCAAGCCGCTCGAGGTGCGCAAGCAGCCGGCTTATTTTGGCAACGCTGCGGTAGCTTCTATGAGCTCGCCGGGACCGTATGACAAGGACGCCAAATCGTATTATAACATCATCAGCCTAAAAGGCTTAGCACCAGAAAAAGCGGAGAGCTACCTGCGCGAATACAACAACTACACGCTGCAAATTTTAAGCATACATGAAGCTATCCCGGGCCACTATGTGCAGTTGATCTATGCTAACAAAGCACCAAGCCGCATTAAAGCATTGTTTGGCAGTGGCGCCATGGTTGAGGGCTGGGCTGTTTACGGCGAAGAAATGATGCTTGATGCCGGATATGACAGTTCGCCTGAGTTTAAGTTGATGTGGTACAAATGGCACCTGCGCTCAGTTTGCAACTCTATCCTGGATTTTGATGTGCACGCCAACAACATGGAAAAAGACCCGGCCATTAAGTTTTTAACGCACGAAGCCTTCCAGCAAAAAGCCGAGGCCGAAGGGAAATGGAAACGCGTGAGCGTGACCAGCGTGCAGCTTGATAGCTATTTTGACGGCTACAAAGAGATCATGGACCTGCGCGACGCTTACAAAACTAAAATGGGCGACAAGTACAAACTGAAAGAATTTAACGAAACATTCCTGAGCTATGGCAATGCGCCCGTTAAGCTTATTAAGAATGCTATGTTGGGAGCTAAATAACCTCCCGTTTGTCATTGTGAGCGAAGCGAAGCAATCTCAAGGATGCAGTGTCCGCGATTGCCACGCTTCGCTCGCAATAACAAAACTTGAATAATATATCTATCCCATGAAAAACAACTGGCCGCAACTTAACTACAACCAACTCAAAGACACCGTCGCCACCGTGCAATTGTGGACGCAGATTGTTGGCAAAATACGCTTGAAAACTATGCCGTGGTTAAACCACTCGTGGCATGTAACGCTGTATGTTTCGCCGCACGGGTTGACCACCCGCAACATACCTTATGGCGACAGAAGTTTTCAGATAGATTTTGATTTTATCAACCACCAGCTGCATATTGTTTGCAGCAGCGGCGGCAGCCAGTCGTTAGATCTATACCCGCGCTCGGTAGCCAGTTTTTACAAGGAGCTGTTTGAGAAAATGGCTTTGCTGGACATCCAGGTAAAGATCTACGCCAAACCCAACGAAGTAGACCCCGCTATTCCATTTACCGAGGATGAGACGCATAAAAGCTACGACAAGCAGCAAATGGAACTGTTTCACAAAGCTTTGCTGAATATTGACAGCGTGTTTACCAAGTTTAGGGCAGGCTTTAGCGGCAAATGCAGTCCGGTACATTTTTTTTGGGGTGCGTTTGATCTGGCCGTTACCCGTTTTTCGGGTAAGCGTGCGCCATTGCATCCCGGTGGCGCACCCAATATGCCTGATAATGTGATGCAGGAAGCTTACTCGCACGAGGTAAGCAGCTGCGGATTCTGGCCAGGCAGCGAGCAATTTCCGCACCCGGCATTTTATGCCTACTGCTATCCTACTCCGGCCGAATTTGGTCAGCAGCCCGTTAAGCCTGTTGAAGCTTTTTACAGTACCGAAATGGGTGAGTTCTTTTTAAAATACGACGATGTGCGTCAGTCTGATAACCCCGAAAAAAAACTGACAGATTTTCTGGAAAGCACCTATCTGGCGGCAGCCAGCACCGGGCATTGGGATCGCGAAGCTTTAGAATACGATTTTTCGTGGTTGAAGAAATAGGCATTTAATTAAACGCTTTCCTGCTGTAACTTATTGAGGTTGATATCTATCTAAATCCAAACTTTATCATCCATGCAAACAGATGCGGTTATTGAATATTTACCGACGGATAATGAGCTATCGGCCAGCAAAAACTGGAAAGCGATTATCGTTTTAAACGTTGTGGCCATTGCGCTGTGGGCATTTTTCAATCATGGCATAAAAGATCAGGGCGTTAACGGCTGGATTTTCCTGGCGGGGATGTTATTGCTTTGCAATGTTGGCATCATCTTATTTTCAAAGCAAGCCATTAAGTTAACGCTCAATAAAACCACCGGTGCATTACAATATGATTATGTCGATTTTTTTCTGCGCGAAAAAAGCACCACAGTATATCTGAAAACTGCCTGTTTTGAGTATAAAGCTTACGTAACCAAAGGCAGTGCCCCCATGCGCATATTGACTTACAACAACTATTTCAAAAACCAGATAGAACTGAAAGCCATGCAGAAAAATGGATTTACCCGCGAGCAACTGGATGAAATTGCGGATAATGTCAGAGAAATTATGGAGAAGTTAAAGGTTTCGGCTGTTTCATTTGTTGCCTATCGCTGTCGCAAGCGTCCCGCAGACAGATGGCCCTCAAGTACACTTAGTATACGGCCACAAGCGAGACGTTTACGGTAGGCATATATTTGCCGTTGTCGCGACAACACCTTCACATCAAGACCCTAGTCATTGCAACATCAATTTGCATATCCGCACATCTGCATATCCGCACATTATCATTACCTTTACACAAATAACTGATACATTATGCTAAAAGGATTTTTTAACGTCCCTGCACCGCAAAACGAGCCGGTATTGAACTACGGCCCCAACAGTGTAGAACGTGCTGCGCTTAAAGCGGCTTTGCAGGAGGCCCGTGCTTATAAAACTGAAATACCGATGTACATTGGCGACAAGCAGGTACTTACCGGTAAACGCTTCGAGATACGCCCTCCGCACGACCATAAACATGTACTGGCCAACTTTTATGAGGGCGACAAAAATACCGTTGTGCAGGCTATTGATGCTGCCCTTGCTGCCAAACGCGATTGGGAAACCATGCCATGGGAGCAACGTGCCGCCATCTTCCTGAAAGCTGCCGACTTGTTTGCAGGCCCATATCGCGCAAAGATCAATGCAGCTACCATGTTAGGGCAGTCAAAAAACGCTTACCAGGCCGAAATTGATTCTGCCTGCGAGCTGGTTGACTTTTTGCGTTTCAACGTACATTATATGACGGAGATTTACGCGCAGCAGCCGCCCGTACCAACGCCCAAAGGCATCTGGAACCGTGTTGAGCAACGCCCTTTGGAAGGTTTTGTGTTTGCTTTGACTCCGTTTAACTTTACAGCTATTGCGGGTAACCTGCCTGCATCGGCCGCGATGATGGGTAATGTAGTGGTTTGGAAACCGGCTTATCCGCAGATATACGCCGCTAACGTGTTGATGCAGGTATTTTTAGAAGCAGGTTTGCCACCGGGCGTAATTAACCTGATTTATGTTGACGGCCCTGTTGCCGGCGACGTGATATTTAGCCACCCCGACTTTGCGGGCATCCACTTTACAGGATCTACCGCGGTATTTCAGAACATCTGGCAAACCATTGGCACCAATATCCATAAATACAAAACCTACCCGCGTATAGTAGGCGAAACCGGCGGTAAAGACTTTGTGCTGGCCCATCCTAGTGCTGATATCGACGTGCTGACCACTGCCCTGGTGCGTGGTGCGTTTGAGTACCAGGGACAAAAATGCTCGGCTGCTTCAAGAGCCTACATCCCGGCTTCATTGTGGCCTAAGCTGAAAGAAAACCTGGTGCGCGACTTAGCTACCGTTAAAGTTGGGCCGACTGAAGATTTTGAAAACTTTGTAAACGCGGTAATTACCGAGCAGTCATTTGATAAACTGGCCAAATATATTGACGAGGCTAAAGCCAACCCTGATGTCGAGCTGATTGCCGGCGGTAACTATGACAAGAGCGTGGGCTGGTTTATTGAGCCAACCATCATCAAAGTAACCGACCCATATTACGTAACCATGTGCACCGAGCTGTTTGGCCCGGTATTAACGCTTTATGTTTATGAGGATGCAGAGTTTGACGAGATGCTGAAAGTAGTCGACAAAACCTCGCCTTACGCGCTAACAGGTAGTATTATTTCGCAAGACCGTTATGCTATCGCGAAAGCTACACATGAATTACGCAATGCTGCAGGTAACTTTTATATTAACGACAAACCTACCGGGGCGGTAGTTGGCCAGCAGCCATTTGGCGGCGCCCGCGGTTCAGGCACTAACGACAAAGCCGGCTCAATGATCAACCTGCTGCGCTGGGTGTCGCCACGCACCATCAAAGAAACCTTTGATCCGCCGAAGGATTATAGATATCCTTTTCTGCAACGCGACTAAAGAAGAGCCAAGAATTAAGAGCCAAGAATTAAGACTTCTTGGTTACGCAATAAAATAGCCGGAATCAACAGATCTCCGGCTATTTTATTATGGTTTTTTTGAGATTTCAAGTCGGACTCAAATCTTGATTCTCGACTCTTGGCTCTGATGCCTAAATAGATATCCTTTTCTGCAACGAGATTGATTGATAGAAATAAGAACCAAGAGACAAGAGTCAAGATACAAGATTTTGAATGCAAAATATCTATAAAAAGACAGCCAAAAATCAATCGATTTCTGGCTGTCTTTTTTGATACAGAGACAATCTTGATTCTTGTCTCTTGACTCTTGATTCTAAACTCTTGATTCTTGGCTCTAACGCCTAAATATTGAATCTAAACACGTCATCCATATCGCTGTTGTCGGTTGCGCTTACTTTTAAATCGGTAATTGCACCGGTTTTTAAACTGTAAACCCAACCGTGTACAGACAGGTCCTGCCCGGCGGCCCAGGCATTTTGAACGATGGTTGTTTTGCGCAGGTTATAAACATTTTCAATCACGTTTAACTCCACCAGGCGGTCGGCGCGTTGTTGCTGGTCTTCAATTGCGTCCAGTTCGGTGACGTGCAAGCGGTAAACATCTTTAATGTGGCGCAGCCAGTTGTCAATTAGGCCAACACCTTTATTTCCCATAGCAGCTATTACACCACCGCAACCATAATGGCCGGTTACTATAACGTGTTTTACTTTAAGTACATTCACCGCGTAGTCCAACACCGACAGCATATTCATATCGGTATGTATAACCATGTTGGCAATATTGCGGTGAACAAATACTTCGCCGGGCTGGGTACCGGTGATCTGGTTGGCCGGCACGCGGCTATCGGCGCAGCCAATCCAAAGTATCGGTGGGTTTTGGCCGTTGGCCAGTTTGTCAAAAAACTCCGGATCGAGCGCAAGGCTCTCTTCAATAAATCTTTTATTACCTTCTAAAAGCGATTCGTAGGTAATGTGTTTGGTATCGTGCAATGATTTTGTAGGCATAATTATTTTAATTTTTGTGTAGATAGTTGATCAATTTTTGTTTTACCGAACAAGCGTGACAGTTTGTGCAGCGCCAGTTCAGACAGGTCATAGTAAAGTATGGTAAGTAATACCACCGGTATGGCATACAGTATTGCAAACTCATACAAATTAAAGAAGTATCCGCCAATTATCCCACCTAAAATATAAAAACCCAACACGGTTAGGCGTATATATATTTTATTGCGGATAATGTCTGTTCTGGCAGTTCTGGGATGCAGCCACTCTGCCGCCTCACCGCCCAGATCAGTAAATAAACCGGTAAGGTGCGATGATTTAATAAGACCCCCCGATATAGTTGATACCAGGCTGTTCTGTAACCCCATTGAAAATAGCAGTGCAGCTATAACTACCTCACGCTCGCCCTGGGTTTCCTGATAAAAATGGTTGCCATATATCGCTACAAACAGCAGTACCACAATTTCAATAATCACCGGGATGGAATGCGCGCGATAATAGCTCTTATCCTCGTACGACTTAACGATGAAATTAGCCAGAAAAGCTCCGGCAAAAAACATCAGCAGCCAAATCAGGAATATCAGCATATCATCGAAGTTCTGCTCCACAATATGCTTGGATAAATTAGCAACATGGCCGGTAACGTTCGAGGTGAATACCAGAAAAGCCAGCAGCCCCGTAACATTGGTCATGCCTGACACCATGGCGGTTGATGAAGCCAGCATCAGGTTTTCTTTTAAAGTACGGTCGGTTTTTGATCGTTTTAACATAAATGCGTTTGTTGTTGTATACTAAATTAATAAAACCTCGTCCTGTTCGCTTTTCATTCAAAGAACAAACGCAAACAGGATAGCCCGCATAAGGACAATGTTAAAATTCAATAAATTTTAATGAGATAGCGTTAACACCCGTGCAACAGGCACGGCGTAATTTAGTTTACGCGTTTGGAGGCGGCGTGGGCACCACCGGGTGAAAGAGCTGCACAAGTAAAGCGTGCTCGCGATTATGCAGATAGTTAGTTTCTATCAAAAATGGGTCGAAATAAAAAACGCCAAGCAGGTACGCATCAAAAGTAGTTTTTCCTTTAACAGATTCTTTTTCGGTACTTTCCTTTTCTCCTTTATTTTCCTGCTCCAGCTGCATAATTACAGCTTTAACAGTACCGCTATCCAGAAAAGTAAATAACGGCGCAAGCGAAATACTCATCTTCACGGCAAAGACGAACATTAATAGCAGCGACATTATTTTTCTGTTACGGGCGTTCATGATGGCAAATATAATATACCTAACGTTTTTGGTTCAGCTTTGTTAACGCCTATTGTATCATTTAATTGTTAATTTTATCAAAATTAGATTTGAGAGGTGAAATTTCAGATATGAGATGGGTTGTAATAGCTCATGTTTTTAGTTTACCGCTCGATCTGCAGATGTTAATCACGTGGAGAACAAGATCAAAACCCTTAAACATAAACGCGAGCAGGCTTTGGCCGGCGGTGGCGAGGTCCGTATTGAAAGTCAGCATAAAAAAGGAAAGCTTACCGCACGTGAGCGGCTGCACTCTTTGATGGATGAAGGCTCATTCCAGGAGATTGGAATGCTGGTAACCCACCGGTCTGCCGACTTTGGCATGGATACCGAGAAATACCCTGGCGATGGTGTAGTAACCGGTTACGGTACCATTAACGGCCGGCTGGTTTATGTTTA
>Ga0153956_1000700_pt1 | contig 34919 bp, 32 predicted proteins | sample TSFL040MetaG_FD_104704 | JGI IMG/M metagenome (GOLD analysis project Ga0153956, IMG submission 104704) | Attine ant fungus gardens microbial communities from Florida, USA - TSFL040 MetaG | ecosystem: Host-associated > Fungi > Mycelium > Unclassified | place: USA: Florida, Wekiwa Springs... | reverse complement strand
TCCATTCGTCTAAAACCTAATAGTCTGGTATTTCTAGCCTCTTGTGACACAAGTAAGGTCTTCAACGGGGAAGGACTCGTTAGCATCCCTTGGGCAATGCTCGGATCCGGAAGCTCGACAGTCGTCTCGTCCCAGTGGGAGGCTGCAGACAATGCAACGAAGTCTCTGGCGGTAGAATTCTATTCCAATCTCAAGAGCGGACATTCCACCGCCGAGTCGCTTCAAAATACCGCAGTTTCACTCATCAACAACAAAGACAAAGGATTTCACGAACCATATTTCTGGGCCACGTTTAATCTTATGGGTGACTACCGATAGGTGCGAGTTGCGAATTTGATATCTCCGTGTTTATCTTCCGATCAAGTTTCTTGACTGCTTCCAACATTAGATCGGCGTCCGCTTCCGCATAAATATTTGTAATACTCATGTCGGAATGTGCAAAAAGATTCTGCACAATCAGCGGGTTCGTGTTTCGACGAATTAGTTCACTAGCGAAATAAGTTCTGAGATCGTGGAAGTGGTAGTTTTCTTCCCGTGTGCCTCCGATTTTATTGATTTTTGCCCGAATCAGTAGCGGATTCCATCTCCTACGAAAGTCAGTTATCGGAAAAGGTAACTGATTCTCGGAAATCATCGATCTTAGGATTGATGCCGCCGTTTCGTTAATTGGCACAGATCGCGGAGGGCGACCTTTCGATCCTATAACACATACGCGTTGATTTTGAAAATCTATGACTTCCGGCTCCAAGGCAAGCAACTGTCCTCGTCTCAACGGCATATTCACGGCAAGCTGCACAAGCCTAAAAAGCAATACATCCGATTCAAGCTCGTTCCATAACGCCTTTTTCTGTTCAGATGATAATAGTCTTTTCCTTGGCGGTGGCTCAGGAAGAGATTTCACATACTGCATCGGATTGCGGTCCAGTATCCCTTCTTCACATGCAAGACTGAAAATTTTAGAAGCGGTAGACATTATCCGATTTATCGATGAAGTCGATAACACACTTTTCTTTTTCCTCTTGTTCGATTTGTTCTGAAGTTTGGATCTACAATCACGGCAATCTTGAGGTGTAATTGAATCTAATGGCTTATCTCTCAGCTGAGAGATAAGCAGTTTGATATAGAGCCTCTTTGCTCCCTTGTTAACATTGTTCTGATCGACATATTTGCGGTACGTGGATTCTACAAAATCTCCAAATGTCGTAGTGACATCCGCGACGCCGAAACTCTTGTCGAAGTGAGCCTTTACCAATTGTCTCTCGGCCAACTCCGCCTCTTCTCTAGTACGTGCATTAGGGATTCCCTGATGAATTGTTGCGTGTCCCTTAATTCGCTTGTAAACCCACCAACGAGCTTTTGAGTAAGCTGGGTGTTTGGAGCCTATTTTCTTTCCCTTGTATCTCTTGTAAACGGCCATAATTATTCCTCACATCATTGCCAGCCAGGCATCTACCTCGGCTCGGTTAAAGGTTGGTCGGCCAACCCCGTGATAAGGAAGGCCGTTGTTCCTCATCCACCTATTGATCGTTGCGTGAGACTTTTTAAGGTATTTAGCAACTTCGTCCTTCGTCATGATCTCGGGCGGTGCGGCTGATCTGATCGCACGTTCGATCGCATCTGAAACTGACGTATCCAATAAACGAATGAGTTCCGCCTTTTCAATTGTTATGACTTCAACCATCGGATAAACCTCCTTTTGCGGAGTTTGTTTTCGCAAGCGATATGCCGCCCGGAAATATCCCTTTTACGGTCGATAAACTAAAAAAGCGGTCAAAAAATGCACCATTAGTGCAAAATTGCACCAGTTGGCGAACCTATGAACCACCGTTGATTTGTTTTGAAATGTAGTGAGAAATTATGAGGAAAAAAGCGAGCAGATTTTGAAACTGCCACCATCTTGCCACCATCGTAAAAAAACGGAGCTTTCAGAAATCGCTGAAAGCCCCGTGTTTATTGGTCGGGACGGCGAGATTTGAACTCACGACCTCTCGCACCCCAAGCGAACGCGCTACCAGACTGCGCTACGTCCCGAAAAGATGAATTTAAAGATTAGTTTTGCCGCTAATGAAAGTCAAATGCCGGGTTTAAAGGCCGGGCCTTGCACGCAGCATCTGTCTGATATCATTAAGCCCGCCGACAACTTTGATGAGGAGTGCCTTTTGCTCGGCAGAAATGCCCGGCGGAGCTGTCTGCAAAGTATTGTCGCTCAATGATCCGGAGTCGGCAACGATATCCGGCAATGAATCGAACAGCGAAGGAGCCATCGGATCAGCCGGCGGAATAGCTGCCGGTGCAGCGGGTACGGTTGCGGGAGGTTTCAGCTGTGTCTTAGGTTTATTGGCTTCGCGGGCGTCGGCCTGCAATTTTTTGCGAGCGCCGGCAATGGTAAACATCTCTTTGTACAAGAGTTGTTTGATATTTAGCGCGGTCTCAACATCTTTGCGGCGATAGCTTCGCTGGCCCGATTTGTTCTTCTGCGGTGAGAACATCGGAAATTCCGTTTCCCAATACCTAAGTACATGAGCCTGCACGCCGACGATCTCACAGACTTCGCCGATCTTAAAGAAGATCTTTTCAGGTATTACTACATCTTGCTGGGTCATGGGCGAACTCGGTGTGTTAAAGTTTTCTATAAGTGTGACAGCGGTTATTGTATGAGTTTATTATACTTGTGTCAATAAAAGTTAGATGAATAATGAGTTCGACTTCATAAATAACATTAAAGGTCGGTACGGACTTAAAGCAATTGGTGATGATTGCGCCGTGCTCCCTAAAGACGATCGGACGGATATGCTCATAACCGCCGACATGCTTGTGGAAAACATAGACTTTCGGCTCGAATGGGTTGTGCCTGAGTTTCTCGGCCACAAAGCACTCGCCGTTTCCCTTTCGGATATCGCCGCTATGGGCGGCACTCCAAAATGGGCTTTGCTGTCGATCGGCGTACCGGACAGCCTTTGGCGGTCAGACCTTGTCGATAGGTTTTACGAAGGCTGGCATTCACTTGCCGCAAGCTTTAATGTAGAACTCGTCGGCGGCGATATTTCACGTGTCGGATCGGATCTGGTCATAGACTCTGTCTGCGGCGGCGAAGTCGCAAAGGGCAAAGCTCTGCTCAGATCAGGTGCAAAGCCCGGAGATTCGATCTATCTTACCGGTCCGATCGGCGGAGCGGATGCCGGATTAAAACTTCTCGAAAGTGGTTCAAGATGTCAGCCAAAAGACATAAGCCTCGAATCTACTTTAACTCTCAAACAACTTAGGCCACACCCTCAGCTTATCATCGGTAAGTATTTGCAGCAAAATGATTTAGCGTCAGCTTCGATCGATCTAAGCGATGGCATTTCATCCGATCTTTTTCACATCTGCGAGTCTAGCGGTGTCGGTGCCGTGTTAAACGCAGACCGCATTCCCATTACAATTTTTCCACAGGCCAAAAACCCGCAAATCCAATTTTCCACAGCCTTAATTTTAGAGGCTCTCAACATGGGCGAAGACTACGAGCTTTTATTCACCTCGTCAAAAGATCTGACCGGCAATGTCCATCAGTTCTACAAGATCGGAACGATCACCGGCGAACCCGGCAAGATCGAGTTGCTATCAAATGGCGAGACAATTCCGATCCATCCTCAAGGATACTCACATTTCTGATGCGGAAGATCTTTTTCATTAAAAATTAAAAAAAGTATTGACAAGACATTTTGATGTGTGGTTATACTTCAAACTTGCCTGACGCGGTCAGGCGAAATTTTTGGGAGTGATTTTTATGATCCGAAGATACGAACATACATTTGCGGCAAGCATGGGCTTGGATTCGCGCCTGTTCACATGGCTCGATACCGGCTTAATTGCGGGCATAAATAATGTCTGTGTCGATCAGCTCGATCGTCAGCCCGAACCGAATAACATCGGCCTAATGAAACAAATAGTTTGATACTGCGGGAGCGGCGTTCCCGCTCCCGAAACATCAAAAGCAAAGCACGAGAGATCGTGTTTTGACGATATCAGGAGCGGTTACGCGAGGGTTCTGGGAACCCGACGAGTAGCCGCTCCTTTTACTTTTGATGTTTGAAAACTGAATAGCCGTAAATTTAACGGTGAGATGTTAGCGATGAGTGACTAACCGCAGGATCGCTGCGGCGCCTCATCACTCACAACTCACCACTATTAACTAAAATTGGGAGACGTAGCTCAATGGATCCAGAGCATCTCGCTACGAACGAGAAGGCTGCAGGTTCGAGTCCTGCCGTTTCCTCCAATTTCAATTCAGATCTCACGTATCGGCCGTCAAACATCTCTGCAGCACTAACTATCTTGCAGCAAGGATCGATCTCTTTTTCTTTCGATCAGCGTGTTGGTTGACAGCTAATATGCGGCCGTTACGTTCAAATTGCGGGATCGTGGCAGAAAGGTGTATGCACTTCACTGTCGATGAAGACGATAACGGTTCAAGTCCGTTCGGTCCCGCCATCTATTCTCCCGCTTCTCTCACACGCGAAACCGGCCGTTCTGCCGTGGAACGGCCGGACAGTGGAATTTTGACGATCTTACCAACCGCAAACGCTTGCCGGATGTCTGTGTAAGTTACACCGGCCTCCTCGGCTCCTGTCTTCTTCAGCAACAGATCAGATCGCTGATGAGGGCGTGTACCATTTAACGACATTCGGCGCGTTTGTCCCGCCATCATTTTTGGCGGTCACACATACATAATTCAAGGAGGCAATATGCCGTTTAACAAGCTGAATATCAGCGGTTCGAGGGCAGATGTTTATTCGTGGGTGACGCATGGACTCGACTATCAGGAAGAGAATATGCTTCGCGACGTTTCGCGTCTGCCTTGTATCTATAAGCACGTCGCTCTGATGCCCGACTCACACCTTGGAAAAGGTTCGATGGTCGGTTCTGTCATTGCGACAAAGGACGCCGTTATTCCCGCAACTGTCGGTGTTGACATCGGCTGTGGAATGATGGCGGTGAGGACCCCTTTCAAGAGCGGAATACTAGATCGAAAATTGGCAGAGTTTCGCCACGAGATCGAGCGTGCCATTCCGGTCGGTTTTAACTGGTATAAGGAGTCTGTTGACGAGGCTTCGAAATGGAAAGGCTGGAGCACATTCGACGATCTTCATGCCGGTGTGCAAAAGCTCAAGCGTAAGTCGATGGTCCAACTCGGCACTCTCGGCGGCGGCAATCACTTTATCGAGGTCTGTATCGATACTGAGGACAACGTCTGGCTGATGCTGCACTCAGGTTCGCGCAACATCGGTAAGGAACTTGCCGAGCGTCATATCGCGACCGCAAAGTCGCTGCACAGGCTCAACGAACTTCCTTCGCCCGACCTTGCATACTTCATCAAGGGCACCGACGAGTTCAATGCCTACTGGAGTGACCTCGCCTGGGCTCAAGAGTACGCGATGAAAAATCGCGAGATAATGATGTCGCGTCTGCTGAAGTCATTCAACCGAATGTTCAACAACCAGACCGAGTTTCGTCCTGAGATCGCGGTCAACTGTCACCACAACTACGTGGCGGTCGAGGAGCATTTTGGCGAAAAGGTTTACGTGACCCGCAAAGGTGCGATCAACGCCGAGGCGGGCCGTTACGGCATCATTCCCGGATCGATGGGAGCGAGATCATTCATCATCCGCGGCTTGGGAAATGCGGATTCGTTCAACTCGTGTTCGCATGGTGCCGGACGAAAGATGTCGCGTACCAAGGCTAAGGCGAAATACTCGATCGAGGATCTCAAAGAACAGACCGCAGGCGTCGAGTGCCGCAAGGATAAAGGCGTCGTCGACGAGATCCCGGCTGCCTACAAGGATATCAAGGAGGTAATGCGTGCTCAGTCCGATCTCGTCGAGATCGTCGCCGAGCTAAAGCAGGTCATCTGCGTCAAAGGCTAAAAGTGCCGCAGTTCGATGACATAACATTCGGTCAGTTCGTTATGTCACAGACTGCGGCCACAGCCTAAATGTCAGCTTGCGTATCGATTTGTAAAGATGTTGAAAAACTCTTGATTACACTTTTCGCATAGGCGTACAGTCGTGATTGAAGGAAACAAATTAATTGAATTTTCCTTCCATATTTTTAGAGATACCAAAGATATATTCTTTGGAAGGAGTTCGAAATGAAAAGCTACATATCCAATTTATTCATGGCATTTTCGTTCTTAACCATATTTGGACTCGCCGCCGCAACCGCAAGTGCACAGGTCGATGAGAGTGCGATCTTTCGCGTAGATCTTCCGTTTGCGTTCAACATTCGCGACAGGTCATTTCCCGCAGGCGAGTACATCATCAAGTCTGCCGACGAACAGGACGGCTCGGCCGCCGTTATGCAGATACAGTCGGTTAAGGCAAAAGGCCCGGCCGCATTTTTCGACACATTTTCGATCAGTATGAATGACGCTCCAAAGCGATCTGATCTGATATTTGAAAAGGTCGATGGAAAGTACTATCTCTCTGAGATCTGGCAGGGCAAAAACTCGGGCGGCAGCCAGGTCATCGAGCCGCTTAATATGAATACTCTCGAACACACAGGCGAGGCAACCGAAAGGCAGGCCGCACTCACCGAATAGCGCCCTTCGCGGCCGCAATTTGGCCGCCGAACATCAGCCTTACATTTATCCGAATATATGCGCGGTAACCTTCCCACACACCGCGCATTTTCATCCGCTTTATTGGTCCCCGTGCAGGCTCAGCAGTGCATAAGCCGACATTCGATAAAGCTTTCTCTGACATCCAAAAAAACTGCCGTCCGCAGAAACGAACGGCAGTCACATCGGGCATGCTTTTAAGTCAGCCCAATATTATTAATTTAATTAAGGTCTCAATTGTAATTGCGATTTTAGCGCATCAAGAACGATCCCTGACGGCAGAATAAGTTCCATTATTTTTCAAAAAAAATGATACTTTTTGACAATGCATTCGTTACGGCCTCAAAAAAAATGCCCATAAATCATTGTAGGACAATGACTTACAGTAACGACATTTTATCAGTCCGCATTTTGCTTCTTTTACAGCCCATGATGCAAAAGTGCGGATCGCGTCGATCTTACCTTCTTTGCCAAAGATATAGAACGACAAATATGTTACGCAACTATATATAGTGCTTGCGTTTGATAACGGGTTGATATTACATTACACATAACAATAAGGGAGGAAAAAGTAGTTTGCTTACAGGACGAGTTTTGTTACTGAACTTTTCTTACGAGCCGCTCGGCACCGTTGGGGTTGCCCGAGCTGTTTGCCTATGGTTTCGCGGCGCGGTCTTCGTCGAAGAGAACGATGGCGATAATGTTCTGCATTCTCCGTCAACGACCTTCCCTGTACCGTCCGTGATCCGTCTTCGCCATTACATACACGTAAGGCGAAATAACCGAGAGACGACGATGAAACGTGCGCGTATCTACATTCGCGACCGCTATCGCTGTCAATACTGCGGTGAGCATCGCCACGCTAAGGACCTGACGCTGGATCACATCCTGCCGAGGGCACAGGGCGGCGAGAGCACTCCGCAAAATCTCGTTACCGCATGCGTAAAGTGCAACCAGCGTAAGGGCAACCGTACGCCCGAGCAGGCACGTATGCCGATGCTGACATCGCAAAAGCTGCTTCGGCTCGGACTAGACCACGTACTTCTCTGCCATTATGCCGAAAGCCGGCCCGAATGGCGTAAGTATCTATTTATGGACGAGTTGGAAGATACAGCTTCGGTAATGGCGGCTTAACCATTAAACTATACATTGAATTACGATCGTGAACCGTTTGAATGCAGTTCGCGATCGCGATCCTTTTTTTAGTTATGGATAAGACGGCCGTTACCTCATATACGTTTCGCCTTTTTGCACCTAACAATATCGATGCTGCCGTGATCGTCGATCATCTTGACTGGAAACCACATCCGATGACAAAGGGTGATGACGGATGGTTCATCGCCGAGATCGGACTTGCCGACGGCGACTATCAATATAAATTCAACATCAGATCTAAAAGCTGGTTCAATGAAGAGGATGCGTGGGTCACGATCACCGACCCGCGAGCGACAGACATCGACCCGGCAACTCAAAATTCGATACTCAGGATACGAAACGGAGTTAAGGCCGTCGATGAATATGTCTGGCGACACGATGATGTGCCTTTGCCCGTTGACGCGGCTCTCGTTATATACGAAATGCACGTCAGTGATTTCTCAGGCGGCGAAGCCGACCCTTTCACTCGCGGCAAATATCCTGATGTCATCGCCAAACTCGATTATCTTGCCGGCCTCGGTATCAATGCGATCGAACTGATGCCGCTAAAAACATCGCCCGGCGATTTTAATTGGGGTTATTCGCCGATACATTATTTTGCTCCCGAACCGACATACGGCACGACGGCCGAGCTAAAAAAGCTTGTTGATGAATGTCACGCACGCGGCATCAGAGTGATCGTCGATTGCGTTTACAATCACGCCAGTACCGAAAACCCGCTGACACAGATCGACCACGACTATTGGTTCAGACGTGAAGGCAAAGATCCCGAGCAGAATTGGGGGCCTGAGTTCAATTACGAATACTTTGACGACCGTTTCGGCAAATGTCCGGCTCTCGCCTTCATCGACGATTCGATCAGATCCTGGATCCGCGAATATCACATCGACGGCATTAGATTCGATGCGGCGAAGCAGATCGATAATTTTGACGCACTGCGTTCATTTGTCGCGAACGCTCGCGAGATGTCGCCGTCGAAACCTTTTTTCACGGTCGCGGAATTCATTCCGCCCGTTCCTGAGGTCACCGAACCCGAAGGGCCTGTCGAGAGTTGCTGGAACGACTCTTTTATGTACGCCGTTGTTGACTATCTAAAAGGTTCTGACACTGACATAGACAAGATCAAGAACGCACTCGATCCGACACAGCTCGGCTTTTCCGGATCGGTCAGCGTGACCAACTATCTCGCTAACCACGACCAGAACCGTCTTTTTCTCAAACTCGGCGAAAGCGGAATTTTGGATGACGAACTTTACCTGCGTGCAAAGTTGGGAGCCTTTATTTTATTAACCGCCGTCGGAGTGCCGATGATCTGGATGGGCGAGGAATTTGGTGAGTATGTGCCGATGTCAGAACAGCCCAATAAGATACATTGGACACTGCTCGAGGCAGAGAGCAATCAGAGCCTGCACGACTATTACGGGACACTGATCCGTCTTCGCACACAAAATGATGCTCTTTACAGCAGCGATCTTACGTTCGTTCATGAGGATAGCGAGAATAACGTGCTTGCGTACATTCGCGGTTCAGACGAAACGGGCCGTGCCGCCTGCATCATTAATCTGTCCGACAGCGACCTTAATGGATATGAGTTCCGTGATCTTCCTGTCACCGCTGGGATGACGGAAATGACCGTCGGACACGCTTTTGAGATCATCGACCAAAAGATAAAGTTAGATCTGCCGCGTCGAACAGGCTTATTGTTCGCCGGATGAAGCGGCTGTTCAGTTCTCAATGAACTGAATTATGGAAACGAAATACAGAACAGCCCAACACATCGCCGCACTCGTCCGCTCATTTGAGGACGCGTCGATCTCACGCGAAGATTGGAAACACGCCGAACATCTCATCGTCGCTCTCTACTATCTGACGCATCACGACCTCGACACAGCCACCGAAAAGATGCGCAGCGGCATTTTTAACCTGCTTTCCTGCGGCTTTAACATCGACCTCACAAAAGAAATGCCTTACCATGAAACGCTGACAGTGTTTTGGATGCGTACCGTCGCGGCATATATTGCAACAACGGACAGAACGACCGTCGTATCACGTGCGGCCGAACTCGTAAATACTTACGACAAAGATCATCCGCTAAAATACTATAGCCGCGAACTGCTGTTTTCTGACGAAGCAAGACGTCAGTTTGTTGACGGTGATATTGGGAACTAAAATAATATTAGCGGTGTCAAAATAAAAATGAAGCTCACGCTGATATTTATCTTGTCATTAGTGATATCCGCTGGTGCACAAGACGACGCCAAATTTTTATGTGACAAGATCGATAAGCAAAATTTTGCGGAATATTTAAATGACCGCTCCAAGATCGAGGCCATTGCGGCAAAGTTTAAAGAACCGAGAAAGAACACCTTATCTTTTTGTAGGGAAACGTGTGCGGTGAGTCTGCCAAAACCATTTGTTCCCGAGACCGCAAAAAATTATCGCTTTTCAGGCAGAGTGCTTGTTAAAGCAATTGCGGATGTGAACGGCAGGATCTTTTATGCACGGCCGGTTTCAGGCCCGATGTTATTGCGCGGTTCCGCACACGCGGCGGCGTGCAGATCACAATTTAGAATTGTCCTGTCTGCCGGCAAACAGATCCTTTTTCCGTGGATCATTGCTTATAGCTTTATATAAATAAGAGATGCTTAGGTTTTTTAACACATTATCGCGACAGATCGAGGAGTTTAAGCCGATCGAGGACGGCAAGGTTCGGATGTATATCTGCGGGCCGACCGTTTGGAATTTTGCACATATCGGCAATTTTCGCACCTTTATATTCGGCGATATTCTGCGTCGGTACCTGAAATTCAAGGGTTACGATCTTACCCATGTAATGAATTTGACCGACATCGACGACCGCATCATCAACGAGGCGGCCGCAAGAAATATCACGATCGACGAGTTTACCGAGCCTTACGCACAATATTTCCTTGAGGATTTTGATGCATTGGGCAATGAGCGGCCTGAGATCATACCGCGGGCGACGCATCACATCAGAGAGATGATCGAGATCATCTCGACGCTGCTCGCTAACGGCCATGCGTACGAGTCTGACGGCTCGATATACTATCGCATCGCGGCGTTTCCGGAATACGGCAAACTCTCAAAAATAAGATTTGAGGGCAATATCACAGGCGGCAGCGAACGCATCGACACCGATAAGTACGATAAAGAGGACGCGCGCGACTTCGCCTTGTGGAAGTTGGTCGGCGATGACGAAAACCCCGGTTGGGACGCTCCTTTCGGCCGCGGGCGTCCGGGCTGGCACATCGAGTGCTCGGCGATGTCTATGAAGTATCTGGGCGAGACCTTTGACCTTCACGCCGGCGGCCAGGATCTGCAGTTTCCGCATCATGAGAATGAGATCGCCCAGAGCGAAGGTGCGACCGGCAAACTGTTCGCTAAATATTGGGTACACAGCGAGTTTCTCAAGATAGACGACGTGACGATGTCTAAATCGAAAGGCAATTTTTTCACTTTTCGAGACCTTACAAAGCAAGGCTATTCGCCGCTCGCGATCAGATATCTGCTGCTGTCCGTACCGTATCGAAAGCAGCTTAATTTTACCTTTGAGGGCCTGCAGGGAGCCGGATCGACCGTCGAACGGCTGCAAAATTTCCGCGCCCTTGTCCGTGATGCAAAGCCGATCGACACCTCGGATAACGAAGCTATGCAGTCGGCAAAGCATGCTCTCGGCGGCTTTGAAACAGCGATGGACGACGACCTAAATACGGCGAATGCCCTTGCAAGCGTCCATGACATGGTCCGCGAGGTCAACACTATCCTCAGCACGACCGGCATCACCGATGACGAAAAGAGCTTCATCCTCGATGCCATCAACAAATTTGACTCGGTGCTCGGCATCTTTGGCCCCGAAGAAACCCAATTGCTCGATTCAGACATCGAAGCGTTAATTCAAGAACGACAGACCGCACGACAAGATCGTGACTTTGCGAGGTCCGATGAGATACGCGACCGCCTCGCTGAAATGGGTATCATCCTCGAGGACACTAAGGAGGGTGTTCGTTGGAAACGACGCTAAGGATCATGAAAAGTATCTTATCTATAACCTTGCTCGCATTTTGCTGTCTCGCGACATTCGCTCAAAAACCGGACGAAAAAGCAGCCGCGGCAACTAAGACATATAAGGATTATGTAAGCCGAATCAAGGCTGGTGACGCAACGGTTAATTTCGGTGCAGTTCGAAAAGCATACGTCGAATGGGTCGTCACTAACCGGTCTGCGGCTGACGCTCCAAAGCGTGATGAGATGGTCTCTGCTTTTGAAACTAAGAATTATGCTAAGGCAGCCGAACTTGGCGAAGCCGTCATGGAGTACGAGATCGTCAATGCGGGATTGGCAAGAGCTGTATCTAACGCTTTTCAGCAGGTCAAAAATGAGGCCAAGTCTAAATTTTACTCAGAGCTTGCTCGAAATGCAGAGCATGGGTTATTTCTCAGCGGCGACGGCAAAACCGAAGGGTCAGCATACTATGTTCTGAACATATCGGAGGAATATAAAGTAATGCGCGGCCTCGGTTATACGGTCTCAATGCAGTCGCTGGCATCAAAGGACGGCCATTCTTTCGACATTCTTGACGGTAAGGACGACGCGGGAAGATCCGTTACAATGTACTTCAATATCGATTCGTTCTTTCCTTAATACCTACGGCCTGACAATTGAGCTTTGATCTCATTGTTCCGCTCTCTGCATCCTGACCGCAACGGCGGCACCGTCGTCGGTTGGGATGACGTTTGACCATGTGACGGTGTAGCCGCGTGCGGCAAATCGGGCAAGCGGGGCAGTTGTGACATCGACGCCCTTTGCACGGTACATAAGCCATAGCGGCGAACCGTCGATCCGGCTGACGTTCACCGTTGTCACGCCGTCAAAACCGCGGGGCAAAAAATAAGCTTTATCCTCGGCTATGCCGTCTTCGCCGTTGAGCTTTATGATCTGAGGGATCGTCCGTTCTCTTACAGCGAACCACGCATGATATGCGACGAGATCCTCAAAAGTATATATCTTGTCGGCTCCGTTATTTGCAGCGGCCTCCACCGACGACGGCCATGCACACCAGATATTATTTGCCTTTGGCGAACGATACTCCGCATACAATCCGCAGCCGGACAGCAGCAATATCGCAACGAAGATCGAGTTCCTGATCCACACCTTTCCTATCTGATCGACAGCGATGCCCAACAATAACGCAACCGGCATAAAGACTATTATCAAATGCCTCGTACCCCAAACCGAGTACGGCACGCACCAGCTCACGACAAATGCGATGATCGTCGGCAAGACCGCTGCCGCCGCGACCATTAAGCCCTCTTGCGGCAAAGTGCGTTCTTTGTTGTTCAAGTAAAAGATAATGCCGGTACCAACAGCCGCCGCAATGACGAACAGCAGCGGTATCGTGACCGAAAAATTAGTGACCGCGTCTAAATTTGTTGCCTGTGTATATATAGGCTCGATCAGATCCAGTGCAAATTGTATAAGCTCTAGCGGCCCGGGCCGCTGCATCCAACCGATATTTTGCCCGACATCCGATCCTTTGCGAGCGGCCATAATCACCGCCGCCGCCCACGGGACGAAAGCCGCCGCGACCACGGCAAGATGCAGTATATATATCCTGGCCTTTGCCCGATGCTGCCACAGCACAACAACTGTTTCTGCCGCAATGACCAACCAGCCGAAATAATGTGTATAGACGAGTATGAGATCGACAGCCGCAAGCGGTAATATCGACCCTTCGCGTCGCGTCCAACGCAAAAAAAGCCAGATCGACATGAGCGACATCAGCTGCAGCATCGTGTACATTCTTACTTCTTGAGCGTATTTGATAAGCGGGCCGTTAACAGCGATGAGCAGCAGAGCGGTATTGCGTGCCGCGGCCGATATCGAGAGTTCGCGGCAGATCGAAATGAATGGCACCACGGCGAACACCGCAAGAACAAATGGCAGCATTCTGAGCCATAATATCCCGTCGCCGCCCGCCGCGATCCAGCCTTTGAGCACAAAATAGAACAACGGCGGATGCACCAGGTCGGCAGCCGCGTAACCGGCGACCGCATTCCAACCGTGAGACGCGGCATCAATGCTGTATATCTCATCGAACCAGATACAAGCATCTGTCAGGCGCCAGTATCTGAGACAGCAATAAGCCGCGATCAGCAGGATCGTAATGATATTTCCGAAACGGTTCATCTGTTGGTTATCTTAAGCCGCCTGTGAACCGCACTGACCCGGGTTGTAACTCGGTTAATTTCGTGACGCCTCGATCCCCGGACACAGAACGCCGTCGATACTCGAATAAAAAAGCTCGACCTCTTTAAATGTGTCAGTATCGCGGCAATATGAAAGGCAGCGGTCGTAAGGTTTTGAGTAGATATGAATGCTGACGGCGCGTTCGTCGTATTCCAGGAGATTAAAGACCTGGTGTATCGGTTCCTCGAGATCTACTTTTGCGGCGAGACAATCGGCAAGTTCAAAACTGTTAGTCTCGCGCAATTTACAATAGCCTTTTACCGTGTCGATCTCTTCGACGGCAAAATTCAGCCCTTTGAGCCGCCCGATCGGCACCATCATCCAGCACTTCTGTTCCCAATGGTCATGCACCCGCGACGCCTGCCCTTTCTCCCAACAGATCGCCATCATCTCGAACCGCTCGTCCTTATATATAAGATTGCGTGTGTAAAAATTCGGGCTCCAATACAGATACTTCGAGATCGAATCGGCATCGACCGGATGCTCAGACAGAAAGTCATAAATACTGTCACAAGCGAACCGCTCGTCGGGCAGTTCTCTAAGTCCGTTAACCAATTCTCCGATCGAGATCATAAGCTGATTATAACAAAGTAAAATTTAGATGCCTTTCTTGAGAAACTCGACAAAATCTGTCGTGTTTCGCGTCAATCCCGGAAATGTTGCCAGAGTTTTGCCGTCACTGTCAACGATCGCATAGAACGGCAGTGCGACAGTGCCGAATGTCGTTTGTTCCATCTGTTGCTGGCGTTCGTAAACTTCGCCTTCACCATCAGTGTAAAGTCGTGCGAGGACGAACTTATTCATCTCGGCCGACACCTCGGGTTTTGGAAAGACATTTGCCTCCATCCAACGGCAATTTGTACACGTATAGCCTGTGAAATCGATAAACACCTTTTTATTCTCGGCTTTAGCTTTGGCGAGAGCGGCCTGATAATCGTTGGCGATCCACGTCGGTTCGGTTGAATTTCCTTTTCCGAATATTGCCGTTGTACCCGACAGATCAGGCGGCAGGAACGACTCGAGTTCGCCGAGTTTTGCACCAAAAAGGCCTGTCAGCAGGTAAAAACTGACCGCGAGGCTCAAAATGGCCGCAACCATACGTAACGCCCCGATGCGTTCGGGTTTTGAATCGTGCGCAAGCTGAAATTTGCCCAGCAGATAAACAGCGAGAATAACACCGATCGAGATCCAGATCGCCAGCACGACATTGCGGGTAAAAATGCCCCATTTCCAGACGAGATCGACGTTAGAGATGAACTTCATCGCAGCCGCAACTTCGAGAAAGCCCATCGCCACCTTGACCGAATTCATCCAGCCGCCCGCACGCGGCATCTGAGAGACAAGCTGCGGCACCAAAGCTAAAATAAAGAATGGCAATGCGAAAACACTCGAGAAAGCGAGCATACCGATAAGCGGCATTCTCCAGCTTCCCTGCGATGCCGAGACCAGTATCGTGCCGACAAATGGCGATGTACAGGTAAATGACGTCAGCGTAAACGTCAATCCCATCAGCAGTGCTCCGACGATGCCGCCGCCTTCGCTCTCTTTGCTGCGCGTCATCGAATCGAGCCGCGTTAAGATCCCGCTCGGCACATTTATCTCATACGCACCAAAAAGATTGAATGCAAAGAACAAAAATATAGCGGTGATAACGAGATTTATCCACGGATTTGCCGCAAACAGATTGATCCCCGCGGCGCCGACAAATATCGCCAGCAACATTCCGAGTATCGTAAATGTCGCGATCATGCCGACCGAGTAAACAAGTGCCAGACGCACCGACCTCGCACGGCTGCCTGCGGCATGATTGGTAAAATACGATACCGTGATCGGTATCATCGGAAACACGCACGGCGTCAACAGCGACAATGCCCCCAACGTGATCGCCAACCAGATAAAAGGCCAGATATCGGTCGGGACATTATTTCCGCCGATAGTATTTGGCTGCACTTGCGGGTTATCTGCCGCGACGGACACCGGTTGAGTCGATGCCGTGCTTTTCCTTACAATCTCGCTGCCGGCTAAAGTTACCCTAACGGTCTTTGGCGGCAGACAACTCGTGTCATTACACGCCTGATACCGCACATCAAGCGATATCTGCAGCTTTGATGCATCTTCGACAGCCGATAATGGCACGGTAAAGGCCGCTGAGCGGGTAAAGAATCGCGTTTCGAGAGGTTTGCCGTCGATGATAAAATTCGGGTCCGGCTTAACCGTTGGCCTGTCTGATGAAGCCTTGCCGTCGATCTTGAACGGCGTGCCGTCCGTAGTCTTTATCGTCGTCGGAAACGGTCCGCCCTCCGGCTGATCGAGTGAATATAGATGCCACCCGTCATCGATCGTCGCCGACAGCTTGACCACAGCCTTTTGACCCTGCCTGACAGCATCATCTGTCGCGGCATCGGCAAGTTTCCACTTAACAGGATCCTGCGCAAATGCCGCAGTGGCGGCTGCCGCGAAAAATATCAGGATCCGACAAATATCTCGCATAGGAACGTAATTGAAGAATATAACATTTACGGCCTTTGTATCGGAATCTTTGAAACTCTGAGTAAGAAATTCGGAGTAATTTGCTCACAGAATGACAGCCTTTGGGCGGTAGATACTTCATTATTTTGCAGAATCTAATTACGTTCTTTATAATCTAGTGTTTAGGTCATTTCGATATATTTTCGCCAGTGTTCTGGCACGGAGGAATTAATCTTGCCAAAAGCAGCAGCAACTCGACAAAAACCGGCCGCAAAGACAGTAAAGTCCGCAGTAAACGGTAACGGCGCTAAAGGCGCGGGTAAAGAGTTTATCGACGTCGAACTGGCGATCGCCGAGTACAACGAGCGTAAATCATCACAACTCACCGCGATCAAAAAGACGGATAAGACGGTTCTTCGCGAAATGCTCTATCAAATGGTGCTCGGACGCCGTTTCGAAGAAAAATGCGCCGAGGTTTACCGCATGGGCAAGATCGGCGGCTTTTGCCATCTCTACATTGGCCAAGAGGCCATCGGCGTCGGCAGTATGATGGCCCTCGAACCGAGCGACATGGTCATTACTTCATATCGCGACCACGTACAGGCAATGATCAAAGGCATTTCGCCCGAGGGCGTAATGGCTGAACTTTACGGAAAAGAGGGCGGATGCGTCGGCGGCAAAGGCGGTTCGATGCACATGTTCTCAAAGGAACATCAGTTCTATGGCGGCCACGGCATTGTCGGCGGACAGATCGGCGTTGGGACCGGTATGGCATACGCCGCTAAATATAAAGGCTCAGGCCAGGTCGTTCTGACCTTTTTTGGCGAAGCTGCGGTCAACCAGGGCATCTTTCACGAGTCGCTCAACATGGCTCAGCTTTGGAAACTGCCCTGCATCTACATTGTTGAGAACAATCAGTACGGCATGGGCACCTCGCAGGCACGAGCAATGAGTTCGCGCAGCATCGCAAAAAAAGCTGACGCCTTTGAAATGGCAAATGAATTCGTTGACGGTATGGATGTCATGGCCGTACGAGAGGCTACGCAGCGTGCGATCGAGCGTGCGAGAAAGTATAGCCTGCCGACTCTGCTCGAGATCCGTGCGTACCGCTACATGGGACATTCAATGTCAGATCCCGGCAACTATCGCACTCGCGAAGAGATCCAAAAATATCAGGAACGCGATCCGATCGTCTTATTTAAGGACAGCCTTAAAGAAGCCAAGATATTAACCGACAAAGACTTTGAAAAGATCGAAGCCGATGCCGTAGAGGCAACCGCCCGCGCGATAAAATTCGCCGACGAAAGCCCTCTGCCGCACGAGAGCGAATTGCAGACCGATGTATTTATCTAGGCCGAATGAAATATAAGATCGACATTCGTCCTCGAGCATATAAGGACCTTAAGAAAATAGATCGTCACCATGCTCAGCATATAATTGAAAAGATCGCGATGTTGGAAAATGATCTGGCAGGCAACATAAAACGTTTGTCAGAAAGCGAATTTGAATATCGTCTGAGAGTCGGAGATTTCTGTATCTTATTTGATATCGAGTCAGACGTGATCTCGATACGCAGGATCAAAAACAGGCGGGAGGCTTACAGATAAGTATGACAACTGTTGAATTACATCCCGAATTTCTTACCAAGAACGGGGAACGAGAGTACGCGGTCTTGCCATATTCAGAATTCGTCGCTTTGGAAGAATGGCTTGAAGATGTTGAGGATGTACTTGATCTGCGCGATGCCCGCGAAGATGATGACGGTTCGCCCGGTTATTCCATCGAACAGGTAAAACAGGATCTTGGCATTTAGTCCTTAAAATAAAATATCATCACGATGATGCCGCTCTCGACCATCGAATGATATCTAAAATATCGAGTTACTTCGACTTTCAAGTGAGAGTGGGGTCATTGACCGATAAATATGCTTAGAGTTCAATTTCAAGAGTGGACTTTTGAAGCAGACGTTGACAGAACAAAAGAGGTTTATAAAAAGGTACATAGAGGTGGTTCTGATGAGTGTAGATGCGACCTTTGTGAAAACTATAGGATCCAAAAAGAGTTTATTTTCCCTAACGAAGTTCTCGATCTATTTGTCGCATTAGGTATCGATCTGAGAAAAGAATGCGAAATATATGCAACGCACAAACTGGAAAATGGATGTATCAATTATCACGGCTGGTTTCACTTCGTCGGCCATCTGATCGCTGGTCCTAATTGCAAACAACAAGTTACAGAAACTGTATGGACAATGGATCTATTACCTGTAACTAGCGGATTCCAAATAGGTTTTTGCGAAGACCGCTCCCTGGCATTTTTTGATAAAGAGGATGATCTGGTTCAAGTCGAATTTGAGACCGGCCTTAGTTGGAGGTCAGAGCGACCTGAACCGAACGAAATCTAGATATGGCAGTTTTAACCATTAGAGATGCGCTGAATCAGGCGCTGCGCGAAGAGATACTTAGAGACGACAACGTCTTTATCATGGGCGAAGAGGTCGCCGAGTACGATGGTGCCTATAAGGTAACACGCGGGCTTTGGAAAGAGTTTGGCAATAAGCGTGTTGTCGATACGCCGATCACCGAACTCGGTTTTGCGGCTGTCGGCGTCGGTGCCGCAATGGCGGGCCTGCGTCCGGTGATCGAGTTCATGACGTGGAATTTTTCGATCCTCGCCGCCGATCAGATCATCAATCACGCGGCTAAGATGCTGTATATGTCCAAGGGCGAATTCAACATCCCGATCGTCTTTCGCGGGCCTAACGGCTCGGCATATCAGGTCTCGTCACAGCACTCACAGGCCCTCGAGGCATTTTACGCCAACTTCCCCGGCCTAAAGGTCGTGATGCCGTCAAATGCGGCTGATGCTAAAGGACTGCTTAAGGCGGCGATCCGCGATGACAATCCCGTCATTTTTCTCGAACAGGAGAGGATGTACGGCATGAAAGGCGAAGTACCTGAGGACGATGATCTTATCATTCCGCTCGGTGTCGCCGACGTCAAACGCCAAGGTTCAGACTGTACTATCGTCGCACGCTCGATGACCGTACCTATGGCTCTCGACGCCGCCGAAAAGATACAGTCCGAACTGGGCGTCTCGTGTGAGGTCGTCGATCCGCGTACGATCAAGCCGCTCGACATTGACACTATTGTCAACTCGGTCAAAAAGACTAACCGTCTTGTCATCGTCGAGGAATCACACGCTTTTGCATCGGTCGGCGCAGAGATCACATATCAGGTGATGGAAAACGCTTTTGACCATCTCGATGCTCCGATAAAACGCATCTCGTGTGCCGAGGCTCCGATGCCCTATGCCAAAAATCTCGAGGCCTTAGCTCTTCCGAGTATTGACAAGATCGTCGATGCAGCTAAGGAAGTTTGTTATTTGTAAATGAAGTTCACTTGGGATCCGGATAAAAGAAAGGGTGCTCTCAGAACATAAAGTTGATTTTGAGAAAATAGATGACATCTTTGCCGACCCTTTTGCGATAGAATTTATAGATAAAGCCCATTCTGATGAAAATGAGCTTCGATATGGAATTATCGGTCTGACGGCAGAATATGGCTTGATCTATTTGGTGTTTACGGAACAAGACACTACATCACTTCATTTCATCACGGCAAGAAAAGCCGCAAAATGGATGTTAAATGTGTATGCACAAGAAAGACGACGGATCTGAACTGGAATTTATGAAAACGAGTGATGCGGCACGCTCGGCAGGGTTGCGTCGCATTAAACGCCAGCATTACACAGGGCCTCTGGAAAGTTTGCCCTTTGACGAAAATATTATCGGTTCTAAGCTTCTTGCAAAAAAGATACGCGAACAACTTTTAAATGACTCTGAGTTCGTTGACCGACTTCGGGAGAAACTTGCTGCTTAATAACCCGTCTTTAAAAAAAGACACATATAGAATATAAAATTTATTTCCTTACGTTTATTGTTTACGGAAATTACGTGATTTATGGCTGAGAAATTTTTAATGCCGAAACTTTCGCCCACGATGGAAGAGGGACAGATCTCTCGTTGGACAAAGAATGAAGGCGATTCGTTCGATTCGGGTGAGACTCTTGCTGAGGTCGATACAGACAAAGCGACGATGGAGATGACCGCTCTCTCGGGCGGCACACTGCTCAAGATCCTTAAGGACGCCGGCGATACTGCCAAACTTGGCGAGGCTATCGCGATCGTCGGCGCCAAAGGCGAAGACATCTCTTCACTTTTATCCGAAGTATCGTCCAACGGCTCATCTGTTCCGGCCGAGAAAAAAGAAGAAGCCAAAGCCGAACCTGCTGCTGTAAAACAGCCTGAACCCGTGCGGGCAACTCCCGCCGATACTAAACCGGCCATAGTACCGGCCGCTCCGAGTAACGGTGATAACGGGCGAATGATAGTTTCGCCGATCGCGGCCCGCATGGCTGCTGAGAACGGCATCGATCTCAAGGCCATCAGCGGCAGCGGCCCGAATGGACGCATCATTAAACGCGATATCGAACAAACTCTCGATGGCGGCATTACGTCAGGCGAAGCAGCGGTTGCCGACTTTACGCCTTCGACACAGATCGGTGCATCTGCGTTCAGAGACGAACCGACATCTCAGATGCGCCGCGTCATCGCTTCGCGTCTGACCGAGTCGATCGGCCCGATCCCGACATTTTATCTGACCGCCGAGATCGAAATGGATCGCGCTCTCGAACTTCGCAAGGCGATCAACGCCAACATTCCTGAGGATCAAAAGATCAGCGTCAACGACATAATCGTAAAGGTCGCGGCGCTCTCGCTCGTCAAGCATCCTTTTGTCAACGCATCGTATCAGGACAGGTCGATCCGCTTTTATCAGCAGGCTGACATCGGCGTTGCTGTCGCCATCGACGAGGGGCTGATCACGCCCGTCGTTCGCGGTGCGGATCTCAAGGGTTTTGTCGAGATCTCAAGCGAGATCAGATCCCTTGCCGCTAAGGCTAAGGCTAAAAAGCTTCAACCGGAGGAATACACCGGTGCCACATTCTCGATCTCTAATCTGGGTATGTTCGGCATTAAGGAATTTACCGCCATTATAAACCCGCCAGAGGCCGGTATCTTGGCGGTCGGTGCGGCCGCTCCGACGCCTGTGGTCCGAAATGGCGAGATCGTCATCCGCAGCATTATGCACGTAACGATGTCCTGCGACCACCGCGTCATTGACGGAGCTACCGGAGCCAAATTCCTCCAGACATTCAAGCAGATGCTCGAAGAACCGGCAATGATGTTGGCTTAGATAAAAGCTTATGCTCCGTCGTCTGCTTTAGCTGACGCATCATATAAAAAAGGCTTTAGCCTCGCAGTTGTCTGCCGGGCTAAAGCCTTTTTCGATGACATCGGGTTTACCGCTGTCTATTGATCGTCCTCGGGGATCTCTTTATTATTCCCGCGATCGTATTTTGAGAATCTTGACGTCTTTAACCACGAAGGCATTTCGGGCGACTCTGAGATCCGCCATCCGAGTATTGCCATTATCTCGGCGACGGTCTCGGGGCCTTCCCAAGCCCAATTGTCCTTGATCGTATCTCCGGGCTGATGATAATCGGTCTTTTCCCAATCTTTGATCCGTTTCATCCAAACCTCTTTTTGTCCTGCCGGAGCACCCAAAAGCATCAGCGACGGTATTCCGCGTTGGACAAATGAGTAATGATCCGAACGCATAAAGACCTTTTCTTCCGGCATCGGATCCGGTATCACTGACACGCCGTAATCTTTGGCTACATCGTCAAGCATCGGGCCGATCGTCGAGTGCTCGGCACCATAACCGACCATAGTTCTTACAGGCCCGTAAACTTCTGAGCCGATCCCGTCGAGATTAAGATCTGCCGCGATCTTTTTCACTTCCCAAGTAGGATTTTTTGCCCAATATTTTGAACCGTAAAGTCCGTATTCCTCACCCGTAACCGCAAGAAAGACGAGTGAACGCTTAGGTTTCTGCGACAGTTTCGAATATGCCTCAGCCACCGAGATCATCTCAGCCGTACCGAGTGCGTTATCTGCGGCTCCGAAATATATCTTTCCGTTATCTTTGCCGTATGCGTCGTAATGAGCCGAAAAGATCACCGCCTCTGCAGCCAATTTCGGATCGCTGCCCTCGAGTACGCCCGCCACGTTATAGCCATAAGCCTTAGTCGTGTTGACCTTTGATGTGACCTTAGATTTGATCTTGAGTTCCTTGCCCTTAAATGATTTATCGATCGAGAGCTTAAGTGCCTCATCGCGGGTCATACCGGCCTTTTCAAAGATCTTTGAAATGCCCTTTTCGGTCATCGAGATAAAGACCGGAAAGTCTGAACGATCACCTGATCGTTCGTCTGACAGTGTCAGTCGCCGTCGGGTATAATAATCGACTGCCTGATCCTCGGTCTGATCTTCGTCGCCGCGGCTAAAAAAGATAAAGCCCGCCGGCCTCTTTTGAAAAAGGCTGGACATGATCACACGCTGTGCCTTTTGCTTTTCCCACACGTCCTTTGGATATCCCGGCGGCGGCCCGGCGATCATCACGACAAATTTGCCGCTGATATCGACAGAACCGATCTGATCTATGCCAGCCTCATGCGATTGGATGCCGTAGCCGACATACACGAGTGACGCACTCGCCGAACGATTTCCCGTTTGAGGCGAAACGGCATAATCTTCGCCGCGTTTCATCTGTTCGTCCCCGACGAGCATTGCCGAATCGGGGTCGATCACGGTTTCGGTAAATGAGACCTTTTGAAGATAGCTGCCCTTATCTCCGAGCGGCTTAAGCCCGAGCGATCTAAACTTATCGGCGATCCAGTTAGCGGCCTTTTCACCGCCAGGCTGGCCGGTGCCGCGACCTTCCATTGCCGGGTCGGTCAGTGCCGCCGTCGTATCCTTGATCGACGCTATCGTTATCTTATCTTTTGTCTCGTCCTCGATACTCTTTGCCGGAGCAGCGGTCTGAGCCACAGCCGGAAGCACCGACGAAACACCAAATCCTGCAACCAGAATTGCAGCCATGATCCGGCTGCTAAACGAATTGAATTTCATATAAAGGGGTTTCTCCGAAAAATGTGAGTTATTACGCAGTGCGTGAGCTTATGTTTCCACTTACTGATATTATTTACACAAATTATCGAAAACAAAAACCACGTAGAAATAAATATTGACGGCCGCATCGGTGCATTTCTCGCACTTTTGGCGGTACAGATGCTGTTCGGCACGCTGCCGGTCGTGGGCAAAACGGTGCTTGCAGTACTGCCGCCATTTGCGCTTGTCGGCGCTCGTGTGGGGATCACCGCGTTGCTGCTTTTTGTCATTCAATCAGCACGTCAAAGAGTTTGGCTGAGCGATCGCGGAGATTATCTGCGGCTCGCCGCACTAAGCCTCGCGGGCGTGACGGCAAATCAGATCTTTTATCTTACAGGCCTGTCATACACAACGGCGTCCAATACTTCGCTGCTGGCCGTGCTTATACCGATATCCGCAATGGCGGTCAGTGTCGTTTTCGGGCAGGAAAAGCTTCGTTTGCGGACACTTGCCGGCATCATCGCCGCCGCTGTCGGCGTCATCATTCTTATCGATCCGCGAAAGGCCTCGTTCTCGTCGGCGACAACGATCGGCGACCTTTTGATCGTACTCAACTCGATCGCGTTCGGCACTTATGTTGCACTTTCTAAAGAAGTGATAAGCCGGAACGGAGCTTTTCGGTCAATGATGTGGGTATTTATATTTGCGTCGGTGATCTGTGTACCGCTCGGCACATTTACGCTATTAAAAAACGTTGACGTACAGGCGGTTCCGTCGTATATTTGGTTTCTCGTTCTATATATTGCGGTTTTTGCCACGACGGCACCTTATATACTCAACGCCCTTGCGATATCACGGCTGAGTTCATCGACGGTGGCTGTCTTTATATACTTACAGCCCGTGATCGGTGCCGCCGCCGCAGTAGTGTTCATGGGTGATAACATCGATATTAGATTTGCTGTCGCAAGTTTGCTGATATTCACCGGCCTCTTCATCACGACGCGGCCGGTGCGTGTCGAAACCGGACACGTTGTCCGTCCGTAAATACATTTACCGGATCTGACCGATATGCCTACAAAGATAAAACTCGTCGAAGAAGAAGAGAGCAAGACGACACTTATGCGGGTCGCGGGTGAGATGTTTGCCGACGATGCCGAATTCGTAAAAAAACTTGCTATCGAAAAACACGAAGAGTCCGCACACAAGATCATCATCGATCTCGGTGATCTGACATATCTCGACAGTGATGCCGCATCGATATTACGTCGTCTGACACGAGACCCTAACTACACTCTCGAGGGGCTTGATATCTTTCTTCAAACAGCGGTCGATCAGGCTGAGGGGCGAGCGTAATGTCGCGGCAAACTGACTTTTTCGTCCAAAACGTCTAAATTAGGTCTGATGAGAACAGCCGAGATCGCACTGCTCCTGAATGGTGAACTACACGGAAGCGAAGACATCGAGATAACCAAACTCGCTTCGTTGTCAGATGCCGACTGGTCGGCGCTCGCATTTGCAGATGCGGCCGGCGACGACATCACATCCAATGCGGGCTGCGTACTTATTCGGGACAATTCGTCGGCGTCACGATTTACCTCGGCGATCGTCGTCAAAGATCCAAAACTCGCATTCGCAAAGATCTCGGTCGAGATCATTCAAAAAAATGAGCTGAAAGGCATTCATCCGTCGGCGGCGATCAACGATTCGGCTTTCGTGAATGCGGAGTATATCGGCGCTTTTGTAACCGTCGGCGAACGCTCTGTCATCGGCGTCGGCTGCAGCATACACGAAGGGACGCGCATTGGCCGCGATGTCGAGATCGGCGAAGGCACTACGATCTTTCCTAATTGCGTGATCTATGACGGTGCAAAGATCGGCAGCGGCTGTTTGCTGCATGCGGGCGTCGTGATCGGAGCTGACGGATTTGGCTTCGTTCGCGGCTCTGACGGATATTATAAATTTCCTCAGATCGGCGGCGTCGTGATCGAGGACAATGTCGAACTCGGTGCTAACACCTGCGTCGATCGCGGTTCGCTTGGCGAAACACGTATCGGCAAAGGCACAAAGATCGACAACCTTGTACAGATCGCCCACAACGTCAAGATCGGCAGGCGTGTCGTCATCGCCGCTCAGACAGGCATATCAGGCAGCACCGTCATTGAGGATGATTGTGTCATCGGCGGACAGGTCGGTATGGGCGACCACGCGACCGTCAGGTCGGGTGCGATCATCGGTTCGCAGGCGGGCGTGCTGCCCGGCAAGATCGTGCGTCCCGGTGTTTGGTGGGGCACGCCAATTCAGCCGCTTGACGAATATAAACGTCAAAATGCCCTTATTAAAGGACTCGCCAGAATTAAGGACGATATTAAGGATCTTAAGAAAAAGCTGTCCGGCGGTGACGGCGATCAGGCGTGAGACTTTTCGACGATCGAACGTAATATCGCCTCGGCGGCCCGTTTCGAAGCTCCGCCATGGCCGAGTTTTTCGGCTGCGATCCTCAATTCTTCTCTTACCTGCCGATTCACATCCGCATCGAGCAGCCTAATCATCTCTGCCGAAACGGTTTCAGCCGTAAAGTCGTCCTGGATCATCTCTTTAACGACCCGCTTTTCGGCAATTAGATTTATCAGCCCAAAATGTTCGACCGAGATCATCGGCATAAAGATACCGTAATTTATCTTTGATGTTTTATAAACGATCGCCATCGGCACACCGATAACTCCGGCCTCGAGTGTTGCAGTACCGCTCGTGACCTCAGCCGCGTCAGAGGCGTTAAGGACATTGTATGTTTCGCCAACGACGACCTTTAGCCTCGACACATCAGCATCGATAGCGGCGATCGCATCGCGACAGTCTTTGAGATCCTTTTCTCTCGCAGCAGCAAGGATAAATTGTGCTTCCGGCGATCTTTTGGCGATCAGAGCCATCGAACGCAGCATGACCGGCAAGATCCTGATGATCTCTTTATGACGGCTGCCCGGCAGCAGCGAAATGATAGGTCGCGTCGGATCAAGGCCATGACGTGCACAGAAGCCCTCTTTAGATTCGGTCGCATGTACCTCACGGGCCAGCGGGCTGCCGACGTACTCAACACTCTTGACGCCGTTGTCATTGAACCATTTCTTTTCGAATGGAAGTATCGTCAGCAAAAGATCCGTATCGCGGGCAAGTGCTTTTGCACGATATTTTCGCCATGCCCAGACCTGCGGCGTGATGTAATATATGACCGTAAGCCCTCGTTTTTTCAATGCTTTAGAGAGTTTTAGATTAAATTCGGGAAAGTCGATCAAAACAACGGCATCAGGCCGACGTTCGACAGCCGCTTTGACTAGTTTTTTAAAGGCACGCAAAAAAACCGGCAACGCACGGCCGATCTCAAGCAGGCCGACGATCGATAATTCGTCCGATTCAACGACCGCCTCGACGCCCGCATCACGCAGTTTCGGTCCGGCCGCACCAAAAAAACCTATCTCCTGCGAAGGTGCGATATGCCTCAATTCGCGGACGAGTTTTGCCCCGTGTCCGTCGCCTGATGCCTCGCCTGTGACGATCATTATCTCCATCGGTATCGTTCCGGCTGTAAACCGTTAAGTCTAAATGATATATCGACCGTGCCATATTACAACCAAATGCCCGCATTTTCGCATCAAACAATCCGGTTTTTTAGAGTATCTGTCTGACTTAAAACAAGCTGATGGTTTGCAGAATGCCGGCTATCCGCATAAAATTTAGTGTTTTGAATATATAGCGGCTTGGCCATCATCTTGGCACAGACCGCCGGAGGATTTTGTGACATTTCGTCCTGCAATCATATTTATAGCTCTATTCATCGCTGCGGCACTAACGACATCAGTTTCGGCGCAGTACGACTCGGTCATTGGCCAGATCACTAACTCGTCGTCCGAATCATTCGCCGGCGGAGTCAGCGGCGACGGCCGATTTGTGGTTTTCGAGTCGAAAGGCAATATTGCCACGGAAAATCCGCGAAATGAGGACGGTAATTCCGAGATCTTTTTATACGATTATGCCCAACGGCGCATATTTCAGATCACGGACACCAAGAGCGTTCTGTACGATACCTCGTTGGGGTATGTATTCAGTAATATTCGGGTCTCGATCACAAACACACGGCCGGTCATCAGCAATGACGGCAAATGGATCGCGTTCAGCTCTAACGCAACGGTCGCGTATCCGGGTGACGGTACTAACCCGCCGGTCGTAAGTTCGACAAACCCGGGCAGCTTTGACGGCAATTCATTTACCGCCGCTACACCGACGCCTTCGCCGTCAGTATCGCCGACACCGACGCCTGGCGACAATCCGCTGACACATGACGCGAATCTCGAGGTCTGGCTCTATCAGGTGCCGAGTTTTACGCCGGTCGCCGATCTGTCCGCCGGTGACGAACTGCCGCTGACCGACCTCACAGGCGGCAATTTTACACAGGTCTCAAATAGTGTACCAAGCCAATTGCCTCGCGGAGCGACATCAACTATCGGCGCATTTATCGCTGACGATAACCACGACGCGAGCATCAGCGACGACGGAGCGACCATTGCCTTTGTCTCGACCCGCGACCTCGTTCCGGGACACAACTCAGGCCCGTCGCAATCCAATCCTAACGGAGATGATAACGACGAGATCTTTACATACTCGCGTACCGCAGCGGCGATACATCAGATAACCGAAACCCCGCGAGGACCGATATCTGACCCGATATATAATAAGAACCCGACAATTGCCGGTAACGGGCTGCGTGTAGTTTTTGCAAGTACAGGCGACAAACCCATACCGGGAATGACCGGCGATAACCCCGCATCCAGTCGCAACGAAGAGATATTTTTCACCGACCTGACTGCGGCCGGTGCCGTGACAGGCGTTCAAAAACAGGTGACGATAACGACACCGACCAACGTCGGCGATCCGGTCAACATTCTCGACCTCGGTAAGCGAATGAGCAAGAATGGCAATCTTATCGCCTTTGACTCATACGCCGATTTTAAAGAGACTCCTGATGGCAATCCGACACCGATACAGACATCTTTCGCAACGTATATCTACGACGTCAGCTCTAATAAATTTACTCGAATACTGCCGCGCAGCGATGCGGATTCGGCAGCTCTCGGCGGCGACCTTCAGCGATACCCGACATTTACCGATTATGACGGTTCCGGCAACGCCGGGTCGGTATTGCTCGAGACCCGTTTGAATATAAAACTCGACGGCACCGTCGCGGAGGCCTCGAGCGACGGTCAAAATGACAATGTCGATCGTCCGGCTCAGCTATATCGTTATGTCGTAAATGGCAGCACCGTTTCGACATATACTCGTATTGCCAACTTCCCCACGCCCAACACATTTCTCGCTTCGACCCAGGCGATCACCACTGACACTTCAAAGCGATTTGTCTTTAACCTGGGATTGAGCGAACTCGGCGGTATGAATCTTGATTACCTTACTGAGGTATTTTATATGATCACGCCGACCTCATCAGTGACATCGCCGGTTACTGTCAATCTATCGACCGGAGCGAGTCATCAGCCGATCTCGCCGACGGTTGTGCCGACGCCTACGCCGACCGTTACACCGACCCCGACGCCTACACCGACAGGCTCACCAACACCAACACCGACCCCGACGCCATCTACGCCGCCTGCTGTTTTTGGAGCTTCGCAGGGAATGTTGGTCTCAGTCGCATATCAGGCAGGTTTTGACCGCGGCATTACACCGCGTTCCGGCGTCGGCTCATTAAAGCGCAGCTTTACACTGCCAATCGAGCTTAGCGGAGTGTCGGTCACTATCAACGGATTTTCATGCGGCCTTAAATATGTGAGCCGCCATCGCTTGGATCTCGTACTGCCGCCGCTGCTGCCCAGCACATCGACGGGTACGACATATCCGATGATAATTTTCAATAATGGCGTCAAACTAAAAACGACGATCACTGTTGTCCCGACGCGGCCCGACCTCTTTAACTTTGAGGGTATAGAGTCAGGCGGCGGGCGGGCTAAGGTCTATAACGTGACCAATCGCGTCCATACGACCGAACCATTCCTTGTGCGTACTATTAGGACTAAGCCGTCCGGCCGAGTGCCGTCGGTATTGAGAGTCTATCTGACCGGTGTACAGCTCGTCGATATGTCAGCGATCACCATACGAATAGGCAACTCGGTCAATGCGTCAGTAACACCGATCAGTTCGCCTGTACTTGTCGAACCGGGAGTTTACACTATGGACTTCACACTTCGCGACGAACTACAGGGCGCAGGCGATCAGCCGTTAGTGATCAATGTCCCGATCAACGGGGTCGATTTTAGTTCGCGGCTCGATGACACCGCACCGCGCTTACGAATATTATAGCGGCGGTTCGGACAATAACGCTGAAAGGGCGAGTGCGTCAACGGCACTCGCCCTTTTTTGTTATAGGTATATAAAAGGTTCTTATTCTTGAACGCTTCGCCCTCATATATTATCCTTTAATACAGGCGAAAGAGCGTAATTTTTATAAATCACGGCCTTTAATATATCGATTTAAATAATCATTTTCATTCAACTATCCGGAGAATTTATTCTATGGCAGGTAAAGATGTAAACACGATGAAGATCGCCCCCAGAGTCTGGAAGAATGGCGAGTTCATTAATTGGGAAGATGCTAAGATCCACGTAATGTCACATGTCGTGAACTATGGTTCGAGTGTCTTTGAGGGTATTCGCTGTTACGAAACAACAAAAGGCTCGGCGATCTTTCGTCTGCCCGAGCATATGCAGCGGCTTATTAACTCGGCAAAGATCTACAGGATGGACTCAAAGTTCACCCGTGACCAATTTTGCGATGCGACTGTCGAGCTTGTCGCCAATAGCGGCCTCGACCACTGCTACATCCGCCCGGTGATCTTTCGCGGGCTTGATGAGGCGAGTCCCGCATTCGGCGTTAACCCTCTCCCGAACCCGATCGATTCGTATATCGCCGCATGGCAATGGGGCAAGTATCTCGGCGAAGAAGCTCTCGAGACAGGCATTAAGGTCTGTGTTTCGAGCTGGACACGCTTTACGTCCAATTCGCTGCCTGCCGTCGCAAAGGCCGGCGCGAACTATATGAATTCGCAGCTCATCAAGATGGAAGCACTGCTCGGCGGATATTCCGAAGGCATTGCTCTCGATGACCGCGGCTACGTATCCGAAGGCTCGGGTGAGAACATCTTTTTGGTCAACAACGGCAAGCTCATTACACCGCCGCTCGGTGCATCGATACTTCCCGGCATCACCCGTGACTCTGTCATTCAGATCGCCCGCGAGTTGAATATCGAGATCATCGAGACCAACATTCAGCGTGCAGCCCTTTATCTGGCTGACGAGATCTTCTTTACCGGCACTGCGGCCGAGATCACGCCGATACAGTCGGTCGATCAGATCACTATCGGCTCAGGCAAACGCGGCGAAATGACTAAGAAGCTTCAAGAGGAGTTCTTTAAGATCATCAACGCCGAGCGTCCTGCTCCCTTCGACGCCGAGTGGCTGACATTTATCAACTCGGAAAAAAAAACGGTAGCCGCATAGGCTGACAAGCAAAAAATGCGGCTGATGTTATAAAAGATCGTCGCTATAGAAATAAAAAAAGATCGGCAGCCGGGTGACTGCCGATCTTTTTTTAATTAAGATCCTCTGTCCCCTGATCAACGCAGGCCCTGAGCGAACTGCTGCGTTCCAAATGTGCCGATGCCGTTCAGCCTAAAGCTGAATACAACCTTATTCTCCCGCCGTACACCGACATTGAACGTGTAATATTGCAGCGACAGCGAGCAGCAGTCGTAAGCGTAGCCCAACGTGAACAGCGAGCTGATAAGCGGCGACAGGCCCGCAGCCCTTCGATTTTCGAAATCGTAAAATAGCGATGTTCCGCCGTAAATACCGTGATCGCGATTGCCGATGACGATCGACGGGCTCCATTGTGCTCCGCGCAGCGTACCGGGCTCGGCTCCGTCGGTATCGCCGTATTTTGCAAGCGACGGTATCAGCATCACGCGACGCGTATAGTACAGCGTCTGAAATATCTTTAATATCTTTGTATCATAGCCGACGGTCGCCGACATTGCCCGCAGCCCGTCGCCCTGTACCCCGACATCCATTTTAGTATTAACAAAAATGGTCTTTTGCGGGCGATATGTCGCATCGAGATTGAGCGGCGAAAATCGTCTCGGTGCTCCGCCAAATGTATAAAAACTAAGCGCCGTGATCGGTTCGATCTGATTTCGCTGTCCCATGACGAGCGCACCGCCAAAGGTCTTGTCAAAGAAATATTTACCTCTCACCGTCAGAGTAAATATCTCATACGGCTGGATCGAAAGGTCCTTTTTACCCGCGTCATCTTCGTTACGCAGCTTTTCCTGAGCGTCCTTTGTCACCGCCTGGCCGTATTTGCGTGTATAAAAGCGATTGGTCAGCCCGTACTCGATCTCGTTGGTATTTGTCGCTGTATCGACGTAGTCAAACCGTATCGTCTTATTAAAGTTGTCAATTCCCTTCACGAGCCGATAGGTCAGATAAGGTTCGATCACGTGCCGAAACTTAAATTTACCGTCGCTGTTATAAAAGTTACGGGCAAGAGCGACCGGCCGGACATCGAGCGTCAATTCACCGTATCGCCGTATCAGATCTGTGCCGACGACCTTTCGGTTGTTGTCGAGCGAGTCGGAATAATACGTCACGCGGCCCGCGACGCTTGCGGTCACATTAAGATACTTTGACTGCAGCGGCAGGATGAATTCAGGGTAGATGTCGAGCCGCTGGCCGATCGCGGGCGTCACGATCGGATCACTGTTGAACTGCTTGCGGTACGCGACGATGTCATCGACCTGCTCGCGTCTCGAAACGCCCTCGACCGCGGTCTTGAACGTAAAATACGCATTCTTAAAGAATGACAGCCGCGACGGCCGCTTTTCAAAACTCACACTCGGCAGATTGAGCGTCTTTATGCTGATATTCGGTATCGAAATGACCTGCGAGCGAGCCATTATATTGAGCGTATAGTTTGACCAGCTCTTATTTACAAAGACCTGCGAATCCTCGATCGGCGATATTATCTGTTGTATCCCGTCGAGAAAGACCTGTCGAAATGCGAGATTTGACGTGATCCTGACATTTGCCGACGCCGTAAACCCGTTAGAAAAATACTGTACACCCTCAGCAAATAGTGCCGTGCCGCCCTGATCAGGATTTGCCGCGCTTGCACTCGGGCCGAGCACGCGATCTTTTACGGCAAAAAATCCGATATTAAAGAATGAGCGCGAGTTTGCCCGTGTCCGCAGTTCGGCACCATAGCCAAATCCGCGATTAGAGTACAGATCGCCGCGAAATGTTATATCAGCCGACTCGCCGAGCGTTTGATAGTAAGCACCCGAAACGTGCAGGCCGCGTGCGGCCGAGTAACCGACCGTCGGAGTCAAAAAGCCCGATTGACGATCACGCTCTTTGATCGGTATCGACGCGAAAGGCAAGGGTATCAGCGGAATGTCCTTGATGCGAAACTTGGCATTCTTGAGATCTACTTTTTTGCCGACCTTGATCACCGCACGTTTTGACGTAAAGCTCCATTTTGGTACAGCCTCTTCGCAGGCGGTAAATTTACCGTTAATTACGAGCAGTTCGGTCGGAGATGTCCGCTCTACACGGTCTGCGGTAAAATAGAGTACGGTGCCGTCCTGAGTTTGATTTGTAAAGCCCGTCGAGTCCTCGAACCATCCGAGTTTTGTTCTATAATTCCACTCGGCCCTGACGCCTGTGATCCGCTGGTCGTCGCCCTGATCGAAAACGACACTGCCGGTCGCGACCATTTTATTTTCGGCTTCGTAGATGATGATCTTTTCGGCCTGCATACGATAAATACCGTAATGCACATCGACATTGCCCTCGTGCGTGACTATGCGTTTGCCTGCTTCGCCTGTGACAGATTGCTTTTCAGAGTAAACGACGACCTCGCCGTCGCCGCCTTCGCGTTCGAACGAAGGTTTTTTCGTCTTCGGAGCCTCGATGCTGCGCTCGGGCGAGATCGGGTTGACGTTGGGCGTATCGGTGATCGGGTCAGAGAGCTGACGGTCAACCGGATTGGTCTGCTGTGCCGCGATTGACAATGCAAGCACAATTATTACCGGCAATGATCGTAAAATCGAGGTAAAGCGCATCTTCACAATGAGTTGACTCAATTGATGCTAACACGAAGGACGGCCAACTTAAACCTTGTATGATAGACTACCTTCAAAAATATAGATGATCTCAGAGTCTCTGCAAAACACATCTGTCCTCGTCGTTGAGGACGAGGAAATAATGCGTAACATTCTGCGCAAACTGTTGATACAGCGCGGAGCCGATGTATTTACGGCCGATAGTGCCGAGGCCGCACTGTCCGTTTTTTCGTCAAATGTGGTCGATGTCACGCTCACTGATATCAAAATGGCAGGCCGCGACGGCATCGAACTCCTCGACACGATCAAATCACTCGATCCTGAAGCTGTCGTTATAATAATGACCGCATTCTCATCGGTCGATACCGCGATCGCGGCCTTGCGTAAGGGCGCATACGATTACATCACAAAACCGTTTGTTAACGACGACCTGCTAAAAACGATCGAAAATGCAGCCACTCAGCGAAAGCTCTTTAACGAAAATCGCCTGCTGCGGCGAGAGGTCAGACACAGATATAATTTTGACGAGATGATCGGCGAAAGCCCGAGGATGCGTGAGCTTTTTACCCTGATCGGAAAGGTCGCAAATACACCTGCGAACATTCTCATCCAGGGCGAGAGCGGCACCGGTAAAGAACTCGTTGCCCGATCGATCCATTTCAACAGCGATCGTGCGGGCGGACAATTTTTGGCGGTAAACTGCGGCGCATTGCCCGGATCATTGCTTGAGAGCGAGCTGTTTGGCCACGTCAAAGGTGCATTTACCGACGCCGTTGCCGATAAAAAAGGCCTCTTTCGCTCGGCGTCTGGCGGCACGCTTTTTTTGGATGAGATCGGTGAGATGCCTCTGCCTCTGCAGGTCAAACTGCTGCGTGCTCTGCAGGAGCACGTCGTCACACCCGTCGGGTCGTCCGAACCGATCCCATTTGACGCCCGCATAATTGCCGCGACAAATCGCGATCTCGAAACCGAGGTAGCCGAAGGCCGTTTTCGCGAAGACCTCTTTTACAGGCTGAATGTCGTCGAGATAAATGTGCCGCCGCTGCGTGAGCGCGACGGCGATATCACACTGCTCGCCCGTCATTTTGCATCGGCGACCGCCCGCCGCCACGATGCTCCGACAAAACCGATATCAAAACCGGCGATCGAGGCGATCTCATCGTACTCCTGGCCCGGAAATGTCCGTGAGCTTGAGCATGTGATCGAACGCGCGATGATCCTCAGCGAAGCCGAGATCACGCCC
>Ga0153956_1000699_pt1 | contig 34919 bp, 24 predicted proteins | sample TSFL040MetaG_FD_104704 | JGI IMG/M metagenome (GOLD analysis project Ga0153956, IMG submission 104704) | Attine ant fungus gardens microbial communities from Florida, USA - TSFL040 MetaG | ecosystem: Host-associated > Fungi > Mycelium > Unclassified | place: USA: Florida, Wekiwa Springs... | reverse complement strand
TTACCAAACCATAGTTCGGCTTCGCCATCAGGATTTGTCGCATTCAGCTCAAGCTGATCATCAACAAACGATGTCGTCCAGGTCTGCCCAAGCAGGTTAGATGGTTGACTGGAGCTATAGATATCCGCACCGGAGACAAGGGTATCGTCTCCGGGACCTGCAACGATCAGATCATCGCCACCGGCGAAAATCGCGTCGTTGCCATTACTGCCCACAATCGTGGCCGGATCACCCGAGGCAATCAGATCCCCCTGCTCTCCCGTCGCTGCCCCCGAATTGGCGTTCGCGATCGCAGCCTGCAGGCTGACCGGCGTTGTGCCGTAAATCCAGACTGAACTCGCTCCCGCCGGAGGTGTATTCCAGGCACCATTGTCCACCACAATGATATCTGTTCCGTTATTGGCATTGATAACGTTGACGCCACCACTCGACTGTTGCTCGCCAAAATTGGCATAGATCGTATCGTTTCCAGTGCCGCCATTGACGCTCTCATTCGGGGCGTCCACGACATCTATAAAGTCGCTTCCTGATCCAGCCCCGCCCACCAGGGTTCCACCTCCCACACCACTCGGTGAGTCAGTATCCAAATAATAGTTGACCACCTCGCCACCGGCACCAGATAACGTACCTTCGTCATAAAGCGTTGCTGTTGGCGTGGTGAATGGGTCGGTAGACTCGGAAAAAGTCTGCGTCACCTGGGGGGCCGAACTCGTCCCGCCATCGCTTTGCGATCCGTTGAGCGTCGCGCTGAGCGTCATTGTGGCGTTACCGCCAACGTCGGCGGTATTAGTCAGCGAGAATACCGCGCTGTCCTGGCCAGCCGGGATGGTTACGGTAAAAGTGCCATCCGAATTGACTGCCTCCAATCCATTGCCAGCATCTAACGAAAAATCGCTTGCCGGAACCCCACTCAGCGTAACCGTTACCGTTTGAGCAATGTCTGTCGCTGCGTCCAAGTAAATCGTGTACGACTGAGACTTCCCGGCATCAAAGGTCGGCGCAGATTGATCAACGCCGGCATTTGCACCTGCAGTTATACCTACGGAATTCGGTAATTTTATTCCCAGGAAGCCACTTGAGCTATTAGGATCAAGGGCTTGACTTAGATCAAATCCCTCTAGATCTATCGTAGATCCAGAACCGGAAATCGGCGTTATTTGAAGAACACCCGTGTCAGATCCTTCACTATTACCGAAGAACGTATAGTTATACGTTCCATCCGTCCATTCGTTCGGCCCAACGTAGCTGATCGCCGCTTGCCCGAGAACCGTTCCTGAACTTGGCGAACTGCATATCGTGATCGAACCCTGCCCGCCGGGAACACATTCAATCGTATCTGTTGCATTTTGAGTAGGAACTATATATGCGTCAGTTCCCGTTGACATCGAATATTGATCGATTACAAAACTATCCGTCCCCGCAACTCCATTCAGTGTCTCGGTTCCGAATGCTGCAATGGTAGCCTCACCCGATTCAGCGGACGAACCAGGCTGGAGCAGTGTGTAAATCCCATCCGTAATAACAGATGCATCAGCTTGGATGAGATCTGCGCCTTGTGGCTCGTTGAAAGAGAATGATAGGAGTTCCCCGGCAGTTGTCGGACCTATGCTAAAGGGAGGAGTAGTCGGGGCAGTCCGACCAGGGCTCGGATTTCCCGCTTGTAACGATATAAAGCCCTCTGAACTAATTTTCCACCCTGACCCGAAGGTATATGAATCGACGATTGAGTCTGGCTTGAGCTGCCTTGGATCCAACTGCGCGGGTCCAACGTTCAACGTCGTCAATACCCACGAATCCAGCCACAGATCCTTATATGTATAGTTTTCTGGAGATCCGGATACTGGAAAGTTTGAGATTATTGCATAGACTTCGGCCGACAGCGATCCAGAAGGGTCTGTTATTTTATCAAAAATACTGTTTTGCGTTAACTGAGCGAGATCAAAAGTGCTTACGTCCACGCCCGCGCCCGCAAGATCCTTCGCGAACAAAGTAGCTAGCTGGGAATCTCCATATTGACCAATAGCCGTAACACCCAACCCACCCAAAGCCGCCTGTAACTGAACCTCAATTACATACTCTGTAAGATATGCAATAGCCTCTTGCTGCGCTCCATACTGCAGAGCCTGTTTGGGATTTGTAGCAAAACCAATCTGGTCATTTCCGCCTGAAATTTCCGCATGGGCTAGTTCATGTCCAAGAGCAACTGCAAGATCCACATAATTTTGGAGATTTTGTGACGTTATAGTAGATCCGACTACTAAAGACTCTGGCACATACACAAACTCACCGGCACTGTCGTAGAATCCTCCTGAAGCATAAAAGTATGGTTTAGCGTCATACTCTTTAAGCAAGTCATCCAATACCGGTGAACCTGACTTTCCAGAGTCTGCTCCAAGCAGATTCACTATGTTGGTAATAACGGCGCTTGGAATTTGATTATTTTGCGCAGCTGTCATTTTATCCTACCTCCTGCACCAAAGCTTATATTCACCACTCGGCAGTCATCCGGAAACGGTACATTCCGCTCGATGCTAGTTCCACACGGACGCAGCACGATGACCTCCAATGACCCGAGACTCTTCATGTCCGCCTTGGGATTACCTTCAATTGAATAAAAAACTCTTCCCAACGACCTCTCCACATAATCCCCCCCCCTCAAATGCCCACTGTAGATGCCATATGCGGCTTTTGTTCCAAAGATTTTTTTGATGACTTTGAAATTGACTTGCTGCTCCGGACGGAACGACATTGTCATTCCTGCCTGAAATGCCGTGATTTCCCCGTCGAACCGCCTTCTACTACAGTAAAATCTGACATTAATCTTTAAAGATTGGCCCAACAGCGAGCTGTCCAGAATGTTTGATTCCCAGGATTCAGTCGAGCCATTAATAATTGCACCTTCCGGAAACCTCGGAATCACTTCTCTCGCATTGAAGAATGCGAGCAGATTCTTTGTGCTGTAGAAATCTGATGAAACCAGCAGGCTGTTTTCAAGTGCGTAGTGAATATTCTGAAATAGCTCAACGGCATTTCTTGGCGGCTTCGGAAGCTTGATTCGTCTTCCTTTTGGAGTGGTTCCGGGAAGATCTACGCATGGGACAATCGGCTGCCCATACTCCTCACCGTATGACTTCTCAATTGCCATCAGGTTGGCACCAGCACACATCAAGGCGACCGTCAACATAAAGGCCAAGGCCGATAACAGCCACCGGCTGTGCCTTTTCACCCTGACGTTTACCAGTTTGATCCCTTTGGATACGTTCTCCTGAATCTTCATATAAATCCCCACTAGCGCACCGACGCCCCTTCATTCAAATACTTCACTACCGGCGACAGCACGAAACTTATGATCCGGCGCCGGTCCGTCTTGATGTCCGCCTGCACCGTCATGCCCGGCTGCAGAACTGCCACCCCGGAACCATTTGAGAACCTCTCCCCATCCATCCGGATGTGGACTTTGTAGACGTACCCGGCATTCTGGTTTTCGGCCTGTTGATTCGGATCCGTCCTGGGCTCGCCCGTCCGGGTATCGGCATCCTTGGATGCCGCGCTCTTGTCCTCGGCATCCGGGCTGACCCAGGTCAGCGTTCCCTTCAGGCTGCCGTACTTCTGGAACGGGAACGTATCCACCTTCACGTCCACTTTCTGGCCGACCTTCACGTAGCCGATGTCCTGATTGGTGACCGTCGCCTCGATGATCAGCGGGGTGCCATCCGGAACGATCGTGACCAGCGACTGCGCTGGCGTCACCACCTGTCCCAGGGTCGTGACGTTGACGGCCTGGACGGTTCCGCTCACCGGCGCCCGCATCCACTTCAGGTCGTACATCCTCTGGGCCTTGTCCAGGTCACCCTTCAAGGCCGGCTCCTGGGCGATCTCCTGGTCCAGGTCCTTGTAGATGTCGGTCTGGCGGTCATGCTTTACCTGTTCGATGGCCTTCTGCGCCTCGCTCACCGCGGCGCGGGCCTGCTGGACGGTGTTCGCCTGGGCGGCCAGGTCGTGCTTGTCTTTCACCAGGTCCTGGCGCAGCTGCAGGTAGTCGTCCCTGGAAATGGCTCCCGTATCAGCCAGCGGCCCGGCGGACGATTCCCGCTGGGTGTCTATCGCGACGGACTCCCGGTACTTGTCCAGGGTGGCCAGCGCGGCGTCCAGGGCGGCTTCCTTTTCGCTTTCGCCCTCGACGGCCTGTTGCAGTTTGCTGGCATAGGCATCCTGCCTGGCCCTGCGCATCTGCTCCTCGATCCGAATCCGCGCAGAGGCTTCACCCGTCTTCGTGTAATCGGGCCGGGACTGTGTCAGCTCGGCGGTGAGTCTTTGCTGTTCCAGCTGGTTGAAGCCGTACTTGTCGGTGTTGGCGGCGAGGTCCGCGGCACTGAGCGTGGGATCCAGTTCCAGCAGCAGGTCACCTTTGTTCACATGCTGGCCTTCCTTTACGTGGATGGCCCGCACGATGGAGGATTCCAGCGGCTGCAGTTCCTTCACCCGCCCATCCGGGATGAACTTGCCCGGCGCCATCGCCACCACGTCCACGGTGGACAGGCAGGCCCACAGGATCATGGCCGCGAAGAACGCAAAGGTGCTCCAGATCACCGCCCCATACATCGGGGACGGCGCGGTTTCGATGATCTCCAGCGCCGGGGGCAGGAATTCCCGTTCCAGGTCGGTCAGGGAGCGGGCTTCAGAGGCCATGGATGCCTCCCCTCATCTGTTGCGAGAACAGGTGGTGATACAACCCGCCTTGCTCCATCAGGTCCGTGTGGTTGCCCTGCTCCTTGAGCTCCCCGCGGTCCAGGACCAGGATCGTGTCCGCAAGGCGGATGGTGGACAGCCGGTGCGCGATGATGAACACCGTCCGTCCCTGGCAGATGGACTTGAGGTTGTCCTGGATGATGCGCTCGGACTCATAGTCCAGGGCGCTGGTGGCCTCGTCGAGGATCAGGATGCGGGGGTTGGTGATCAGGGCCCGGGCAATCGCAATGCGCTGACGCTGACCTCCCGAAAGCGCGGTGCCGCGTTCGCCCACGCGGGTGTCATACCCATCCGGCAGTTCCAGGATGAAGTCATGCGCCCCGGCCAGCCGGGCAGCTTCCGTCACCTGCTGGATATTGGCACCGGGCACCGCCTGGGCGATGCTGTCGCGGATGCTGCCATCGAACAGCAGGTTGTCCTGCAGTACCACGCCGATCTGGCGCCGCAGCCACAGCGCATCCACGTTGCGCAGATCGATGCCGTCGATCAGGACCCGGCCGACCTCCGGGATGTACATGCGCTGCAGCAGCTTGGTCAGGGTGCTCTTGCCCGAACCGCTGCGGCCAACGACGCCGATCGTCTTGCCGGCGGCTATCTCCAGGCTCAGCCCGCGCAGGATCTCCGGCCCGTCTGCGTCGTAGCGGAACCGCACCCCTTCCAGCTTGACCGCACCCTGGATGGCCGGAAGACTCATCTTCCCGGGGCTCAACACCGGCTCCGGGCGCGCATTGAGCAGGTCGCCCAGGCGTTTCACCGACAGGCCCACCTGCTGAAAGTCCTGCCACAGCTGCACCACCCGCATGATGGGCCCGATGACCCGGCCCGAGAGCATCTGGAACGCGATCAGCTGTCCCACCGTCAGACGGCTGTCCATGACCAGGTACGCCCCCACCCACAGGATGGCGAGGGTCGAGAACTTCTGGATGGCCTGGCCCAGGGCGCTGCCCATGCCCGACAACTGCGAGACCTGGTAGGACGCCCCGGAGTACCGCGCCAGCTGCACCTGCCAGTTCTGGCCGAACAGCGGCTCCAGCGCCATCGCCTTCACGGTCTGGATGCCGGTGACCGACTCCACCAGGAAGGACTGCATCTGGGCACCCCGGTCGAACCGCGCGTCCAACCGCTGCCGCATCAGCGGCCTGAGCAGAAAGGACAGCACGATAAACAGCGGTACCGCCGCCAGCGCCACCCCGGTCAGGATGCCGCTGTACAGCAGCATCACGGCAATGAAAATCACCGTGAACGGCACGTCCAGGATGGCATTGAGCGCCTGGCCCGTCAGGAACTGGCGGATGTTCTCCAGTTCCCGCACCCGCGCCACGGTGTCACCCACCCGCCGGGTCTCGAAATACCGCAGCGGCAGGCGCAGCAGGTGGTGGAACACCCGCAGGCCCAGCAGCGTGTCCAGGCGGTTGGAGGTATGCGCCATCAGGCGTGTCTTCTGCACTGTCATGACCGCCTCGAACACGATGGCGATCAGCATGCCCGTTCCCATCACGTACAGCGTCGGCAGGCTCTTGTGCGACAGCACCTTGTCGATGATCACCTGCGTGAACAGCGGGGTGACCAGGCCCACCACCTGGATGACCAGGGCCGCCACCAGTACCGAAGACAGCGCCTTGCGGAACTTCCACAACGCCGGCGCAAACCAGAACAGGTCGAAGGGCCGGTTCGGGTTTTCCAGTTCCAGGCCGACCCGTACCAGGATCACCCTGCCCGCCCAGCGCTGCCGGAATTCCTCCGCACCCAGGCGCTGCGGGCGCGGCTGGAACGGGTCGCCGACCAGGACCGACCCGTCCGGGTCACAACGCAGCAGCAGCACGTACTCGCCGTCCACGCACTGCGCCATCGCCTGTGATGGCAGTTTTGAAAGCCTGTCGAAAGCAAGGGTGGCTCCCCTGGCCTTCAGGCCAATGCGCTTGGCCGCCAGCAGGATGTCAGCCTCTGACACCGGGACAGAGGGATCCAGTCCCAGCGCCCGCGTGAGCTGCATGAAATCCGTGGGGCGTTGCAGCTGCCCGGCGATCAGGCTCAGGCAGATGAGCCCGCTGGGCGCGGGAAGCCGCGGCCGTTCCGGTTCGGATGCGGAAAGACTTGTAGACAAATCCACCATCGATGACCACGGTTGTTATATTTTGATCAGACTCTTACATTGTTCTCAACGCACGTCAATAAAATAACAGCATGAAATTTCTTTTTGTCCACCAGAACTTCCCGGGACAGTACCTGCACCTCGTTCGACATCTGGCGCAACACGGCGGTCATGAAGTTGTGTTCATCACCCAGCGCCGCAACGCGGACCTCCCCGGTGTACGCAAAGTCGTCTACAAGCCACGCCGGAATGTGGCGCCCCAGGTGCATCACTACCTGCGCGATGCCGAATCGGCCGTGCTCAATGCCCAGCAGGTCGCACGGGTGGCGCTGGACCTGAGAAAGGCCGGATTCGTGCCCGACGTGATGCTGGGGCACAACGGCTGGGGGGAAATCTGGTACCTGAAGGACATTTTTCCCGAAGCACCGCTGATCGGGTACTTCGAGTTCTTCTACCGCATGCAGGGAGCCGACATCGGCTTTGACCCTTCAGACCCCGTGACTCCAGATACCGCACCCCGCCTGCGCACCAAGAATCTCGGGAATCTGCTGGCACTGGACACCGTGGACGTGGGCCAATGCCCCACGCAGTGGCAGCAGTCAGGGTATCCCCGGCGCTACCACCCCATGCTCAATGTCATTCATGAAGGTATAGATACGCGGGCAGTTCAGCCCGATCCGGCCGCACGTTTATTGCTGAAGGAAAAGAAACTGGAAATCCGGGCCGGCGACGAAGTCCTGACCTATGTCGCCCGCAACCTCGAACCTTATCGGGGTTTCCCTTACTTCATGCGCGCCCTGCCGAAGATCCTCGCGGCCCGCCCGCAGGCACAGGTCCTGATCGTCGGCGGGGATGAAGTCAGCTACGGCGCGAAGCTTCCACCCGGCCAGACCTTCCGGCAGAAACTGCTGGACGAGCTGGGCGACTCGCTGGACCTGTCCCGGGTGCATTTCCTGGGGAAGATCCCGTATCCGGCCTTCGTGAAGGTACTGCAGGTCTCGCGCGCCCACGTCTATCTCACCTACCCCTTTGTGCTCTCCTGGTCCATGCTGGAGGCGATGTCCGCCGGCTGCCTGCTCATCGGCTCGCGCACAGCGCCGGTCGAGGAGGTCATCCACCCCGGCGGCAACGGCCTGCTGGTGGATTTCTTCTCATCCGATGACATCGCCGACCGGGCGATCCAGGCGCTGGAGGACGGACGCTCCTTCGAGTCCCTGCGCCGCAACGCCCGGCAGACCGTCATCGAACGTTATGACCTGCACACCCGCTGCCTGCCGGCGCATCTGCGGCTGCTCAACGCCCTGGCCCCTCGACGCCGCCGGTCCTGAGCCGATTTCACCCCGGAGCCGCGCCCGCGCTATGCTTCACCCATGTCCGGCTACGACCTCGCGCTCTCGATCGCTTTAGGCATCGGACTGGCCGCCGCCACCGGCCTGCGCGTGTTTCCGCCCCTGCTGGTGGCGAGTCTGGCGGCCTGGTCCGGGCACCTGCACCTGAACGAGCACTTCGCCTGGCTGGGCACCCTGCCGGCCGTGGTGATGCTGGCCGTCGCCGCCCTGGTGGAGGTCGGCGCCTACTACATTCCGGTGGTGGATCACCTGCTCGACACCCTGATGGCGCCGGCCGCGGTGGTGGCCGGCGTGGTGGCCGCCGCCGCGGTCATGGGGGACATGCCGCCCCTGGTCAAATGGGCCACCGCCATCATCGCCGGTGGCGGGGCCGCGGGCCTGTCGCAAGGACTGTCCATGCTGCTGCGCGCGGGCTCCACCGCCGCCACGGCGGGCGTGGCCAACCCCGCGGTCTCGACCGCGGAACTCGGCGGCTCGGTGGCACTGGCACTGCTGGCGCTGGCCGCGCCCTTCATCGCCGTGGCGGTGGCGATCATCCTGCTCGGGCTTGGTGTGCGCGCGGCGCTGCGGTTCATCCGCCGCAAGCGGACGGGCTAAACCCGCTCCACTCCCCGCCGCGCCAGCAGGTAGTGCACGCCACCCCAGGCATACAGCACGGTGGAGGCCATCAACGCGAACCGCAGGCCCGTGGCGGCCGCTCCCGGCTGCGCTCCCAGCCGCGCGGCGAAGAAATCACTCAGGAATCCGACCAGTGGCGGCCCCAGTCCCATGGCGACCGCGTTCACGAACACCATGTACAGCGCGACGTACGAGGCCCGGGTGCGCGGCGTCGCCAGGTTCTGCACGATGGCAAAGCTCGGCCCGTAGTGCATCACCAGGCTGATCCCGGCCAGGATAATGAGGGTGGCCGAAGCCGTAAGGCCCTCGGCATTGAATCCGGCCAGGTACAGCGGCACCGACCCGAACATGCCTATGGCTGGAATCAGCGCATACCAGCGCGCATCCCTGCGCCCCAGGCGATGCGTCAGGCCGCCACCGATCAGCAATCCGCCGGCAACGGACAGGAAAGTCTGCAGGCCGTACAAGGCGCCGGCCGCGGCATACGACAGCCCGTGCACGCGGGTGAAATACACGCCCAGGAACTGCCCCAGGCCATGCAGCCCGAAGCCGCCCAGGGTGCCACCCATCACCACGTGCCGGAACGCCGGTTGCGACCAGCACTGGCGCGCCACCGCGGCCAGTGACGGCGCATCGGCCTCGGCCTGTTCCCCCGTCAGGCCGCGGGCCGGCTCTCGCAGGGTGAAGAACACCAGCGCCGCGATCACCAGGCCCGGCACGCCCATGACGATGAAGGCCCAGCGCCAGCCCAGGGTCTGCGCGATCCGGCCGCCCGACAGCGCGCCCACCAGGGCGCCGAAGGGTACGCCCAGCATCATGAGGGAGGTGGCCAGGGAGCGCTCCCGCGGGTGGTAGTGGTCCCCGATCAGCGAGGTCGACGGCGCCATGAAGCCCGCCTCGCCCACGCCCACCCCGACCCGTACCGCGAGCAGCATCAGGTAACTGCTGACCGTGCCGCACAGCGCCGTCATGGCCGACCACGCCAGGGTCGCCACCGCGATGATGCGCACCCGGCTGTAACGCTCCGCCAGCCGCGCGACCGGGATCCCGAGCAGCGAGTACAGCAGCGCGAAACTGATGCCCTGCAGCAGGCCCAGCTGCAGGTCGCTCAGGTGGAATTCGCGCCGCAGCGGTTCGGCCACGGCACCGACGACGGACCGGTCCGCGTAGTTGACGAAACACACCAGGAACAGCACGAACAGCAGCCAGCGGCGGTATCCGTTCCCGGATACCGCCGCCGTGTCCGCCGTGGTTGCGGAAGCCGCCATCAGAAGCTCTTTTTCACACTGACCCCGAAGGTGCGCGGCGCGCGGATATTGGCGTAGAACAGCGTCGGATCACCACCGGCCTGTACTCCCCGGGAGAACGCGTAGCGCCCGCCGCCGGTGTAGATCGCCTGGTCGCTCAGGTTCTTGCCCCACAGCGTGAACTGCCACAGGTTGCGGGTCGACAGGGTCAGGTTGGCGTTCTCGCTGACGTAGGCCTTCTGCCAGCCGGAGCTGATGAAGTCCGGCGACAGGTAGTAGCCGCCGGAGAACTGCGCATCCACGCTGCCCCTGAGCGTCATGCCATCCGGCAGCGCGATCTCATGCTCGTAGCCTGCCATGCCGGTCCACTGCGGCGCGCGCACCAGCGGCTTGCCCGCGCAGTTCACCGACTGGGTGGAATCCCCCCGCAGCGCCGGGATGAAGTCATTGGCCGTGTACGGCACCACCGGCCCCAGGGTGCAGCCGCTCGCCTGCGGCGGATAGCTGTTGACGAACAGCGCTGAAACCGACGGGTTGTAGACGCTGTAGGTGAAGCTGTCATAGCGGGTTTTCAGGAACTCCGCCGAGGCCCACAGCAGGTCCTGCGAAGTGGGCTTGAAGCGCACGTCGACATCCGCCCCGTACAGGGTGGCCTTGCCGGCATTGGCGGTGAGCAGCCCCGTGGTGCCTCCGGGCGTCGCCCCGAGGTAGCGTTCCTGCTTGTTGCGGTAGTTCCAGTAGAAGGCTTCCAGGTTGACCTGCAGCCGCTGGTCGAGGAAGCGGTTGCGCGACCCCAGGGTGAAGGCCGTCAGCTTTTCCGGCTCGAAGCTGTTGTCGGGCGCCGGCACCGACGGAAAGAACCCGCCGGCCTTGAAGCCCGTCGCCGCGGTGGCATACAGCATGTTCTGCGAAGTCAGGTCGTACTCCGCGCCGGCGCGCCAGCTGAAGTTGACGAAGTCGCGCTGGCCGTAATCGTTGGTGATGCCCGGCGCCGGCAGTACCGCCGTCGAGTAACCCTCCTGGGTCTTGTTGTCATCGGAGTACCGCAGCCCGCCGATCAGCCGCAGCCGCCGGGTCAGGCTGTAGGTCAGGTCGGCAAAGGCCGCATAGCTCTTGGTGAACATCGGGGTGTCGACCGAGCCCTCCTGGATCGGCAGCGCCTGCAGCTGGTACAGCTGGGTCTGCGACTCGTTGAAGTAGTACAGCCCCGTGACCCACTTCAGGGAGTCGGTGGTGTTCCCCAGGCGCAGCTCGTAGCTCTGCTCGCGCGAGGTCTCGTTGGTGCGGAACCAGAAGCCGGGCGTATAGGTCAGGTAGTTCACGTCGGTGCTGCGGTAGGCCGGCAGGAACGTCAGGGTGCCGAACCCCAGGTCCACGTCGAGCTGGGCATTGACCGCCTTCACCAGGATGTCGTTGCTGCCGTCGTTCAGGATCCGCGTCCCGCCCGGGATCGCCGCGGTGGGCGGCTGCTCCTGCGCACTGGAGGGTCCGGTCCAGGGATTCGACGGCATCGGGTTCAGCGCCGAACGCGCCACCGTCGCCTCGCCCTGTGGCGTCGAATGCGAGTACTCGCCCACCACAAGCAGCGACACCTTGTCGTTGGGTTTCCACAGCGCCGACAGGCGGCCCGCGGTGCTGTCCTCGTCGTCGTAGCCGTCGGTCAGGTAACCCTCGTGGTAGCTGTACTGGAAGGCGCCGCGCAGCGACAGCGTATCGGTCACGCCGCCGCCGGCCGCGGCCGTCACCCGCCTCAGGTCGTAGTTGCCGACGTCGAGGTTGACGTACCCGTTGAAGTCCTGGGTGGGCCGGGTGGTGATGAGGTTGATGGCGCCGCCGGTGGCATTGCGACCGTACAGCGTGCCCTGCGGGCCTTCCAGCACCTCCACCCGGTCCAGGTCGAAGAACACCGGGCCGATGCCGGAGGGACGCGCGATGTAAACGCCATTGATGTTGTAGGCGATGGCCGACTCCGCCGACGCATCGGTGGCGAAGCTGCCGACGCCGCGCAGGTAGGTCTGCACGGTGCCACCACCCTCGCTCACGGTGAGTCCCGGCACCAGGGCGCCCAGGTCCTCGGCCTGCGAAACGCCGCCCCGGGACAGGGTGTCGGCACTCAGCACGGTGATCGACAGCGACGACTTCTGCACGTTCTGCGCGTACTTGGCCGCGGTGACCTGCACTTCCTGCAGCTGGTCGGTGTTGTCCGCCTGGGCCGCCGCCTGCTGCGCCTGCGCCACGTCGATGGCGCACGCCAGCACTCCCAGCATCATCAAATGCTTCGACATCGTTTCCCCTTAAGTTCCGGTCCGGTTCGATTGCACCAAAGGACTCAGGCTCGCTTGTAATTGAAAAGTCCGCTGCGCAGCGCGGCTTCCGGCACCCAGGTGCCATGGAAGGTGGAGCGCACGCGCACCGGCAGGCTGAGGGTCGCCACCGGCCCCGCGGCGGGATTGCGCGCATCCAGGATCACAAGGTCGCTGCGGTTTTGAGCAAAGCGCGACACCGGCACCAGGAGCCAGCCATCCCCTTCGGCACTGTCCGGTGCGCGCGGTGCGAACTGCGCCTCCTGCACGCCGCAGCCCGGGCCCGGCATCCACACTTCCAATGCGCCGGTTTCGGGGTCCACGTGGCCGATGCCGCTCGAACCATCGGCGCCGCGGTTGCAGATCACATAGCCATGGCGGTACGGGCGACCCTGGTAGCGATCGTCGGTGCGCGGCATTTCGCAGGAGTTGGGCATGATCCGGCGCTGTTCGATGCGGCCGTCGGTGCGGTCCAGGTCGAAGGTCATGCGGGTCAGGAACGGCGGCACGAACGCGCTGTGCTCGCCGGCCGGCGTCGGAAAGAACGGAAAGCAGTTGCCGTCATACAGGCACAGGTCCAGATGGACCCTGGAGCCATCGCGGTAGGCGTTCATCATGTGCCCCGCGCTGGCCGCCGGTGCCTTGAACCAGCGGATACCCTCGGCCGTGCCGTATCGCGGCACCAGGGCCACGTGCACCTGCTCCTGCGGGTGCCACTGGTAGTACGGCCCGCCCGCCTTCACCACGGCAAGGTCGGTGATCAGCGGGAAGAACGGGAACACCACCCATTCATCGGTGATGGCGAAGTCGTGGACGCAGGCCGCATAGGGCATCTGGAACCAGACCTTGTTGACCAGCTTGCGGTCCGGTCCGAACACATAAAAAGCGATGTCCCGGGTGGCATCCCCGCGCGCCTGGTAGGAAAAGGTCAGGAGCTCATCCGTCACCGGATCGACCTTGGGATGCGCCGTCAGGCTCACCGCATCGACGGCGCCGCCGATGTCATCGCGGCCGATGGTCGCCAGGGTCTCCGGGTCCATGCGGTACGGCAGGTCATCCTCCTTCAGGGCATACAGGTGACCGGCATGGAACAGCGCCGTGGTGTTGCCCGTACCCAGGTGAACGCCTGCGACGCTGGGATCGACGGTGTAGCGGTTGCGGTAGCGTCCGAACAGACCGCGCCGGGCGGCCTTCTGGCGCTTGTAGCGCTCCGTCTGGACCCAGCGGGTGATGTAGTCCACCTGGTTGTCCTTGAAGCGGAACAGGTGGATCATTCCCTCGCCGTCGATGAAGATGTCATCGGTGCGGCCCGACGGGTACTGGCGGTCCGCACCCACCTTGTACAGCGCACCCTCCAGCCCCGCGGGAATCTCCCCCTGCACCAGTTCCAGCCCACGGGTCTCGCACTCCGTGCGCATGGGATCACCCCAGCCCTCATACAACTCGATTTCCGGAAACCTGACAGGCTCGACCATGGTGAGCTCCTTGATAAGCCGTGCGGCGGCCTAGATGCCGGCAGTGACGACGAAGTCGTGGATGAGGGGTCCCAGCGAATCCAGTGGCGTACCAATGGCCTGCGCGGGGGACAGGTGGTTGTGCCCGGTCAGGCGGTACAGCGGCGGGAACCCCTTGCCGGCCTGCTGCCAGCCCGCCACCAGCAGCGCCGCCTGGCGCTGGAAGTCCGCGCCGTCGAACTCCGACACACTGAAGAACAGCGGTACCGGTGAGGTCACCAGCCCGTCCAGGGTCGAACACCCGGGCCAGGCGTGGCGGTCCTCGCCGTAGTAGGCCAGGTGGAACGGGTTGGCGTCGGCGCGCGCGACATCGTAGCTGCCGGAGATCATGAGCGCCCCGGCCAGGCCGGAGCCCAGCGCGACATGCAGCCGCGGATCGGCCACGTAGCCGGCCACATGCACCGCGCCGGCGGACTGGCCCATGATGAAAATGCGCGCCGGATCTCCCCCGTGTGCGGCAATGTTCTGTTTCAACCAGTGCACCACCGCGGCAACGTCCTGCGACCCGGCCGGCCAGGGATGCGCCGGCGCCAGGCGGTAGTTCATCGTCACCCCGATCCAGCCCTGCCCGGCCGCGAATGCCCCGATGTTGTCGTAGAACGGCGCATCCGGGGCGCGCTTGTCGCCCATGACAAAACCACCGCCGTGCACGAACACCAGCACCGGGGCGCCGGCAGCCCCCTGCCTGCTGAAGAGGTCCAGCCGGTGGCGCTCATGCGGGCCATACGCGTGATCACGGCTGATCCGGACCGCGGGGTCGAGGCCGGCAAAGCGCTCCGCCAGGAAGCGCTTGGTCTCCTGCATCAACTGCGGCGACAGCTCCGTGCCCAGCGCACGGATGAAGTTGCGGGTAGCGGGCGTCATCACTCCATCCTCAGCACAGGCTTGATGACCCGGCCCGCGGCGATGTCGGCGAAGGCCTGGCCGATGTCGCCGAAGGAATAGAACCGGATCAGGCGGTCAAAGGGAAAGCGCCCCTGGCGCCAGTAACGCAACAGGCGCGGAATCATGATGCGGGGCGCGGCGTCTCCCCCCAGGATGCCCTTGAGCATCCGGCCGCCGGACAGCATGCCGAACATCTGCGGCGACCACTCACCCCGCGGCGCCGTGACGAACGCCGCGACCCCGCGCATGGCCAGGCAGTCGAGCGCCGTGGTGAACACCACCGGTGCCGTGGTGGTGTTGAAACTGAAATTCATGCCCCGCCCGGTGACGGCGCGGATGCGCGCGGCGAGCTCCTCGCCGCCGGCCTCGAAGGTATCGGTCGCGCCCAGGGCCTGCGCCAGCGCCAGGCGCTCGGGATTGATGTCCACCGCCACGATGCGCTCGGCGCCAACCAGCCTGGCGGCCATGACCGCGCTCAGGCCGACCGCGCCGGCCCCGAACACCACGATGCTGGCCCCGGCGCCCACCCGCAGCGACTCGATGACGGCGCCCGCGCCGGTGATCACGCCGCAGCCCAGGGGCGCGGCGAGCTCCAGCGGCACGTCGGCGTCCAGCCGCACCGCGGTGCGCTCCGGCACCAGGGCATGGCTGGCAAAGGAAGACTGGCCGAAGAAATGCGAATGCACCGGCTGCGCCGCCGCGTCCAGCAGCGCCGTCGAACCATCGGCGCGGCCGCCGCCGAAATTGCGCGGCATGGCCTCATCGCAGTAGCTCGGCAGGTTCGAGACGCAGTTCGGGCAGACGCCGCAGGAACTGCCGCTGAGCACGACCCGGTCGCCGGGCGCAAAGCCCCGCACGCCCTCGCCCACGGCCTCCACGATGCCGGCGCCCTCATGTCCGAGGACGATGGGCAGCGGCGACAGCCGTCCCGCATGGGCATGCAGGTCGGTGTGGCAGATGCCGGCGGCTGCCAGCCGTACCCGCAGTTCCCCGGCGCGGGGTTCCTGCAGTGTCAGGGCCTCGATGACTGGCGCAGCCTGCTGCGGCCGGCTGACGGCGGCGCTGATTTTCATTTCGCAGGGTCCGCCGGGGGCGGCACCGCCGCCCTGGGCTTCATGCGCAACTCGGCCTTCCACGGCACCTGCTCCATGTCCGTCCAGGCATTCACCCGCAGCGAGGTGAACACCCAGCGGCCATCGATGCGCGCCAGGGTGTCGTCGCGCGTGCCGATGCCGAACACGAAGTTGTTGCGGTACTCGACATTGAACTGCAGGATCTGGAAAAAGCACCGCACCCGCGCCGTCCCCTCCTGCTCCAGCGCGTCCATGATGAAGTGATTCATCATGTGCTGGCGCCCGTACCACCAGCTTTGCCGGTCGTACCACAAGGACTCCAGGTTCTTGCGGATGGCCTCGTGGCCCTGCACCCGTCCCTGCCACAGGTGGTCGAACCACGCATCCTTGGCGAAGGTCGACAGCGCCATCTCGGCGTCCCCGAGGTCGATGCCCCAGGCATAGCGGGCATACAGCTCCTGGATTTCCAGCCGGTCCAGTGCGCTCAAAGACCAGTTCGCCATGTCTTTCTCCCCCCGGGGTCGTTGGCCGTGTGACTAGGAGCGACGCGCGCCGGCCACGTCCGCCGGCTTGTCGTCCAGGATGTCCGCGGGCGCGCCGCGGTTGATCATGATTCCCTTGCGGCGCATGAATCGCATGATGGATTCCGGTCCGGTGCGTGAGCCGCCGCCCACGCCGGAGACGCCGAAGCTGTTGGTGCCCAGCTTGCGCAGCTTGGCGAAGGTCAGGAAGGTGTCCTGCACGAACACGCTGCCCGCATTGATCCTTCGGGCAATGGGCAGGGCCTCGTCCTCGCTGCCGGCGATCACCGAGGCCGTGAGGCCGAAGTCGGTGTCATTGGCAAGCGCGACGGCCTCATCCACCGTACGGTAACGCATCACCGGCAGGATGGGCCCGAAGGTCTCCTCGCGCATCAGCCGCATGGAGTGGTCCACGTCCGTGACCACGGTGGGCCGCATGTACAGGCCGCCGCCGAGGTTCTCGGTCACGCCGCCGGTCAGGACCTTGGCGCCCTTCGCCACCGCCTCCGCCAGGTGCGACTGCACGATTTCCGGCTGGCGCACGAAAATGAACGGGCCGATGTGGCCCTGCAGCGGGTTGACGTCGTTCAGGGTCACCTGTTTCGCCTTGCGCACCAGTTCGGCGACGAAGGCATCATGGATGGACTCATGCACGTAGATGCGTTCCACCGAGTAGCACACCTGGCCGGTGGCGTAGACCCCGCCGCGCAACACCGCGGTGGTGGCACGGTCGATGTCCGCGCTCGCGGTCACCACGGCCGGATCCTTGCCGCCCAGTTCCACGAAACAGGGAATCAGTTTTTCAGCACAGGCCACGGCCACCTTGCGTCCGTTGGGGACACTGCCGGTGAAGCAGATGAGGTCGGATGCGGCGATCACGTCCTGGCCGGTGCGGCCGTCGCCCAGCACCACATCGAAGACTTCCGCCAGTTCCGGTACCCGGCGCACCGTGTGCATCAGCGGCTCGATGAACCGCGGCGTGACCTCGCTGGGCTTGAGCAGCACGGCGGACCCGGCGAACAGGGCCGGCACCGCATCCAGCAGCGACAGCATCATCGGCGCGTTCCACGGGCTGATCACCCCCACCAGCGGATACGGCACCAGCTGTGAGCGCAGTTCCACCGCAGGCATGGTGACGGACTGGGCGCTGACCTGCGCCCGCTCCAGCGCGCCGGCTGCGTCCTCGCACCAGCCATTGATGTTCGCCACCGCGATGAAGGCCGTGAACTGCGAGGTATGGCAGCCACCGGTGTCGGCGCCGTCGGCATCGCCGATGGCCTTGGCATGCGCCACCAGTTCCGCGGCCCAGCGCCGCATGACCGCCACGCGCTCGCCGACGGGGCGTTCACCCCAGACCTTCTGCGCCCGCCGCAGGCGCGCGGCCTTGTCCGCCACCTCCTGCGCCGTGGCTGCCTGGAAGGAAAACTCGGTGGCACCCGTGCGCGGATTGCGCACGGCGATGGTTCGGGCAGCTGCATCGGTCATGACCGGCCTCGGCGTGATAATGGAATGACGTCTTATTGTGTGACGTCATTGTATTTCCGCCGGACGACTTGTCAACCGCCGGTTGACTGCTCAACTACCCGGGAAGGCCAGCTGGTCGCGGTGGGCCGCGACGATCTCCTGCAATAGTGATACCAGCTTCACCGTTTCCGCCCGGGACAGGTCGTGCAGCACCAGGTTCTCCGAACGGTCCACCAGCGGTTGCGCGTCCTCGATGAGCTTCTGTCCCGTCGAGGTCAGGGAATGCAGGCGCGCGCGCCGGTCGGCGCTCGACACCCGCCGGTCCAGCAACCCCCGCGCGGCCAGGTTCTTCATGATCAGCGCGGACGTGGCCGGATCGAGGCCGAATATCCTGGAAAATTCCGCCTGGCTCAGCAGCGGGCAGCAACGCGCGATGAACAGCGCCGAGAACTGGCGCGGCGTCAGGTTCAGCGCCTGGGTGCAGCTGATGAAGTAGGCCTCGCTGACCTGCAGCGCCCGCCGGCACAAAAACCCCAGGGAGCCGGTGACCATGCCGGCCCCGGTATCGGCAGCCCCCTCCTCCGGCACCCAGGGCTGGGCCGGACTGCCGGGGTTGGCGCCGATACGCCGCAGCATCTGCTTCAGGGAACGCGCCTCGGTCACCCCCAGGGGTTCGATCAGCCGCGACTGGACTTCAAGGAAGGCGGCGCGCACCCCGGCAAGCTGGCGGCGGCCCGCCGCCGTCAGGCGCACGGCCATGCGGCGCCGGTCCGCAGGATCGGCTTCGCGGGCGACGACGCCACGGGCTTCAAGGTTGCTGAGCACCAGGGCCGTGGTGGAGGTATCCAGGCCCAGGGCCCGGGCCAGTGATACCTGGTCCCGGCGCCCCGCCGCACCCAGCAGCAGCAGCGCTTCGGCCTGGGTGGGTGTCTCGCCGCTGCCCGTGCCGGCATTGAGCGCCACATAGATCTGGTTGATCCGTGCCAGCAGGAAGCCCGGCTTGCCCATGAAGGTGTGCATCACCCGCGTCGGCGACATGACCTCCCCGGCAATGTCCTTCATCGCCTCCGCCCGGACTACTCGCGTTGTCTTGCCCACGCGCACACGCTACCTGCCCGGCCCGCCGCATGACAAGGGTCTGTCTGGCCGGATCGCCGATGCCCTATGGCCAGGCGGCCAGTTGCGTGGTGGCCGACAGGCGATTGGCGAACGGTGCTGGCCCGCCCTGGGCGAGCGCCGAACCCCCGCCGTCATTGATCACATGGCGCACACCACCCTTGCCCAGGATGACACCGGCGAAGAGGTTCCGGAACCGCACGCCCCTCGTCCTGGGGGCCTTGAAGGCGCTGTGGATGAACACCGGCGTGGACGACTTGAAAAACAGCGTCGCGGCGGTCGGCCCGGTGGCCTCATGCGAGGCCACGTCCCGGCCGACTTCATAAAACGGATAGCCCTCTTCGCCGCCGTTCATGTAGGCCGCCTGGTCCGGCGCGTCATAGGGTGCCTCGCTCTGCAGGAACAGCGTGCGGCCGCCATTGCCGTTCCACAGCACCTGGGACTTCTGGTAGTGCTCGACGAACAGGCCCAGCGCGGTGACCCGGTTGCCGTTCACCACCAGGCCGTGATCCGCGGTATTGAGCGTCCAGCCAATAGTGTCCTTGTTGCCGTGATCGGCGCGCCACAGCCAGGCGTGGTCAATCAGCACGTCGTCCTGGTTGACCTCGAGACTCGTGGTGGCATGGCCCGCATAGGAACCGCCGACGCGCACGAAGACATCACTCAGGGTGGTGGGGCCGTAGCGCCCCGCAGTGGGGTGGCGGCCATGGCCGCCCCGGGAACCCACCTGGATCAGGACGTCGGAATTCACGGCGTTCGCATCCACGGTCAGCGCCGAAATCGACACTCCGGCAACATCGTCGACCCGGATCGCCGCGGTGCCATTGACCGGCGTGACGGTTGCCATCCCCAGGCCCATGATGATGCTGTCGGGCCGCACCACGTGCAGGGGTTCGGTGACCTTGTACACCCCCGGGGTCAGGATCAGGTTGCGCCCCTGCCGCAGTTGCGCATTGAGGGTTGCGGCACTGTCGGTCGGCCTCGCGATGAAGAACCGCTCCAGCGCCAGCGACTGCCCGCCCTGCCAGTGAATGTCGCGCACCCGGGTCTTCGCCTCGGGCACGAGCACCTTGAACACCCCATGGTCCACGTACAGGAACGGCGCATCGCGCACCACCGGTGTGGCCGGCACGACGGTGACATCCCCGGGCTTGAACCCGCCCGCCGGCGCGCCCGCCACGCCCGAGAACACGTAGTTGATCCAGTGGCCGCGGAAGCCGCCGATACGGCTGTCATGGAAGTCGTAGTAGAACTGCCCGGGCAGCTGCGCCGGATCGGTCACCCAGTCAAACCCCGCGGTCACCACTCCCGCCACGCGGCTGTTGGCCATGAGGTTGCCGCCGGCAACCCCGCCGGCCAGGTCCAGGTTGCCACTGATGTCGAGCCGCCGCAGCGGGCAGGCCTGGGAGGTATTCCAGCGCAGGGTATGCGGCACCTCGTCGGCCTGGATGGGATTGATCCGCAAGTTCTCGAGGGAGCGCCAGAAGGTATCGAGCGCCACCCGGGTCGCGGTGCCGGCCCGCAGGTTGCCGTTGATGGTCACCTCGTCCGGCAGCGCGCCCAGGCCCTGGACCGTTTCCATGAACCCCACCGGCGCATCGATGATGTCCTGCGCCATCGCGGGGTCGTCCTGGCCCGCGGCACTGCCATAGGTGCCCGGCATGAACAACACCGCACTGCGGACCTCATCGAAGCCCGTCGAGCGGGTGGCCAGCGCCGCAAGGGTCGCATTGATCTTCGCCACCGGCATGGACGGATCAAGGATCGTGACGTTCGGACCGAAGTCCGGCAGCGGCGCGTCGTGTGCCTGCGCGGCGCCGGCCGTCAGCACCGCTGCAAGGGTCGCGGACAGATGATTCAAGAATGGCATTGCCGGCATTCTAGTCCGGGACGTAGGTCTGCATCAGGCTCTGGTAGGCCCCGGCGATGAACTGCGCCGGATCCCCGAGCTGCGCCTCGTAATCCTTCAGCGGATGGTTGGCCACGGCATCGGAACGGCCGTAGCCCTTGTTGAAATACACGAACATCTGCTTGAACAGCTGCTGGTAGATGTCCCGGTAGCGCACGATGTCCGCACCGCTCCACAGCCTGCCGTCGGTGGTCACGATGCGCGTGTCGGCCTTCACCACCGTGGCCAGGTGCTCATAGGCGCGCACCAGCCCGCCCAGCCAGCCGCCGTTGTGGATGTCGAGCACCGGCCAGCGGTCCCCGGCGACCGGCCCGCCGGCCACCAGCACGTTGTGCTGCGGGAAGTGGACGTACAGATCGCCCTCGGTGTGGGCCGCCGGCAGGTAGCCGTACTCCACCTCGACGCCCGCGAACGTCAGGCTGCCGGTGGTGCGCGTGGTCCTGGTTGCCCGCGCCTTGGGTGGCAGCGGCCCGTAGGTGCCCTCGAAGCAGGCCGAATACGCCTTGCGGCCCTCGTACAGGCGCGTGACCTCGTGCGCGATGATCAGGCCGCCGTCCTTGCCCACGGCCTCGTTGCTACCGGTCTGCTCCGGGTGCCAGTGGGTGTTGATCAGCGTGTTCACCCGGCGGGTGCCGGTGGCCTGCGCCACGGCCTTCAACAGCGCCTTGGAATTCGCGGCCAGGCCGCCGTCGATCAGCAGCGCGCCATCGGGCCCCGGCAGTGCCACCACGTTGCAGCCGGCGCCCTGGAACAGGGTCAGGCCGCCTTGATCCTTCGGCGTCAGCGGCGTGATCGTGATGGTGGCCGGGGGCGCGGCCAGCGCCGCTCCCGCCGGGGCCAGTGCGGACAGCGGCGCCAGCACCCGGGCCGCGGATGCGGCGCCCAGCAGCTTGAAGCCGCCATCGATAAAGCGGCGGCGGGACAGCGGATTCATCCAGGCTCCTTGGAAGTTACTGCACTCGTGCGACGGGGGGCGCCTTGGGCGCCGGTGCCACGGGGGCTGGCTTCGGCGCCGCCGCGCCGGGTGTCCCCGGCGCGGGCGCGGTGCCCGCGACGGCGGGCGTCACCTTGTCGTACATCGGCGGATACTGCGTGCTGGCCGCGCGCAGGCCATCGCCGGGCTGCAGCGGCCAGATGGTGGCCTCATAGCCGATGGGCGGCCCCACCGGCGGCCAGTCCGGCAGCTTCGCCAGCTCGACATTGGCGCCGGCGTCGCGCAGCAGCTTGGCCAGGTCCGGCCGCGGCGGTTGCCGCTGCTGCAGGAACGGCACATAGCCGCGCGCCAAGGCGTAGTCCAGCGCCGTGAGCCCGTCCGGGTCCTTGGCGTTCACGTCGATGCCCCAGGAGATCAGTTCCTGGATGGCTTCCTTCGAGCCCGCGCGCACGGCGTAATGCAGCGCGGTGCCGCCACGGGTGCGCAGCAGGTGGTGCTGGATGGCATTGACGTTGATGTCGGTGCCGGCGTCGTGCAGCACCTTGATGACCTCGACGGCCCGCTGCGCATTGGTCGCGCCGCCGCCGCCGAAGGAGGCCCGGCCGCCGAGCGCCGCCATGATGGGGGTCTGGTCGTCGGCCTGGTACAGCTTCGGATCGGCGCCGGCGGCCAGCAGCATCCTGACCAGTTCGACGTCGTCCTCGGACGCCGCCGCCATCAGCGGCGTGGCGCCCCGGGCCGCGCCGCCGCCGGCACCGCCGCGGCCGCCCGGACGGTAGAACAGCTGCATGTTGGGGTTGGCGCCCTTGTCCAGCAGCAGCTTGACGATGTCGCGGCCGGTGGCCTGGTTGGGCGGGTCCTGCGTGTGGACGGCCGGGCCGCCGAAAAAACCACCTCCGCCGGTTCCGCCGCTGGACACGACGGCCGCGTACAGCGGACCCTGGCCGTAGATGTCCCACTGGTTGACGTCGGCCCCGGCCTCGACCAGGCGCCGGGCGATGTCCCAGTTGTTGTTCATGATCGCGATGGTCAGCGGCGCGAACCCGTCCGGGTCCGGCAGGTCGACGTCCACGTGATGCTTCAGCAGCACCTCGATGCACTCGCGGCAGTTCTCGCGCGCGGCGTACATGAGCGGGGTCAGCCCGCCGGCATTGGTGCGCTTGGCGCGGCTTTCGGCGGTGACATGGCGCTCCCAGTTGCGCCAGGCCGAGCGCGCGTTGACATCCGCGCCATGCTCGATGAGCAGCTGCATCATCTGCGGATGGCGGCGGGCGCTGGCCCACATGAGCGCGGTCTGGTCGCCGAACTGCTCGCGGGCATCGACCTTGGCGCCGTGTTTCAGCAGCAGCTTCGCCGCCTCCACGTCGCCGGTGCGGGCCACCGCCATCAGCGCGGTCTGCCCGTCGGCATTGGGGGAGTCCGCGTTCGCGCCCGCGTCCAGCAGCAGCTTGAGGATCCCGGTGTTGCCCAGCGTGGCCGCCATCTGCATGGGCGTGGCGCCGTAGTTGTTGGCCTCGGCGACATTGGCGCCGGCCTTGAGCAGCCGTTTGACCTCGGCGGCATCCTGCCGGTACACGGCCCACTGCAGCGGCGTGCTGCCATCCGGCCCCCTCAACTCGGCCTGTTTGACCAGGACCTGCGGGGCCTCGTTCGCGCGGGCCGCCCCGTGCAGTCCCGGAAGCACCGTCACCACGACCGCAAGGGCCGCGGCAGCGCCACTACGGTTACGCCGCCTCAACATCATCAGACCTCGCCCAGAACCCCGGTGCTGTCGGAAATCCTGTCGATCGGCGCCCCGGCCTTTTTCACCACCGTGACCAGGAGGTTGGCGTGCGGGGTGTCCTGCGGGTAGTGCAGGTGCTGCCCGCCCTTGATGCCGCCGCCCTTGCCGAGGATGACGTTCGGCACCGGGTCCTGGTTGTGGCGGTCGCTGTTGGCCATGTTGCTGCCGTACAGGATCACGGCGTTGTCGAGCACCGTGCCGCTGCCTTCCTTCATGCCCTGCAGGCGCTTGGCGAACCGGGCCACGCGCTCGGTGTGGTAGGCCTGGATGCGCTGCAGCTTGGCCAGCTTCTCCGGCTCCTCGCCGTGGTGCGACAACGGGTGGAACGCATCGGTGATCTGCAGGTTCGGGAAGGTGCGCATGGTGGCTTCGCGCGCGAACCGCAGCGTGGTGACGCGCGTCTGGTTGGTCTGCCAGGCCAACGCCATCATCTCCAGCTGGATGTCCAGCAGTTCGGTGTAGTCGTCCGGCGCGCCCAGCGGCGCGTTGGGCAGGTTGCCGAAGGATGCCGAGGCCACCTTCAGCTTCTGCACACGGCGTTCGATCTCGCGCACTGAATCGAGGTAGTCGCTGACGACGGCGCGGTCGCTGGCGTCGAGCTGGCGGGTCAGGCGCGCGCTGGACTCCTGCGCGTAGTCCAGCAGGCTGCCCTGGGAATCCAGGATGGCCTTGCGCTCGTCGTTGGAGTCGCCCTGGCCGAACATGGCGTAGAACACCTTACGCGGATTGCCTTCCATGGGCAGGGGCTGGGTCAGCGAACGATAGCTCACCGAGCCGCCAGGTTCGCCGCACAGTTCCAGCGACGGCAGCGGGGTGTCCTGGCCGATGTGGCGCGCCGCCAGCTGGTCGGCCGTGACACCGTCATCACCGCTGGGCTTGCGGTCCGGGGGGAAGCAGGACAGCCAGGTCTGCTCGACGATGCCGTGCGGATTGGAGCTTTCCGCCGGCTTGTTGCGCAGGCCGCTGACCACCGTGACGTACTGGCGCACCGGTTCCAGGGGCTTGAGGATGGGCGAGAACGTGAAGTTCGCGCCGGTGTCCTTGGGCGTCCAGAACTGCTGGACCGCGCCATGCGGGTAGTACACGAACCCCAGCCGGGGTTTGATCACCGCCGCGGTCTCGGCCAGCGCCGTGCCGGCCGGGATCATGGCGTCGAGCAGCGGCAGCGCGATGGAGACGCCGACGCCCTTGAGAACGGTGCGGCGCGACAGGTGCTTCTTGGTGAGGAACATGACTCAGTTACCTCCGGTCTGCAAGGCAGTGGCGGAATTGGCGGGCGCCGCGAGCGACGCGGTCTTGGTGGCGGCCTGCGCCGGCTCCGGGGCCGGCTCACGCCGGCGGAAGGCATCGCTGTTGACGACCTGCAGCACGATGGCCTCGAAGCGGTCGTCGTCCTTGGCGACCTTGCGCACGATGGCGCGGACCACCGGCATGTCGCGGTAGTCCATCGGCCGGCCGACGGCATAGCTCATCAGCTCCTGCGTCAGGGTCTGCAGGAACTGGTCCTTGCGGTCCATCAGCGCGCGGCGCAGGTCGTCCGGACCCTTGATCACGGTGCCGTCGGGCAGCACGCCGGTGGTGTCCAGGGCCGTGTGGGTTTCAGGGTCGATGGCCCGGTACTGGCCCACGGTGTTGAAGTTCTCCAGCGCAAAGCCCAGCGGGTCCATCACGCCATGGCAGGCGTGGCAGTTGGGCTGCACGCTGTGCTGCATGACGCGCTCGCGCACCGTGGCCGCCGGCTTGCCGCGGGTGTTCTCCTTCAGCGTCGGCACGTTCGGCGGCGGCGTGGGCGCCGGCGATCCAAGCACCCGCTCCAGGATCCAGGCGCCGCGCAGCACCGGGGCGGTGCGGTCCGGGTTGGCCGTCAGCATCAGGATCGCGCCCTTGCCCAGAAGGCCATAGCGCTTGGAATCGGTGAGCTGCACGCGGCGGAACTCCCCGCCCTTCACGTTCTCCATGCCGTAGAGCATGGCCAGCGATTCGTTGAGATAGGTGTAGTCGGCGGTCAGCAGGTTGGTCACCGGCTGGTTGCTGCGCAACACGCTGTCGATGAACAGGGACAGCTCCTTCTTGAACAGCGGCCGCGGGTCGAGCGGACCCGAGGCATAGCCGAACTGGCCGCGGTCCGGGACGATCTCGTCCAGGCGCGACAGGTTCAGCCACTGGAAGGCGAAGTCGTCCACCAGCGACCTGGCGCGCGGGTCGGCCAGCATGCGATGGACTTCCCGCTGCATGACCGCGGGCTCGTGCAGCTGGCCGGCCTCGGCCGTGCGCAGCAGTTCGTCGTCCGGCACGCTGCTCCACAGGAAGAACGACAGGCGCGATGCCAGGGTCACGTCGTCCAGGGTGCCCGCCGCCGCGCCGCCGGTCTTCACCAGCGGCGACTGGTTTTCCACGCGGTACAGGAAGTACGGGCTGCCGAGGATGGCCGACACCGCGTCGCGCACGCCGGCCTCGAAGCCGGCCTCCTTGTGGCCGGCCTCGTAGAAGGCCAGCAGCGGCTTCAGGTCCTCGTCGGTCACCGGGCGGCGGAACGCCAGCCGCGCCAGGTTGGCGACGATGCGGCGGGCGCAGGCCTCTTCCTCGGAAGCCTGCGCCGGGTGGCAGATGAAGATCTTCCGCCGCGAGGGCGAATCCGTCATGCCCGTGGCGGTAAGCGGCCCGCGGATCTGGAACGCGTGGATCTGCTGCACCCGGTCCTGGCCGCCTTCCAGCAGCCGGCCGCGCGTGCGGTCGTCGCTTTCGGCGAAGTCCCGGTGCAGCAGCGTCACCGCCACCGTGTGCTGGCCCTCGGTGGCATGGAACTTGATGTTGCGCAGCCGGGCGTTGATGGCATCCACGCCCACCTGCTGAGTCTGGTCGATGGACTTCTGGTCCGCGTCCCCGCCGATGTGGGTGCGGAAGATCTCCTTGCCGTCCAGCAGCGCCACGACGGTGTTGTCGAACTCCATCAGCGGCACGTCGCGGCCCAGGGCGAGGTCACCGATGGTCAGCGCGTACTCGCCGTCGACCGGGAAAGTATGGAGCTCGCTCATGCCGCCGCGGGTGCCGAAGGGCATGCCATCACGGTACAGCTGCTGGTTGCCTTCGCCGGGGTGGCCGAACACCTGCAGTGAAATCACCATGTCGGCCAGCTGGCCATAGGTCGTGGTGGTCGGCACCGCCTTGGGGTTGCCCACGGCCTGCGCGGCCACCACGCGCGCGGCATTGACGTACTGGTCGAGGAAGGATGGCGACACGCCGAGGTTCGCGGCCTCGGTGTCAAAGCCGTTCTTGGCGCGGTCGTCCACCGGCAGCAGGGTCGAGGCGTCGATGTCAAGCGCCAGCAGGTCGCGCACGGCGTTGCTGTATTCACGGCGGTTCAGGCGCCGCAGCGGCACGCGCCCGGCCACCTGCGTGGTGGCGGCGGCGTCAAGGCTGGTCGACAGCCAGCTCACCAGGTCCTGGACAGCCTTGGCGTCCGGATGCGGCTTGCCCGGCGGCGGCATGAAGCCGCCGTCCACGCGCTGGATCACCGACTCCCAGACCTTGGCATCCTTGGGGAGATCTTCCGGGGACATGGAATCGAAGGCGATGCCACCGGCCCAGTCCTGCACGTTATGGCAGTCGACGCAGTACTTCTGCAGAGTGCCCCAGTGCGCCTTGGCGACCGCGTCGCCCGCACCCTCCGCGCCCTGCACCACGCCGGCCATGGTGGCACCCAGCAAAGCCATGCCGGCGACCATGCCCGCGCGAACACCCAGCTTCCGGACCATCCAATCCCCCCGCCCCCCGCGTCGGGTTGCAGATTCAACACCTTAGGATAACGGCGGGGCACTTGACCGTGCAGCAACTATGTATCGACTGGCGGGATGGGAGTCATGACATGCATTTCCGGGCAGGTCCGGGGACTCTTTTGTGCAGTGCACAAAATAGCCCCTGCCCGGTCGTGCTCACGGTAGCCGCACTGCCCCCCAGGCAACGGCGCTGCCCACGATGACGGCCAGCACGATGACGGCTGCCCCCACGATACTGAGCAGCATCTGCCGCACGCTGCGGCCGCGTCCCCACATGATGAGGCCGCTCATCCCCAGGGCTGCCATGGCGATGGCGAAGCTGTCCGACAGCAGCACCCAGGCCATGCCACCACCCACCGCCTTGTGCAGCCGGATGAGGGTCGCCAGCGGACTTTGGACACTGGTGCGCAGTACCAGCGTGGCATCACCTGGATGGTATTCGGCCTGGTAGGTCTTGCGGGCCCCACCGGCACTGAGCGTCCAGCGCGGCGCGGCCCCCCGGCCTTCGCCGGAACCCCGGGCCGGCCGGCCTTCGAAGGCAATGCCCTGGCTTTGCTGCAACCAGTCCCGCAGCGACTGCTGTGACGCGCGCGCCGCTTCCGGTACCGCCAGTTCCACACTCGATACCTCGGTTGAGCCACCCTGCGGCAGCTTCATCATGGCCCGGTGGTTCTGGACGAACCCCGACAGCCCGAAGATCACCGCCGCGATGGCGCCCCAGGCGCCGATCCAGGTGTGCAGCTTGCGTACCCAGCGGTGCAGGCGGGCGCGCCGCGCCGCGGCGCGGGTCCCGGCGCCGGATTTGCGGGCCGCGGCTGCTTCCATGCTCGTATCCATCATGCTCTCGCCTGTCAACAGTCCTGGAGGTACCGCGGTCAGGTATCAGCCCAGCGCCGCAGCAGGTTGTGGTACACGCCGGTCAGTTCCACCAGCGCGGGTGCGGACGGGGTTTCGCGGGTGAGCTTCTGGATCGCCACGTCCAGGTCGAACAGCAGCTGGCGCCTGCCCGCGTCGCGCACCAGGCTCTGCACCCAGAAGAAGGACGCCACCCGTTCCCCGCGCGTGACTGGCTGCACCCGGTGCACGCTGGTCGCCGGATACAGCACCAGGTCGCCCGCGGGCAGCTTCACCTGCTGCGTCCCCGAGGCGCCCTCGATGCACAACTCGCCGCCGTCGTACTGCGCCGGCTCCGACAGGAACAGCGTCACCGACACATCGGTGCGCACCGGTTGCGGCAACACCCCGTCCGCCAGGCCCGTGCGGTCATAGCGGATGGCGTTGTCGATGTGATCCCCGAAGTCGTCGCCCGTCCGGTAGCAGTTGAACAGCGGCGGGAAAATGTGACGCGGCAGGGCCGCCGCGAAGAACATCGAGCTGCGGCCCAGCGCGGCCACCACGGCGGCGCCCAGTTCCCGCGCCACCGGGTCGGTCTCCGGCAGCTGCCGGTTGCGCTTGGCCTGCGACGACTGGTAGCCGGCCGTGATGCGGCCGTCAACCCAGCCCGAGGCCGTCAGGCGGCTCCTGAATCGGGCCACCTGCTCTGGCGCCAGCACCTTGGGGACATGCAGCAACATGGCAGGCCCTCAGAATGCGAACGTGGCCGACAGGATGCCGGTGCGGCCGGTGCCGGGATATACCCAGCCACTGGTGGTGGAGACCGTGCGCAGCTGCGTGAGGTATTCCTTGTTGAACAGGTTGTTCACGTTCAACTGCAGCGTCAGGTTGCGGTTCAGTTGCCACGACGCCATGAGGTTGTGCACCACGTAGCCCGGCACGGTGGCACGGTTGTAGATGGCCGTGGGGCTGTAGTCGTTCGCGGTGGCCCACACCCGGCCGGAATAGTTGAGGCCGTAGCCCGCGGTGAAGCCGTGGTGCAGGTTATAGGTCGTCCACAGGTTGCCCGAGGTCTCAGGCGTGTTGGCCAGGGGATTGCCGGCCTGGGCGTCGATGCCGGTCTGCTGCAGGGTGTGGTCGGACACGCTCTGCAGCACCTTGCTGCGCAGGTAGGCGAAATTGGCGAACACCGCCCAGTCGGGCGTGACATTCCCGGCCAGACCGACCTGCGCGCCGTCCACCCGCGCCTTGCCGTCGAGCTGTTGCTCCGGCACGTTCGGGTCACCCGAGGCCACCAGGTAGTTCTGCCGCTCGGTGCGGAACAGCGCGAAGGTCAGCGACAGCTTCTGCCGCAGCAGGTCCCACTTGGTCCCGAGTTCATAGGTGACGGCTTTTTGCGGGTCCACGTCGCAGTTGGTGCCGCAGCTGCTGTTGACCGACGCCGACGACGGCAGTTCCGAGTTGCCGTAGGCGAAGTACACGGTGCCCGGCTCCACCGGCTTCCAGGCGAGCGTCGCGCGGTAGGACAGCAGGTTGTGGTCGTCGATGAAGGGGCTGCCGGCCGCCGCCACCAGCGGCCCCGGCGGTGCGGTCAGGGTCAGCCCCGGGGTGGCGGCCCAGCTGTTGTAGCTCGCCTTGTTGTGCTCGTAGCGGGCGCCGAGGCCCAGCAGCCAGTGTTCCTCGAACTTCAGGGTGTCGAATACATAGCCCGCCTGGTTGTCCAGCGTCGAGTCCGCGTGACCGGTGATGTACAGGTTCACCGGCTGGACGAACACGTTGCTCGGGTCGTACAGCGGCTGCGGCTGCAGCAGGTACGTCGTGCCATTCGCGTTGAGATACTCGCGGCCGGTGTTCTGCGAATACATCTCGCGCGAGAAGGCGGCGCCGGCCACCAGGTTGTGGGTCACCGGCCCGGTGTGGAACGTGGCCGTGAAGTCGGTCTGGTTGGCCCAGATGCGGTTGCGGGTGTCGCGCAGGTTGCCGATGGGGCCGCCCGGGGTATAGGTCGGACCGCCCACGCCCTCCAGCGCGCTGGCGCCGGCGGCGCCACAGCGCAGCGTCGTTCCCGGCGCCTGCAGGTTGGTGCCCAGCGGGTAGTCGCCGGGGGCCAGGCAGATGCGGCCCTCGGCGGCGTCCGTCATGCTGTAGCGGTCATACTGCTCCCAGCGGGTCAGGTTGCGCAGGTGCAGCGCATCGCTGAAGTCATGGGTCAGGATGCCGGTGAGCGCGTCGTCGATGATGCGCTCGACGTCGGTGTTGCTGAAACCGTAGTAGGTCTCGCGGCTGATGCCGGGCACGGTCGCGTAGTTGCGCAGCGGGATGCCGTACTCCGGCATGTTGCGGTCGTACTCGTGCAGGTAGGACAGCGTAAAGCTGGTGGACGTGCCCAGCCCGATGGCGAACGAGGGCGCGACGCCCCAGCGCCGGTAGTTGCTGACGTCGCGCTCGGCGACGTCGTTGCGATGCGCCATGGCGTTGAGCCGGAACGCCATGCCCAGTTCCTGCGGCCCCACCGTGTGGTTGACGTCGGCGGTGGCGCGCAGGTAGTCGGCGGTGCCCGCCCCCAGGCTCACCGTGTTGAAGTCGGTCAGCTGCGGCAGCTTGGAGACGTAGTTGATGGTGCCGGCCAGGGCGCCGGCGCCGGAATACACCGAACTCACACCCTGCACCACCTCGATCGCCTGCGTGTTGAATGGATCGGAGTGGGTGGTGTTGGCACTTTGCCGTACGCCGTCGACGGCGATGTCGTTGGTGGCGGTGAAGCCGCGGATGTTGATGCTGTCGCCGTAGCTGGCGCCCTCGCCGGCGCCGAAGGTGATGCCCGGCACGTTCTCGCGCAGGATGTCGCGCAGCATCAGCGTGCCCTGCTGCTGCATCAGCTCGGCGGGGATCACCGTGATGGTCTGCGCGGTGTCCCGCAGCGGTTCGGTGTACTTGGGGGATGAGGCCCGCTGCACCTGGTACGCCCCCTCGTCCGCGTCCACGCTGATCCTGCCCAGTTGCGTGGCCGGGTCCGCGCCACTGTCCGCCTGCGCCTGCTGCGTGCTGTCCGGATCGGCGGCAGCCAGTGCCGGCACGTCACGGTCGGTGTCGGCCGCCGCGGCCTGCAGGCTCAGGCCCAGGGCCAGCTGTACGGCGGCGGAAATCAGGACATTGCGGACAACGGGAGTCGGCATTGAGTTGAGACCTCTGATTCGTATTGCTTTGCGTGATGTCCGGGGCGGCAGGCTGGCCCCGCCGGCCCTGTAATCTTGTTGAAAGTAAGCTAATACGAATCATTCTCACTTGCAACAGCTTTTAAACCTTTGTACCATCTCGCCAGTGACAGCCTCCTCAGGCCCAGTGCGATGGAATGCAAAACCAGATGAACAGCGGCATCAATCCGGGGCGGCGCGGTATGGCCGGCGGCCTCATCGCCCTCGCTCATCTGGGACTGATCGCCGTGCTCGCACGCATTTCACTGGCGCCGGCCAGCGTCGAGCCCGACGCCACGCCCGTCAGCGTCGTGTTCATGCAGCCGCAGGCGCGGGTTCACCAGGCGGCACGGCTCCCGCAACCCGCGTTGCAAAAACCGCAACCGGTATCCACGGTGATGCCGGACCTCGATCTCGCGCTGGAACCCGCCCCGGCCGCCATCACGGTGGCGGCAGAACCGGCGGCGCCTGCGCCCACCGCCCCTTCACCCGCCGCTGATGCCCCGCCCCGACCCGCCTCGATGTCGCAAGTCGCTTACCTGCGCGCGCCGCGACCACGCTATCCCGGTGAGTCCCGCAGCGCGCGCGAGGAGGGCCTGGTGCTGCTGCAGGTGCTGATCGACACCTCGGGCCACGCCCGCCAGATCCGGGTGCTGAGATCCAGCGGCCATCCGCGGCTGGACCGGGCGGCGTGCAGTGCCATCGAGCAGGCTTTGTTCAGGCCCTACAGCGTCGGCGGCGTGGCGCGCGAGGCCATTGCCACCGTGCCGGTGGAATTCTCCCTGCACCGCGTGTCGTAGTAGTAATGTCGCGGGGATGAATCACCGATCCCTGCGTCCGCTGGCCGGCCTGGCCTGCCTGCTGTCCGCCGCCTGCACCATGGCCTTCTGGGACTATCCACGGATCACGGTGTCCGGGGCCGACTACATCAATGTCGGCTGCAACGGCAACGGGCCGCCCAAGCGCACCTACTACCCCTTCCATGGCATTTTCATTGCCATCGAACTGGAGCCATTGCTGCTCAGCCTGCACGTGCCCAACCACAACCAGGTGCAACTGGATGATGCTCCCGTGGTGGTGAGCGGCCAGACCCGGCATGGACCGGTGGAGCTCACCCTGCCCCTGAAGGACGCCGGGCATCACACCATCCAGGGATCACATACCGTGGTGTATGACTTCGACCAGCGCCATGACCGGTCGTGGCAGCCCGGACAGCCCAACCCGGACGCCATCGAGGACAGGATACGCCAGGGGGTCGTGCGCCTGCCGGGGATGACCATCAACGGCGAGCACTATCCTGCCCAGGAACTGCCGGTCACACGCACCTCGTGGAACCAGGCCATGACCACGGCCAGCGCCAGCTGCGTGGCGCGATAGCCGCAAAGGACCTGTCGCTTGCCGCCGCCTGACCGGCGGTCCGATCGAGGAATCCGTGTCCAGCGCATCCCATCCGCGCCCCTCCCTCGCTCTCATCATCGCCGCCCTGCTGTCGGTGTACGTGATCTGGGGCACCACCTACTTCGCCATCAAGGTGGTGGTGCTGGGCGGCATGCCATCGTTCTTCTTCATGGGGGTGCGCTTCGGCACCGCCGGTGGCCTGATGTTGCTGTGGCAACTGGCGCGCCGCGCACCCATGCCGAGCGCGCGTCAATGGCTGAACGCCATGCTCATCGGCGGACTGTTGCTGGTGATCGGCAATGGCGGCGTCACCCTGGCCGAGCACCGGGTGAGTTCCGGCGCGACCGTCGCCTTGCTGTCCGTCGTGCCGCTGCTCACCGCGGGGGTGTCCGGCCTGCTGGGCGAATGGCCGCGGCCGCTGGAATGGGTGGCGATGGCATTGGGTACCAGCGGCATCGCGCTCATGCTGCTGGGTCACGACCTGACATCCGACCCGTTCGGCACCGCGCTGCTGCTGGCGGCCGGCCTGTCGTGGGCGGTGGGCACGGTGCTGTCCCGCCGCCTGGACATCCCCGGCGGCGCCACCGGCTTCGGCGCGGAGATGCTGTGCGCTGGCGCGCTGTCATTGCTGATCAGTCTTGCCATCCATGAGCCCTGGCGGGTACCGCCGAGCGGCCCGGTGTGGCTCGGACTGGGCTACCTGGTGTTTTTCGGCTCGATCATCGGGTTTTCGGCCTACCGCTTCCTGGTGGAGCGCGTGGCGGCCACCCTGGCCATGACCTACGCCTACGTGAATCCGCCGGTGGCCCTGCTCACCGGCTGGTGGCTGGGGAACGAGCGCTTTTCCACGCCATTGCTGGCCGGCCTGCCCATCGTGCTCGCAGCGGTGGCATTGCAGACCTGGGCCCACGCGCGCAACAAGGCCTCCTGAGTCCTGCCGGCGCGGGAAGCGCCCGGGGCCCTTATGGCCCCGGGCCTGCAGAGCATCAGTTGTTCAGCACCGTATCGCTGTTCGAGCTGAAGGCGATATAAGGGCTGGCGTCGGGAGTGCTCGAAGGCTGGATGCTGGTGTACACGTTGTTGCCGTAGAAGAGCGGCAGGCCCCAGTCGAAAGTGCTGGAGCTGCCACTCGTGCCACCCGAGATACTGCTTATCGAACCGCCGAGGTTGCTGAACGCCGCATTGCCGCCATTGTTGCCGGCAAACAGGGTATCGGCATTGGCAATGCTGAAAGCCTGGTTGTAATTGCTCGCTCCCCCGGTACCCGCGCCACTGCCCGAATAGCTGGTCAGGGTCGCGCTCAGGGACTGCGTGCTTGCCGGACAGTAGAAGCCGGAATCAGTGCTGCCCGTGCATGCGACCAGGGCGGAATCGGAGGTATCAAAGAACAGGGCATTGGAACCGCTGTCGAAATAGCTTTCGTCCAGGGTCGTGCCGTTGTAGGTGGTCGTGAACTCACCATAGTACGGGTCCAGGTAGAACTTGGCAGCGCTGGAGGGCTGCGCATTGTTGCTCCGGGTGCCGATGCCAAAGGTCAACGTACCGCTGACCGTGGCAGCACCGCTGCTACCCACGCTGGGCAGGCTGATGATCGTCCCGTTGTTGTCGTTCGCAAAGGAACTGACCGGGTTGCTCACCTGCGCGGTCAGCGCGGTGGTGGTCACCGAGCAGGACGCATTGGTACAGGCGTAGTAGTAACCGGCATTGCTGGAGCAACCCGCGGTGGAGTAATCGGAGGTGCAGCACACCCCGCAGTCCTGCTGGAAGGAGCCGATGCCGATGATGCCGTTGGCGCCGAAGGTCGCCACGGTATTCTCGGCACTCAGGGTGCCATTCGGGCCCTGGGAACAGGCGGCAGGCATGGTCGACGGCACATTGCTGTTGCTGCCGCCGATGATGTGCACGGGAATGCCCGCCGCCGCCTCCCCGCTGCCAGCGGCATTGGAACCGCCGACATACAGGTCCGCGGTCACCACCGGCCCCCAGGTGGCGCCATCGACGTACTGCAGGCACTCGGCGAGCCCGCCGCCGCCGGCGGCGACATTGGTCAGGCCGGCGGCCACGGACGACGACAGGACCGAGGACAGGATGCGCACGCCGGTGGACCCCGTGTCCACCTGCACATGATCAATGGTCTGGCAGTTGCTGCTGTCGGTTTTG
>Ga0153956_1000698_pt1 | contig 34963 bp, 43 predicted proteins | sample TSFL040MetaG_FD_104704 | JGI IMG/M metagenome (GOLD analysis project Ga0153956, IMG submission 104704) | Attine ant fungus gardens microbial communities from Florida, USA - TSFL040 MetaG | ecosystem: Host-associated > Fungi > Mycelium > Unclassified | place: USA: Florida, Wekiwa Springs... | reverse complement strand
GCCGTGTCGATGGCGTGCCAGGTATCGTCATGGGTGACGTGAAAGCCGTTGATGTCGTTCAGAAAGCCGTCATAAGTCTCGGCCACCACGGGCAGCGACCAGGGATACTGCGTCGCACCATGCTTCATTTCCCAGTCGATCACGGAATCGCGCACCGTGCCCACGCTGTGGGTGTTGGTGATCATCACCGGCCCTTCCAGGAACCCGGATTCCTTGACCCAATGAATGCCGGTCATTTCGCCATTGCCGTTCTGGGAGAAGAAGCCGGCAAACACCGGGTCCTTGAAATTCTTGCCGCGCGGCAGGATGGCGGTGACGCCGGTGCGCACGGGCCCCTTGCCCACATTCAGCTTGCCCTCGCCCGAGATCAGCGTGGTGAAACCCACTTCGACTCCCGGCACATCGGTGATGGCATTGAAAGGTCCGGGCGTGCCGTCGAACGGCACATTCAGGTCGCGGGCGCGTTCCTGTGCCGGCGTCTGCGCCGATGACGGCAACCCCAATGCCAGAAGACAGGCCAATGCCGTGCCAGCGCGCCATTTCATGGAAAACCCCTTCGATCGAATATGTGCTGAGGAACGTCGCAATCGGCGGAAGGTTAGGCAGATTGGCCGGGCCTGTAAATGTCTAGACAATAACGGCTTTCGCCGCCGCGCTTGTTCGCAAAGTGTGGCGGCCCGCCCGTGACGCGCCGCCGCCCAAGGCCCTAGAATGCCCCGCGCCATCGGACCGGTGTCTCCATGCTCCCCACCCGCCTATCTCATGCCCTGATGCTTTGCTTCCTGGGTCTTGGCCTCGCAACCGGCGCGGCCAAAGCCCAGGCGGCCAGTGCCCAGACGTCCGATGCACTGGCGGCCAAGCCCGCCGAGCCCGATGTGGCCCGGGCCAACCGCACGCTTGCGCCGCTTGCGTTCGACAACCGCCAGGATTTCGACGACGCGCAGCGCGGCTTCATCGCCACCCTGCCCGATCCGTCCGGCCGGGACCGGTATGCCTTCCTGAAAGGCGATGCCCCGCCCGAAGTGAATGCCAGCCTGTGGCGCCAGGCCCAGCTGGACGCGATCAACGGCCTGTTCCGGGTCGCCGACGGCATCTATCAGGTGCGGGGCCTGTCCGTGGCGGCGCTCACCATCGTGGAAGGCAAGACCGGGGTGATCGTGATCGACACTTTGGCCGCGCCCGGCGAAGCCAAGGCGGCGTTGGATCTGTATTTCGCGCATTTCCCCAGGCGCCCGGTGGTGGCCGTCATCTACAGCCACAATCACGGCGACCATTATGGCGGCGCCAGCGCGCTGGTGTCCAAGGCCGACGCGGCATCGGGCAAGGTCAAGGTGATCGCGCCGGTGGGATTCATGCCGGCGCTGATCCAGGAAGCATCCACCGCCGCCAATCTGGCGGGACGGCGGGGCCAGTTTCAGTTCGGCGCCGGGCTGCCGGTGGGCGAGCGCGGCACCCTGGAATATGGCGAGGGCCTGGTGGTGACGCGCGGCGCGCCCGGCCCCGGCCCCATCGTGCCGCCCAACGACCTGATCCGAAAACCGGTCGAGACGCGCGTCATCGACGGCGTCACTTTTGTCTTTCAACTCGCCCTGGACACCGAAGCCCCGGCGGAGATGCATTGGTACATCCCGGAGCTCCGCGCCTTGACGACGGCCGAGAACTGCTCCCACACGATGCACAACACCTACCCGATCCGAGGCGCCCAGGTCCGCGATCCGCTGGCCTGGTCGATGTACCTGAACGACACGATCGACCGCTGGGCCGAGCAGTCCGATGTGATGTACGGGATGCATCACTGGCCGGTCTGGGGCGGTGCGCGGGTCCGCGAGATGCTGGAGAAGGCGCGCGACGCCTACCGCTACATCCACGACGAGACCCTGCGCCTGGCCAACCACGGCCTCACTCCGCGGGAGATCGCCGAAGAGGTCGAGCTGCCCGACTCGCTCGCCAAGCACTGGCACGTCCGCAGCTATTACGGCACGATCAGCCACAACGTCAAGGCGACCTACACCCGCTACCTCGGCTGGTATGACGGCAACCCCGCCAATCTGGAACCGATGGTGCCGGTCGAGTCGGCCCGGCGTTACGTCGAGTTCATGGGCGGGGCGGAAGGCGTGATCGAGAAGGCCCGCGAGTCCTTCGAGCAGGGCGAGTACCGCTGGGTGTCGGAGGTGGTCGGTCACGTCGTCTTCGCTGACCCGTCGAACCAGGAGGCCAGGGAGCTGCAGGCAGACGCCTTCGAGCAGCTCGGCTATCAGACGGAATCGACCACCTGGCGCAACGCATACCTGATGGGCGCCCAGGAGCTTCGCTTCGGCACGCCCAGTTACCCGATCGGCAGCACGGCCAGCGCCGACGCGGTCAAGGCGATGACTCTGCCGATGATCTTCAACTTCTTCGCGATCAAGATCCACGGCGTGAATGCCGCGGGCCTCGAACTCGATCTGAATCTTGACATCACCGACACCGGAGAGAAGGCGGTGCTGCGGCTCGTCAACGGCACTCTCAGCCACTCCCTGACCGACCGGGACGAGAAGGCCCCTGTCCTGGCCGTGACCCGGGACCTGCTCAATCGACTGGTCGCCGGCGAGATCCGGCTGGACGAGGCGATCGAGGCCGGCGAGCTGGAGGATGGCGCCGGACTCGATGTCTTCCGGCGGATCGGCGAGCACCTCGACGAGTTCGATCTCTGGTTCCCGATCATCGAACCTTGACCGCGCCTTGACGAGGGTGGGAGGATTTGACCATGAGCGAGGAATGCAGTCATCTCGGCGAGATCAAGGTCACGAAGCTGCCGGAATCGGTCGACGGCTGTGAGGAATGCCTGAAGCAGGGCGGCAAGTGGCTGCACCTGCGGATCTGCCTGGTCTGCGGCCACGTCGGCTGTTGCGACAGTTCGCCGAACCAGCACGCGACCAGGCATTTCGAGGAGACCGGCCACCCGTTGATCCGTTCGATAGAGCCGGGGGAAGGTTGGTCCTGGTGCTTCGCCGACGAGCTGGCGATGGTGATCGATGGGATCGAGGGCGAGACCGCCATACCGCCCTCGCCGCTCGGCGGATGAACCTCATCCGGGCTTTCTGAAGATTTCCTGAGAAAGCGATTCCGGGTGCCCGAACGCGGGTAAGTTGAGGACATGATGCCTGAGATCGTCAGTGGTGAATCATCCGCGAATGTTTCGGCGTTCGAAACCCAGGAGGGTGCTCATCGGGTACTGCTGGTAGCCGACGAGGTCTTTCGTGGCACTGACCTGGCAGAGGAGCTGAAATCCCACCTCGGTGGCCGGCCAAGCCGTTTCGAGGTATTTGCGATCGCACCGGCGATCGCCCACTCGGCGATCGACCAGGAGCTCGGGAACATCGACGGGCCGGGCCGCGAGGCGGCGGTACGGCTCGAAACGATCATCCGCGAGCTCGGGCGGGCCGGGATCGAGGCTCACGGCGAGGTCGGGGACAGCGATCCGATGGTCGCGATCGGCGACGGTCTGAACGAGTTCCCGGCCGACGAGATCGTGATCGTGAGCCATGTCGACAGCGAGTGCGACTACGCCGAACGGAACCTGTGGGGACGGCTCAGCAGCGACTTCCATCCGCCGGTGACCCAGGTGCTGGTCAACCATCCGGATGTCGACGGTGGTCTTTCGCCGATCGTGTCGGTCGAGCATGCTCCGGCGCACGATGTGACCGAGGACGAGCTGATCAAGGAAACTCGTAACTTCCCGCCGCTCAAACGACTGGATCTGGCGGGCATCCTGATCGGCTTCGTCGGCACCGTGGCCCTCGGCATTATCGCCGTGGCGGCCGGCAACAACGACCCCGGCCAGCTTTCCGGCTCGGCTGCCGTGATCCTGTTGATCGCGATCGGCGCTTTCCTGCTCAACGTCGCCAACATAGTCGGCCTGCTCTTTTTCGAGAGCGTGCGCTACACCGGGATATGGGAGAAGTTCTTCGCCCGGACTTCAATCGGCTTCACGACTGTGGGCCTGGCAATCTCACTGATTCTGTGGCTGGCCTGAGCTAGAAAGCGAAAGCAGTGCCTATGACTGGTCGTGTCGCTGTGATCGGTGCGGGTGTGGTGGGGCTGGCCGCCGCTTGGGCGCTCGAGCGCCGGGGCTTCGTCTGCCTGGTCTACGAGCAGGGTGCCCCCGGCGGAGCGCAGTCCGCCGGTGAATCGCGGATCTTCCGCCACGCTCACGACGACCGCCGGCAGTTCGAGCTCGCCCTGGAATCACGTCGGGACTGGCGCGACTGGGAGGCGGCTTTCGGAGTGCAGCTGATATCCCCGGATGGCGCGATGGCGATCGGCGGGGAAGCGGTGGCGAGGCTGGAGCGCTATGCGGATGACCCGGGCGTAGCGGTCCGCGAGCTGAACCGTGGACAGATCGCCGAGGCTCTGCCGCCACTTGCCGGATTCGACGGCCCGGCCCTGATCGACGATGCCGCCGGCGCGATCCGGACGCGGCTTGCCCTGGCCAACCTGATCGGGGCGGTTGGAATGAACCTGGTCCCGGAAAGAGTCGAGTCGGTGCTGCCCCGTCCTGGTGGCGGCGTCGAGGTATCCAGCGCTTCAGGTTCCCGTGTCTTCGATGCCGCGGTCGTCGCGGCCGGGACCGGCACGGCCGAGCTGGCAGCCAGGGCGGGCCTGGGTATTCCGGTCAGCCTGCATGCCCACATGCGGCTCACCGCCCCGCTCCTCGCGGGTGGGCGGGCCGAGCGGATGGCCTGCCTTCAGGACTCCTCGGGGGTTTTCGGCGAGGACGCGGCCTACGGCTCACCGGTACGCGGCAACTCCGAGTACGCCGTCGGCCTGGTGGTGACGGCGGAGGTCGATCCCGACCCCGGTGACACGGATTCTCTGGACCAGGTCACTGGTCGCACCTTCGCCTATGTGGAGCGTGCCTTTCCGGGCCTGGACCTGTCGCGGGCGGAGCCGATCCAGCGCTGGGTGACCGAGCTGCCCTGGGCGACCGACGGGGTGGCCGTCTGGCAATCGGGCGAGGCTTACTTCATCGCCGGGCACAATCTCTTCAAGTTGGCCCCGGCCTTGGGCAAGGCGCTGGCCCGGGCCGTCGTCGCCGGTGAGGTCGAGCAAAGGCTGAAGCCGGAGGACCGGCTGGGAACGCCGGCTCTCGAACCGCGTTGAGGGTGTCGGACCGGCCGGGAGGGAGCACCGGCCGGTCCCTGCCCTTTTCTGGGAGAGAAACTCAGGCTGCGGCCGGCAGGCGATCGCCGATCCGGTCGAGGATACGCCGCAGCATGCGGGATACATGCATCTGGGAGTGGCCGATCCGATCGGCGATCTCGGACTGGGTCAGTTCGTCGCGAAAGCGGAGATAGATCACCACCCGCTCTTCCTGGCTCAGGTCGCTCATCGCGTTGCGGAGCATGATGCGACGCTCGGCGGTCTCGAAGCTCGAGTCGATCGCGCCCAGCCACTCGGCCGGCGAGCTCGACTCGTCCTCACCGGTGCCAAGGCTCTGGTCGAGCGAAACGGGGTGGCGGTTGTGGCCGGCTTCCCAGGCCTCCGTTATGTCGGTTTCAGGGCAGCCCATCTCGACGGCGATCTCGGAGAGCGATGGCTCCCGGCTCAGCCGATTGGTCAGGTCTCCGACCACGATGTCGATCTGGCCGATGCGGTCATAGAGGCTCCGCGGGAGACGCAGGGCCGAGGTCCGATCGCGAAAGTGACGTTTCAGCTCGCCGGTGATGGTCGGCGAGGCGAAGGCGATGAAGGGAACCCCTCGATCGGGGTCGAAGCGGTTCACCGCGTTGACCAGCCCGAGGCTGGCCACCTGTACGAGGTCATCGAGCGATTCGGCCTGGCTTCGAAATCTGACGGCCACGCTCTTGGCGAAGGCGAGGTATCGGTTGACGAGCTCTTCTCTGACCAGAGGGTCCTGATCTCGCCGTTCCCAGAGGATGTCCTCATCGGCGAGGCCGAGAGTGACCCGTGGAGTCTGTGCCCTGTCCAAAACCTTGCGTTCCATCGTTCAGCCTCTCTTTCCGGAGGAGGGCCCCTCCTGAGTTGCTGCCCTGGAGCTCTCGTTGCGGAGAGCCGTGCAGTGGTGCCCGATCGTTCGTTGAAAACGTAAGCCCGGGATGAGGAACTGTCCAGTATCCAAAAGCTAAAGAAAGCTTTAAGTCTCCGATACTTGTTCGGAAAGTGGCTTCGCAGCTTGGTTTAAAGAGCTGGTTTTGGCGCAACGGCTGGAAAACTAGATGTTTCATGAAACAGACAGGGCTGTACACACCCGTCGCGATACCGACCGAAACAGGCCTGAAAACTAGAACTGCGAGAGATGCGGCCCGAAATCGCCCCAGGCGCGTTCTGTGGAAACGGAGATGGCCTGAAATCAGGCGCCGATCCGCTGGGGGAAGTCCTCGATCCCGGCCAGGACCGCCAGGGGGTCGACGTCCGCCGCGAAGAAAGTCCAGGTTCCGTCCTTGTCCTGTTCGATCAGGCCCTGCTCGCTCAGCCTGCTGAGAGCAGCCGAGACCCGGGGTCTGCGGGCGCCGATCAGGGCGGCCAGGTTGCGGTGGCTGAGTCGGATCGGGATCTTCACGCCGTGCGGGTCTTCGGTCCCCCAGCGTTCCGCCACGTAGCGGAAGATGAGCAGGAGGCGGTGGTCGATCCGGGGCAGCTGGCAGAGGGCGACGTGAAAGCCGAGCCAGCGGGCCCGGGCCACGACACGGTCCATCAGCGCGGTGCTGATGCTCGGGAACGCCTGGGCCTGTCGATGGAACTCCTCGCCGATGACCGCGACGCGCCCAGCCGAGATCAAAGACCACTCGTCGGTCACGTTCATCGCATCAAGGGGGTGGGGAACCACCCAAGGACGGATCAGATCACCGGGGCCGAGCAGCTCGATCGAGGGACGGCCGGAAACCATGATCGTCCTGGTGAAGGCACCCTCGAGGATCAGATAGCCGATGAAAAGAGGGCTATCCGGTGCCCGCCGGGCTTCCTCCCACGGTCCGGGTTCGATCCGCCGAATCTCAGCGGTCAGCTGCTCGCGAGCGTCATCGAGGGTCCGCCGATCGATCCCACGGGCCAGTGAGGGCTCGACATCGAGCAGCCGCACCATTCCTTCGGATTCCCCGAACATGCTTTGACCTTAGCCCCCTCATGGGACAATCGGTGGCAAGCACGTCGACCGAACCCGTCGGAAGTCGCGTTTGGCGCCGGTAAGATGGCGCCATCGCGACCTGAGCCGGTTCAGCCTTTGGCGGATGGTTGCGAGGCCCGGTCGAGCAGCGCGAGCTCCTCGTCTGCGAGCTCCAGCCGGACGCCATCGAGGAGGGGCTGAAGCTGCTCGAGGTTGCGGGCGCTGGCGATCGGGGCGGTGACGGTCGGCTGAGCCAGCAGCCAGGCGATCGCGATCGAGGCGTGCTCGATGCCGCGGTCGGCGGAGATCTCGTCCAGCGCGGCGAGAACCCGGTGGCCGTGTTCGGTGAGATAGGTAGATGACCCCGCACCGCGGGGGCTCTTCCCGAGATCGGATTCCTGGCGGTACTTGCCGGTCAGGAATCCCTTGGCCAACGCGAAGTAAGGAAGCACAGCAAGGTTCTCTCGTTCGGCTATCTCGCGACGGCCTCCGTTCTCGTACTCGTCCCGTTCGACCAGGTTGTAGTGCGGCTGGAGGGCGACCCAGCGGGCGAGACCGTCGCGGTCTTGGATCGAAAGAGCCTCCTCGATCCGCTCGGGTTCGTAGTTCGATCCCGCGACGTAGCGCACCTTGCCGTCCTTGACCAGCTGGTCGAAGGCGGCCAGCGTTTCCTCCAGCGGGGTCTCTTCGTCGTCGAAGTGCGCGTAGTAGAGGTCGATGTGGTCGGTGCCCAGGCGCCTCAGCGAGTCGTCGCAGGCGGCGGCGATGTTGGCCGCGGAAAGACCCGGTCGTTCGGGATGCTGGGAGACCTTGGTCGCGATGACCACGTCGTCGCGGTTGCCGCGGCCGGCGAGCCAGTTGCCGATCACCGCTTCGGATTCCCCGCCCGAGTTGCCCGGCACCCAGGCCGAGTACGAGTCCGCGGTGTCGATGAAGTTGCCGCCGCCGGCAACGAAGGCGTCGAGCACTTCGTGTGACGCGGCTTCATCAGCGGTGAAGCCGAAGACGTTGCCGCCGAGGTTGAGGGGAAAGATCGAGAGTTCCGAATTGCCGATGTTGACCATGGCTGAACTATGTCAACGCGGCTGCTCCGGCCGTTCCAAACCGCTCGGCCAGCTGCTTTCGCGAAGGCGTCACTGGCCGCCGTCGTCCTCGAATCCGCGTCCCGAGTCGGCGGGGTGCAGACGATCGGCTCGCCTCACCGGCGAGGCGGATCCCGAGGCAACCCGGGAGCTCGGTGAGCTCTCGAATCTCCATGCGGTCAAGTTCGGGGTCAGTGACGAAGGCGAGGTCGGGCTGGACCAAGAACCGGCGCTACCGCGGCAAGGCGACCTGACGCTCCGCCGGTCAGCAATAGCGAGAGCGAGTTGTGACAGTCTGGTCTCGTGGCGAACCAAGGCGATGAAGTCAGGTTCGAGTCGGCGGCCGGGAAATGGGTGCTTGCCGTAACCGTGCTCGGATCCGGGCTCGCGTTCCTCGACGGAACCGTGGTCAACGTGGCGCTGCCGTCGATCGGCGAGGACCTGAACGCCACGACCAGCTCGCTGCAGTGGATCCTCAACGGATACCTGCTCACGCTGGCGTCGCTGATCTTGCTGGGAGGATCGCTCGGGGATCACTTCGGGCGACGCCGGGTCTTCGTGCTGGGCGTGATCCTCTTCACGGTCTCGTCTCTGCTCTGCGCGATCGCCCCGACAGTTGAGACGCTGATCGGTGCCCGCCTGCTCCAAGGGGTAGGCGGCGCGCTCCTGACCCCGGGCAGCCTCGCCATGATCGAAGCGACCTTTGTCCGCGGCGATCGGGCGCGGGCGATCGGCGCCTGGTCAGGGCTGGGAGGCGTGGCGACGGCGATCGGTCCACTGCTCGGCGGCTATCTGGTCGACGCCGTCTCCTGGCGGATGATCTTCCTGATCAACCTTCCGATCGGCATCTTCGTCTCGTTCATGGCGGTTCGACACGTTCCGGAGAGCAGGGATCCATACGCGACCGGTCGCATCGACTTTCCGGGCGCGATCCTCGCTGCGATCGGGTTGGGAGGGACTACCTACGCGTTGATCGAGGCGCCGGATCGTGGTGCCTCGGCGCTGGTCGTCCTGGCCGGGACGCTGGGCCTGGTCTCGCTGGCCTGCTTTCTCGTCGTCGAGCGCCGCAGCTCCAGCCCGATGATGCCTCTGAAGATTTTCCGCTCCCGGCAGTTCAGCGCCGCCAACCTGGTCACTTTCGTCGTGTACTCGGCGCTCGGCGGTGTGTTCTTCCTGCTCGTCTCCTTCCTCCAGATCTCGCTGGGGTACTCGGCGATCGAGGCGGGAGCGGCATCGCTGCCGGTGACCGCGATCATGCTGCTCTTCTCGGCGAGGTCGGGTGCGCTCGCCCAGAAGATCGGCCCCCGCATTCCTCTGACCCTGGGACCGATGATCATCGCCGCAGGCCTGATGCTGATGACTCGCATCAATCCTGGCGATTCCTATGTGGCTTATGTGCTTCCCGCGGTGCTCGTCTTCGCCGCCGGCCTGACCCTGGTCGTCGCTCCCGTGACGGCCACGGTCCTCGCTGCGGTCGAAGATCGCAACGCCGGGATCGCCTCCGGGATCAACAACGCGGTCTCCCGGGTGGGAGGCCTCCTGGCGGTGGCGGTTCTGCCGGTGATCGCGGGGCTGACCGGGGACCAGTTCTATGACCCCGGGGCGATGACGGGCGGCTTTCACGTCGCGATGGTCGTCTGCGCGGCCCTCTCGGCGTTGGGAGGCGTTTTCGCCTGGCTCACGATCCGGTCCGACGTGCTGCATGAGGAGCCGGAATCGGCTGCGGGTCCGACCGGAGAGCTTCCGGAACGGGTAGAGATCTATTCCTGCTCCGCAGACGGTTCACCGCTTCGTACCTCGGTTGAACGCGATCCGGAGTAGGGTGCGAGCGTTCGTGGCCGGTCATCGAATCTTCAAGATGAGCTTCGGGAGCGTCTATCCCCACTACGTCAAAAAGGCGGAGAGGAAGGGCCGGAGCAAAGAAGAGGTCGACGAGATCATCCGCTCGGCGACCGTCCAGTACGGCTGAGTTATACCTGCCGGGCGAGTATTCCTGATGACAGCTGGGTTTACCGCGCCGACTTCGTTCGGTATGGGACATTGTAGGGACCTGCGAGAACGCGCAGGAACGCGTCGTCGAGCTTCCCAGAAGTTTGCCCGGTCGCCCGGGATTGGGCAACACCCCGAGAGAGGAGTATCCGCTTCCGCAACGATTGAACTGCCGGCTGTTCTGGCAGCCGGAATGACCCGTGCTAGGAGATGAAGCCTTCGGGTAGGAGAGACTCAAGCGACTCCTTGGTCTCGAAGTAGCTGGAGTGAGTGCGCTTGACGACTTCGAGGTTCTCCGCGCCGACGAGCACGATGTCGAGGTTCTCGTCGTTGCGGGCCAGTTCTTCGGCAGCGTCGTACGCCGAGAGCGCAGCCTCGTAGTCTGAGCCGTAGGGATCAACATGAGCGATCCCGCTGGCGATGTTGTAGGTGATCAGGAAGTGTTCAACCGTGTCCTTGCTCACCGGCAGCTTCTCCTTCGACGGGGGTTGACTTCTGGAGGTCATGATAGCGGTCGTTGATCTCTTCTCTGAGGTCCGGGTCGATCTGCTCTCCTGCGTCCATCGCCGCGAACGCCTCGGCCAACATGGCGTAGTAGGCGAGAACCGAATCCTCACCCCTGCCGAACTTGTACCCGGCACCTTCGATCCGCCCGTCCTTTTCCACGGAGTTGGCCCAAGCACCTTGCCGGAAGGTCCGCAGCTGAACTTCGACAAGGCGGCTGCTCTTGGAGGCAATCAGATGGTAGGCCCGATATCCCGACGGCTTCGGGCTCTTGATGTAGTCGTGCTCCTTCTTGATCGTCCAGTTCTTCTTCAGGCGTCTCGCCACCGCATAGACCGAGTCGATGCTCGGGAGCTGAGCACGGACTCCGGCGATATCCGCCATCCGGGCGAGCTTCATTTCCGGTTCTCTCTCAAGCTTGTCGATGATCGTTGGAACTCGCTTCAGCCTTTGGGCGACCTTCGGATCGAGGGAGGTTGCCTTGCTCACGTGGTACCAAAGGCTCGCCCGAGCGTTGGACATGGGGTCCGCGTGAGTGCTGCGCCACCAGTGGAGGCAGCGCATCGCTTCGACAGCGGCATCGATGTCTTCCTGCGGCACGTCTTCGGAGACCTTCTCGCCATACCGGTTGACGAAGTAGTAGTCACGAAGGGTCTCACCGGCTTTGTTGACCTGAGTCTTGGAGTAGGTGACTCCGGGTTCGGGTCGAAAGAGTTTCGGAGTCTTGGCCATGGCGTTGGGATGAGAGTAGCGGGCTTCGGGGCCAGCTTTTTTGGTTTTGGCGGACTCCGCCCGGGGGCGAACCAACGGTCTGGGAGGTCCGTCCGGCCAACGTCAGAATGGATTTTCGCTGGCAGACCCCGTGGAGAAGCCGCCGAAGTACCCGAGAGGGGGAGTGAAAACCCGCGACTTGCAGGGCATTCAGGAGGTAGGGACGTTGGGAAAACGCGTTTCGGAGCGATTTGCTGCTTCGTAGGAGGTCCATCTACACAGCCACCCCAACGACTTCTACACAGGGGCTGGGTGGAGAGACGGTTTCAGTACTCGTAGGCGTGCGGTTTCGCGTTGGAGGTCCGAGCCTGAACCTAACCTGGTGGGGTGCCTCTCCCTGAGAACACGAACGCGGAAACGGTTGCCTGGTGGTCCGGATAACGATGCTGCTTTCTCGACATGAACTACTCCTTTGACCAGCAGTCTTACCGCTGGGCTCAGGTGTCGTCGAAAACGGACTAGGACCAGTCGAGTGCGACAAGAGTCTTTTCTCCCTCTGTAAACCAACTGAGCAGAGTCGCGAAATCGACCACAGATCGACTCAGGCGATCCAGTTTCGACACCACGAGTCCTGTCACGGGACCACTCGCCAGGAGATCGAGCGCCTGACGGAGCGCCGGTCGGTTCAGATCTCTTCCAGATTCTCCGTTGTCAGAAAGAGTCTGGCTGAGTTCCCACCCTCTGCGGGCGCACTCCGCCTCGATCGCATCTCGCTGCGACGCAAGCCCATAGCCGGAGGAGGCTTGCTCCCCGGTCGATACACGGACGTAACCGACAACAGCCGTCAAATCTGACTTCTCGTTCACAAGATTCCTCTCTGCGAGAACGCAAGCGGTGGGTTGCGTACAAACAAACCACTAATTCCGCTGTCGCGCGGCAGCTGCGGCCGTTCCGCCGCTATGAACGAGACACTTTTAGGGTGGACTGCTTTGAGCTATCGGGATCCGTTCGGTTCGGAATTCCTCGCAAGAATTCCAGCGTGACCATCATTTGGTCTAGTCAAGCCTGTGCGGACACCGGCGAAGCCGAATCATGACGGCTCTCTTAGATTCGACGACCGCTTCGCCCTCTCGCCTACTCGCGCTCCTCGACGAGCTGGGCAAGGACGGTAAGGATTTCGAGCTCCTCAGTAAATGGTTCTTGACCAACGATCCTGTCTGGAGATCCCTCTTCCGCAAGGTGTGGCTTTGGGGCGAGTGGCCAGACCGGTGGGGGCCCGATCGCGGCATCGACCTCGTAGCTGAGGGGCACGACGGGAGAATTTTCGCGATCCAGGCGAAGAACTACAGCTCGAACCACTCGATCACTAAGAGAGACATCGACACCTTTCTCAGCGAGTCGAACCGCCCTCTGATTGATGAGAGGCTTCTCATCGCCACAAGCGACCGCGTTGCCAAGAGTGCGTTGGACGTAATGGGAGCTCAAGAAAAGCCAGTCACGACCTGCCTGCTTGAGGACCTGTTCAGATCGGACCTGTCATGGCCAAGCGATCTAAGTGACTTGGGTCCGCAGGAGCTGAGCAAAGCAGAACCTCGCCCACATCAGAAAGAGGCCTTGGACGCAATCTCGACCTGGGCAAAATCTGAACAGACTCGCGGTCAGATCATCATGGCCTGTGGCACCGGGAAGAGCCTTATCTCGGTTTGGGCGGCTGATCAACTGGAAGCGAGGGACGTTCTCGTGCTTGTTCCGACCCTCCAACTGTTGCGTCAGACGACGAGAACTTGGACTCGTCACGCTGGTACGGAGAGACGGCTGGTGATGGTCTGTGGGAAGGGTGGAAGTGGCTCCGATATTGAGGAATTGAGCCCTAGCGGTCTAGAGGTCGTCCAAACCACCAGTCCTTCTGAGATCGCTAAATCGTTTTCTGGCGAGCACCCTCTTCTCATGGTTGGCACTTACAACTCTTCGCCGGCGATCGCGCGTGCGATGAAGCAAGCCGCGTTCCAATTCGACCTTGCTGTTGCTGACGAAGCCCATCGGTGTGCCGGGGTGGCGACTTCTTCGCACAAGACCATCCTCCATGACGAAGCAATCGCTGCTCGTCGCCGGCTCTTTTTCACGGCCACTCCGACGGTGTACGGGACGAGGGATAAGGGAAGGGCGATCGACAAAAGCGTGAAGTTGGCGTCCATGGACGACAGAACCAGCTTCGGTCCGGTGGTGCACAAACTGACGTTTGCAGAAGCGATCGAACAGGAGCTTCTGGTCCCGTACCAGGTGGCTGTAATTCCGGTGTCTGACATCACGGTCCACCAGCTCATCGAGAACCATCGAATCGTTACCCCGGATGGCGATGAGTATCTCGATGCCGCCAGCTTGGCTGCTCAGGTTGCCTGCGCAAGGGCAATGAAGAACTATGGCTGTCGTCGGATGGTCGCTTTCCAGCCTTCGATTGGGCAGTCAAAGAGATTCGTAAAACAGGTTCGTCTAGCAGCTCAGCTCTTGCCAGACGGTGAGGCTCCAGAACTTCCCCTGTGGTCCGAGCACGTTGATGGTTCTGGAATGGCTCCCTCAAAGCGGGCTCGATTGATTCAGCGATACCTAGCTGACGAACCCTCCGAGCATCGGCTTCTCTCCAACGTGAGGCTACTTGCGGAGGGGGTTGACATCCCGGCGATCGATGCAGTGGCGTTCGTTGATACGCGGAGAGGTCAGGCGCAAGTCATACAGGCCGTAGGTCGGGCGGTTCGACGGTCACCCGGGAAGGATGTGGGGACGATCGTGCTTCCAGTGATCACGCGAGACGGCGAATCTTTGGCTGCTGCGTTGACAAGGTCAGAACACCAGCACATCGTGGACATCCTCCGGGCTATTCGAAGCCACGACCCTGAGATTATCCGCTCACTGGACGAGCTTCGTTTCAGCAGTGACCATCCAGACATCGGGGGATCGAAGCAAGGGAGCATCGTGGTCGACGCCCCGATCGAAGTTGGAGAAGAGTTCGCCGAAGCAGTGGGAATAGCACTCGCAGATGCGCTTGGAGCCCCTCGGCCACGCACCGTTGACCGGAGTTCATTCGCGCCTATCTTAGAAGCGTCGGCCGAACCAACCGACGAAGAAGCATTCAAGATCGGGCTCAACCAGATCAAAGCCATGGCGCGATTCGAACTACTTCCTCATGTACCCGACTCCTTCGAGGGTTTCCCCATCGGCTCTTGGTGGGAGGAAGCTAAGAAACGTTGGCGTAATCGCGACATTGACGATGACGCGAAATGGATCATCGGTCGTTGTGTGTCCTGGCTCGCGCCGGACCTTGAAGGCGAGCAGTTGATGCGGTCGGAGCTTCAGACTCTGACGGATGCAAACGTGGCCGAACAATGTTTGGCACAGCTTCGTGAAGGGGGGCTCCTTTACGGAGGAGAGCTCGAGTTGCTTTCTGAGAGTTCGCTTCGGAGCGACTCTTTGGTAGATCCGTTCAACACGATCCTCGATGCCGTCACGCACGTGGCGATGGATCCGGATACGCGAGTTGAACACCTGGTTCGGGCGCTCGTTCCGTTGGCTGAAGCCGTCGCGGTTGCCTCGAAAAATCTCGACGACGATTACTGGGCTTGGGACTCTCGTTGTCTGGCCGCGGTGGAGGGCTTCATCAGCGTTCTCGAATTAGAGACAGAGTCCCAGAGAGGAGACGACGCCCCGACCGGACGCTACTGGCGGAAGGATTCGGAACCCGAAGCCTTCGAGATAGGAGAAGAATGCGCGCGCAGCAAGGTTCTTCCCCACACCAAGTCTTTGGGCCAGTACAGATTCCGCGGCGACAAGGCTTCGGTTGAGTACGTTCGCCGCGGAGAGACGTTCCTCGACGCTGATGATCGCCTCGACGAACTTGGTTGGGAGATCTTCCTTCTCGCTGTCGCGGGAGGGGCTGACGTCGACTACGCCGCGAAGCAAGGCATGGATGGCACATTCCACAAGAGGACCTTGGTGCGAGACGACTTCCTACAACGCGCCGCCGCTCGGTCATTGGTCTGAACTCAGGCCTGCTCGTTTCGTTCCCAAGCGTGGTTCAGGGTTCGTCGCGGAGATAGCGTCGCCCCGCGGCGATGTAGGCATGAACCGCTTCCGGATCGGAGTAGTTCGTATGTTCTCCGTCGCGGTGAGGAATGCTGAAGAAGTTGTCCTTGACCTTGTTGCTGATCTTTCTTCCTCTTACGAGAAAAGGCAGCAGACTCTTGTTTTGGGCGGGGACGAAGATCCATCCGAGCGCTTTCCCATCGCCGACGGAGGAAGTGCCGATATCTAGTCCTTCCAAGCGCGGGAAGACTGAGCTGGAGAGCAGCCCTCGTATCGACTCTTTGTTCATCCGTTCTTCGGGGAAAGGTCGGGAAGTGCCAACTATGTCCTGACCGTCGCGTTTGCTTCGCTTGAAACCGATAGCGATCAGCGCGTCTTGACCGGTGCTCGCAAATGAAGCTACGTCTTTTGCGAGTTCCATCTTTCCGCCGTCGGATTTCACGTACGGCATTTCCTTCGACTCAAGCCATTCGCTTTCGGCCTGCCCCTCGATGAGATGCCCGTATCCCATCTTCAGAACATCCAGCGCGGAGCGAGGTGCGAAGATGGACTGGATGCTGTGAGATGCCGCCCCAACTAAGAGATCGAATTCCGATCCGATCGACGCTATTTCGACCACGGTCCTGCGTCGAGTCGACAGGGAAATCGACATCGCAATGACTGTGGATCCGTCGGGAGACTCGCTCGTCCAGATTTTTTCGATTCTCCCTCCGTGACGCTCGAGAAGGGGACGAAGAAGCTCTCGGTACCGTGGCTCGTGATCGTTTAGATCGATGGGGTAATCGTCGTGGAGGTGATCGGTCGCAGTCACGCAGATTCGGTCGCCTGAGACCCGCATCTCCACGTAGATGGGTTGAATCAGGTCCTTGTTTCCGCGATGAGGTTGCTCGATTGTCAAGAAGATGCTGGTCTCGTAGCCGAACTCCTCAACGTATCGTCGAACCGCATTTCTCAGGCTCGTCGCGCTAGCCGGGCCGAGAACGTCTTCGGATCCCATGATCCAATCGTCGACGAGACAGTCCCCGAGCCCTTCGACTCGGAGCGTGTTACCGTCGACGACTTCTACTTGCGGTAGCAGCATTTGAAGTAGCCAGACCCGACGGGTCTAGGGGATCCTGTCACTCTCGCTCAACAGCGTCCGGATCGTCCGCTCGCTGACATCTAAGGTCTTCGCTACTTCCCGTCGGCTCAGACCCTGCTGAACCAACCTATCTGCCGCGCGTGCCATCGATCTGTTTCGCTTTGTTTGACCGGCATATTCGGCTTGCTGGCGCCGATCGACGGGATAGGCGTGTCGAGGTCGAACGCATAGCCGGTTTCCGCACAACGGGATGAGCGCGAGGCCGTCCGGTACAGGCCCAAATTCCCGCTCGTACTTGAGTTTCCGGACCGATCTTGAGCTGGTCTTGGTCCTGACAACCGGAACCCCGTTAGCCGTAGTACGCCCGGTCCACTCGTAGCACCTGAGATCACCTCTCACCTCGTATGGCATATGAGGAAGGCTAGGGATTGAGGAGGTCGGGAAAGTCTTCTAGATCGGGAATACGAGTATCGAGAAAGCGGCCATGTTGTCCGCTTTCGACGGATCGAGCGCAGGTTCTGAACCCTTCGCCGACCCCGATGCTGACATTCTGCTGACATGTGCCTAGTTCAGGCTCAGGTTGAACCTAGGTGGAGGGGGAATTCAGCTCTGTGGCTGGCATTCCAGTAGTACCGGGGGAGGGACTCGAACCCCCGACACGCGGATTATGATCGCGCCCCCGCATTTCGGGCTGGTTCGGTTACGTCGGACTTTCGAGAGTTGACGCGGTACTTCGGCGACTTCGACGCACTTCGGTGTTCGGTGGAGTTCCGTGGGCTTCGCTGGCAGATTGCTGGCGCGCGTACCTGCCAGCCTGAGCACGGAGGTTTGCCGAACATGGGGGCTTCCAGCTACCGTCCACGAGGATGGGCGACAAGCCGACTTCAGAGAAGAGGCCCGAGTTCAAGTACGGGACCATTTTGCCTGCTGGCAGCGGGAAGATGAAGCATCGGGTCTTCCCAGCGTCAAAGGCCGTAGGAAAGCGCTTGGCGGAAAGCAGGACGGTCCGCCCAGATTCGGGCTCCGACTCTCGATAGTCGTCTCCGTCGCTCCGTCACTCCGTCACTTGGCGCTCTTTTTGCGGCGCCAGCGCCATCGTTGGAACCGTTGCCGAGTCTCTCGGAACTTCCGTCGGATCTTGATGGACATCGTCTTGGGCCACCGGGAGTCGATCCGTTTGGTCTTCTCCCTTCCACCCGAGAGCTTGACAACGAACCAGCGGTAGGGATCATCGTCGTCTCGCGCGTCAATGACGTCATCCAGCGTGAAGGCCACGTGGAAGCCCCCGCCGTCCTCCAACATTCTCGGGAAACGTAGCTCGGGCGAGCTGCTAGACAGTGGCACCGTGACCGATCGTCCGCCTCGGCTTCGGAAATCCCAGTCCTCGACCTCCATCGGTCGGTAACCGCTGTTCCAGACATATATGAAGACCATCTCGGGCTCGTTGTCGAACTGGGTTGGGTGAGTGAACTCGACCCGGACCTTGAGTCGACGACGCCGATCGTTCAGACGGATCGTCGAAAGGACCACCGAGATCACGAACCCAGCCACACCGGCGAGGAGGCTCAGAGTCTCGAACAGGCTTGGATCGTTTGGCTGGGGTTCCATCGGTGAGTTGAAGCGGCGTGTGGGGACGGACAGGGGCGCGCCGTGCTGATCGTATCCGGGGCACTGAGGTCCTTGTGTTGGCCGGATGCGGCGTGGCTGCGAGTGGTCAACGACGGGGTGCCCGACAGAGGGCGAATTGCGGTGATCCTCTGTCAAAGCCCTTGGCTTCAGTCCTCGTTTTCGGTTGAGGTGATAGGAAGCGCTCCATGGAATGGGAGACCCTGAGTGTGGGCGAACTCGAACTGGACGTTCAGAACCCACGACACGAGCCTGTGACCTCGCAGCGCGACGCCATCTTGGAGATCATCGCCAACCAGCGCCAGCGCCTCGTTGTGCTTGCCAGCGACATCAAGGAGCACGGGCTGAACCCGATGAAGCGGATGATGGTCATCGAGAAAGGGAAGCGCTACACCGTTGTCGAGGGCAACCGCCGACTCACGGCGATCAAGCTGCTGAATAACCCCGATCTCGCGAAGGACACTCCAATCGCAGCAGCGATCAAGAGGATCGCCAAGGACGCGGCTCCGCCGGACGAAGTCGACTGCGCGATCGCGCCTGATCGCGATGCCGCCGCTCATTGGATGGAACTCGAACACGCTGGTTCCGGCGACGGTGCGGGGGTAGTTCCGTGGCAGACGCTGGCGAAGCACCGGTTTTCCGAGAAACCCGGCAGCCAAGCTGCGAAAGCCATCGCGTTCTTGGACGCTCTCGAATCGGGATATCCAGAGAACGAAGTGATCCAAGAGCTGATCGTAGTGGTGGCCGACAAGCGACTCACCACGCTGGGCCGCCTAGTCGCTGATCCGAACTTCAAGTCCAAGTTCGGGATGGTTGAGGGTGACGGAGGCGTCACTTTCAAGTTCGCTGCCGATGATCTCCGCGAGGGGATGGAGCAGATTCTCGGAGACATTGGCTCCGATGTGACGGTGAGCGACATCCGTACCAAGGACCAGCGGGAGGAGTATCTGGCAACGGTTCCTTCGCCGCCGTCGAGCAATGCGGCGAACGATCCCGCACCGCTGGGAGACGCGCCGTCCAAGGAGACCACCAAGCCGAAGAAGAAGAAGCGAAAGGCTGCGAAGAAGCCCACCAAGCCGCTCGCCAAGCTTGACCTCGGCGCGCTCGGGGGTCGCGTTGACCTGATCCTTGGCGAGTTCCAGTCCTTCAACGTGGACAAGGTCCCCAATGCCGCCGCTTTCATGGTCAGGGCGATCCTTGAACTGGCCGTCGATCAGTACATCGCTGAAAAGGGTCTCTCCGCAAACGGGGAACTCAAGACCCGTGTGAAGCGAGTCCTGAAGACGATTGATCCCAGCTACAAGGACGCCAGATATCAGGGGGTTCGGCAGGGCCTCCAAGACGGGACGAGCATCTTTGCGATCTCGACCCTCCACGGGTTCGTCCACAACAAGGATTTCCATCCGGACGGATCAACAGTCCGATCCATCGCCAGCAACTTGGAGCCCTTCCTTCAGGCGTTGAACGACGATGTTTGACGGGTCGTCGCGCTACCTCAGCCCTCTTCGCTACCCGGGAGGGAAGGCCCGTCTCGCGAAGTTCGTGGGTGGGCTCATTGCGAAGCAGAAGAGCCGACCGCTCAGGTACGTCGAGCCGTACGCGGGCGGCGGCGGGGTTGGTCTGCGGCTGCTTGTCGACGAGTACGTCGACGAGATCGTGCTGAACGATTTGAACCCCGGAATCGCGGCCTTCTGGCGGACCGTTTTCGCCGAGCCCGAGCTTCTCTTGGAGATGATCCGAACGTCCGAGGTAACAATCGACGAGTGGCACCGGCAACGGGCCATCTATACAAGCGGGGGAGAATCTGATGTTGAGCTTGGCTTCGCGACGTTCTTCTTGAACCGAACGAACCGGTCAGGCATCCTCAACGCCCGGCCAATCGGAGGCCTCGAACAGCAGGGCAAGTGGAAGATCGACGCGCGCTTCGATCGCCAGCAGCTCGCGGCACGCATCCGGGGGCTCTCTCAGTACAGGAGCAGGGTGACCATCTGTGAAGAGGACGGCGCCTCGGTCATCGCGACACATCTTGGCGATGGGAGGTCCTTCGTCTACGCCGATCCTCCCTACCTCGAAAAGGCGGACGATCTCTACCTTGACACGTTCAAGTGGGAGGACCACGTCGCTTTGGCCGACTTGCTGAACGGAAGCTCGGAGGGCTGGATGCTGACCTACGACGCCGACGCGCGTGTTACCGACGTTCTCTACCCCGACCGTCGATGTGCCGAGTTTCAGATGTCTCACACTGCTGCGGTTCAGCACGTAGCAACTGAGTACGCGGTGTTCGGCGAGGAGGTCACCGTCGGTGCGCTTGACTCGCTGGGCAGCGGCGAGGCGAAGTTCGTGGCCTAGTCCGTCCCACGGGGCGCGTCAAGCAAAAGCTACTCGCGCTAGGTCAGGCCGCCGTCGCGCGCTCGTAGGTCACCGCTAGATCCGACACCGTCGCCCCAAGGCCATCGACTGTGATCTGAACGAGCAGGAGCCAGCCGGGGTTGTTCTTGCCTCGCTCGATGTCGCTGATCTGACTTTCGGTGACTCCGGCGTTGGTCGCAACCTCGATCTGCTTGAGGCCCTTGCTCTTGCGCAGCTCGCGGAGCGCTGCACCGAGGGCGATGAGTTCGGGCGGGGAATCGTCGTAGGAGGCGCGGGGCACGGTCCGCACGCTGACGGGAGCCCGCCATCCCCACTTATGGAAAGAACGAAGTAAGCTTGCCGCGTCCGATCGAGTTGTTGACGCTGACTAAGGAGGGAATGTGAAGCTCAAGGTGGTACTGGCGGTCGTCCTGACGGCTGCGATGGGGGTGGCGGGATGCGGCGGGGGAGGCTCAGATGAGCAGTCGGAAGCAGAGGAACAAGGGCTCGCGTTCGTGACGGCTTGGTCCAACTCGGACGCGTCCGGTGCCTGTGACCTGCTTTCTCCGAAAGCAATGAACACGTTCGACTTCGAAATCGGACCGTTCTCGTGCGAGGCGTGGATTTTGCGAGGTCACAAGGACGTGCGGCTTCCAGAAGTCTCCAACGCGAGCGTGAGCGGCGAGGACGCAACAGTCGAAGTGACCGTTTCGGGCGGAGAGGCGGCCACCATCGACCTCGTCAAGGGCACCGACGGCGAGTGGCAGGTCGACAACTATCAGTTCAACGGCGAGAAGCTGCGCTGAAAATGAGGTCACAGTGACCTCATTTTCGGTTGAGCGCCGCCGAGGTGTAGGCGTGTGACTTGTTTTTCATCGGTGACCAGAGGCCTAGAGAGGTGCGATCGAGGGGTTGTGCTCGGTCAACTCGCAGCAGCTTCGCAGAGGCCCTTAGGACGGCTCTCACGTCGGTCTTGGTGAACATCCACAGAGGCAACAAGCCGGACAGTGAGTCCGACTGGAGGCGGGAGGTAGAACGCGGCGAGTACCTAGCAGGGATGCGCGAGACGCATGTTCTCAGTGAACGACAAATGGTCTCGTGCTGCGGGCTGGGCCACCCGTCGAACGAGAGGCAAGAATGGGAATGAAAGTCCGAGGAGGCATGTTCTGCCTCCAGTGCCAGAAGCCGGTCGCGGCCCAGAAGGGGACCCACCGGCTCAGGAACACGATCGCGACGTTGAGCGCGCCTCTAACGGCTGGATACTCGCTGGCCGGTTTGGCGAGTGGCGCATGGCATTGTCCTGACTGCGGTGGCCCGGTTGCGACGCTCAAGAAAGTCCAAGACGGGCAGGCCAAGCTTGAAGTCGAAGCTAGTCGCCGTGCTGCCGATCAGGTTGAGCGCGGAAATGAACGGGAGTCGAGTTCGGTTAACGCACCGATCAAGGGGCAGGACCAAGCCTTCTGTTCAAGCTGCGGTCTTCCAATCTACGCGGGCGATTCGTGGTGTTCAGCTCGGCACCCTCTTCATCGAGGTTGGGAGGAGCGCTTTGCCAAGGACCAAGGGGTGGAGCCGAAATCTCGCGGCGCCAAGTGAGTCTGCAGGTGTGAAGCCTCTATCCGAGGTGCTTCGGCCAGCGTCATAGAGTCAACCCACGTAGCTGGTCGGACTCACCTCAACGTGGTTGGTGTCATTTCAGTCGAACGATCGTGGAGGTTGGTAGCACGGGTCGGATCCTGAGTTCGAGGACAACGGCTTCGGAACGCATTACCCCCTTGATTCAGAGGGTATGCCTACGTTGAAAACCATCCATAAGACTGAGGAATCCGTATCCGTTGACCCGCGAACTCAAGCGTGGCCAGATACCTACTTCCTCCACATCGCTCGCGTCCACCCAACTCCTTGCGGAGTTCAGGACTATTAAGCCGCATCGGGGCGGATGCGGCTCTGGGTGCCTCTCGGTTCGGAGGCACGACAAGAACACACCCTCTGACGGTTGTACCCGGTGCTGCTCTCGGAGTCACTCGTGGACCATCCGAGGTGTCCAGCTTTCCCGGTTCTGCTGTCCCTCCGGAAGGAGGGCGGATTCGGTTTTGTTGCCGCTGGGCAGGCTCCTGATGGAGCCGAACCGACCCAGTTGATCTCCGAGGAGAAGGACTGGCGCCTAGACGGCGGGCTCGCGATGGCGGGTGCTCTTACGCGAGGTGTTTCATCACTCCCGTCAAGTGGCGAGAGGTCGGAGGGCGTGCCATCTGCCCCGTCTTGAGTCTTTGTCCGGTCGCCGGGTCATCGGGGCCTCGCGAACGCTTCTCAGCGCCCGCTTGAGGCGGTTTCGAGCTCTTCTCTTCACGTGCCCATCCCAGCCAAGAAATCCGCCTGAGAGGCGATCTCGTCGGCTTGTCCGGTCGCCACGCTGAGGCTCAGGGCTTCGCCGACTTGGTCGGGCAGCAGATGGACGTAGGTGGCGAGGGTGTAAGCCGCCGAGTGGTGTCCGAGCAAGTGTTGGACCTCGACCGCGTTGCGGCCCATTGCGAACAAGAGGCTGGCGTAGGTGTGCCGGAATTCGTGGAACCCGATCCACGAGATTCCCGCCTCCTGCGCTGTCGGCTTGAGGACGCGGCGCCTCAGGTTCTCCGGGAACATGGGTTTGCCGTTGCTGGCCGGAAAGACGAGGTCATCGTCCCTATGCCAATCCGTGGATTTCCGGAGCGCCCGGAGCCTGTCAGCCAGCGCGAAATCCAACGGAACCTCTCGTCGGCTGTGCTGCGACTTGGGCGGACCGAACCTCTTGCGGACGTAGGCACGACGGACATGGAGCTGGGGCTGAGACCCATCGAGTGTTAGGTCCGACCAGCGAAGCGCTAGGCATTCCGAAATGCGGATGCCGGTTGTGGCTAGGACCTCGAACAGCGGGCACCACTTGTCAGGACACACGTTCATGAACGTGCGGAGCTGGTCCTTCGTCATCACGCGGGCCGGTAGGCGCCGCCTAGTCTCCTTGCCCTCGTCGATCGCGCGCTGTTCATCGCGAGCAGGAAGCGAAACCCCGGCTGCCGGGTTGCTTCTCAGGAGACCTTCTTGGAGGGCGGTGGAGAGGCAGGCCTTGAGCGGCGAGAGGATGCGGCTCACGGTTGCGTCAGCGAGATATCGCTTCTGGGGGACACGGTCCCGTGGGGTCTCGTTCCCGACGGCGGCCGCTTTCGCAATCATCTCATCCGAATGGCGCTTGCCTTGAGCCTCCTCGTCGCAGAGCCACGCGACGAAACGGGCGACGTCGCGAGGGGTGATCTGGTGGAGTTTGCGAGGGTGCTTCTCGTGAAAGAAGGGCAGCAGATATCGGTGAATGTCTCGGCGGTAGTCATCCCTCGTCGACTCGCGGAAGCCGCGTCGCCCTCGGCCCGGATAGGTCTCGATCCAATCGAGGACGTAGTCGCGGAAATGGATTTGAGTAGGACGCTCGTCGAGGCCTTCGGCTGCCTCTGCCACCCGCTGTGACCTGAGTGCCCGGGCGGCCTCGTAGGTGCGGGCGGACTCCTCGCGTTGGCGCCCATCTCCATCCCGGTAGGTAACTCGGTAGCGGTTGCCTCTCTTGAAGACACCCGGTGTCCGAGTCCGCTTGCTGCGGACCGATTTCTTGCGGCTACCGCTCATCGGCGATCTCCAAGAGGGCACCGATATCGGCAGGCGTATGTGTCGGGAAGGCGTGGCTGATCCCTACACAGTCAGCACAAAAGCCAAGTTCCAGCAGTGCGACTAGGTGCCTCATTCCCAGTTACCATCAGGGATATTGGCCTCGACCCGCTTCAGGTGGCGGTCGAGTTCTTCTCGACGGATGAGTGTGCGGCTGCCCTCCTTCTCGTGCGTAAGGTGGTTCTGCGAACAGAGGTCGTAGACCCTCTGTCTAGAGCAGCGCAGGTAGTCGGCTGCCTCCTTGGGAGTCAACAAAGGCGACGAGGTTCCGGCCAGACGGACCCTCTCCGACAGGCGCTTCGCGAGCTGGTCGATGAAGGAGTCGTCGTTGAGGAGGAACTCGACCATCTCGGTTTCGACGGGAGCATCGATCTTCACGAGCCGACGCCACTCTGACTCGAAGAAAGCTCGGGCAGCATGGAGTCCCCCTCAACCCGGGTGTGGGCAGGGGATAAGGCCGCTCCGGCGGGAGCTAAACCGGGTGGCTCAGGGTCGGATTCGCCGTCGGGAGGTTCGCCGCCGGATCTCGATGACCCGGCCGACGAGCTTGGCCCGTGCTGACGGTGAGAGGCACTGCGCCCAGCGAGGTGGACAGCGACGTTCGGCCGACGGTTGACCTGAACCGTCAGCGGGAGGCGGGCGCGAGCGCTCTGGCGATCCTGAACCCGCCGGTGACGAGGTACAGGGTGGACTTCGCTGACGGTTACCTCGCGTCCCTGTCCATCAACGTCGACTCGAAGATCCACGAACTCAAGGGCGTCAACCCCCTCCGAGCCAGCTATCTGTTCGGCGTAGAACCTCGCGGGATCGTCCTCGCTCCGCAGGCCCGCAGCAGCCTCGTCATGCATTCGCATGTAGAGGAGCGTCCGTTCGAGGTCGGCGGCCGAGATCATCTATTCCATTCCTACCGCTTCAAGATGACGGAAAAACCGGCAGCATTCGGAAGGTGGTGATTAGCAGGGATTTCGCGAATGGCGGGCTCAGCAGCCGCCGGAACCGGGTGGGCCGGGAGACTCAGCAGGTTATGTCTCGGCGGATCGCCGTGAGCAGGGCGTCGAGGTAGCGGGCCGTGTCTCGGGGGCAAGTCGTGTCCGTACCTGACCACTTGCAGGCGGCTCGCTGCTCGACGAAGAGGCAAGCTCGGAGTTGGGCGAGGTCGAGATCGGGGAGCGACCCGGCGCGTTGGGCATCCTTGATCGAGGAGTTGAAGGCGAAGAGCCGCTCGGGGGCGGCCGGGTCGCCGCCGAAGTAGCTGTAGCCGTCGAAGGTGAGTGCGAACCGCCAGATCGAGTCCCAAACGCCGTAGTCGGGACCGTCCATGGTGTTGTAGCCAACAGGGTCGAGGATCGAGGGCGAGCACGACGGAATGTCGCGGTGGGTCAAAGCTAGATTGGGTATCAGCTGAACGTCCATCTATCTCTTCGCAATCGAGGGTTTGCAGAGGCCACCATTCGCACGCAGCCATTGCCCATACTCGTGGGCATCGATTCCGGCCGGATCAGCGACCCTTCGCGGCGAGTATTCCTGATGGTAACAGGGATTATCACGATTGGATTGTTCGTGGAGGAGAGTCGTGGTCCGCCATAATTGTCCGACAAGGGCTGGCATGAACTCTTGGGACTGTTCGCGGCTAGGTCAGAACTTGGCTGCGACTCGGGTGAGTAGAGATCGGATCTCGGAGAAGTACTCTCGCACTTGGGCCAAGGAGACATTGCTTTGACCGCCGTGGGCTATCAAGTGACGCTGAGATCTCAGACTGCCCAGCGCAGACTTCTCGGACTCCGTCAGCTCGCTCTCAAGTTGCTTCCTCATGTCCTTAGAAAAGGTGCCCACCAGATCAAGAATTTGACTGACTGACCCGACGCCACCTCGGGAAGCGCGCTTTTCTATATGAGAAGTGACGGTGAGGCTAGATTGAGTGCTCGCGTAGACCGTCACAATGTCGACTACTGCTTGTTCAGATAGTCCGCAGACCCGAACAGCAACGTATCGGGCGTAGTCCGACTGTACCTCCAAGTCCGGCTGTCGCGACGCTCGGTCGAGGAGCGCATCTACGTCCTTGATCATCGCTTGAGTGTGCGCAGGAAGTTGCAAACTCAGTCCAAAAGATACGAAACCGCTCGCTCCTTACGAATAGCCACGTTTTCCTCGCGGGCCGTAGCTTTTTCGATGGCCGATCGATATTCGTCATCGGCCATGAGTCTTTCGAATCCGCTCCGGAGGGCATCATCGTCTTTCAATCGGTTCTCGGAATTGCCAGCGTCGATTGCTGTCATCAAGGAGTCCACAACGGCCGCGTTGACTGCGCGGGCCGGTCGAAATGCAGAGGCCCCCAGCACGCCGTTGATCTTGGCCACTGTAGACGTGAAATGGTCTTTGAGGACTTCGCCGGTCTCGTGGTTAAGCTGCCGGTTCCACTCGGCGTATTGATTCAAGAACTCCTTCATAGGGGCTTCGTACGTCCGTTCGGGAGATCGCATGGCAAAGAAGCGAAGGATCAGTTCTTGGTCTTTCAGACGCCGAGAAACTGCGCCGACCAAAGTTCTCCAATCCTCGTTCTCATTTAGCTCGCGAATCAGCGTGATCAAGTCACCGTGGTAGAGAGCTACTCGGATCTCTTGGGGTTGAAGGAGCGTACCTCCGGTGTTCAGGCGCTCAAAGACGTGGTAGATACCGCTCTGATCCCCGGAAGGATCATCAGGCTTGACGATTGTTGCGTGAATGATGCTGTTGTCGAGCTGACGGCGAGAGTCAATATCCAGAGTGTCGTAGGTCTTACCCTTGAACTGCTCCTGTACCGATTGGAGCCGAAATGTGCGGTCGCGCAACGAACCTCGATAGAAGGCCTGCAAGGTCTTCAATCGCTGCTGACCATCAAGAACCAGATAGACCCCGTCGGTCCCCTGAACTAGGAATATGCCGGGCACTGGGAAGCCGAGTAATAGCGACTCTACGAAGCGATCGGCTTGAGACTTCGACCAGACGTAGTCTCGTTGAAATCCGACGATGCCCGCATCTGGATCGCCAAGTTCCGGATAAAAGCTAGGTACGACGATGTCGTTGTTGTTGAGGCGGTTGACCAAGCTGTCCACCGGAAAGTCAGCCCCGTACGAGGTAACACTGGAATGAAGCGGGGCGACTTCTTCCGTCTCGTTGATGTCCTCGTATCCTTCACGGTCCACCGCGACGACTACTTCATCAGGAGAGTCTTCTTCAGGCGCGACTTCTTGTTCCTCGGACATTCCTTGAGGATACCGTCGTCAAGTGACGATGAGGCGTCGCTAGGAGCCGGATGCGCTTCTGGGCCGGTGGAGGTGCTCTATTAGCCCTGTCACGGCCGTCGAAGCCCCACCGGCCGGGGTTCGTTCTGGCGCTTGAGATTCGCTGGAATCGGAGGTTGGAGGAGGGCACCTTTCGCATGTAGCCGCTGTCCGCGCTCGATGGCCTCGATTCCGTGCGGTTCGGCTCCCCCGCGAGGTCAGCATTCCTGATGCCAGCAGGGATTCTCGCGGTGGCCCCGTTCGGGGCGCAGAAGCGTAAGGCGCGACATGCGTCTGTCGCGGGCTGGAATGAACTTTCGCTGGCAGTTTCGCTGGCAGACCTCGTGCGGAGGCTGGCGGAGGCGTTGCGAGGGGAGTGGAAAACCCGCGATATGCAGGGCATTCCAGCAGTACCGGGGGAGGGACTCGAACCCCCGACACGCGGATTATGATTGGGTTTCCCCGTTTCGTACGGTTGCGATTTATCGCGTCCTAGAGCGAAATTGCGGCCAATGGTTGCGTGTCGTTTCGGGCTGTTTCCGTGGCTTCCGTTGCCACCCTGTTGCCACCCTTCGGGTTTTCGAGGGGTCCGCCGAGATCCTCGTTGAGTAGGTGAACGTAGGCCTTGAGGGTGTACGCCGGCGAGTGGTGGCCGAGCCAACGCTGAACCTGGACGGCGTTCCTGCCGGCAGCGAAGAGGCGAGTCGCGCACGTGTGCCGGAAGGCGTGGAACCCGACCTTCGATACGCCGGCCTCCTGGAGTATGGGCTCGAGCACGCGACGTCGTACGTTCTCTTGACGAAGTGGGTTGCCGTTGCGAGCGACGAAGACCAACTCGTCAGGGGCGAACCATTCGGACGACTTCCGAAAGGCGCGGAGCTCGTCGACGATCGTTGAGTCGATCGGAACGTCCCGGCGCCCGTACTTGGACTTGGGAGGCCCGAAGCGGCCGCGTACGTGCCCACGTCTCACTCGCACATGCGGGGCGGATCCATCCAATTCGATGTCTCGCCATCTCAGGGCCGTTATCTCTGACCATCGGAGGCCAGTGGCAGACAGAAGGTGAAAGAACGGCAGCCAGTCCGGCGGACAGAGTTCGAAGAACATTGTGAGTTCCTCGATCGAGAGTGCCTTCGTGTCGACGTCCTCTTCGTCGAGGCCGAGGGAGATCTTGCGCTGCTCGTCTCGGGCGGGAAGACTGATGCCGATCGTTGGGTTGTGGCGGATCAGACCTTCGACCACGGCCGAGCCGAGACACCCCCGTAGGGGAGCCATGATGCGCCTCACGGTGCCGTCTGCCAGGAACCGACCTTGAGACCTCTCGTCGCAAAGCCAGGCGACAAAGTTTGCGACGTCTCGAGGAGTGATCTGCTCGACCCGGCGGCGCAGCTTCCCTTCAAAGTAGGGAACCGCGTATTTCGCAAGGTCTCGCCGATAGTCATCCCGTGTCGACTCTCGAAAGCCGCGGCTGCCACGACCCTGGTACCGCTCGACCCACTCTGTTGCATACTCGGCGAACCTGACCCGGCTGATTGCTTGATGCTCGCCACTGGCGATTGCGGCTTCCCGCGTCGCCTTGAGTTTTCGAGCGTCGTCAAGGGTTCGAACGGCTTCCTTCCGCTGCCGGTTCTCCGCGTCCCGGTAGATGATCACATAGCGACTGCCCCTTCGATAGATGCCGGGGTGGCGTGTTCTTTCAAGCTTTGCGGCCACGTGATCCCTCTCGTTCGGGAGACTGAGCAGATTGGAAGTAGCGGTACCTGGTTTTTCCTCTCCAGATTTCGGGCTCTCGGCTCAACACGTTGGCTTCTGTTAGCCGGTTGAGGTTGTTTCGGATCGTGCCGGCATGAACAAAGAGATCTGGGCGGGCTTTCATCACCGCGGCGCAGATCTCTGAAACGGTGAGACGTTGACCGGCTACGGCCTCAAGAATGAGGGGTTCTCGCTCTTCATGCTCTAGCGCTTGCCAGACGTTGCGAGGGGCCATGAACGCGTCAAAGTCGAAGCCCCCTCGGGACGAAGAAGCAGTCCCGACTGCCGGTCGAGATTCCGGCTCACTTCGACCGACCAAGTGCAAGCCGGGCAGCGGTTGCCGACTCTTCCTGTTGATGTCGAGGCGAGCATCTATTTCTCGCTGCGCCTGCCTCATCGCATGCGTTGGATTCCGAATCTCATCGATGGCCAAGGTTGCCATTAGATGGAGCCGTCTCTGCGTCTGTTCCATGGTGTCTTCTCTCCTCCTGATTTTGAATCGGGTGGGTCAAAAAACACGATGCGGACAGCTCGGGATAGGTTTCCGACTGTGCCGGGGCGAGTGCGTCTTGACCCGGTGCCACGCCCCCGGAGATTGCCGTCTCGCGGGGGCACTTATGTGCGGTGATTCTACTCTGATTCCGCATGTTCCGGAGGAATCTCGATGAAATCCGGGCCTGTCGGGCGGCCATGTGAAAAATCTCCCAGACCCGTACGAAGTTTGAGAAGCCCAGGGCGGCGGTGTCGAATCAACCCCCTGGTTCTCGAGGATCCCCCTGCCCCCGGGGTTGTTCGTGCGACCGAGCCTTGCCTTGGGCCTGACCATCTGCGGCCCAAGGCAAGGGATTCTCGATCGTCGGCAGGAACCACCTGCCTATCCCACGTGTGAAAGGTCAAGAAAACCACGTGGGAATCTCATGGGCCTAGCTGGCCTTCACGTTGAGTAGACGCACCGCGTTGTCGTTGATCACGTCCGCGCCCACGCGCCAATACGCATAGAGGCCCCTCTGTCCAGTCGGCCTTCCGTTCTCGCCCATCAGGTGCGGGACCATCTCGACGGTCATCCCGATGCGGTCCACGATCCGGTATGCCTTGGCGATATCGCCGTATCCAAGGATCTTCTTGTTGGCGGTGAGGGCAGCGTCCATGTGGGACACCTCACCGAATGGCTTGCCAAGGATCCGATCCCGGTTCTCGTTGAAGAGAGACGGTTCGTCCGATCCGGGACCGGTCAGCTGGTAGATGTGGTTGGCGATGATGTTCGACCCGATCCACGACCCATTCGGCTGGAACCGCGGCGGGAGGGCTTCCTGCAGCTTGTAGATGTCCCCGGTGCCGATGGCCAACGCCGTGGTAGTGGCGATCACTGAACCGGAATCGAGACCCGTGATCAATCCGGTTGGTTCGTTTGATCCTGGTCCGGCGCCAGCCAGGAACTTGACCGCTTCGAGTTGATCCCTGCCATCTGCCAGCAACTCGGCGAGATCATGAAGGATCGATCCCCAGTCCTGGGACAGTTTGATGGAAAAGGGAACGAAGGCCTGCGCCTTCTCTGCATCGATCGACGGCTGCGCCAAAGAGGGGCTGTTGTCGCCGACCTCGGTTGCCTCGGCCGAGAAAGACGCCGTTACTCCCGCGGAACTGACTCCCTTCCAGGTGTTGGTCGTGATCGGCGTAACGGTGGCCAGAGATCGGAGCGGATTGATCGATCCGTCCGACGTGTTCATGATCGTCGGGTCGAGCGTGAACGGGAGGGCATAGCCGCCGGCTGAAGGTGCACCGATACTCAAGGCCCGGTCGACCATCGCTTCACCGACCGCTTCGAGGGCCATCCCTTCATCTGGGGTAATGGCACCGCGCTCACCGTCACGCAGCAGCATCCGCTTGAGGAAGGCGGTCTCGTAGGCGGGGTTAGCTACCGCCCGCAAGTATCGGGCGTCGTGGCCCGCTCGGTCGCTCCGGACAATCAACTCGAGCCGATCTCCGGCCGCGGCGTCGAGGACGTCTGAGTGATGATTGATGGACCGGAGAGCTTCATCACGCTCAGACGAACGATGGTCTCTGGGCGAGTTTTGAGCGCTCGGTGACTCCCAGCCGGATTCGAGGTTGTCTTCGTTTGCTGCGGCACGCAGGACAGCTTCTTGGCGCACCTCAAGATCTCGTATCTCGGAATCGGTGTTGGCCAAGCTTCGGTCGAGGTTTCGAATCCGGTTGGCCATGCCATCCGTGACCTTGCCGGCGTTGTAGAGATCCTGCTGCTGGCGAAGCTCGGTTGCGACACGTGTGCGCTTTGCACGCAGTTCTTCTAACGTCATGATGCTGATGCCTCCAATGTTTTGGGTAGTCGGGAAACTGCTTTGTCCCGGCCCATCGGTGGCACCCGCCAGCGGTGGTATCGCCGTGGCTTCTGTTCAGTCCCTTTTGCAGGTTCCAGTGCTTCAGGCAGTGGAACGGGAGTGACCAGTAGCCAGAGAATCGTAGGAGGGAGATCAGACGTCATTCGGTCTCGCTCCTCCTCGACTCGGACTTGAGGGCGGGAAATTGGGTGACCAGTTCGTCCAGCCGCGCTCGGATCGCGGCCTGTGTCTCCTCGATGACAGCGATCGCAGCGTTGATCGTTGGAAGATCCTCTTTCATCAGCTGCTTCTCTTCGTCGCTCAGATCGCTCATTGCTGATGGGCCTCGAGGTAGTCATCGAGCGCGGCCCGGCGAATCAAAGTTCGCGAGCCGTCCTTGACGTAACTGATGCGTCGCTGGCTGCACAGGTCGTACACCCGCTTCGGCTTGCACCTGAGCACGTCCGCCGCCTCCTCCACGGTGAGGAGCGGACGAGAAGAAATGTTGGACGAAAGGAGATCCGCAACTCGCTGGGCGATCTCGTCAATGAACTCAGGAGGAACATCGAATCCGATCCGACTCATTGATCAGATCCCTCGCCTGAGGTCGGCAGGGAACGACAGCGCGGATCAGCCAGCAGTACCAACCGGTCGAGATTCTCGCGGTCAAGAATCCACCTGGCCGAAAGCGTCCCGCGGTCCTCGGCCGCAATCTCCTCGAGCGCGCCGGCGATAGCCGCGGTCAGGTGATGGCCTCGATAGCCCTCGGCCAACCTACTCTTGAAAACCGCGCTGACCTCGTCAACGTCGACCAGGTCGTTGCCGGTCTTGTTGGTGAAGAACGTCTTCCAAAAACCGAATGCTGAATCGTCCGCCTCTGGCAATGAGTCACTGAGAGGTTGGTTAACAGACGTTTCTTCCTTCTTTTGGTTAATACCTTTTGGTTCTGCTTCCGGTTGGGGTGCACCTGTTGCGCGAAGCGGCGCGCTCTCCTGCGTGAAGCCGGGTGCAGCAGTTTCGTGAAGACCCGAAGGAGGTTCGTGAAGGGTCTGAGCTTCACGCACCTCCTGCGTCTTGGCTTCACGCACCTCCTGCGTCTTGAACTCAACACGGTAGGTATTGGCGAGTCCGCGACCGCCGCGATATCCACCCCTGCTCAGGATCGAGATCTCACCGTTTTCGGTGCCCCACTTGATGGCGTTCTGAACGGTGCGTTCGGAGAAGCCGGTGTCGTGGGCCAATCTGGCGATTCCGGGGAAGCAGGTGTGACCTTCACGTTCGTTGGCGCGGTCGGCGATCATGAGCAGCACCGACTTGGTAGCTCCTGTAGCCGCTGAGTGATCCCGTATGTGCTCGAAAGCACGTCGACTCACTTACCCAGATTCTCCGGAGGAAAGAGCTTCCCAACCGGAACGCCGAGCTCACGGGAGATTCGGAACGCAATTACCGATCGCGGCCGAGTCTTCCCTCTCTCCAGGTTGCCAATCGTGCGCAGCGAGACGCCCGACATCTCGGCAAGTTCGGCCTGGGTCAATCCCAACGCGGTTCGGGCGATTCGACACGGAGAAGGCGTCCGATTGACCTGCGACGGTTTGCTCATAATCGGCAACTTGGCGGACATCGACGGCTCCTGGACTATCCGTCCGGAAAAAATCGTGAATGCGCTTGAAGCGGTGGGTGAAGCTGCCGAAATCCATCCCGACGGCACACTTCGCGGATCCCCAGGCTTGCGGGCTTCCTGGGTGGCCTCTTTGCCGAACATGGCCCTTAGGTATCGGCTTGCGGCAGACCCGACTATCGAGCAATGGATCCATGAGCTTCACGATCTGGCGCCAACGTTTCGTCCCGGTCGAGCGGCCGAACTCGCCCGGGGCGCACCTCGAGGAACTGGGCGGAAGGCCATCGTCTCGATGCTGCTCGAGGCGGCCGAAAACGGACGACCCTCGGCAATTTGGAAAGGAGCTCGCTTCACCGCTCGAGATCAAGTCGATCACGAACGGAGAAAGCCCAAGCGTGGATCCGTCCACCACAAAGAATTGAGTCTTGCGCGAGCGGCCGACCGCATCGTGCGTCGCCTCACCGCATTCCCAGCGGGGATCGAGAGCACTTCCGATGCCGATCGTCGAGCAGAGACGAGGCTTCTTGCTGACTGCGTGAGAAGGAGCTGACTTTGAAACACGTCGATCCAAAGTACGACCTTGGCACGTTTACCTGTCCGAGTTGCGGGGCTATCGCCCAGCAGACTTGGGAGGACCTGTACGCCGGCGACAAAGATGCTTCGCCCAACCAGATGCGATTCATCTTCTTTCGCTACGTCACTTGTCAGGCATGCGAGGAAATCCAAATCTGGAAGCAGTCGACCGATTACAGCCAAGGGAAATACCCAATTGTGATTGGGACAATGATCTACCCCGAGAGTGCTCCGATTGGAATGCCACCAACCGAAGACATGCCGGCAGAGTGCAAGGCACTGTACGAGGAAGCCAGAACAATCGCCGGTAGATCTCCGAGAGGAGCATGCGCTCTACTTCGATCAGCCCTCGAGCATCTGATGCCCGAACTAGGCCAAGACGACGGTTCGCTCAACACGCGAATCGGAAATCTCGTTCAAGCGGGGCTGCCCGAAGAGGTTAAGAACGGGCTAGACGCTGTGCGCGTCATCGGGAATAACGCTCTGCACCCTTTGGAGATGTCGGAAGAGGAAGTCTCAACCGCAACGCCCGAGCTCTTCTACACCGTGAACTTCATCGTCGACGAACTGATCTCCAGGCCAAAGAGAATCCGTGGACTCGCTGAAGCAATCCCGAAAGGCGCTAGGGACAGTATCGCTCGGCGAGATGCCGACTCGAGGGACTAGTCGTCGATGGCTGAGACACTGTCGATGTCATCGAGCCGAACTATTGCTCCACCTTCGGGCGTTGGAATGAAGGTGAATTTCGAGAATTCTCGGGCATCGGCGGCGAGCATGTACTTGTCCCAGATCCGGTAAGGCGTCTCTGAGGCTTCGAATGTATGTCCGCTTCGAAGGCTTACTCGGCTTTTCGCGGTTGACTCTTCTGGCACGCTGAATCCTTTCGACTCTTACCCCGCCCAAGGAAGCGTAGCTCATGAGGTGAGACGACCGGACTGAACTTTTCGTGATTTGCCAGATAGTCCCCGCTGATGCGATTTCTGGCAGTCACACCGCGATGTAGGTCGCCGTAGCAGTGAATCCTCGGTCTACGAGTACCGCGGCCTCACGGCGTAGCTGATGGACGCTGACGGCTCGTTGAGGCCGTGTTCGGTGACTGCATCGGAGTAGTTACCGCTGATGCAGCGGCCTTCGCCGATGTAGAAGGCGACGTGGGTTCCGGAGTATCCGACGATGTCGCCGGGTTTCAGGTTGTCGATGCTCACCCGCTTTG
>Ga0153956_1000697_pt1 | contig 35044 bp, 29 predicted proteins | sample TSFL040MetaG_FD_104704 | JGI IMG/M metagenome (GOLD analysis project Ga0153956, IMG submission 104704) | Attine ant fungus gardens microbial communities from Florida, USA - TSFL040 MetaG | ecosystem: Host-associated > Fungi > Mycelium > Unclassified | place: USA: Florida, Wekiwa Springs... | reverse complement strand
TAAGGAACCTCTGAAAAACGTAGCGAGCGCAGCCGAGGCAAGGCAAAAATGAGCGAAAAACCGCAGTTTATACGCCAATAAATGAGGATTTTGAGTTCATTTTTAACGCAGTATCGGCAAGCGCAGTAGTTTTTCAGCGGTTCCCTAATGCCGCTCGGGCATATTTAAAGGACTGTGCATCATCGACAGGTCCTGCGGGCTCAAATGCGCTCCCGTTTCCCTCATGTCCCTGATCTGAATCCTCAGAGGAAAATTGTATATGTAACATCTACGATCCCCGTAGTGACAGATTGATAGTGACGGATTGCCTGTGCTGGATAAGGATGGCGGGTTGAAACTTATGACCATTGCCGAGGCCGCTGCGGCCTTTGGCTTGCTTCACACGAATTTAGGTCGGACGGTCCGAGAAATTCAAAAGAAATACCTTAAGCGGATGCAGGTCGAAGGACGGGTTCCGGTTTATGGGACTGCCTCACCTGCGTTTTTCAAGGCAGTACACGCGCATCAGTTGGAATGCCTAAGCGATCAGCCGCCGAGTTCAAAGATAAGGTGCGCAACAAAGCCCAAAGCGAGGTGATGCATCTGTGGGTTGAAGCGAGAAGGAAATGGGTGGCTGAGGCTGTCACCGGTACCAGTGATCGGAAGACAGTAAGGAAGAGGCAGCCATCGTGCGCCCTTTTTGTTTGGACGATGGTCTGAGGGTGCGTGAGAATTTCCAACGCCAGAAACGATGTTGCAGGGCGAGGCATGGCTGGGGGCGAGGAGATGGATTTAGGTTTTGGAAAATCGAGATGACGCAAAAACCACAAGCAAAGATATTCTTCGCTTGTGACTTCACGTTTTTCACCAAGATAAAAGCTCATTTCGATGCAAGGTGTCTAAGTCCTTGATTTTCTTCGAGCTTTTCTCTGACGGTGCATCTATTTATGGTGCCCAGGAGAGGACTTGAACCTCCACGGCCGCAAGGCCACTAACACCTGAAGCTAGCGTGTCTACCAATTTCACCACCTGGGCAGAGCACGTCAGAGGCGCGCAATTTACTGGCCGCAGGACGGCTTGTCAACCTTTGCGTATAATGCCGATGAAAATTTTTTCTTAACCCTCAATTCCTGAGCAAGGACCAGCCGTTTTGTCGAAAAAACATCCATTGCAGGACCCTTTCGCCGCGCGGGAAGCGGAAAAATACGAGCGTCCCATCCCCAGCCGCGAACTCATCCTCGATGTTCTGGACCGGGCCGCTGAGCCTCTCAATCATGCCCAGCTCTGCGATTCGCTGGATTTGAGGGACGAGGAGCAGATCGAGGCCTTGCGCCGACGCCTGCGCGCCATGGAGCGCGATGGGCAGTTGATGCGCAACCGGCGCGATGCGTACTGTCTGGTGTCGCGCCTCGATCTGATTCGCGGGCGCGTCCAGGGCCATCGCGAGGGTTTCGGTTTCGTCATCCCCGAGGGCGGCGGCGACGATCTGTACCTGAGCAGCCGGCAGATGGGCCTGGTGTTCGACGGCGACGAGGTGTTGGTGCGGGAGTCGGGCGTCGATCGGCGCGGCCGCCGCGAGGGCACCATCGTCGAAGTCCTGCAGCGCAATACCCAGCAATTGGTGGGGCGCTATTTCTGGCGCGGCGATATCGGCGCGGTGACGCCGGAAAACTCGCGCATCAGCCATGACGTTCTGGTCGCCCGGGGCGACAGCATGGAGGCGCGCGACGGCCAGTATGTGATGGTGGCGATCACGCAACAGCCCGACTGGCGCAATCCTCCGCGCGGCCGCGTCGTGGAAGTGCTCGGCGATCACATGGCGCCCGGCATGGAGGTCGATGTCGCGATCCGCTCCTACAACATTCCCTATGTCTGGCCGGATGCGGTGGAGGCCGAGGCGCAGGCCCTGGCGCCGGAGCCGAGCGAGGAGGACAAGCTTCACCGTATCGATATCCGCAATCTGGCGCTGGTGACCATCGATGGCGAGGACGCCCGCGATTTCGACGACGCGGTGTATTGCGAGCGCAAGCGCGGTGGCGGCTGGCGCTTGTGGGTGGCGATAGCCGACGTTTCCCATTATGTGAAAGTGGGCAGCGCGCTCGATCGCGAGGCGCATAAACGCGGCAATTCCGTGTATTTCCCCAACCGCGTCGTGCCCATGTTGCCGGAGGCCTTGTCCAATGGCTTGTGCTCGCTCAAGCCGGCGGTGGATCGCCTGTGCCTGGTCGCCAAGATGACGATCAGCGCCTCGGGCAAATTGACGGGTTACGAATTCTTTGAGGGCGTGATGCATTCGCGCGCGCGCCTGACTTATACCAAGGTGGCGGCAATACTCGACGCGAGCGCGCCGCAGCACGGCGCGCTGCGGGAACAGTACCGCGAGCTGGTGCCGCATCTGGAAAATCTGCATGAGCTGTACAAGGCGTTGCGTTCCGCGCGCGACGAGCGCGGCGCCATCGATTTCGAAACGGTGGAAACGCGCGTCATTTACGGGTCCGATCGAAAAATCGACCGCATCGTGCCGGTGGTGCGCAACGATGCGCATAAGCTGATCGAAGAGTGCATGCTGTGCGCGAACGTGGCGACGGCGCGTCTGCTGGAGAAGTTGAAATTGCCCGCGCTGTACCGCGTGCATGAAGGGCCGCCCGCGGAAAAACTGCTGGCCCTGCGCAAATTCCTGGGCGAGCTGGGTCTCAATCTGGGCGGCGGCGCGAAACCGACGCCGGGCGATTACCAGAAAGTGCTGGCCGCCATCGCAGGGCGTCCGGATGCGAATGTCGTTCAGACCGTCATGCTGCGGTCCTTGAGCCAGGCGGTTTACCAGGCGCAAAACGAAGGGCATTTCGGCCTGAATTATCCGGCGTATACCCACTTCACCTCACCCATTCGCCGCTATCCCGATCTCATTGTGCATCGCGCGATCCGTTTCCTGGTGCGGGGCGGTGGCGGTGGCGGCGGCGTGATCGGGTTTTTACGCGGAACCCGCAGCAGCCTGTTGCCCGCGAAAGGCGCCGAGCCCTTGCCGCAGGCGCAGATTTATCCGTACAACGAGGCGGCGTTGAGCGCGCTGGGCGAGCACTGTTCCACCACCGAGCGCCGCGCCGACGAGGCCACGCGCGATGTGATGGCGTGGCTGAAATGCGAATACCTGCAGGATCGGGTCGGCGAGGTATTCGAGGGAGTCGTCACCGCCGTCACCAATTTCGGTTTGTTCGTCGAGTTGAGCGACATTTATGTCGAGGGCCTGGTGCATATCAGCGCGCTGGCCAGCGATTACTATCACTTCGATCCGGTCAAGCTGCGTTTGCTGGGGGAGAAGAGCGGGCGTTCCTATCAGTTGGGCGATCGCGTGACGGTGCAGGTGGCGCGGGTCAATCTCGACGACCGCAAAATCGACCTGGAGTTGCTGGCCGGCAGCACGCGTGGCGAACGGCGCGCGCAGCGCTCGGGCAAGTCCGCTCCAGAAAAAAGCCCGGCGGTGAAAAAACGCGCCGCCAAAACCAAGGCCGAGGTTGTCACTGAAGCCGCTAAGCCGCGCAGGCGGTCCCGGAGAAAATGAGCGTTATGGCGGCAGATTGGATTTACGGCATTCATGCGGTGGCGGCGTTGCTGACGCGCCGGCCCGAGCGCATCGCGGAATTGCGTGTGCAGGAAGGGCGCGGCGACCAACGCATGCAGCATTTGATCGCCGATGCGGAAAGCGCGGGCATCGCGATCGAGATGGTGCCGCGCAGTCAGTTGGATCAGGAGTTGGGCGGGCGCCATCAAGGGGTGGCGGCGCGCCTGAGCGCGGATCATGAATATCGCGAGGGCGATATTCCAGCCTTGCTGGAGCGCAGCGCCTGCCCGCTGGTGCTGGTGCTCGACGGCGTGACCGATCCTCATAACCTCGGTGCCTGTCTGCGCAGCGCCGATGCCGCCGGGGTGGATTTCGTGATCGCGCCACGGGACAAGGCCGTAGGGCTGACGCCGGTGGTGCGCAAGGTGGCCTGCGGGGCGGCGGAAGTCATTCCCTTTATCCAGGTCACCAATCTGGCTCGGACATTGCGCGCGCTCCAGGAGGCGGGTGTGTGGATCGTCGGCACCGCGGGCGAGGCGGACGTCGCGTTGTACGAGCAGGATCTGAAAGGCCCGGTCGCCCTCGTGCTGGGAGCCGAGGGCGGCGGTATGCGGCGCCTGACGCGCGAATACTGCGATTTCCTGGTGAATTTGCCGATGGCGGGCAGTGTCAGCAGTCTTAACGTGTCGGTCGCGGCCGGCATCTGTCTGTTCGAGGCGGTGCGTCAGCGTCGCGCTTCTTAATCTTTCTTTTATCTCCTTTTTCTCTCTTCCCTTTGGCGGTGTGATGCTTTGCTCATCACGCTGCCCCTTCGTTTTGAATCCCCATATATGAAGATTTTCTAATTCAGCAATGCGTCTTCGTATATATATTGTCCTGTAGTGGTGGGTGACTGCTTCGGGGCAATGGTTCGGGGAGGTCGGCCCGGGCCAAGGAGATGCATATGAAGGGACATGCGGTGGGGCGTGGACTGCTGCGGCGGTTCAGCGTGATTTTGGGTTTGCTATTGCTTGCGGCGTGCGCCGGCACCGCGCCGCGGAATGTGGGGCAGGAGTATTTTCCCGCGCCGACCGGCAGCGGGGCGCTGGAGCCTGTACCCGATGTCGATGTTCTGGTGCTGACGGAGCCGCTGAAGGCACTGCTGGCCCGGCAGGTGGAGATTTATCCGGGCAAGGCCGAGCGCATGCAGGCGCTGAGCCGGCTGTTTTCCAACCCGGCGTTGTTGCCGCTCAAATATGACAGCTCGCAGACACGGACCGCCGCCGAAACCTTTGCCGCGGGCGCGGCCGACTGCGTGTCGTTTTCAAATCTCGCGGTGGCGATGGCGCGCCATGTGGGCCTCGATGCCCGTTACCAGGATGTGTTTGTGCGCTCCGGCTGGGAGCGCAGTGGCGATCTCGCCGTGATTCGCCGGCATATGAATGTGCTGGTCGCCGGCGCTGGCGGCCGGCGCGAGGTCTACGATTTTTTCGCGAACCGGAGCGTGGATGGCTCCAGTACGGTCATCACGGATGCGCGGGCGCGGGCCCAGTATTTCAATAATCGCGGCATGGAGTTTTTTCGCGCCGGCGACAATGAAGCGGCCCTGCGTCATTTGATCCGCGCGGTGCGCATCGATCCCGGGATTGCCTTTATCTGGTCCAATATCGGCACTGTGTATAGCGTGAGCGGTCAGTATGGCGCGGCGGAAATATTCTTGCGGCGCGCGCTCGCCGTCGAGCAGGGCAATCCGTCGGCGCTGGTGAATCTTGCGGAGCTGTACCGCAAGCAGGGGCGCCTGGCGCAGGCGGCTATCTACGACCACGCGGTGGCGGAGTACCGCAAGAAAAATCCGTACTACTGGTATGAGCTGGCCTCCCGGTCATACGCGGCGGAGCGCTATCCGGAGGCGCTCGAGCAACTGGGGCGGGCGCTTGCCATCAAGGCCGATCCAGCTTTTCACGAGCTGCGGGCCGGGATTTATCAAAAGCTCGGCCGGCTGGAGCTGGCGCGCAAAAGCTGTCAGTTGGCGCAAACCCTGGCCGGGAAGGGCGGGAGCCACGCATCGCCGGAGGTCTGCGCGGAGTCGGGATTTGATCTGGATGCGAAGTTGACCGCATCCGCGGGCGCGGGAGCGGCTCCAGCCCGCTGATCATTTTCGGCCGCTCGACTGAGGCGAGCTTGGCTCTCCTGGCGAAAAAACAAACGTTTGCTCCCTAATACCTTGCATCCGTGTCTGCATTTGCCTAAAATCGCGCCTCTTTTTGTTGCGGGTCCATCCCTTTGGGCCCGTCACTCCTTGCCACACCGTGTCATGCGGGTGGCTTCAACCCGTAAGGAGCCGCAATGCGTCACTACGAAATCGTGTTCCTGGTCCACCCGGATCAAAGCGAACAAGTACAGGGTATGGTTGAGCGCTACACCCAGACCATCGAAAAAGATGGCGGCAAAGTCCACCGTCTGGAAGATTGGGGCCGTCGTCAGCTCGCCTACCCGATCAACAAAGTGCACAAAGCGCACTACATCCTGATGAATGTCGAAGCCAGCGAAGCGGCCATCGAAGAACTCGCCAGCAACTTCCGCTACAACGACGCCGTGCTGCGTAACATGGTTCTGCTGCGCGACGAGGCCGTCACCGAAGAATCTCCGATCATGAAAGCGGAAAAAGAAAGCCGCGAGCGTCGTGGTCGTGATCGTTCGCGCGAAGAGGGCGAAAGCCGTCGCGCCGAAGCGACCGAAGAGCTGGAAGAAGGCGACGAGTCGGCTGACGAAGCCGAAGAGTAAGGTCGCAGATACCGAATTTCACAGGAGCAAGTTTCATGGCACAACGTTTTTTCCGCCGTCGCAAGTTTTGCCGGTTTACCGCCGAAGGCACCAAAGAGATCGATTACAAAGATCTGGAAACCCTGAAAGCCTACGTTTCCGAGACGGGCAAGATCGTACCGAGCCGTATCACCGGTACCAAGGCGCGTTATCAGCGTCAATTGTCCACGGCAATCAAGCGTGCGCGTTACCTGGCCCTGCTGCCGTACTCGGATCAGCACAAATAAGTGAGGCCGGCCGGTCTCTGACTGGATAATCCACGATGCGCGCCTTGGCCGACTTTGTAATGCGCGGGCGCGCCCAGGCGATCCTGGTGGCGGTGCTCGGCATCCTGATGCCGTTCTTTGCCTGGGTCAGCACCGGCGTGGTGGGGCTTGTCGCCCTGCGCAGGGGAGGCCGGGATGGGTTCCTGGTTTTTGCCTGGAGCCTGCTGGCCGCCTTCGCCGTGTTCATGTGGCGCGGCGATATCGGCCCGGCCACCGCGCTGGCCGGAACCATGGTGGCGGCGCTGGTGCTGCGCTGGAGTGTTTCCTGGCCGCACGCGCTGCTGGCGGCGTCCATCGTCGGGGCCCTGAGCTCGCTGTTGCTGCTCACCGTGGGCAGTGGCTATGTCGAGAAGTTGCTGGCGCTGCTCAATCCGATGTTCGATGAGCTGCGCCGGCAGATGCCCGCCGGACAGGGCGCCGCGATCGGGGCGCTGTCGGCGGCCCAGGTGAGCGGTTTGCTGGGGTTTCGCACGGTGTGCGCGGCGGTGGCTGGCCTGCTGCTGGCGCGCTGGTGGCAGGCAGGCTTGTATAACCCCGGTGGTTTCCGCGAGGAGTTTCATCGCCTGCGGTTGCCGTTGCCTCTGGCGCTGGGACTGGTCGTCGCGATTGCCCTGACGCTGCTGCCCGGCGTCGAATACCGGGTCTGGGCGCTGATTTTCGCCGTGCCCTTCGTGGTGGCGGGTTTTGCCCTCGTACACGGTGTCGTGGGTTTGAAGGGCTGGGGCCGGGGGCCGTTGGTGGTCCTGTACGTGGCCTGGCTGTTGTTGTGGGAATTGGTCACGATCGCGCTGTTATTGTTGGCGCTGTTTGACAGTGGCTGGGATTTTCGCGGACGCTTGCGCGCCAGCAAGCCGCAGTAGTCGTTCGCACAAGGGTACACGCGCTTCCGCGCTGCGGAGGCCCGGCTCGAACTAGAGGGTGAAATCATGCAAGTCATTCTGTTGGAAAAAATCGGACGGCTGGGCAATCTGGGCGACCAGGTCAATGTCAAGCCGGGTTATGGCCGCAACTTCCTGTTGCCCTACGGCAAAGCCGTGGCGGCGACCAAGGACAACATCGCTGAGTTCGAACAGCGCCGCGCCGATCTGGAGGCCGCTGCCGCCGCCAATCGCGCGAAGGCTGAAGAGCGCGCCGCGCGCATGGTCGACCTGGTGGTGACCATCGCCGCCAATGCCGGCGACGAAGGCAAGCTGTTCGGCTCGATCGGCACCCGCGATATCGCCGATGCCATCACCGCCGCCGGCATTGACGTCAACAAGAGCGAAGTGAAGCTGCCCAACGGCGTTATCCGCGAAGTGGGCGAGTTCGACATCGATATCCAGGTTCACTCGGATGTGATCCAGGCCATCAAGCTGAAGGTGGTTGCCGAATAATCCGGCGATACCATCCTTCGGAAAAAGCATCGGCTGTCGCAACGCGGCCGGTGCTTTTTTTTTGCCGGTCAATATCTGAAAATGCCGTTCTGCCTGTGTGACTAGCCCGGTAATCTGCCTGTGGAACCAGAAATCCTTGACGAGTCGTTCGCCGCGGAGGCCATGCCCCCGGAGGACGTTGATGTTGCCCTGCTGAAAGTCCCGCCTCATTCCCTTGAGGCGGAGCAATCGGTGCTGGGCGGCCTGATGCTCGCCAACGAGGCCTGGGACTGGGTTGCCGACCTGGTCTCCGAGGGCGATTTCTTCCGCCCCGAGCATCGCCTGCTGTTCCGCCGCATGACACAGCTGGTGGAGGCGGGCCACCCCATCGACGTGGTGACGCTGGCCGATGCCCTCAATCACGCCGGCGAGCTCGACCGCGCCGGCGGCTTCGGTTATCTCGCGGAACTGGCCCGCAACACGCCCAGCGCGGCGAATATCCGCGCCTATGCCACGGCGGTGCGCGAGCGCTCCAGCCTGCGGGCGTTGATCGCGGCGGCCCAGGACATTGCCGATAGCGGTTTCAATCCCGAGGGCCGCACCAGCGCCGATCTGCTGGACGAGGCCGAGCGGCGCATTGCCCAGATCACCGAGGAGCGGCCGAAAACCGGCGGCCCCGAAGGCGTCAATCCGATTCTGAAGCGGACCGTCGACCGCATCGACGAGCTGTTCAACAGCGAGGCGTCGATCACCGGCCTCAGCACCGGCTTCAAGGATCTGGACGACATGACCTCGGGCATGCAGCGCGGCGATCTGGTCATCGTCGCAGCGCGGCCATCGATGGGTAAAACCACTTTCGCCATGAACCTGGTGGAGTACGCGGCCTTGAACAGTGACAAGCCGGTGGTCGTGTTCAGTATGGAGATGCCGTCGGAAGCGATTCTGATGCGTATGTTGTCCTCGATCGGCCGCATCAACCAGACCGCCGTGCGCAGTGGCCGCCTCGATGAAGAGGATTGGCCGAAACTGAGCGCCGCGGTCAGCAAGCTGAAAGACCGGCCTTTGTTCATCGACGACACACCGGCCTTGTCGCCGATGGAGGTGCGGGCGCGGACGCGGCGTATCGCGCGCGAACACGGCGATCCCGCGCTGATCATGGTGGACTACCTGCAGCTGATGCAGGTGGCTGGCATGACCGAGGGGCGTACCGCGGAAATCTCCGAGATTTCGCGCTCGTTGAAGGCGATGGCGAAGGAATTCAACTGCCCGATGATCGCGCTGTCCCAGCTCAACCGCGGCGTCGAGCAGCGCCCGAACAAGCGTCCGGTCAACTCGGACCTGCGGGAATCGGGCGCGATCGAGCAGGACGCGGACGTGATCATGTTTATTTACCGGGATGAGGTCTACAACGAGGAGTCGCCCGACAAGGGCATCGCCGAAATCATTATCGGCAAGCAGCGGAACGGCCCGATCGGAACCGCGCGCCTGGCTTTCATCGGCAAATACACGCGCTTCGACAACCTGGCGATGGAATACCAAGGAGGGGGCGATCAATATTGACCGCCATCGGATCAGGCGTTTTTCTCCAGCTCCTGCTCGGCGCGCTCCCTGCTTTCCAGTTCACGCTTGATGAAGCGACTGCATATCACGCCGGCTTCGAACAGCAGCCACATCGGCAGCGCCATCATGGTCTGTGAAATCACATCCGGCGGCGACAGCAGCGCGCCGACGATGAAGCAGCCCACGATCACGTAGGGGCGCTTCGCTACCAACGACTCCGGCGTGGTGATGCCGGACCAGACCATCAGGATCGTCGCGATCGGAATTTCAAAGGTGAAGCCGAAGGCGAACAGCATCTTCAGCGCCACATCCAGGAATTTGCTGATATCCGGCGTGTAGGCGACACCCTCGGGCGCGATGCGGCTGAAAAAGCCGAACACGAGCGGGAAGACCACGTAATAGGCGAAAGCCATGCCCAGGTAAAACAGCAATACGCTGGAAACCAGCAGTGGAATGGCGAAGCGCTTTTCGTGGCGATACAGTCCCGGCGCGATGAAGCTCCAGATCTGATACAGGATATAGGGCATGGCCAGCAGCAGCGCGGCCACCACGGTCAGCTTGAACGGCGCGAAAAAAGTGCCCGCCACTTCGGTGGCGATCATGCTGCTGCCTTCGGGCAGCAAGCGCCGCAGAGGCTCGGAAAAGAAACTGTAAATATCGTTGCTGAAATACAGCAGTCCCAGAACCAGCACCGAAACCACCAGAAGACTGCGCAGCAAGCGGCTGCGCAGTTCCGTGAGATGCGCCACGAGCGGTTGCGGAGGATCGTTGAGTTCGGGTTCGCTCATGACATTATCGTCGAGGGATCGTGGTTGTTATCGGAATCACGCCGGCCGGTTTTCCTGTTCGGTGTGCGATTGTTCCTGAACCGTTGTGGTTTCCGGCGTTGCCGCGACAGATGGTGTGGGCGGTGCGATGCTGGGGGCTGGGTCGGCCGGCGTGCCGGCCGCGGGATCGAGATTGCGCCGCACCACGTCGCTCACCTCGAAAGGCAAATGCTGCAGATCCTGCCGGGTCTGGTTGAGATCCTTGTGCACATCCTTGAAGGTATCCATGATGGCCTGGTTGTGCAGGTCGCGCTTCAGCTCCTCGACGCCCACCTCGCGCTCGATTTCGCTGCGAATCTGGTTGAACGTGCGGCGCGCGCGGCTCAGCCACAGGCTGACGCTGCGCACCACTTGCGGCAGTTTCTCGGGGCCGAACACCAGCAGGCCCACCACGAGAATCAGCAGCAGTTCCGAAAAGCTGACGTCAAACATGATGTCTTACTGTTTGTGCTGCTCGGAGGAGCTGACTGTCTCGGCCTTGCCGTCGATCACGGTGCCGGGCTGCTTCTGCTCCAGGTTCTGCTGCGACGGCGCGGGAGCGCTGTCCTCGTCGCGGACGTTCTTGCGAAACCCTCTGATCGCGGCGCCGAGATCGCCACCGAAATCCTTGAGCCGCTTGGTGCCGAACAGCATGACGACAATCGCGAGGATGACGAGTAATTCGCCTAATCTGCCCATCTCAACCTCCTTCAGGTCGGAAAACGGTTATCCCTTTTTATTTATGAGTCTCCGGACGGGAGGCTTTCTCCGCCAGTCCCGATAAATCGAAGCGCCGTTCGAGCTCGCGGAGCACGGCACGATAATCTTCTCCCAAATGGGACAGCATCACCAAGGAGTGAAACCACAGGTCGGCGGTTTCATAGATGAGGTCGCTCCGGTCGCCGGAAATTTCCGCGTCTTTGGCCGCGATCAGCGTCTCCGCGCATTCCTCGCCGACCTTCTTCAAAATCTTGTTCAGGCCGTCGTGGTGTAACTTCGCCACGTAGGAGCTGTCGGGCGCCGCGTTTTGCTTGCGCTGTTGCAGCACTTCGGTCAGTGCCGGCAATACATGATCGACCATATCAGTTTCCGTAAATTTCGCCGGGATCTTTCAGCACCGGCTCCACCGTCTGCCACGCGCCGTCGCGCAACACGCGGTAAAAGCAGCTGGCGCGGCCCGTATGACAGGCGATGCCGCCCAGCTGTTCCACTTTCAGCACGATGACGTCGCCGTCGCAATCCAGGCGCAATTCGCGCAGCTGCTGAACATGCCCGGAGTCCTCGCCTTTGCGCCAGAGCTTGCGGCGTGAGCGCGACCAGTAAATGGCGCGCCCCTCGCGGGCGGTCAGCGCCAGGGCCTCGCGGTTCATCCAGGCCACCATCAGGACCGCTCCGGTGTGCGCGTCCTGGGCGATGGCGGGTACCAGGCCGCGCTCATCCCAGTGGACGGCGTCGAGCCAGTCGGCGTGCTGGTCGGAGGTGGCGGGTGCAGCTTCGTGATTCATCGATTCGGGACGGCCGGGCCGTGTCTTGTCGCTTTAAAAGAGCGGGCATTATGACACAGGGCGAGGCCCAAGCAGGCAAGTTATGAGGGGCCGAAGGGTGTTTCGGAGGCGGCGGCCGATGCCCCGGCCGCGGCGGCGCTCAACGCCGCCATAACAGGGCCGCCGCGCCGAACAGCCCGATCCAGCTCAGCGGGGGAAGTTGAGCCAGGGATTGCGCGAAACCGGGCGCTGCATAAGCCGCGCTGGCAAGAATCAGCGCCGCCGCGCCGAACAAGGGCCAGCGGCGGCGCGGCGCGGGCGTTATTGGAGCCGGCGCTGGCGCCGGTCGCGCGGGTTCCGCCAGGCGCGCCAGCAGATGGTCGGGCACGTCGGGCAACTGCTCCAGCCAGTTCGGCAGCTTGTAGCGCAGTTTTTTCAGCAGGTTGCGCGGCGAATACCGTTCGCGCACCCATTTTTCCAGATAGGGTTTCGCGGTCGTCCACAAATCCAGCTGCGGATACAGCTCGCGCCCGAGTCCTTCGATATTCAGCAGGGTTTTCTGCAGCAGCACCAGCGAGGGCTGCACCTGCATGTCGAAGCGGCGCGCGGTCTGGAACAGGTAAACCAGCAGCTGCCCGAAGGAAATTTCCGCCAGCGGTTTTTCGAAGATGGGTTCGCACACGCTGCGAATGGCGGATTCGAACTCGTGCACGCGGGTTTGCGGCGGCACCCAGCCGCATTCCACATGCAGCTGCGCCACTTCGCGATAGTTGCGCCGGAAAATGGCGAGCAGGTTGCGGGCGAGATAATACTGATCGAATTCGCTGAGCGAGCCGATGATGGCGCAGTCGATGCCGATGTACTGGGGGCGCTCGGGATTCTTCCGCGACACGAAGATATTGCCGGGGTGCATGTCGGCGTGGAAAAAACTGTCGCGGAACACCTGCGTGAAAAAGATCTCGACGCCGCGCTCGGCCAGCAGCTTCATATCGGTGCCCTGGGCGAGCAGGGCCGCCACATCGGTCACCGGAATGCCGTGGATGCGCTCCATCACCAGCACGTTGCGCCGCGTGTAATCCCAATACACCTCGGGCACATACAGCAGGTCCGAATCCTGGAAGTTGCGGCGCAGCTGCGCGGTGTTGGCGGCTTCGCGCTTGAGGTCGAGCTCGTCGAGGATGGTGTTGCGGTAGTCGTCCACCACTTCCGCCGCGCGCAGGCGGCGGCCGTCGGGCAGGTAGCGTTCGACGAGTTGCGCCAGGGTGGACAGCAGCGCCGTGTCCTGGCGGATGATGCTCTCGATGCCGGGGCGCAGCACCTTCACCACGACGTGTTCACCGCTTTGCAGGCGCGCGGCGTGTACCTGCGCCACCGACGCGGAGGCCAGCGCCTGCGCCTCGAACTCGGCGAACAGCGCGGTCAACGGCTGGCCCAGGGCCCGCTCGATGATGGCGAGAGCCTGCTGCGAGGAAAAGGGCGGCACCTGGTCCTGCAGCTTCGCGAGTTCGTCGGCGATGTCGGCCGGCACCAGATCGCGGCGCGTCGACAGCAGCTGGCCGAACTTGATGAAGATCGGCCCCAGCGATTCCAGGGCGAGGCGCAGGCGTTCGCCGCGGCTGCGGCGCGGCGCCGGCAGCAGGCGCAGCGGCGACAACCGGATGACCAGGCTCAGGGGCGGCGGCAGGGTGTCGGCATCGACCAGCAGATCGAGGCGGTAGCGCGCGGTCGCGGCGATGATGGTGAGAATGCGGGGCAGGCGTATCACGGCGACGTTTCACTCAACGGCGGCGCGCCAGCTGCTGGCGCAGGCCGCTCAGGCGGACTTGCAGGCGTTCGGCGCGCAGCGCGGCCTGGGCGACGTCGGCGCAGAACTGCTCGACCTGCCAGCGCGGCGCGAGCCAGTCGCTTTCCTCTTTGACGTAATCGCGCACCTGCCGCGCCAGGCTGTTGCCGGCGTGTCGCGCCAGCGAGTGCAGATGGCGCAGGCCGCGCCCCAGCTGGTGGCCGAGCACATCGCCGAACACGCGTGTCAGCGGCGCCTCCCAGTCGAGGTCGAGATCGGCGGCGATATCGCGCAGGCGCAACAGGGCCTTGCTGTCGCCAATGACGCTCATCTTGCCGTTGATCAGCGTGGCTCCCGGGTCTTCGCTGCCCAGCAGTTCGATGAAGTCCGCGTAACTGCCGCTGATGCCGGCGGTCACCGGGCCATCCCAGAAGCCGGCCAGCTGGATGCGATCCGCGTGCGGCAGCAGGAACAGGTCGAACGCCGGCTGCGTGCATTCCAGGTGAAAGGTCTGGCCCGCCAGTCCGGACAGGCGCTGGCGGCTGGCCGGGTCGAGCGCCAGGGCGCGATTGACCAGGGTTTCCAGCGCGGCGATCGCGGCGCTTTTCGCGGTGGGGTGAATCACGCCTTGATGCCCCGGTGCAGGGCGACGATGCCGCCCGTCATGTTGTAGAACTCGCAGCGGGCGAAGCCCGCGTTTTCCATCATGTCCTTGAGCGTCTGCTGGTCGGGGTGCATGCGGATGCTTTCGGCGAGATAGCGATAGCTGTCGGCGTCGTTGGCGACCAGTTTGCCCATCAGCGGCAGGACCCGGAACGAGTAGGTGTCGTAGAGCTTGCCGAGCGCGGCGCTTTGCGGCTTGGAGAATTCCAGGACCAGCAGGCGTCCGCCCGGTTTCAGCACGCGGTACATGGAGCGCAGCGCGGCATCCTTGTCGGTGACGTTGCGCAGGCCGAAGGCGATGCTGACGCAATCGAAGTAATGGTCGGGAAAGGGCAGTTTTTCCGCATCGGCCTGCACGTAGTCGATGTTGGCGACGAAGCCGTTGTTGATCAGCTTGTCGCGGCCGACCTCCAGCATCGAGGCATTGATGTCGGCCAGCACCACCTTGCCCTCGGGTCCGACCAGACGACTGAATTTGGCGGCGAGGTCGCCGGTGCCGCCGGCGATATCGAGCACGCGCTGGCCGCTGCGCACGCCGGAGAGTTCGATGGTGAAGCGTTTCCACAGGCGGTGGATGCCCGCCGACATCAGATCGTTCATCACATCGTATTTGGCGGCGACGGAATGGAAAACGCCGGCGACGAGGCCGGCCTTCTCCTTGGCTTCGACGGTTTTGTAGCCGAAATGGGTGGTATCGCGATCGCTCATGGCGGGGCTCCTTGCAGGGCGGTCATTCTAACAGCAAACGCGGACGCGGCTGGCCGTGTGGCGCGCGCGTCCGGGCGCGGCCGCGTCAGATATTCAGTTCTTCGCGCAGTTTTTTCATGCGCTCCTTGCGCTCCTCCCGGCTCAGCGGGCGCTGAATTTCCGCCGGCAGGGCCTTGGGCAGGGGCACGTCCAGCTCTTCGCCGTTCAGCACGCGTTCGAGCAGCATTTCATAGTTGCGCTTGAACACGGGAAACGCCTGGCTCTCGGGGCTGTTGGCGAGGAAGAACCAGTCGCTGGCGACGCCGGCGCGGTACACGGCCGGATGCGACCAGCGGCTTTCGGATTTCGGGCTGGGCGCGCGGCAGGCTTCGACGTAGGCCGCGTACGCTTCCGGCAGGCCCAGCTCGGCCGGCTGCGGACTGCAGAAATTGCGCAGCGCATGCAGGCTCGGCAGATAGTCGGAGCCGCGGATCGCGCGGCGCACGCCGGCGCGCAGACGGGCCGGCGGCAGGTCGGCCAGGGCGTGCAGCCACAGCTGCTTGGCCATGATCAGCTCGCTGTCGTTCGGATAGGCGCGGTGGAATTGGTTGTGGTAGGCCAGTTTCAGCTCGGCGAATACCTGGTTGATCGCGTTCAGGTGCTCGGCGGTGGGTTCGGCGCCACGGTGGTCGGATTTCGGATTGTCAGATGCCATCGACGAGTCCTGATGCCCAGCTGCGGTCGGTGAGTTGCTCGAAGGTGGAGCTAGCCGGTTGTGCGCTTGTGCCAGCAGTGAGTTGAGCGCGCGCATGGCCGCCTCCGTGTTGCAGATGATGACGCGATGCCCACTGGTATTTCACGTGCTGCAGGAACTTGGTGTTCCAGGAGCGTTGCACGGAGCCGGTGTCGCGCCAGAACAGAATGAATTCGGGGATCATTTCGCGCGCGAACGCCAGATCGATGTTGGCCATGCGCAGGATATCGTAGACATCCTCGCTCGGCTGCCAGTTGACGCTGATCGGCCGGGGTTCCTGTTCATGTTCCAGCGCGTTGCGGTAATGCGCCCACTGGCGGCGGATATGAGCGATGAATTTGGAGTTCCAGGTGCCGTCGCTGGCGCCGCGCTCGCGCCAGAACAGGATGAATTCGGGGATGGCGTCCTCGATGAATTCGGCGCTGACGCCGCTGCGCTCCAGGATCTGCAGCGCATCCGGGCTGGGATACCAGTTTCCGGCCGGGCTGTTGTCATGGGGGCGGCGCTCCTCGCCGACGCGTTGTTCCTGGCGGCGCCAGCTGTGCAGCACGTGGCTGCGGAAACGGCTGGCCCAGGTATGGCTGACCTCGTTGCGGTCGGTCCAGTAGAAAATGAAGTCTTCCAACTGCTCCAGCGTGAACTGGCGCGGAATGCCGTTGCTGAGTTCGAGCATCTGCAGCAGGTCTTCGCCGGGCTGCCAGTCGCGGCTCAGCAGGGTCGCGCCGCGCGGCCGCAAGGGCGCCGGATTGGCCGGGCGGTTGCCGGCCCGGGCCGGTTCGCGGCGGGCGGGCTCGGCGCGCGGCGCCGTCCGCGTCGGAGCGGGGCTGGCGTGGGCTTCGTCATTGAAGGAAAAACGCAGCGTTCCGTCCGCGCCCAGGGCTCCGGTGTGAACGAACAGCACGCCCTTGTCGACCAGGCTGGCGCCGACGCGGCGCAGGGCATCCCGGTCCCAGAACGGCAGCAGTTGCTCCAGCACCGTCGCTTCGATAGCGAAGCCATCGGCGCGGGGCGGCTGGCTGGTGCTGATGTCGTGCAGCAGGTGCAACAGAACCGCCTCCTCCAGGCCGACGGTGGCGGCCAGGGCGGGCGAGAAGACCAGCATGCGTTCGCGAACCAGAGAGGTCATGCGGGACTGTTTTGCATCGAATGAGGGTTCCAGGTAACCGGCGCCGCGCAGGGCGGTATCTTGTTAAAGAGGCCGCGGCGAGAGGGCGGACAATGATGCGCAGATTGTACGGACCGCGGCGCGGGCCTGCCAGTCTCGCGACGGATGCCGCGTTGTTTGGCCCGCCAATTCCACCGCGGCCTGCGCGCGCGGTGTAAACTCGCGCCGGCAAATACACCGATCGCATAGGGTTCCGGGGCATGGCCAAACGCAAAACCGCCTTCGTCTGCAATGAGTGCGGCGCCGAATTCACCAAGTGGCTGGGCCAGTGCGGCGACTGCGGCGCCTGGAATTCGATAGTGGAGTTCCGCCTGCCGGCCGAGCCGCGCGGCGGCGAGCGCAGCATCGGCTACGCCGGCGCCAGCGGCGGCAAGGTGCAGATCCTCAATGAAATCGCGCTCGACGAATTGCCGCGTTTCAGCACCGGTGCCGAGGAATTCGACCGGGTGCTGGGCGGCGGACTGGTGCCGGGCTCGGCGATCCTGGTCGGCGGTCACCCGGGCGCCGGCAAGAGCACGCTGCTGCTGCAGACGCTGTGCGCGCTGGCCGAGCGCCAATCGGCTTTGTACGTCACCGGCGAAGAATCCCTGCAGCAGGTGGCGATGCGCGCCCAGCGCCTGCAACTGCCGATGGATAAGTTGCAATTGCTGGCCGAAACCGACGTGCACCAGTTGCTGGAACAGGCGCGGCGCACCGCTCCGAAAGTGCTGGTGGTGGACTCGATCCAGGTGCTCTACGACCCGGAGCTGACCTCCGCGCCGGGCAGCGTCGCCCAGGTGCGCGATTGCGCGGCGCTGCTGACCCGCTTCGCCAAGCAGACCGGCACGGTGCTGTTCCTGGTCGGCCATGTCACCAAGGACGGCAGCCTGGCCGGTCCCAAGGTGCTGGAACATATGATCGATTGCTCGATCATGCTGGAGGGGACCAGCGACAGCCGTTTTCGCACCCTGCGCGGCATCAAGAACCGCTTCGGCGCGGTCAACGAGCTGGGGGTGTTCGGCATGACCGAGCACGGCCTGCGCGAAGTGAAAAACCCGTCCGCCATTTTCCTGACCCGCGGCATGGCCCAGGCCGCCGGCAGCGTGGTCATGGTGGTATGGGAGGGCACGCGGCCGCTGCTGGTGGAGATTCAGGCCCTGGTCGATATTTCGCCGCTGGGCAATCCGCGCCGGCTGGCGGTGGGCGTGGAGCAGAACCGGCTGGCCATGCTGCTGGCGGTGCTGCACCGCCACGGCGGCCTGCAGGTCGGGGACCAGGATGTGTTTGTGAACGTGGTCGGCGGCGTCAAGGTGCTGGAAACCAGTGCGGATCTGGCGCTGCTGCTGGCCATCGTTTCCAGCTTCCGCGACCGCGTGCTGCCGCAGGACATGGTGGTCTTCGGCGAGGTCGGCCTGGCCGGGGAAATCCGGCCGGTGCCGAGCGGTCAGGAGCGCTTGCAGGAGGCTGCCAAGCACGGTTTCCGTCGCGCCATCGTGCCGCGCGCCAATCGTCCGAAAACCCTGCCGGAAGGCATGGAGGTGATTGGTGTCAACACCCTGGCCGAGGCGCTGGAAGCGCTCTGAGTTTGTCCAGAGCGCGCTTTCTTCACGTCAGAACAGATCGTCCTCGCTCATGCCGCCGGTGCTGCCGCCGGACGGGCTGGCGCCAGACTCCTGGGTCGGCGCGGTTTCCTCGGTGAAATATTCGAAGATGGCGTCGGGCTGGTCCGGGCGCGCGCGCAGGCCGGTGTGCGGGTCGATGCGCAGGGTGACCACGCCTTCGGGTTGTTTGACCTGCCGTTCCTGGCGACCGGCCAGGGCCGCCTTCATATAGGCCATCCACATCGGCAGCGCGGTGGTGGCGCCGTATTCCTTGCGGCCCAGCGCGGTGTTGTTGTCGAAGCCCACCCAGGCGGTGGTGACGATGCCGCTGGAGTAGCCGGTGAACCAGAGGTCGGTGGGGCCGCTGGTGGTGCCGGTCTTGCCCGCCAGATCGCTGCGGTTGAGGCTGCTGGCCTCCTGGCCGGTGCCGCGGCGGACGACGTCGCGCAGCATGGTATCCATGATGAACGCATAGCGCGGGTCCAGTACCTGCGGCGCCAGCGGGCCGCTGTTGGCGGCGTGGGTTGTGGTCAGCGCCATGGCGGCTCCCGGCGCGGTCACCGCCGGATCGGTCGGGGGATTGGGCGTGTCGGGCGTTTGGGCGACGCTTTCGCCGCCACAACCGCCGCAGGCAACCGGTGGCGTGGCTTCGAAGACGACGTCGCCGCTGCGGTTGAGGACGCGCTGGATCAGGTAGGGTTCGACCCGATAACCGCCGTTGGCGAACACGGCGAAACCCTTGACGATCTGCATCGGCGTCGCCGACAGGCTGCCCAGCGCCAGCGACAGGTCGCGCGGCATGGCGGCGGGATCGAAGCCGAAGCGCTTGACGTAGTTGATGGCGGTGTCGATGCCCAGCTGGTGCAGGACGCGGATCGAGACGACGTTGCGCGATTTGAACAGGGCCTGGCGCAGCGGCGTCGGGCCGTAGAATTTGCCGGTGTCGTTGACCGGGCGCCAGGCGGTTTCCATCTGGTCGTCCTGGAACACGATCGGCGCGTCGTTGATAATCGTGGCCGGCGTGAAGCCGTGTTCCAGGGCGGCTGTATAAATGAAGGGCTTGAAGTTGGAGCCCGGCTGGCGCGCCGCCTGGGTGACGCGATTGAACTTGCTGTGGCGGAAGTCGAAGCCGCCGGTCAGGCTGAGGATGGCGCCGTTATCGGCGTTGAGCGACACCAGCGCGCCCTGCACGGCCGGAATCTGCTCCAGCTCCCAGGCGCCTTTCGCGTTCTGGCGCACCCGCACCACATCGCCGGCCGCCACCACATCCGCGGCGCGTTGCGGCGCGGGGCCGCGATGATCCACGTCGCTATAGCGGTTGGCGCCGGCCAGTCCGTTTTCCCATTCCACGGTCACGCTCTGGCCGCTGCCCAATACGGCCTTGAAGGAGCGCTCTCCGACGCCGGTCACGGCGGCGGGCCAGAGTCCACCGAGCACCGGCAGCGCCGCCACCTGGCGTTGCCAGGCCGTGTCGTTGTTGCCGTCGGCCGCCGGCTTCAGGCGCCGCTCCGGCCCCCGGTAGCCGTGGCGCTGGCTGTAGGCCAGCAGGCTGTCGACCACCGCGCGGTCGGCGGTGCGCTGCAGTTTCGCGTTCAGGGTGGTGTAGGCGACGTAGCCGTCGGTGTAAACCTTGGGACCGAACTTCTCCAGCATCGCCTGGCGCGCCATCTCCGCCGCGTAGCCCGCGTCGAGATCCAGCACCGAGCCGTGGAAGCTCGCGCCCACCGGCTGCTGAATCGCCGCGTCGTATTGCATGCGGCTGATATAGTTCAGGCCCAGCATGCGCCCCAGGATCCAGTTGCGGCGCGCCAGCGCCCGCTCCGGATTGGCGATGGGATTGTTCGACGAAGGGGCTTTGGGAATGCCGGCGATCATCGCCAGTTGCGCGAGATCGAGCTGGTTGATCGGCTTGCCGTAATAGACCTGGGCGGCGGCTTCGATGCCGTAGGCGCGGTTGCCGAGGAAAATCTTGTTGATGTACAGCTCGAGGATCTCGTTTTTGGTCAGCTCGTGCTCGATCTGCAGCGCCAGCAGGATCTCGTTGAATTTGCGCGAGAAGGTTTTTTCGTAGGAAAGAAGATAGTTGCGCGCGACCTGCATGGTGATGGTGCTGCCGCCGGTCTGGATATGGCCGCTGGTCGCCAGTTGCGAGGTGGCGCGCATCAGGCTTTTGAAATCGACGCCGTGGTGCCCGTAGAAGTTGTCGTCCTCCGCCGCCAGCACGGCCTTAATAAATAGAGGAGGGATTTCATTGAATTTGATCGGTGTGCGCCGCATTTCGCCAAATTCGCCGATCAGTTCACCATCCTGGGTATAAACGCGTAACGGTGTTTGCAGCTGCACGTCCCGCAGGACATCGACAGATGGCAAATTCGGACTAAGGTATAAAAACGCCGCGGTGAACATCAGCGTGGCGCCGGCACCGGCCAGGATGAAAAGTCCCAGGAAGAAGCGGCTTAGACGGCGGTAAATAGGCATGATTTTTGAACGCTTCTAAAGACTTAACGATAAACTACCGTAAGTGAGTTGGCCAAAGTGTGAAATTATAAGCACTTTTTTTTACCTAGCGCATTTGCGGAATCCCGGACCGTGGTATTTACTTTTCAGCGTGTAAAGTTGTGCTCTAAGTCACGGATGTAAATAGGAAAATGACTGTGATAAGCAGTTTTTTTGGTAGCAAGCGAACTCCTCCCGTGCTGGGCATCGACATCAGTTCGACCTCCGTGAAGTTGCTGGAGCTAAGTCGCAATGGCGATCAATACCGCGTCGAAAGCTACGCGGTGGCCTCATTGCCTCCCAACGCCGTTGTAGAGAAAAACATCGCCGAAGTCGAGGTGGTGGCCGACATGCTGCGCAACGCCCACGCCCGCGCCAGGACCAAGCTGAAGACGGTGGCGGTGGCGGTGGCGGGCTCCGCGGTCATCACCAAACTCATCGACATGCCGTCCGGCCTCAACGACGATGCGATGGAAACCCAGATCAGTCTTGAAGCCGATCAGTATATCCCGTATCCGCTGGACGAGGTGGCGCTCGATTTCGAAGTGCAGGGGCCGGCGCCTAACAATCCCGATCAGGTGGAAGTGCTGCTGGCCGCGTGCCGGCGGGAAAACGTCGACTCGCGCGTCGAAGCGCTGGAAATGGCCGATCTGGTCGCCAAGGTGGTCGACGTGGAAGCTTATGCGGTGGAGCGCGCCTTCAAGCTGGCGCGTTCCCAGTTCGATTACGACGACGCAAGCGTGGTGGCCATCGTCGACATCGGCGCCACCACCACCACGCTGAGCGTGCTGGTGGGCGGCAACACGGTTTATACCCGGGAACAGTTGTTCGGCGGCCGCCAGCTGACCGAGGAAATCCAGCGCCGCTACGGACTCACGGTGGAAGAGGCCGGGCTGGCGAAAAAGCAGGGCGGCCTGCCCGACGATTACGAGCAGGACGTGCTCGACCCTTTCAAGGACGCGGTGGTGCAGCAGATCACGCGCTCCCTTCAATTCTTTTTTTCCTCCAGCCAATACAACGATGTCGATCACATTCTGCTGGCCGGCGGCGTGGCTTCCATGCCGGGGTTGGTGGAGCTCGTGCAGGAACGCCTGGGCACGGCGGCGTCGGTGGCCAATCCTCTCGCGAGAATGGCGGTGGCCGCGCGGGTCGATGTCGCCGCTTTGAGCAATGACGCACCGGCGCTGATGATCGCCTGCGGTCTGGCGATGAGGAGTTTCGACTGATGGCCAATATCAACCTGCTGCCGTGGCGCGAGGAGCGACGGCAGGAACTGAAAAAAGAATTCCTGGTGATACTGGCGGCGACGGTGGTGGGCGCGCTGGCGGTGTTGCTGGTGACGAACCAGGTTTATAACGCCTGGATCAACAATCAAAACAATCGCAATGCCTATCTGCAGCGCAATATCGACGAGCTGAACCGCCAGGTGGCGGAAATCAAGGATCTGGAAGCCAAGCGCCGCCAGTTGCTGGATCGGATGAAGGTCATCCAGGACCTGCAGGGCACGCGCCCGCTGGTGGTCCACGTGTTCGACGAACTGGTGCGCACCCTGCCCGACGGGGTTTTCTACCAGTCGCTGGGGCGTTCCAACACGCGGATCGATATCGCCGGCGTCGCGGAATCCAACAACCGCGTCTCCAGCCTGATGCGCCAGCTCGATAAATCCGAGTGGTTCGAGAATCCCAATCTGACATCGGTGCAGGCCGCGACCGAGTTCGGCGAACAGGCCAGCTCGTTCAAGATGACGGTGCAGATTGCGCCCCCCGAAGAAAAAACCGGAGACAAATAATCGTGGCGTTGCAGGATGTGATTCGCGATCTGCGCGAGCTGGATGTCAGCGAGCTGGATTTTGACAACATCGGCCGGTGGCCGATGGCGGTCAAGGTGCTGGTGTGGGGGCTGGCCTTCATTCTTTTTGTTGCACTGGGTTACCTGTACAACATTTCCGATCTGCGTGACGAACTGAGCCGCTCCGAACTCAAGGAGACGGACCTCAAAAAAGAATTCGAGGGCAAGGCGTTCAAGGCCGCCAACCTGGAAGCGCTGCGCAAGCAGATGGCGGAAATGCAGGAATCCTTTGGCGCGCTGGTCAGCCAGTTGCCGAGCGACACCGAAGTGCCGGGCCTGCTGGAGGACATTACCAATAAAGGCATCGAGAGCGGCCTGGAAATCAAAAGCATTCAGTTGCAGGCCGAGCAGACCAAGGAGTTTTACGTGGAGTTGCCGATCGCCATCAAGGTCACCGGCAACTATCACGATTTCGGTACCTTCGTGAGCGGCATCGCCGGCCTGCCGCGCATCGTGACCCTGCACGATTTCAAGATCAGCGCGGATCCGAAAACGCCGGGCGTGTTGTCGATGGACATCGCGGCCAGGACCTACCGGTACAAGGGAGTCTAGGAAGATCATGACGATGCGACGGTCTTTCTTCTCCTGCGCGCTGGCCGCAATCGCCGCGACGCTGGCCGGATGTGGCGGCGGCAGCGCCTACCCCGATCTCGATCAATACATGGCGGAAGTGAAGGCGCGGCCGGCCGGGCATGTGCCGCCCATTCCCGCTTTTACCGCGTACAAGGCGTTCGTCTACGGCGCGGCCGGCATGCGCAATCCCTTTCAGCCGCCGGTGGAAGTCAAGGAAATCACCCGTCTTCAGCGCCTGACCACGGTCCGGCCGGACCTCAACCGGCCCCGCGAATACCTCGAGCAATTCAACATCGATTCCCTGTTCATGGTGGGCACGGTGCAGATGGGCGGCACGCTGTGGGGCCTGGTGCAGGATGGCGAAGGCAGCGTGCACCGCGTGCACATGGGGAATTACCTGGGCAAAAACCACGGTCGCATCGTCGAGTTGACGGAAAACTTCGTGTCGGTGATCGAGATCGTTGCCAACGGCCCCACCGAGTGGGTCGAGCGCCCGCGCAAGCTGCAACTAAAAACGGTTGAAACCAAAAACAAATGAGACGAAGGACATGTTGAGTCCGGCGGAGATGTTCATGGATACCCGGTTTGTGCAACACGCTTCATCATCCAGACCCTCTGCCAGGAATGATGGTGGGAAAATGGCGACAGTCGCTGCGAAATTATTCGGAAACGTCATGGGGCTGGTTCTGGCCGGCCTGGTTGCAACCGCGTCGGCTTCCGCCGCCAACCTGACGGATCTGCGCTTCAACTCGCTGCCGGGCGGCAGCTTCGAGGCGCAGCTGGTATTCGATGCGCCGCCGCCGGAACCGCAGGTTTACACCATCGAAAAACCCGCGCGCATCTCGCTGGATCTGCCGGGCGTGACCTCGCAGCTCAAAGAGAAAAAACACACGCTCGGCTATGAGAATGCCTCCAGCGCGATCGTGCTGGAAGCGGCCGGCCGCACCCGCATGATCCTCAATCTGGTGCAGCCCGCCTCCTATACCACGCGCGCCGAAGGCAATACGCTGTTCGTGCGGGTCGGCGATGCCGGCGCGCGCGAATATCTCAAGCCGGTGGCCAACAACAGCGCGGTTAACGCCGCCCTGGCGAAACCGGCAAAAGCCGGCGTGGGCGGCCGCCATATCAACAACATCGATTTCCGCCGCGGCGACGTGGGTGAAGGACGCCTGATCGTCGATCTCAGCGATCCCAAGGCCGACATCAATGCCTCGGTCGAAGGCCAGAAAATCAAGCTGGAATTCAAGGGCGTGGCGCTGCCGGAAAGCTTGCAGCGCCGCTTCGACGTGACCGATTTCGCCACGCCGGTGAAACTGGTCGACGCCCAGTCCGGCAGCGCCGGGTCGGTGATTTATCTGCAGACCACGGGCGAATACGACTACCTCGCCTACCAGACCGACAACCAGTATGTGGTCAGCGTCAAACCGCTCACCAAGGATGAAGTGGAACAGCGCAAGAAAGAATTCGCCTATACCGGCCAGCGCCTGTCGCTGAATTTCCAGGACATTGAAGTGCGCGCGGTATTGCAGATCATCGCCGATTTCACCGGCCTGAACCTGGTGGCCAGCGACACGGTCAGCGGCCGCATCACGCTGCGCCTGCAGAACGTGCCCTGGGATCAGGCGCTGGATCTCGTGCTGAAAACCAAAGGCCTGGATAAGCGCCAGGACGGCAACGTGTTGCTGGTGGCGCCGGCGGCGGAAATTGCCGAGCGCGAGCGCCAGGAGCTGGAAACCAAGAAACAGGTGCAGGAACTGGCGCCGTTGCAGACCGAACATATGCGTATCCGCTACGCCAGCGCCAAGGAATTGTTCAAGCTGTTCGATCCGAAAGGCGCGGGCGGTGGCGGCAACACCAAAACCTCCAGCATTTTGTCGCCGCGCGGCCAGGTGATCGTCGATGAGCGCACCAACTCCCTGCTGGTCACGGAAACGGCGCAAAAACTGGATGAATTCCGCCGCATCGTGAAGCTGCTGGACATCCCGATTCGCCAGGTCCTGATCGAAGCGCGCATCGTGATCGCCAACTCCGACTTCAACAACAGCCTCGGCATCAAGTGGGGCGCGTCCGGCCTGGTCGGCGTGAACAACAACCCGCTTTACTACGGCGGCTCGCTGACCACGATCAATAAGGCGATAGAAGCCAACACCACCAACGCCAACGTGGGCTCGGCCGGCAACCCGGTGACCATCCCCGATGCGCTGGCCGTCAACCTCGGCGCCACTTCGCCGACCTCGTCCCTGGCCATCGGCTACATCGGCCGCGACGTGAACCTGCAGGCGGAAATTTCGGCGCAGGAATCGCAGGGCCGTGGCGAAGTGGTATCGCAACCCAAGGTGATCACCGGCGATAAGCAGCAGGCCACGATCAAGTCGGGTACCGAAATTCCGTATCAGCAATCGGCGGCCAACGGCGAAACCACGGTTTCGTTCAAAGAGGCCGTGCTGAAGCTGGACGTGACGCCCAGCATCACCCCGGACGACCGCATCATCATGGACCTGATCGTCAACCAGGATTCCGTCGGCGCGACCGTGCCGACCGGCAACGGCGGCTCGGTGCCCAGCATCGACACCAATGCCCTGAAGACCCAGGTCCTGGTCGGCAACGGCGACACCGTGGTGCTCGGCGGCGTGTTCAAGTCCAGCGATGTCACCCGCGTGGCCAAGGTGCCCTTCCTCGGCGACATTCCTTACCTGGGCCGCCTGTTCAAGCGCACGGAAGTGACAAAGAACAAAAGCGAATTGTTGATTTTCATCACACCGCGTATCCTCGCCGACACTCTGATCGACTGACCGATCGATCGACTGAACTGTAGCGGCGAAGCAACCAGTGAAAAGCGCGGTAAACAGACTGTTCATCGTCGGCCCCATGGGGGCCGGCAAAACCACCATCGGCAAATTGCTGGCCGATGAGCTCGGGCTCGAATTCAAGGACGTCGACCGCGAAATCGAAGTGCGCAGCGGCGTGGACATTCCGTGGATTTTCGACCGCGAAGGCGAAAGCGGTTTTCGCGCGCGCGAAGCGGCCGTGCTTGAAGAGCTGGGGCAGCTGGACGGTGTATTGATCTCCACCGGCGGCGGCGCCGTCATGCTGGAGGAAAACCGGCGCCTGATGGACGCGCGCGGCACCGTGGTGTACCTGCATACCACGGTTGAAGAGCAGGTGCGGCGCACCAGTCGCGACCGCAAGCGGCCGCTGCTGCAAACGGACGATCCGGCCCGCGTCCTCGTCAACCTGATGACCTTGCGCGAACCGCTTTATCGCGAGGTGGCCGATATCGTCATCGAGACCGACGGCCGCGGCCCCAAAATGGTTGCGCAGGAATTGGCCGAGCGTCTGCGGCAGCTGTCTTAAACCCGCAATCTTCCGCCCGTGGCGCATTGCGCTGCACCCTCGTGCCGCGTTATCGTGCCGCCCTCTGAAGTGCCTGCTGCCGACCGGGGGATGCCGAGTTTTTCTATGCGCACATTGACTGTTGACCTGGGCGACCGCAGTTATCCCATCCACATCGGCGATCAGCTGCTGGCGCGCGCCGACCTGCTCACTCCGCATTTGCAAGGCCGCCAGGTGTGCGTGGTGACCAACACCACGGTCGCGCCGCTGTATCTCGACACCGTGCGCTCCGCGTTTTCCGGATACCAATGCCTGGACGTGGTGCTGCCCGACGGCGAGCAGTACAAAACGCTCGCGGAAATGAACGCGATCTTCGACGCGCTGCTGCGCGGCCGCCACAATCGCGGCACCACCCTGGTGGCGCTCGGCGGCGGCGTCGTGGGCGACATGACCGGTTTCGCCGCGGCCTGCTACCAGCGCGGCGTCGCCTTCATCCAGATTCCCACCACGCTGCTGGCCCAGGTCGATTCCTCCGTGGGTGGCAAGACCGGCGTCAACCATCCCCTCGGCAAAAACATGATCGGCGCGTTTTATCAGCCGCGCTGCGTGCTGGCCGACATCGGCGCCCTGGCCACCCTGCCGGCGCGCGAGTTTTCGGCCGGAATCGCCGAGATCGTGAAATACGGGCTGATCTGCGACAAACCTTTTTATCACTGGCTGCGGGGCGCGATGGACGGCCTCATGGCGCGCGATCCAGCCTTGCTCACCGAGGCGATTTACCGTTCCTGCGCCAACAAGGCCAAGGTGGTGGCCGCCGACGAGCGCGAGAGCGACGTGCGCGCCATCCTCAACCTGGGGCACACCTTCGGCCACGCCATCGAAACGGCGCAGGGTTACGGCGTGTGGCTGCACGGCGAGGCCGTGGCCACGGGCATGGTGATGGCGGCCGATTTTTCCGCGCGCCTGGGCTGGCTCGCGCCGGCCGACGTGGATGACCTGCGCGCGCTGCTGGCGCGCGCCGGGTTGCCGGTGGCGCCGCCGTCCGACATGGGGGTGGAGCAGTTCCTCGATCTCATGGCTGTCGACAAGAAAGTGCTCGACGGCCAGCTGCGGCTGGTCCTGCTGCGCGCCATTGGCGAGGCGGTGGTCACGGCGGACTTCCCCCTGCACGAACTGAAGGCATGTCTGGCGGGCGCCGCATAAGGCGAATTTCGCGGCGTGCCATCGGCGCGCGCCGCCCGGCGATGGGCCGGTTTGATTTCAATGTGATCCGAAGATTATCCAGAGAGTGACTCGATGAACCATCCGGAAGCAATGTTGCCGGCCGGCGCGGATAATTTGGCGGCGCGCCTGGGCCTGGCATTCGATCCGCTGGCTCCCGGCGCCTTGCCGGATTTCTTTTTCGCGGGCGGACGGCGCCGTTTCGTTGTGCAGCAGATCGTGCACGCGCTGTATTTTTCCGGCGGCATGGTGTTGCTGACCGGCGACCGTGGCGCCGGTAAAACCCGCGTGGTCGACGAAGTCTGCCGCGAACTCGGCGGCCTGGCCGAAATCTGCCGGATCGATGCGACCGTCATGATGGACGCGAGCGCCCTGCGGCAGCCGTTGGCCGCGGCGTTGGGCTTGCCGCCGGTCGATGACAATGAGCGGCTGCTGGCGGAGCTGGCGCACGCGGCCGGCGACGCCGAGGCGCAGCCGCTGGTGCTGGTGGTGGACGACGCGCAGTTGCTGGCGGTGCCCGATCTGGCGGAATGCGAGCAACTGGTGCAGGGCGCGGGCGGACGTCTGCGCCTGCTGCTGATCGGCGAGCCGGAACTGCTGGCCGCCTGGGAACAGCTGGGCGTGGCCGGCGGCGAGCGCGTCGAGCTGCCGGCCCTGCAGGCGCGCGAAGTGGCCGACTACCTGCGCACGCGTTTCCAGGCCGCGGGTTACCAGGAGGAGCTGCCGCTGGGGCCCGAGCAGTTGCAGGAGCTGATGCGGCACAGCCGGGGCAATATTGCCGACATCCACGATCTGGTCGCCCTGATGCTGGGCGGCGGTTCCAGCCGTCCGTCCAAGCCGGCGGCGGTGAGGAAAAAATTGCCGTTGCTGCCGATCGGCGGCGCCGTCGCGGCGCTGACGGTGCTGCTGGTGGCCGCGTTGTACCACGGTGGCGGCGACGACAAGGCCGACGCGTCGGGCCAGGTTGCTCTGCCCGTACCCGTGGCCGACGGCCATCGAGTGTCTCTGCCGATCCCCGCGGTTTCCGATGCGCCGCAGCCGCAGCCCATTGCCGAGGCCGCGGCTCCCGCGGCCGAAGCGCCGGCATCCGCGTCCGGCATGGTGCGCGAGCCGATAGCCCTGCCGCCGCCACCGGCCGCCGCGGCGATGCGCCAGGATTTGACGCCCGCCGCAGCGCAACCGGCGCCGGTTCAGCGCAACCCGGAGCCGGCCGTGGCGCTCGCGCAGAATGCGGCGGTGCCGGCGCCCGCGCCCGCGACCCCGGTCGCGGCGGCGAAGCCCGTCTCCAGGCCTTCGGCGCAGCCGGCCAAAACTTCCAGTGCCAAGCCGCAATCCGCAGCCAAATCGCAGTCCGCAGCCAAGGCACAAGCCCGTGCCAAGACAGCGGCAAAACCGGCCAAATCCGCGGCGGCCAAAGCGTCCGCGCAGCAGACGGCGGCCAATACGGCCGCGAAGAACAAAGTCGCCCAGCCCGCGGCCGCAACGACCGCTCTCTCCGCCGACGAGCGCCATCTGATGTCGCTGCCTTCCCAGCAGTTCGTGGTGCAACTGATGGCGGGTTATTCGCGCGAGAAGGTGGCCGGCTTCATCGGCAGCGCGGGGCACGGCCTCAAGGTTTACTATTTCGAGTCGCGCCTGCAGGGCAAGCCCTGGTATGTGGCGGTCACGGGCCCCTACGCCGATCGCGGTGCGGCGAGCTCAGCCATCGCCAAGCTGGACCCGGCCTTGCGCAAGGAAAAACCCTGGCCGCGCAGCCTCGCCACGGTACAGTCGGATTTGCACGCCCACGACGGCCACTAACACTTCAACTGATGCGCGCTCCGGCGCGCATTGTGTATAGCGCATCGCGTTTCGATGCGGCCCTTTATTTATCGGGTTTCATGCCCATAATCATCGATACAAAGCCGCGCTGCCGAGCGCGCCGGATGTCACCGCGCGCGTTTGTCGAGCATCTGCCCGGCGTGTAAAATGATGTCCCCTTTCCCCCCGCGTCTTGCGGGTGCATGCGGAAAAACCTTGCTTCCGCGATCTGCTTTTTTCACACGTTTTTTTATTATTTTTTCCGGCGAGAATCAGCTATGACGACTGGCCTCTACCGACCTGACGACGTGCGCGATAACTGCGGCTTCGGGCTGATAGCTCATCGAAAGGGCGAGGCCAGCCACCGGCTGTTGCGGACCGCGATCGAATCCCTCACCTGCATGACGCACCGCGGCGCGATCGGCGCCGACGGCAAAACCGGCGATGGCTGCGGTCTGCTGCTGAAAAAACCGGACGGTTTTCTGCGCGCGCTCGCCCGCGAATGTTTTTCGAAAGCGCTGGCGGACGTCTACGGCATCGGCCAGATCTTCCTGAGCCATGACGGCGATCGCGCCAGCGCCGCGCGCGCGCAGGTCGAAGCGTGCCTGGCCGCCGAAGGGCTGAGCGCGGTCGGCTGGCGCGTGGTGCCGACCGATCGCTACGTGCTCGGTGACATCGCGCTGTCGAGCCTGCCCCATATCGAGCAGGTATTCATCGATGCGCCGGGACTGAGCGATCAGCAGTTGGCCACGAAATTGTTCGTGGTCCGACGCAAGGCGGAAATCGCGCTGAAGTCCGATCCGGAATTCTATATCTGCAGCCTGTCCGGCAGCGTGCTGTCCTATAAGGGCTTGATGATGCCGGCGGATTTGCCGCGCTTTTATCCGGACCTCGACGACGCGCGCCTGGAAACCGCCATCTGCGTTTTTCACCAGCGCTTTTCCACCAACACCGCGCCGCGCTGGCCGCTCGCCCAGCCGTTCCGTTACCTCGCGCATAACGGCGAGATCAACACCGTCGAGGGCAATCGCAACTGGGCCGATGCGCGCACCGGCAAATTCCAGAGCGAGCTGCTGCCGGATGTGCAGAGCCTCGCCCCGCTGGTCAATCGCAGCGGTTCCGATTCCTCCAGCCTCGACAATATGCTCGAAGTGCTGCTGGCCGGTGGCATGGATCTGTTTCGCGCGGTGCGCATGCTGGTGCCGCCCGCGTGGCAGAACATCGAGCACATGGATGCGGATTTAAAAGGTTTTTACGAATACAACGCGATGCACATGGAGCCCTGGGACGGCCCCGCCGGCATCGTGCTGACCGACGGCCGCCACGCCGTGTGCCTGCTCGACCGCAACGGCCTGCGCCCGGCGCGCTGGGTCATCACGCGCGACGGTTTCATTACCCTGGCTTCGGAAATCGGTACCTACGGCTACAAGCCGGAAGACGTCGTGGCCAAGGGCCGTGTCGGCCCGGGGCAGATTTTCGCGGTGGACACCGTCACCGGCGAGGTGATGCACACCGAGGACATCGACAATCGCCTGAAAATGCGCAAGCCCTACAAAAAATGGCTGCGCGATCACGCGACCCGCATCGAGGCGACGCTGGAGCCGGCGCGCCAGCCGGAACTGGTGAGCGGCGAATCGCTCAAGGCCTATCAAAAAATGTTTCAGGTCAGCTTCGAGGAGCGCGAGCAGGTGCTCAAGGTGCTGGCCGAAACCGCCAACGAAGCGGTCGGTTCGATGGGCGACGACACGCCGATGGCGGTGCTGTCGCAGCAGGTGCGGCCGCTCTACGATTATTTCCGGCAGAAATTCGCGCAGGTGACCAACCCGCCGATCGATCCGTTGCGCGAAGCGATCGTCATGAGCCTGGAAACCTGTCTCGGCGCCGAGAAAAATGTTTTCGAGGAGGAGCCCGACCACGCCGACCGGATCATCCTGACTTCGCCGATGCTGTCGCCGGATAAATTCGCGCGCCTGACCAGCCTCGACAAGCCGAATTTCAAACCGTATTACATCGACCTCAATTACGATCCGGCCCGCATCGATCTGCGGGAGGCGGTGCGCCGCATCGCCGACGAAGCGGAAGCGGCGGTGCGCGATCGCCGCGTGCTGCTGGTGCTGTCCGACCGCGCCATCGCGCGTGGCAAATTGCCGGTGCACACCCTGCTCGCCGTTGGCGCGGTGCATCATCGGCTGGTGCGCCAGGGGTTGCGCTGCGATTCCAACATCGTGGTGGAGAGCGGTTCGGCGCGCGATTCGCATCAGCTCGCCTGTCTGTTCGGTTTCGGCGCCACCGCGGTTTATCCGTATCTCGCCTACAGCGTGCTCGACGATCTGGTGCGCAGCGGCGAAGTGCTGGGCGATCCGCGCCAGATTCATATCCATTTCCGCAAGGGCATCAACAAAGGCCTGCTGAAAATCCTGTCGAAGATGGGCATCTCGACCATCGCCTCCTATCGCGGCGCGCAATTGTTCGAAGCCGTCGGCCTCGCGCGCGAGGTGGTCGATCTGTGTTTTTGCGAAGTGCCGAGCCGCATCGAGGGCGCGACGTTTGCCGATTTGCAGGCCGACCAGGCGCTGCTGGCGGAGCAGGCCTGGAGCGCGCGCAAGCCGATTACCCCGGGCGGCCTGCTCAAGTTCGTGCACGGCCAGGAGTATCACGCGTTCAATCCCGATGTGGTGCAGACGCTGCAGGACGCCGTGCAAAAAGGCGATTACGCGCGCTGGCGCGATTATTCGGCGATGGTGGATCGGCGTCCGGTCTCGATGCTGCGCGACCTGCTCGAACTGCGCGGCGATTTGCAGCCGATTCCCCTCGACGAAGTGGAGCCGGTCGAAAAAATCCTGGCGCGTTTCGACTCCGCCGGCATGTCGCTGGGCGCGTTGAGCCCGGAGGCGCACGAGGCGCTGGCCACGGCGATGAACCGGCTCGGCGGCCGCTCCAACTCCGGCGAGGGCGGCGAGGATCCCGCGCGCTACGGCACCGAGCGCGTGTCGAAAATCAAGCAGGTCGCGTCCGGCCGCTTCGGTGTCACGCCGGCGTACCTGGTCAACGCGGAAGTGCTGCAGATCAAGGTGGCCCAGGGCGCGAAGCCGGGCGAGGGCGGCCAGTTGCCCGGCGGCAAGGTCAACGGCCTGATCGCGCGGCTGCGCTACGCGGTGCCGGGCGTCACGCTGATTTCGCCGCCGCCGCATCACGATATTTATTCCATCGAGGACCTGGCGCAGCTGATCTTCGATCTCAAGCAGGTCAATCCGGAAGCGCTGGTGTCGGTGAAGCTGGTATCGGAGCCGGGCGTCGGCACCATCGCCGCCGGCGTCGCCAAGGCGTACGCGGACCTGATTACCATTTCCGGTTACGACGGCGGCACCGCGGCGAGCCCGCTCGCCTCGATCAAATATGCCGGCTCGCCCTGGGAGTTGGGCCTTTCCGAAGCGCAGCAGACCTTGCGCGCCAACGGTTTGCGGCGCTGGGTGCGCGTGCAGACCGACGGCGGCTTGAAAACCGGTTTCGACGTCATCAAGGCGGCGATTCTCGGCGCGGAAAGTTTCGGTTTCGGCACCGCGCCGATGGTGGCGCTGGGCTGCAAATATTTGCGCATCTGCCATCTCAACAATTGCGCGACCGGCGTCGCGACCCAGGACGAACGTCTGCGCGACGAACATTTCATCGGCACCGTCGAGATGGTGACCCATTTCTTCCGCTTCATCGCGCAGGAAACCCGCGAATGGCTGGCGCGCATCGGCGTGCGTTCCATCGCGGAGCTGATCGGTCGCACCGATCTGCTGCAAGTCCGCGAAGGCGAAACCGCCAAGCAGCGCAACCTCGATCTGTCGCCGCTGTTGTGGAAAGACCCGACGATGGCCGGCGCGCCGGAGTACTGCGAGGTCGCATCGAATCCGCCCTTCGACAAGGCGACCAAGGCGGAAGCGATGTGGAGCGCGACCCGCGCCGCGATCGAAAACAAAAGCGGCGGCGAATTCGGTTTCAGCGTGACCAACGGCGACCGCTCGATCGGCGCGCGCCTGTCCGGCGAAATCGCGCGGCGCTATGGCGACCTGGGCATGAGCGACACGCCCATTGTCCTGCGCCTGACCGGCACCGCCGGCCAGAGCTTCGGCGTATGGAACGCGGGCGGATTGCAGATGTATCTCGAAGGCGACGCCAACGACTACGTCGGCAAGGGCATGGCCGGCGGCAAGCTGGTGATTTATCCGCCGCGGGTCAGCACCTTCGAATCGCAGCGCACCGCCATTGTCGGCAACACCTGCCTGTACGGCGCCACCGGCGGCCGCCTGTTCGCGGCGGGACGCGCCGGCGAGCGTTTCGGCGTGCGCAACTCCGGCGCCTTCGCCGTGGTCGAGGGCGCGGGCGATCACTGCTGCGAATACATGACGGGCGGTATCGTCACCGTGCTTGGCCCCACCGGCGTCAATTTCGGCGCGGGCATGACCGGCGGTTTCGCTTTCGTGCTCGACGAGGACAATCGCTTCGTCGATCGCTACAACAGCGAGCTGGTGGAAATCTGCCGCATCAACAGCGAGGCGCTGGAGGCGCATCGCGGCCAGTTGCGCAATAACATTCGCGAGTTCGTGCAGGAAACCGGCTCGGCCTGGGGGCAGCACCTCCTGGATAATTTTTCCGATTACGTCGGTAAGTTCTGGATGATCAAGCCCAAGGCGGCGAGCCTGGATTCGCTGCTGAAACTGACCAAGCAAAGCCCGCAATAACGCAGGTAGGCCGAAATATGTCAGAGCGTTTGCAAAACACATTTCAATTTCTCGATGTCGAGCGCGAAGATCCCGACAAAAAGCCGTTGCAGCTGCGCACCACGCAGTTCGTCGAGATTTACGAGCCCTATCGCGAGGAGCAGGTGCAGCATCAGGCGCATCGCTGCCTGGGCTGCGGCAATCCGTATTGCGAGTGGAAATGCCCGGTTCACAATTACATTCCGAACTGGCTGCAGCTGATTTCCGACGGCAATCTGTTCGCGGCCGCGGAGCTGAGCCATCAGACCAACAGCTTGCCGGAAGTATGCGGGCGCGTGTGTCCGCAGGATCGCCTGTGCGAGGGCGCATGCACGCTCAACGACGGCTTCGGCGCGGTCACCATCGGCGCCACCGAGAAATACATTACCGACACGGCGCTGGCGATGGGCTGGCGCCCGGATCTGTCCAAGCGCGTCTGGACCGGTAAAAAAGTGGCGGTGATCGGCGCGGGACCGGCGGGCATCGGTTGCGCCGACGTGCTGGCGCGCGCCGGGGTCCGGCCGGTGGTGTTCGATCGTTATCCGGAAATCGGCGGGCTGCTCACTTTCGGCATTCCGGAGTTCAAGC